>LNFM01000279.1_pt1 | contig 360585 bp, 349 predicted proteins | sample 596031 | NCBI WGS metagenome assembly LNFM01 (sample SAMN04254537, study PRJNA301005) | activated carbon metagenome | isolation source: dual media filters at the Ann Arbor, Michigan drinking water treatment plant | place: USA: Ann Arbor | reverse complement strand
GTCTGCCACTCCGTATTGCTACGGCGTTCGACTTGCATGTGTTAGGCCTGCCGCCAGCGTTCGTTCTGAGCCAGGATCAAACTCTCAGATTGAAAGTTTCATTCTGGTTCTGGCTTGGAGGTTACTCCAAGGATCTGCGTAACGGGCACCTTCACACTTGATGCGCATCTTCCGATTTCTCGGCCGATACTCATCATGGTGATGGCTTAGAAACGCAGTATCGCCAGAGTCTCTTTCAGTCTCGCATCGTGACTAGCACGACCTCGAGACCCGCCAGGACTCCGCCGCCTGCGCTTCTCTTCCTTCGATTAACTTGTCAAAAAGCGCCACTTCGAGGAACAGAAATCCCTCAGCGTTCCGGTTTCCCGGTTCCGCCGACCAAAAAACGAACCGCTTCAGGGAAGACCCTGAGAGGCCCGCGTCGGTTCGAGAGATTTCGTCGTCCGAAGGTTCAAGGCTGCCGGTCAACGGCGCCGCGAACGAGTGGAGGTTTAGCCCCCACCCCCTTCCCTGTCAACACTCATCGAAAAAAAAAGCTTCACATTGCCCCCGAAGCGCCCCCAACTTACTGATTCGTATGTGAACTTTTTACGACGCATGGACCGGCATCAAGGTTGATCGACCGCCGTTGGCGGTCCTCGAAGTCGCCATTTGCGGAGCCCGACAATCGCCGGATTGCCGTGTCACAAGGGCTTACGCACGGGCAATGGGTATGGTTAACTAGCTGACAGTAAGCGCTTTATTGGGGGACGCGGAGTGAGCGCATCGGGGGTTGATCAGGCCGAGTTGAGGCGGCACGCGCCGCTCGGCAGTCCAAGCAAGATGTCCCGGCGTGGCCAGACGCAGGGTCTTCCGCACCTCTATGCATCCCGGCGGCGACGCCCGTTGCCCGACCTTTTCATTACGGACCGCGCCGAGGCCCGGCGCGGTGGCGGCTTCAAATGGTTCTTCAGCACCTGCCTGGCCGCTATGGTTGGAACGGTCGCAATTGGAGCGGTGATCTTCGGTTCGCTCGACCCCTCCACGGGATCGAGGCAACTCGCTGAAACCTTCAACCCGTCCCGCACCAGGCCGGCCGTCGCGCCGAAACCACGTGACGTCCGCCCCGTTGATGGTTTGCCTTGGACGGTCCCCAAGTCAGACCGGCTCCAGGCCACGATGGATGCCGTCTCGACGCGCTACATCGTGCAGGACTCGATCCGCGAGCGGCGCGCGAACCGGGAGTATCTGCACCGGAAGCCCTACGCGCGCGTCCTGATCCGCCTGGCGGCCGTCGGCCCAGACCCGAACGTGAACGTCCCGCCCTTCAATCCCGTCCAGATCTTCGCCACGACCAACGCCACGCCCTCCGCCCGGGATAGCGCAGGCACGACGGCCGGGCCCGAGGGGGGAACCGTGGGCATCCGCGTCGTCGAGCTGCTCGGGAGCATCCTCCCTACCGATGACGGTCAGGAGATAGACACCCGGGAAGCGATCGAGCTCGTCTCGCGCATGATTTCGAATGAAGCCGACAGGGCGGAGATAAGGCCTTCGTTCGCGCCCGAGGGCATAGATCTGGCGCGACGTGAGAAAAACGTCCAGACGACGGCTTACACGACGACACTCTACAAGACGTCGGCCGATGTCGAAGATCTCGCCGACGAGGTCGAAGGGAGCACCGAGCGCGTCCGCCTGGCACGAGGCGAGACGCTGACGCGCCTGCTTCTGCGCATGGGCGCTGACACTTTCCAGGCCCGCGACATGGTCGAGGCAGCCCGCGGGATCGCCCCGGAGTCAGCGATTTTGGCGGGGTTCGAGGTCGAGATAACGACGGCGCCGTCTCTCTCGGGCTCCGGCAAACCCGAGCCGATCCGGTACTCGGTCTTCTCGCCCCAGGGCGAGCACAGGGTCACGGTCGAGCGAAATCCGGCCGGCGAGTTCATGGCCTCCGCCGAGCCGACGGCCACGTCCCGACGCTCAGTTGCATCAGCCGAAGCAGCGAGTCTCAGCCTCTATTCCAGCCTCTACGTCGGCGCACTGGCCCAGGGCATACCAGTCGAGACCATCCAGACGATCGTGCGCCTGCACGCTTACGAGGCCGATTTCCGGCGTCGGGCGCGGGGCAGCGACGCAGTGGAGCTGTTCTTTGATGTCCGCGAGGACGAGCGTGGCGCCGACGGCACTCTCGGTGAACTGTTGCTCACATCGATCACCATCGGCGGCACGACACAGCGCTTCTATCGGTTTCGCGAGCCCGACGGGAGCGTCGATTACTACGATGCCAACGGCCAGAACTCACGCCGCTTTCTTCTGCGCAAACCGCTGCGGAGTGACGATGTCCGTCTGACATCGGGCTTCGGCATCCGCTTTCATCCGCTCCTCAATCAGCGCAAGCTCCACAGTGGCGTCGATTGGGCAGCTCCCGTCGGAACGCCGATCGTCGCGGCCGGCAATGGCACCATCGAGGAAGCTGGATACAAGGGGCAGTATGGGAACTACGTCCGGATCAGGCATGCCAACGGCTATCAGACCGCCTACGCCCACATGCGCAACCTCGCGCCGGGGACGATTGCCGGTGCGCGCGTCCGCCAGGGGCAGGTCGTCGGCTATCTGGGATCGACCGGTCTCTCCTCCGGGCCTCACCTTCACTACGAGGTGCTGGTCGGCAATCGTTGGGTCGATCCCCTGTCGATCCACGTCCCCCGCGAAAAGCGGCTGTCGGGACGTCAGCTCGCCGCGTTCCAGCGCGAACGCGTCCGGATCGACGACCTGATGCGTCAGCCCCCGGTGCGCGTCAGCAGCATCGACCCCGTGCGCTGACGCACGTCGCCTCCCCGCGATGGGATGACAGGCGTGTGCCCCACGGCTAGCCTCACTGTAGGTCTTCTGAGGCAGGGAATCATGACGACACGGAAGTCGGTTGGCATTGTCGGCGCCGGAGCGGCGGGACTGTGCGGCGCCAAGCACATGCTCGAGGAAGGGCTCGAGGTCACCGTCTATGAAATTGGCAGCAACGTCGGAGGCATGTGGGTCTACCAGAACGACAATGGCCGGTCGTCCGCATACAAGACCCTGCATATCAACACCGCGCGCGACCTGACCAATTTCTCGGACTTCCGTTTCGATGAGACGGTGCCGCCATTTCCGTCCCATTGGGACATGGCCCGCTACCTCACCGATTACACCGATCATTTCGGCGTCACGCCACGCATACGTTTCAATACGCGCGTTGTTTCGGTGAAGCCGGCGCCATCCTATACGCATGACACTCCGCGCTGGCAGATCACCACGGAGCGCGGCGAGGTGATCGAGCACGACACGGTGATCCTCGCGACCGGGCACCTCACGAAGCCACTCGAAGTTCCCATGTTTCGTGACGCGTTCGCGGGCGAGTATCTCCATTCGCACTATTATCGCGACCCGGCCCGATTCGTCGGAAAACGGGTATGTGTTGTTGGTGTCGGCAACAGTGCACTCGACATCGCGAGCGACCTTGCCGTCACGTCTGAAAAGGTCGTCCTCGTCGCCAGATCGAGCGCGCTCGTCATCCCGAAACTCGTGTTCGGCCGGCCGTTCTGGGATACCATCAAGCCCTTCTACAAGCCGTGGGTGCCGGCCTGGCTCCGCACAAAGGTGTTGAAGTCTCTGGTCTACGTGGTGCAGGGCGACATGACAGCGCTCGGCTTTCCAGCCACCTCGAAGCGTGTCCACGCGACGTCGAACGCCAACATCGTCAATCACATCAAATACCGCCGCGTTCTGGTCGAGAACGGCATCGAGAAGATCGACGGCAAACACGTGACGTTCGCAAATGGCCGCACCGAGGAATTCGATACGCTGATCGCCGCGACAGGGTACGTCATCGATCTCGACTTTCTCGACGAGCGCGTCATCGAGCGCCACGAAAGCCGTCTCGATCTCTATATGAGGATCGTACCGCCAGATTGGCGCGGTCTCTATTTTCTTGCCTACTTCAATTCGGATACGGCACTGAACTGGATCTGCGAAGGCCAGGTCCGATGGCTGCGTGAATTTGAGATGGGCCGCGCCCAACTGCCCGACAGGTCCGAGATGCTGGCCGATATCGCGGCACGCAATGCATGGGTCGAGGGCCAGTTCAAGGACACGCCGCGCCACGGCATCGAAGTCGAGCACCTCCCCTATTTCGCGGATCTGAAGCGTACGCTCCGGCTGGCCCAGAAGCGCGCGGGACGTGCCGTGCGCGATGTCGGCATCGCAGCCGTCAATCGCATGCCCCATCGCAAGCGCGAGGCCGGTTAGTCTTGCCGCGCGGAGACAGCCAGCCGATGCGCTACCTGTTCGTTCACCAGAACTTTCCGGGCCAGTTCCGCCATGTCGCGCGTGCGTTGGCCTCCCGGTCCGGAAACGAGGTTCTGGCGCTGACTGACGAAAAAAACCGCCAGACACTCGAAGGCGTGCCGATCGCCCGCTACAAGACGCCGCCCGCGCCCCCGGAAAGCCTGACCGCTTCGGCTGCTACGATCGTGTCCCGGTTCACGCGCGGCGAGGCCGTGGCGCGCGCCATGATTTCCCTGCGCGAGCGCGGCGCGACTCCCGATCTTGTCGTTGGCCACCCCGGCTGGGGTGAGCTCCTTCTGGCGCGCGAAATCTTCCCGTCGACGCCGATCGTCGCCCATGCGGAGTACTACTATCGCGCCGAGGGTGGCGACGTCGGTTTCGACCCGGAGTTCCCCGGCTTGAGCGATGGCCTGCGTGCCCGCCTGAAGGCGAAGAACTTGCCGCTGCTGTCGGCGCTCGCCGACGCGACGCACGCCATATCCCCCACCGCCTGGCAGGCCGCCTGCTGCCCCGAGGCCTACCGCGACGATATCGAGATCATCCATGAGGGTATTCGCACCGATCTCGTCACGCCGAAGGCCGACGCCGTCTTTGCCGTCGGCGATGCCGGCCCGTTGCGCTTCGCCGCCGCCGACGAGGTGCTGACGTTCGTCAATCGCAACCTCGAGCCGCTCCGCGGCTACCACGTGTTCATGCGCGCATTGCCGGCCATTCTGAAGGCTCGGCCGGAAGCCCACGCCGTTATCGTCGGTGGGGATCGTGTCTCCTACGGCGCGCCGTCGCCCGACGGCCGGTCCTGGAAGGACGTCTTTCTGACCGAGGTCCGCGACCGCTTGCCGATGGATCGGGTCCACTTCGTCGGGCAGCTGGCCTACGCGGACTTCGTGTCACTGATGCAGGTGACGCGGCTACACGTCTACGCCACCTACCCCTTCGTCCTGTCGTGGTCGATGCTCGAGGCCATGAGCGCGGGCGCGCTGGTGCTCGGCTCGGCGACAGCGCCGGTAACCGAGATCATCGAGCACGGTCGCAATGGATTTCTGTACGAGTTCTTCGACGGCGACGCGCTTGCGCGTCAGGCCATCGACGCCTTGGCTCATCCGGAGCGATATGCCGGAGTGCGTGCTGAAGCGCGGCGCACCATCGTCGAGGCCTACGATCTCCAGCGCATCTGCCTTCCGGCGTGGCTCGATTGCCTCGAGGACGTCGCAACCAACGGTCGCCGCACCCGCAGGCCACGGTAGCCCCCGCCCGACAGCCGATGACCAGGCCCGATCATCGGGCGATCCGGCTTTCGACCACTTGGCGGCCGGTGAAGAACCGCGCGGTGACCGGCTGGCCGGCCTTGCACGCCGACAGGAATTCCTGCGCACGCCTGAGGCACCGTTCGCGATTTCGACCGGCGTTCTCATGATTGTCGAAGAAGACTCGCGCGTTGAGTGCCGGCCCGAACTTCGGCAGCCCCGGGCATCGAGCCGGGCCGAGCTCGATCTCGCACAACGTTTCACGCACTTCGGCCGTTCCGGACCCGGAACCCTGGCCGAGCAGGGCCAATACGGCAGCGAACGCGACTGCCCCGGCCACGACAGCCCCGATCGCCAATGCAATCAGCCTCGACGAGATCGTCCCCTCCCGCTCGAAATCAGACGACTCTGCATATCGGCAACCCGCCATCGAGATGCAAGCGCGCCATAGCGGGCGTCCAGCCGCATTTCTGCTCGAGCGACTGGAATGCGACACCGCGCCATGCTTCACTTGAATTCGTCCGGATGCTCGACAGGATATGCTGTGACGCTCACCGCCAAGGCAGAACCCATATCGCAGCCCCAGCCGGTCGCACGCGGAGAGCTGGTCCTCGTCGTCGGCCCGTCTGGCGCGGGCAAGGACACCCTGATGCTCGCGGCACGCGACGCCCTCGCTGGCGATCCTCGTATTCTCTTCGCGCGCCGCATAATCACCCGTAGCAGCCACGACACGGCCGAAAGTCACGACACGCTGCCGCGCGAACGGTTCGACGAGGCGCGCCGGCAAGGCGCGTTCCTGTTGTCGTGGCAGGCGCACGGTCTCGGCTACGCGATCCCGCGCTCGGTCGAAAGCCACCTCGCAGCCGACGGTGTCGTCGTCGCCAATGTATCGCGTACGTCGATCCCCGAAGCCGAGCGGCTCGTTGCGCGCGTCACGGTTCTTCATGTGACGGCTCCGCAAGAGGTGCTGGCCTCCCGCATCGCTGCGCGCGGTCGCGAACCGCTCTCCGAGGTTGCCGCACGGCTCTCGCGCCAGCCCCCGCTCGCGATATCGACGGCCGAACTGGTCGAGATCGTCAACGACGCCGATGTTGCCTCGGCGGCAGCACGGTTGACCGCTGTCCTCACGCGCCTCGCGGATCGCGCAGCGGCACACGCCCGACGATCCTGAACCGGACATCGCGCCGATCCTGCCGAAACAGCGTCAGCGCATCGATACGTACTGGCGCACCTTCGAGAACACCCGTTTCATCGAACAATCTGGCGAGCGCGTCTTTCACTGGCTCGCGATCCATCTCGTCGAGCGGTCCGGTCAATGTCATGTGGAACCGGAACTCCTCGAGCACATACGGGTACCCGTAGAGGTCGAGATAGCGCATCTGCCGCTCGCTGAGTGGCGACTTGAGCCGCCGTGCTCGGTCAGCCTCCCCGAGCGGCGCCCGGTTCGCCTCGAGCCCCCTCACGACCTCGGCCGCCAGATCCGACAGTGATGCGCACGGGCCGCTCGGAATCAGCGCCACGAACCGACCGATCCCGGCAACCTTGAGGCGCGGCATCACGACCGGCGCCATACCCTCCGCGAGGCGCGCCATGTCCGCGAGCAGATCCGCTTCCGTACGTCCCTCAGCCAGGTGAAACGGCGCTTTCAGCGTGCCATGAAATCCGTAGCGGCGCGGCTCTTCCGTCAGCGCGGCCCAATGCGCGCCGGACATCCCGGCAACCTCCGGAGACGGCACGTCGCAACCGGTCGCGGCATCGTAGCCGATGACCGACGATCCGAGCGTCCAGAGCCCGCTCTGCGGCTCCGGCGCGAAATAGATGGCATAGCGCGTCATCCGCCCTCGCCCCCCGCTACATGACGTGCCGCCCCTCGCACCAAAGACCGCGCACCACCGGCGTCTCACCGACCACGCGATACCGGAGCACGTCGGCCCGGAGCCCCGCCCTCAGATGCCCGCGGTCGTCGAGGCCGAGAGCGTCCGCGATCGCCCACGTCACCATGCCAACGGTCTTCGGCAATGCAAGGTCATGGCGTGTGGTCAGCGTGTGCACGGCTTGCAGCAGGCTCGAGGGCACATAGTCCGAGGAGAGCCCGTCCAGCACGCCCTCGGTCGCCAGCGTCGCGACCGACACGCCGCCCGAGTGCGACCCACCCCGCACCACGTTCGGTGCCCCAGCCACGGTCCTGAGCCCCTTCGCCTTCGCCGCCGCCGCGGCCTCCACCGTCGTCGGGAACTCCGAGATCACGACACCCGACGCGACACCCTCGTCGACATGCTCCGGTGTCGTGTCGTCGTGCGAGGCGAGTGGAATGCCGCGCGACCGGAACATGTCGACGACGATCGGCCACATCTTCGGGACGTTGCTGGCCGAAGCCTGCCGCGATTTGAGATGCGCCTGCCATTCCTCTTCGCTCTTGCCGGTCTTGCCGACCACATACGTCCGCAGCGACGCGAGATCGCGCCACTGCCGCTGTCCAGGCGTGTGATCCATCAGCGATCCGAGCGCCACCAGCGGATGGTCGATGTGCGGCGCGATCACGTCGGCGACATCGTCGCCGGTCAATTCGCACCTGAGATGCAGCTTGTGATCGATCCGGAACACACCCTCCGCCATACCGTCCTTGATCGCCCGGATCAGCATCTCGAACGTATCGCGCCGCGAGATCGACGAGCCGGAATCGTAGCCGGCGCAGATCGCGTCGTAGACCGTCGTCACGCCCGCCGCCGCCATCTGCGCATCGTGCGCGACCGCCGCCGCGAGCCCGTTCGGCCACAGCACGCCGGGCCGCGGCACCAAGTGCTTCTCCATGTTGTCCGTATGCATCTCGATGAGACCCGGCGTCACGAGGTCCCCCTCGCAGTCGATCGCCGACGGCAGCGCGCTCCGCCCCTGATCGACGGCGCGAATGCCGCGACTGTCGAACGCGATGGTGCCCTCGACGACCTCGGTCTCGAGCACGATGCGGGCATTGGTGAGGATGGTCTCCATGCGGGTCCCGTTCCGGATGTGGGCTGAAATCAGATGGCGCGGCTCGTGCGCTCGTACTTCTCGAGGAAAGCTTCGGCGGTGAGATCGCGCACGTCGGTGTTCATGCGGCGGATGGCGTCGTCCGGCCAGTCCCACCACGCGAGCCGCTCGATGCGCTCCGCAATGTCGACGGCAAACCGGCGGCGTACGGGGCGCGCCGGTACGCCGGCGACGATGGCGTAGGGTGCGACGTCCTTCGTCACCACGGCGCCGGCCGCCAGCACCGCGCCGTTGCCGATGCTGAGCCCCGCGAGCACGGTCACGCCGTGCCCGATCCACACGTCGTTGCCGATGGTCGTCCGCTGCGCGCGCCGGTTGGCGAAGAACGTTTGATCGCGCGTCTCGCCCGGCCAGTAGTATTCCGGCACGTACGAGAACCGGTGCTGACTGATCCGGTCCATCGGATGGTCCGGCGGCCCGATGCGGGTCATCGCGGCGATGGCGACGAACTTGCCGATCGTCGTGTCGGCGACAGCCACGTACTCCTGCAGATAGCTGTAGTCGCCGATGCTGCTGTATTCGATGGCGACCTGCTTGTGGATCTCGACCCAGTTGCCGACGGTCGTCTCGCGCAGCTTCGCCGTCGGGTCGATCTTCGACGACCTCGGGATCTTCGCCTGCGCGTCACTCATGGTGCGCTCCCGATCCGCGGAGAAAAGGACGTGACGTCGACCATCCGCGTCGCGACCCTTGATCGCACCGCCTCGTCGTGGAAGATCCCGACGATGGCCGAACCCCTGGCGCGCGCCGCCTCGACGAGTTCGACGACGACGTCGCGGTTGGCGGCATCCAGTGAAGCCGTCGGCTCGTCGAGCAGCAGGACAGGGGCCGGATCGACGAGGCTGCGCGCAATGTTGACGCGCTGCTGCTCACCACCCGAGAACGTCTGCGGCGGCAATGTCCAGAGGCTTTCCGGCAGGTTCATCCGGGCCAGCATGTCGCGTGCCCGTCGCGTCGCCTCGCTCTCACCGATCCCGCGCGCCAGCAGCGGATCGCGAACGAGATCGAGCGCCGAGATGCGCGGGATGACGCGCAGGAACTGCGACACCCACCCGAGCGTCCGCCGCCGGATCTCTAGCACCGCGCGCGGCGCTGCCCCGACGAGATCGACGAGGTGCCCCTCGTGCCGGACGAGGACCTGCCCGGACGTCGGCCGGTAGTTGCCGTAGAGGATGCGCAAGAGCGTCGATTTCCCGGCGCCCGATGGCCCGGAGAGCACGACGGCCTCCCCGGCCTCGACCGACAGCGACGCACCCGCGAGCACATTGAGGCGGATGCCTGACTGGTTGTGCAGCACGAACGTTTTGCCGACGCCATCCACCGCGATCATCGTCGTCATACCCGTCTCCCGGAGAATCTGGCGGTCGTCCGGCGTCTCATGCCGCGAGCACCGACGCGGTCAGAAGTTGCGTATAGGGATGCTGCGGATCGTCGAGCACCTGGTCGGTGAGCCCTTCCTCGACGACGCGCCCGCGCCGCATGACCATCAGTCGATCCGTCAGCAGCCGCGCCACCGCGAGGTCGTGCGTGACGATGATGGCAGCGAGCCCGAGATCACGCACGAGCGCCCTGAGGAGATCGAGAAGCCGCGCCTGCACCGAGACGTCGAGCCCCCCCGTCGGCTCGTCCATGTAGACGAGCTTCGGCTCCGAAACGAGCACACGCGCAATCTGCAGCCGCTGTTGCATGCCGCCCGAGAACTGCGTCGGCCGATCGTCGATGCGTGCCGGATCGATCTCCACTCTTTGCAGCCAGTCGACGGCCGCCACACGAATGTTCCCATAGTGCCGGTCGCCGCGATCGATGAGCCGCTCGCCGATATTGCCACCGGCTGACACGCCCATGCGGAGCCCGTCGCGCGGGTTTTGGTGGACGATGCCCCAGGCCGTCCGCATTAGCGCCCGCCGTCGCTGCTCGTCGAGGGCGAAGATGTCCGGTGTCACACGGCTCCCGTCGCGAAACCCGATCCGTCCCGAGGTTGGCCGGTCCAGTCCCGCGAGGCACCGGAGCAGCGTCGACTTGCCCGAGCCGGACTCGCCGACGATGCCGAGCACCTCGCCCGGCCACAGGTCGAACGAGACGTCCTCGCAGCCGATCCGCTCGCCGTAGAAGCGCGTGACGCCGGTGGCCGTCAGAAGAGGCGCGTCGCCATCCGCGCCGGTGGCAACTTTGGCCGCACTGTCGAGAGGCGCGCTCATTCTTTCGCTCCCCCCGTCAGCTTCTGGCCGGTCTCACTCCCGAGAAGGCGTCCCACGTGACCGGCCGCGCGGCGTTCTTCGCAGTAGTGCGAATCCGAGCACACGAACATCCGGCTCCCCTTGTCGTCCGTGATCACCTCGTCGAGATAGCTGTCCGCGGCCCCGCACAGCGCGCACGGTTCGTCCCACGTCTGCACTTCGAACGGATGGTCGTCGAAATCGAGGCTCTTCACCTCGGTCCACGGCGGGATGGCGTAAATGCGTTTCTCGCGCCCGGCCCCGAACAGCTGCAACGCCGCGCACATGCCGAGCTTGGGGTTATCGAACTTCGGGATCGGGCTCGGGCTCATCACGTATCGCCCGTTGACCAGAACCGGATAGGAATAGGTCGTCGCCACGCGCCCGAAGCGCGCGATGTCCTCGTAGAGCCGCACGTGCATCAGCCCGTAGTCGCCCCACGCGTGCATCTTCCGCGTCTCGGCTTCCTTCGGCTCCAGTTTGCGCAAGGGCTCCGGCTGCGGCACCTGATAGACGAGAATCTGCCCGGCCCGGAGCGGCGCTTCCGGAATCCGGTGCCGCGTCTGGATGATGCTCGCCTCCCCCGTCGCCTCCGTCGTCGCGACACCAGCGACACGTGCGAAAAAGCGACGGATCGACACGGCGTTGGTCGTATCGTCCGCGCCCTGGTCGATCACCTTGAGCGTATCGTCCGGCCCGATCACCGACGCCGTCACCTGGATGCCGCCGGTTCCCCAGCCGCGAGCAAGCGGCATCTCCCGCGATCCGAACGGCACCTGATAACCCGGCACCGCGACGGCCTTGAGCAGCGCGCGCCGCACCATGCGCTTCGTCTGCTCGTCGAGATAGGCGAAGTTGTAGGCCTCGTCCCGCTTCGGTGGCCCGACGCTCTTCTGCATCTCAATCCCCCGCCTTTGCGTTCGCCGTCGGACGGCTGGCCTCGTCCTGCTCGCGCCGGATGCGCGCCTCGAGTTCCTTGCGCAGACGCCGCAGAAGCTCCAGTTCACCCTGAAAGTCGACATAATGCGGCAGCTTCAGATGTTCGACGAAGCCCGCCGCCTCCACGTTGTCCGAGTGATAGAGCACGAACTCGTCCTGTTGGGCCGGATAGGTCGCCGCCTCACCGAGTTCCCGGCCCTTGAGCGCCCGATCGACGATCGACATCGCCATGGCCTTGCGCTCGGCGTGTCCGAAGGCGAGCCCATATCCGCGCGTGAACTGCGGCGCGACGTCCTTCGATCCCTTGAACTGGTTGACCATCTGGCACTCGGTCAGCGTCAGGTCGCCCACGTCCACGGCAAATCCGAGTTCTTCGGGCACGATCTCCACCGCGACTTCCCCGAGCCGGATCTCGCCCGCAAATGGATGATTGCCGCCGAACCCGCGCTGCACCGAGTAGGCGAGCCCAAGCAGGAAACCCTCGTCGCCCCGCGCCAGCGCCTGCAAACGCACGTCGCGCTCGGCCGGAAACTCCACCGGATCGCGCGTCAGGTCGAACGGCTTCGGGTCACCGTTAGGCGGCGTCTCCGGCTCCATCAGCCCTTCGTCGCCGAGAAGGTCCGGCACCCGCGGCATGCGCGGATCGAGCGGCTGCTCGGCGGGCGTGACGTTCGCGGGCGCGCGCCCCTCGCCTCCCGCCAGATCGAACTCGAACAGCCGGTGCGTGTAGTCGTAGGTCGGCCCGAGAATTTGCCCGCCCGGCAGGTCCTTGTACGTCGCCGACACGCGGCGGCGCACCGTCATGGCGCTCGTGTCGACCGGCAACGACGACCCGAGGCGCGGCAGCGTCGTCCGGTAGGCGCGCATGAGGAACGCGGCTTCGATGGCGTCACCTTGCGCTTGTTTGAGCGCCAGCGCGGCGAGATCGGAATCGGCGAGCGAGCCCTCGTTCATGACCCGCGCGACGGCAAGGCCGAGCTGCTCGCGGATCTGCTCGGTGCCGATCTCGGGGACGGCCGGATCGCCCCGCCGCGTTTCCGCGACGAGATCGTGCGTGGCGAGGATCGCGGCCTCGCCGCCCTTGACCGCGACATACATCAGCGCCGCCTTTCCGTTCGCGTCACCAGCGTCGAGCGCGGCAATCCCATGATCGACCGGCCCGCCACGAGAATGAGATCGACCCCGAGCGGATAGCGGTCGTGGTTCGCGGCGACCTCGTCCCAGAAGCCGTCGTGGACGCCAGCCGGCGCGACCCGCCGTTGCCCCTTGATCCCCGGGCCTGCGAGCGTGAGCCCCTCACCGCCCTCCAGCGCCGCGCACTGGACGATCACCGTCGCCGACTTGTCCGGATAGCGCTCGTCACCGGGATCGAACGCGTCGAGGGGCGGCTCGCCGGCCTCGCCCCGCAATACGGCGAAGCGGGCCGCACCGACATCCGCGACGACCGGCGCTCCCGAGTGGAACCGGAGATAGCCTGCCGCGGCCTCAGCCCCGGCGCCGAGCCAGATCGGCGTTTCGTAGTCCGAGAGCGTCAGCAAGGTCTGCGCCGCACCTGACGACAGTGGCGCCGGCGCCGCGATGTCCTCGTCGAGGACGTGCACGGTTCCAGGTTCGCTGAGAGCGGCGAGAATGTTCCGGAAGCATCGCTGCGCGCCGAGTACAGGGTCGGCGAACCCGCGCCCGAGAGTGAGGCCGGCCGAAGTGCCATCCATCAGTCGTGCCCCCGAACCATCGTGAAGAAATCCACTTTCGTGGCGGCCGCCTTGCGCAACGCAAGCGTCCGCGCATCGTCCTGCCGCCGTCGCAGCTCCGCGACACCCTCGGCGAGGACAGGGTTTGCGCCTTGCTGCAGCATCGCGTCGATCACCGCCGAGAGCGTCGCCTTCACCCGGTCGGTCCCGAGTGCATAGGCGAACCCGATTGTCCCGTCGGCGAGCCGCACCACGCAACGCGACAGCGTCGCTTCCCCGAGATTGAAGCGCCGGCCCGTGCCTCCGGCCCGCGCCTCGACCATGATGGTACCCGTCTCGGCCGGCTTCAGCACCGAATACCCTGGCATCACCCCCGCGCGCGCGACCAGCGCCTCGAGTTCACCCCGTGTCGCTCGCGCCAGAACGCCCATCCACGCCTGTCGCGTTGTCGTGTTCATCGTCTCGCGCCCGTCCGCAGTCGCCATCGTTACGTGCACCTCGCCCCTCGACAATGTCTAGACATTACGACGCGCGCTCGCTATTGTCTAGACATCTTCGATGACATTGGGGTGACGCCGCACGCATGGCGATGAGAACGAAACGGCCGCCACAGCCAGCAGCAGGCGCCGACGAACAACCTCCGGCGCCGCGCTGGCGTTGCATTGCCCGTGACATCGCCGCCGATATCGAGCGCGGCCGTCACGTGCGTGGCGAGACGCTGCCCTCGGCGTCCAGCATTGCGGCCCACTACGCCGTCAATCGCCACACTGTTCGTCAGGCATTGCGCCATTTGCAGGACATGGGTCTCGTGACGGTGGAGCGCGGCCGCGGCACGACGGTTCGCGCCGAGCGCTTTCCCTACCGGCTGGGCCGTCGCGTCAGCTTTCGGGCGAACTTCGGCGCCGCCGGCATCGACGCGGGCGGCGATGTCCTGGAAGACGGCATCGAGGCCGCGACCGAAGCGGTCTCGGAAATTCTTCGATTGTCGGTCGGGGCTCCTGTCTGGCGTGTCCGCACGCTCAGCCGGGCCGCCGGAACCCCGGTCTCGACCAGCCTGCACTATCTCTCTGTGGCTCGGTTCCCGGAATTCGACGCGCGCCTGCTCGCCGCCCGGGCATCGATCAGCGCTGCCCTGGCGAGCTATGGGATACACGATTACGTAAGGCTTTCGACCCGGCTGTCCGCCCGCCAGGCGACGCACGAGGAGGCCCGCATCCTCGTGCTCTCGCGAACCGCGTCGGTCATGCAGTCGGTCGCCATCGATGGCCTCGAGACCGGCGATCCGCTGCAGTATGTCGTCGGCGCCTTTGCCGGCGACCGCGTCGAGATGGTCCTCGAGCACGCCGAGGTCAGATGGCCCGCCGCCCGATGATCGCGAACCGCAGCTGGGTCGAGATCATGTCGATCACCGCGACCGCAACGAGGATCATCAGCACCATGAACGAGACATGCTGCCATTCCAGCGTGCGGATCTGCTCGGCGAGATGAAGGCCGATACCGCCCGCACCGACGATACCGATGATCGTGGCCGATCGCGTATTGGACTCGATGTAATAGAGAACCTGGCTGGCGATCACCGGCAGGACCTGCGGGATGAGACCGAACCGGACCGCGTGCAATCGGCTGCCGCCTGACGCCACGACACCCTCGACGGGCTTCTTGTCTGCGTTCTCGACGGCCTCCGAGAACAGCTTGGCGAACGAGCCGATGTCCGACGTCGCGATGGCGAGCACGCCCGCGAACGGACCGAGCCCCACGACATTGATCCAGATGAGGGCCCAGATCAGTGCGTCGACCCCGCGGATGGTGTCGAACGAGCGCCGCAGCAGGAATCGTCCGATCCAGACCGGCAGCACATTGCGGGCAGCCAGAATTCCGAACGGAAACGCCAGCATTGCTCCGAGCAGGGTGCCGAGCAGCGCGATTGCGAGCGTCTCGCCGAGCGCCTTCAGATAAACCCACAGCTTCGCTTCGGTGCCGTAGCTCGGCGGCAGCATGACACTGAGGACCTTGGCCATCTCGCCCATGCCGTTCGAGATTCGGGCCCACGAAATCTCCATCGACATGAGGCCGTAGACGAAGAGGCCGGCCAGCACCGCGAACACCAGTCCGCGCCAGAGCCGCTGGCTCCAGTCGGGCCGGAAGATCCCGGGATGGCGCGCTTCGAGACCGGCCCGCTCGGCCAGCATCGCCCGTCTCAATGCACTGGCGCCGCTCATCGACCCTGCTCCTGTCCGATCAGATAGTGGCGCAGACGCTCGGTTCCGAGGTCGATGAGCATCACCGTTCCGATGATGATGAGCAGCAGGGCTGACACGTCCGAGTAGTAGAATTTCTGCACGGCCTCGAGCAGGTCCTGGCCAATGCCACCGGCGCCGACGAAGCCCATGATCGCCGCCCCGCGCACGTTGATCTCGAAACGCAGCAGTCCATAGCTTGCAAAATTGGAGGCAACCTGCGGCAGGATCGCGAAGCGCAGCGCCTCCGGCCACGTTCCGCCAGCCGCCACAACGCCCTCGAAGGGCTTCATGTCGGCGTTCTCGACCACCTCGTAGTAGAGTTTTCCGATAGCGCCGAGCGTATGCAGCGCCACGGCCAGCACACCGGCGAACGGACCAAGCCCGAACACCTGGACGAATAGCAGCGCAAAGACCAGTTCAGGCACCGTTCGAAAAAACTCGAGCACACGTCGAGCGACGAACAGGGGCAATCGTCCGCGCGTCACGTTCTGAGCCGCCGCGAAACAGAGGAGAAACCCGCCGAGGACGCCGAGAATGGTCCCGACATAGGCGATCAGAAGCGTTTCGAGGAGCTTTCCGCTCCACTTCTGCAAGCCCCAGAACCACTCTCTGAAGTCGGTCCAGACACCCTGTCCGTTCTCAAGGAAGAACAGACGGCCGATATAGGCTGTGAACTTGTCGAGATTGGCCCAGAATTTCCAGGGATCGACTTCGGCGATCCACCACGCGACCGCCAGGCTTGCCAACAGAACCGCCACCCCGATCAGCGTTTGCATGCGCTTGGCTGCCACGGCCGAGGAATAGGCTGCCGCGAGTGCGCGCGCCTGAGGCTCGGGCAGTACGGGAACAGCAGTCACCATCGCGATCGATTTCCTTACACTCTCTGGCTACGTCGACAGAGCGACGCGGAAGCGGCAGCAGCAGGCTCGCGCCCACCGCTGCCGCACCGGCATCGAATGCTTACTTCTTGCGCAGCGAGTCGACGAACTTGATGAGTTCGACAACGGGTTCGTAGTCCTTGTGCGTCGCCGGTGCCCAGGGTTGCGCCTGACCGTCCGTGACCCTCTTGAAGCCGTCGGGATCCTTCTGGGCGAAGCCGAACACCGCTGCACGGATCGCGGACTTGAGGTCGTCCGGGAGCGATTTCAGGTAGGCGATCGGCGAATTCACGATCATGTCGGATCTGAAGATGATCTTGAAATCGGAGTACTTGGCGAGGCCCTTGCGCTCCATGCGCATGAGGTTCGACTCGTTTTCGTCGTTCCACCAGTTGAACGCACCATCCACGGTGCCTTGGGTGATTGCCGTTATGGCGTTCTCGTGGCTGCCCGTGTAGACGACCTTCGCGAAGAACTCTTCGGGCTTGATGCCCATTTTGTTCATGGCGAACCGCGGTACGTTGTTCCCGGAAGCTGAATTCGGATCGACGAGGCCGAGGTTCTTGCCCTTGAGATCCTCGAGTTTCGTATAGGGCGCGTCCTTCTTCACATAGAGCACCGAGTAATAGCCCTTGGTACCGTCCTTGTTGACGTCCATTGCAAACGGCTCGGTCTCGACGCCGGTGACGAACGCACGAGCGTAAGCCGCAGGGCCATACATGCCGACGTGAATGTTGCCCGCCTTCTGCCCCTCGATCACCGCCGCGTAGGCGCTGGCGATCCGAAGCGTGACCGTGATCCCGAGTTCCTTGGACATGTAGTCCATCATCGGCTTGAAGCGCTCGGTCACGCCCGAGGCGTTCTCGGCCGGCACGATGGCCCAGACGATTTCCTTGTACTTGTCCTTGTACGCCTGCGCCGCGCCGACACCGGCGAACGAAGCCATGGCGCCGGCCGCAGCCAACCCCATCACGAACCGACGTGTGATCATGATCTCATCACCCTTGGAATTCGTTGACCCTCGGAGCATCGCGCTTGCGGTCGGGCCATTGGCCGCACGCGCGCTCTCAGGCCGCGACGGTGGCGGCAGGAGTTGGCATCGGCATCGCGCGGATGCCGCCGTTGGGGTCCATGACTTCGTTGGCTTCGAGGCCGTAGAGGTCGCGCGCCACATCCGGCGTGAGGGCTTCGGGCGCACCGTCGAACACGACGGATCCGGCCGCCATTCCGATCAGGCGACCACAGTATTCCCGGGCCAGATCGAGGTCGTGCAGGTTGCAGATGACGGTGATGCCGTAGTGACGGTTGATGCGCAGCAGCGCATCCATCACGATCTTCGTGTTTCGCGGATCGAGCGAGGCGATCGGCTCGTCCGCCAGAAGCAACTCCGGCTCCTGGACGAGCGCGCGGCAGATCGCAACCCGCTGCTGCTGCCCGCCCGACAGCGTTTCCGCCCGCTGCGCCGCGAGATTGGCGATATCGAATTGATCGAGCGCCGACAACGCCATGGCCCGGTCGTCGCGAGGCCAGAGCCCTGTTAGAGAGCGCAGCGACGAGACGTGCCCGACCCGCCCCATCAGCACGTTGTTGAGGACGTCGAGCCTGCCCACGAGATTGAACTGCTGGAAGATCATGGCCGAGCGGCGGCGCCAGTCACGCAGTTCCGCGCCCTTCAGCTGAGTAACGTCGACGCCTTTGAACAGGATCGAGCCCGAGGTCGGATCGATCAGTCGATTGATCATCCTGAGGAGCGTGGATTTGCCAGCACCTGACCGGCCGATGACGCCGACGATTTCGCCGCTGCCGATCTCGAGGGTCACATCCCTCACGGCGCGATGCGAACCGAACGACCTGTTTAAGCCCTTGAGCTCGAGCATCCGCAACTCCCGTCCTCTGCCCGCTCGCTTAAGGTTCGAACATGACAGTGTGACTACAGGACCGCGCCTGTCGACAGCGCAGACCTGGAAAATCGAAATCGCGTGAATCTCAAGGGCACCGGGCTAATCGGCCCGGACAGGGATCGTGCAACGCATCACTCCAGGACGGCGGACGCGGGAGAGGTCCGTGCGGCTCGGTCCCTCTCCCCGTCTCCGATCGGTCGCGAACGGGCTCACCCGACAGGCATGGTGGCCTTCATAGACGGCCGCTCGGCCATCGCCTTTGCGAACGCCGCGACTTTGGGATGGTCTTTGCGCCAATCGACATCGCCGTAGCGGAAATCGAACCAGCCGAGCGCACACGCCGCAGCGATCTGCCCGACCGTGAGCGGGCCGGTGAGCTGGCTCGCGTACGTCGTCTCCATGGCGTCGATCGCCGCCATGATCTTCCCCATTTGGCCGTTGACCCACTCGTCCCAGCGCTTGTCGGCAGGGCGGAGCGCACCCTCGTACCGGAGCAGGATGCCGGCATCGAGGAACCCGTCGGCGAGCGCCTCGAGCGTCATCGACGCGAACCGCCCCTTGGCGTCCGTCGGGATGAGCGGCGGGGATTTCAGGCTGTCGATGTAGGCGCAGATTACCGGGCTGTCGAAGAGCGCCGTTCCGTCGTCGGTGATCAGGCACGGCACCTTGCCGAGCGGGTTCTTCTTGGGCAGATCCCCCTCGCGCTTGATGGGACTGGCCGACGCGGGCAGCTTCTCGATCTGGCCGTCGAGGCCCTTCTCGATGGCTGTCACCATCACTTTGCGGACATAGGGCGACGTCGGCGAATAGAAGAGCTTCATGCGTATCTCGTCCTCGGCTGGAGTGGCGCGCCAATCTGGAGCGACCGGGCGATCCTGGCAATGGGTTGTATCCGACCCACCGCGCGCGCCGTGTGGGCTTCCGGCCGGAGATTCTTAACCAGATCTCGCGCCGGCTGTTGCCCTGGTCTCTGATTTTCGCTGTTCAGCTGGTTTGGCTGACATCCTGACGCTGCGGCAGGGCGCTCGTGGACTGATGCCGGGCGCGCGTGTATCGGATGCCTCTCGAGGGATGCACGTACGTCCAGTGATCTATCGGCGAGCCGCAGTGTCTGCAGCAAGGCCGGCGGCCGCCGGAAAATGTGCGATGGAGCGGAGACCGGTCATGAGCGCGACGCCGTCACATACCCAGGGGCTCGGCGAGCAGGAAAGCATCTGGTTCAAGCTGACGGCCCTGCACAAGGGCAGCAATCCCAACCCGATGCACGTCCTCCAGCAACTCACCGAGCGCCACGGCGGCGTCATCGTCGTGAACATGGGCAACGAGCGCGTGGTGTTCCTCTCGGACCCCGAGCACTTCAAGCGCGTGCTCGTGACCAAGGTCGACGACTACATCAAGTATTTCGACGGCCTGAAGCCCATCTTTGGGAAGTCGATGATCACCCATGACGGCGCGCTCTGGCAGAAGATCCGCATGCCGCAGCAGCCGGCGTTCCATCCGGACATGTTTGCCGAATACATCCCCTACTTCCTGACCGCGATCCGCTCGAAGATGGATGGCTGGGCCGAGCTGGCGCGCACGGGCGAGCCCGTCGAGATGGTCGAGCAGACCTGGACGCTCGCCGCCGACATGATCTGCAAGGCCCTCTTCGATCGCGACATGCCATTCAACCCGCATTTCGTGTTCAAGTGCGTGAAGACCTACACCGACGTGATGAACCACAAGTCGGTGCGCCTGAAGAAGGTGTCCGGCGCCGAGTTCGAGATCACCGAGGAGGCGACCGCCAAGGCCATGGAGGTTTGGGCCTCCGTGCCGCCGGCCGTCATCGCCGCCAACCCGCGCGAGGAGCGTGAGCGGACACTTCTCACGATGATCGAGGCAGCGGTCGCCGACCCCACGATCCCGGAGTTCGATCGCCAGCAGGCCGTCGACGAGCTGAAGCAGTATCTCTGGGCCGGTACGGAGACGACGGCCCTGACCCTCGCCTGGGCTCTCTACGAGACCTCCCGCCGCCCCGAGATCGCCGAGCGCATCCGCCGCGAGGGTGACGAGGTCTACGGCAATGCCGGCCGTGAGCCGGAAGCGGCCGACTATTCAGCCCTCGCCTACACCCGCGCCGTCATCCAGGAAACGATGCGCATGTACCCGCCGATCTGGGGGCTCATTCGCATCGCCGCCAAGGACGACGTCATCGGCGACCGCGAGATCAAGACCGGCGACCGCGTCGTCATGTTTGCCTACGGCACGCACCACTCTGCGAAATACTGGCAGGATCCCGAAAGCTTCATGCCGGAGCGCTTCATGGGCGATGCCGCAAAAAAGCGGAAGCCCTACACCTACATCCCCTTCGGCGGCGGCAAGCGCTCGTGCATCGGCGGCGCCATGAGCCAGGTCGAGAACACGCTCGCGCTCTCCATGCTTCTGCGCCGCTTCCAGCCCGAATACGTCGGCAACGAATTCGCTCCAGCCGACCAGCACCCCGGCATCAACGCCACCGTGACGCTCACCCCCCGCGGCGGCCTCAATTTCCGCATTCGTCAGTTGAGCTGAGCCGCCACAACGGGCTTGGCCCCGTGCCAGCAGCGCCGCTCCAGCTAGCGGACGTCGCTCGCTTGCGTCGAACGACGCCCCGTCGCATGCTTCCGGAAAACATCTCGCCCCGGAGGACGGCCCCATGGATTTCAAAGGCAGGATTGCGATCGTCACAGGCGGCGCGAACGGCATAGGCCGGGCGACCGCCATGGGCTTCGCCTCACACGGCGCCAAGGTCGTACTCGTCGACCGTGACGGCGCCGGCGCCAACGCCACCGCCGGTGTCATCCGCCAGAAGGGCGGCGAAGCCCTCGCCATCGAGGCCGACGTCACCCGGAACGCCGATGTCGCGCGCTACGTGAAAACGACGCTCGATGCCTACGGCCGGATCGACTGCTTCCACAACAACGCCGGCATCGAAGGCAGCGTCAGCCCGATCCACCAGTACGACGAGGACATGTTCGACCGCCTGATGGGCGTCAACGTCAAGGGCGTCTACCTCGGCCTGAAGCATGTCATTCCGGCCATGATCGCGCAGCGCGCCGGCGCCATCGTCAATACGGCCTCGATCGCGGGCCTCATGGGCTCGCCCAACATGGCGCCCTACGTCGCCTCGAAGCACGCGGTCATCGGCTTCACCAAGGCCGTGGCGGGCGAGGTTGCCGGTTATGGCATCCGCGTCAACGCCGTTTGCCCCGGCCCGGTCGAGACGCGGATGATCGAGGCCATCACCGAGCAGATCAAGCCGGGCGACGCCGCCGGCGTCGCCGAGCGCTACAAGAGCGCCATTCCGCTCGGCCGCTTCGCCACCCCGGACGAGATCGCCAACACGGTGCAGTTCCTCTGCTCCGACATGGCATCCGGTATTACCGGCGCACACTACGTCATCGATGGCGGCCGTACTGCCACCGCTGGCGCCGTCACCGTCGTCGGCAAGGGCACCTGACCCGCGCCGTCCATTACCGAGCCCGAGGAGAGACCGATGCCCATCGAGCGCATGGACCACTTCACCATCGTCACCAAGGACGCCGCGGCGACCGCGAAATTCTACAATGACATGCTGGGCTTCGAGTCCGGCCCCCGCCCGAACTTCATGTTTCCGGGCGCCTGGCTCTACAACGGCGGAAAGCCGATCCTTCACGTCATTCAGAAGCCCGAGATCCCGGAAGGGTCGGGCGTTCTGGACCACATGGCGTTCTGGGGAACCGACCTGCCTGGCTATATCGCCAAGCTGAAGGCGCGCGACCTGAAATATGACCTCCGCCGCCTGCCCGAGGGCGGTCCGGGAGCCGGCGTCTGGCAGCTCTTCTTCCTTGATCCGAACGGCGCCCGCGTCGAGATCGACCTGCCTGCGACCGAGGTCGCCCCGGAAGGCGCCTGATCCGGCGAGCCGGACCGCGCACCCCTCAGCGGCCGAGTGCCGCCCGGGCCGCGGCCCGGATCTGCTCGATGGTGAACGGTTTCGTGACGAGTCGCGCGCCGTTCGCCTCGAGCCCGCGGGCCTGATCGAATACGTCGGCATATCCCGACATCAGCACGAGCTTCAGGCCCGGCGCCCCGGCGAGCGCCTTGTGCGCGAGATCGATGCCGTTGAGCCCCGGCATCTGCACGTCCGCGACCAGAAGGTCGAAACCGCCGGGAGCCAGTGCGGCCAGCGCCTCAGATCCATCGTCTGCCGTCACCACGCTATGGCCGTCCGTCTCAAGCGCCCGGCGCACGAGATCGAGCGAGCCCTTGTCGTCGTCGGCGAGCAGAATGCGTGCCATCGGCGTCTCCAGGGTTGGGCGCTGCGGCCCGGGCAATGGATGCGGCGGATCATCCCGCCATCACGCGACCAACGTACGGCAGTTCACGATAGCGATTGGCGAGGTCCATTCCGTAACCCACGACGAACACCGGCGGACACTCGAACGCGATGAAATCGGGTTCGATCGAAACCGAGCGTTTGACGGGCTTGCTGAGCAGCACACACGTGAGCAGACGTCGCGCGCCACGCGCTGCGATCAGGTCCTTGGCGAATGCCAGCGTCCGTCCGGTATCCAGGATGTCATCGATGAGCAGCACATCGCGATCGCTCACATCGAGATCCATGTCGCGCAGAATGGTGACGCTGCCTGAAGATTTCGTGCCGCGCCTGTAGCTCGACAGCGTCAGGAAATCCACTTCCGGCTCCATGCCGGCGGCCTGCAACGCCCTGAGCAGATCGGCCGAGAACACGAAGCTTCCGGTCAGGATGGGAACGACGAGCGGCCGGACCAGCCCGGCGGCCATGATGGCCCCGGCCATCTCGTGGATGCGCTGCGCAATCGTCTCCGAGGAGAACAGCACCTCGATCGCTGGCTTGGCGGTCCCGTGCAAGTGCATCCTCCTTCGTCGTGGTCCAACTTGCCGGCCGGGCGAACCGGCCGCGTGGCGTCGCGCGCTCCAACCCAGGCGTCGCGTCCAGCGCACGAATCACAATCGTCGCCCAAAGACGGGCGAAAGAGAGGCAAACACGACCCGCGACCGTGCTCATCGCAGACGTGCATGATGACGCGACGACACTCTGGACGCGAACCTGCGAGGCGACAAGCGCATCGGGAAAGAATACCTGCGGCCGTGCGGCCCTGCCACGATCGGCCTGTTCATGCGAGTTTTCCACTCACAACGACGCCACATTGCTCGGCCAAAGATCGACATCGGCCGATCTCGCATATACGCCGACGAGACTGAGCATCGCGCGGGGACGGATACTCTAGTGATCAAGCTGCAGAACGTGGGGCTGAGGTACGGCCGTGGGCGCGATGTGCTCCACGACGTCACCTTTCATCTGCGTCCGGGCTCGTTCCACTTCCTGACGGGGCCGTCCGGCGCGGGCAAGTCGTCGCTTCTGCGCATGCTCTTCCTGTCCCAGGCCCCGACGCGCGGCCAGATCACGATGTTCTCGCAGGACGTCAGTCGCGTCGATGCCACCCGACGTGCCCAGTTGCGCCGCCGCATCGGTATCGTGTTCCAGGATTTTCGGCTCCTCGACCATCTCACCACCTGGCAGAATGTGGCCTTGCCGCTGCAGGTCGTCGGCAAGAAGGAGGCGGACTACCGCGAGGACGTCACCGATCTGCTACAGTGGGTCGGCCTCGGCGACAGGATGGACGACTATCCCTCGGTCCTCTCGGGCGGCGAAAAGCAGCGCGCCGCCATTGCCCGCGCCGTGATCGGCAAGCCGGAGTTGCTGCTGGCGGACGAGCCGACGGGCAACGTCGACCCCCAGATGGCGCGGCGCCTGTTGCGCCTGTTCATCGAGCTCAACAGGCTCGGCACGTCCGTGATCATCGCCACGCACGACCATCAATTGATGCGCCAGTTCAAGGCGCCCCGGCTGGAGCTGCACGAGGGCTATGTCAAGATCGCCTGATCGCCCGGGTGGCCCCTACGCGCCGGTCCCGCCACCGTCCGCGCCACGCTCCCGCGAGCGCGACGGACCCTACAGCCAGCCCGTGACCGGGCCATCGGGGCATGCGGCACCGCCTGGCTATCGCGCCCCGAGCGACCAGGGTTTGCGCCATGAGCCCGCAGGCCCCCGCTCGTCCGAAACCGAATACTCCGAGCCGCCGCGGACCGCGCGGACGTTCGGCGACGACAACCAGTTCGACCCCGAATTGCGCGCCGAAGCACAGCCCAACGGCACGCGACGCGGTCGTGGTCGCGCCGGCAGCGCCAGCATCGTGCCGGCGGGCTCCGTCACGAGCAAATCGCTGACCCTCGTGGTGGCCATCATGTGTTTCCTCGCCTGCCTGACGGCCGGTGGCGTCTACATGGTGAACCAGTCGGCGTCCGCATGGCTGCGCGACATCGCGAGCGAGGTGACGCTTCAGATCGAACCTCGCGAGCGCGTCGATATCGACAGGGCCGTGCTCGAGGCGACCGCATTTCTCTCGCGCCAACCGGGCATTCGTGCCGTGAAACCCTTGTCGCGCGACGAATCCGCAGCGCTCGTCGAGCCTTGGCTCGGCAGCAGCGATGCCTTGAAGGCATTGCCCATCCCGCGACTGATCGCGATCGAAGTTGACCGGACAAACCCGCCCGACCTCGATGCGCTCCGCGCCCTCGTCGCCACCGAGCTGAAGGACGCGACGCTCGACGACCATCGCCACTGGCAGCAGCAGATCCGCACGGTCACTCGATCGCTCGCCCTCGGCGGCCTCGCCATCCTGATCCTGGTCGGCGCGGCGACGATGCTCATCATCGTTTCCGCCACGCGAAGCTCCATGGCCTCGAACCGCGAGATCGTCGAGGTGCTTCATCTGGTTGGAGCCACCGACAGCTACATCGCCCACGAATTCGAACGCCATTTCCTGAGCCTCGGCATCCGTGCCGGACTGGTCGGTGCGGGGCTCGCAGCTCTGGTTTTCCTGGTCATGCCGTCGGCCATGCAATTGATGGGCGGCAGCGTCGTGACCGTGGCCGAGATGCGCCGTCTGTTCGGCACCGGCATTCTGGATCTATCCGGCTACGGCGTGCTCGCCGCCGTCGTCGTGGTCACGTCGGCGCTCTGCATGGTGACGTCCCGATACAGCGTCTACGGCATCCTCGACACCCAGCGCTGACCGCCTGCCACCACGGCACACGAAACGAAAAAGGGCTGGCGAACGTGCCAGCCCAGAACGCGGTGCGCGACCGTTGCGATCCTTGGGAGGGGAGGCGCCGCACCCCGCGATCCTCAGTGGCTGCCGACCGCCATGCGGCTGGAGCCGGGCCGTGGGAGGGCGTCGCCCTCTGCCTCGCGATCCTCGCTCCGGCCGAAGATGTCCTGGATCATCCGCCAGAAGGCCAGTGAGCGCTCGCGGCGCCCTTTCTGCATGGCGGCTTCGATCTTTTCCGATGTGACGACAGGTTCGAGAAGGTTGGTGTTGCTTTGGATGGGGCTCATGGTCGTTCGTCCTTGGCTCGATGCTCTCATCTCAACTCTGGAGGAGCGGTCTTCGCCGCCTCTCTCCGCTTGCGTCCGTATTCAGCAGGGGACCGCGTTCGATCCCTCGGCCTGCACCTTCCGGTGGCCGTGCGCGAGTCGCTCGCCGAAGGCCCGGGCCGCAAGCGTCGCAACCGTGACCAGATCCCAGAAGGCCGCTGACCGCTCGAGCCGCCCTCTCCTCATCCCCTCGGCGATCTGTGCCGGATCGACCAGGGTGACCGTGTTGCTCGTCGTTTCGGTGCTCATGGCGCTTGTCCTTGTTTGTCTCGCCTTCGATGGTTGAGAAATAGGTTGAATTTTAGCTCGGGACAAACGATGTATCGTACACTTACGCTTTAGATAAACTCAGGTGCCATGCCCCGCCCCCTTCCCCCGCTGAACGCACTGAGAGCCTTCGAAGCCACCGCCCGCCACCTGAGCTTTACGGTAGCGGCAGAGGAGCTTTCGGTGACACCGGCCGCCCTGAGCCACCAGATCAAGGGTCTCGAGGATTTCCTTGGGCAGCGACTCTTCGAGCGCAAGACCCGCCAGATTTCCATGACCCCGGCCGGTCTCGCGCTCTATCCGGGCCTGCACGCGGCATTTCTGCAGATCCGCCACAGTGTCGAACTCGTGGACCGCGCCCCCAACGACAAGGTCCTCGTGGTCAGCGCCCCACCAGGCTTCACGGCCAAGTGGCTGGCGCCTCGGCTCTATCGCTTCCTGATGGCGAACCCTGAGATCGATGCCCGCATCTCGGCCACACAAGGTCTCGCCAACTTCACCACCGACGGCGTGGACGTTGCCATTCGCAATAGCCGAACACCGACCCGCGGCCTCTCGACCCGGCACCTTCTGGGCATCACGCTCCTCCCGGTGGCGAGCCCGCGCCTCATCGCCGAGCACCACATCGTCGAGCCGAAGGACCTCGTTCGAGTCCCCCTGATCCACGATGACATGCTGGGCAACCTGACCGGCTCTCCGACCTGGGCGGACTGGCTGGCGGCCGCCGGTGTCGAAGGCATCAACCTGTCACGGGGCTTGCGGTTCTCCAGCCCCGATCACGCACTCGAGGCGGCGGTCGAGGGCGCCGGCATTCTGCTGGCCCACAAGGCGCTGGCGCACGACGACCTGCGCGTCGGCCGGCTGGTCGCCCCGTTCAGCCTCGAACTCGCGACCGAGCGCGCGTTCCAGCTCGTCTGCCCTGAACCGCACACGCGCCGACCCAAGGTGAAGGCCTTCGTCGATTGGATCGAGGACGAAGTTCGCCGCATGGAGGAACCGGCTTCGCCGGCTACCATCGCGGAGCCAATTTAGGTTGTGTACCTCAGCCTCGCGTACCCGACGCCGTACGGATCTTTTCGAGAACCGGCAGGATGTAGGCTCGGAACTGAGACGGGTTCTCGCTCATGGGGAAGTGGCCGAGTTTCGCCATGATGGTGACCTCGGCCCCCTTGATCTTGGCTGCCGTCCTCAGCGTGTCTTCCGGCGTGCAGGAGAAATCGTACTCCCCGGTCAACATGTAGAGCGGACACTTCGTCGTATCGATGCGCGCCACCACGTCCCTGAGATCGCCGTCGATCCGATAGAAATGCAGGTCGCCCTTGAACACCCCGGGTCCACCGGACTTGTACATCCAGAGCGTCTCATGGCGGCTCACGGCCGGGCTGTGCGGCGCCATCATGCCGGAGACGAGCGCAGCGCACACTTCCCCGCCGTGGACATCCGGCCGGTGCAGCCATTCGGTATCGTACCAGGGCTGCTGATAGTCGGCGGATTCGAGCCCGATCAGCGCCCGGAATCGCGTCGGATGCTCGGCCGCGAGATTGAGTACGATGCGGCCGCCGATCGAGCAGCCCATCACCACGGGCGCCTCTAGCGCCATGGCGTCGGCCACATCGAGCACCATCTGCGTGTATTTCTGGGTTGTGAGTTGGTACTCCTCCCGCTCGAAACCCTCAGGGGGCAGCGACTTGCCGTGCCAAGGCATGTCGAACACGATCACGCGATAGTGCTGCGTGATCGCCGCGTCGGTGAGGATGTGCCGGAACTGCCGCCCGTCCGCGCCCGCTGTATGCAGGCAGATCAGTGGAATGCCCTGTCCCGCCTCTTCGACATAAAGGCGGTGCGGCCGCCCCGAGAGCTCGAGATGCAGGTAACGCCCGACGATGGGCTCCCATCGCGGCGTCATGCGCGGCCTCCTGATCCGTTTTTGCCGCGCGGCAGGGCGATCAGGTCCTTGATGTACTGCAGGTTGCCCATGAATGGCGTCAGATTTCCCTCGACACGCGCCATCCCGGCCTTGGTCATCGCCATCAGGTCGTGAAACCCGGGCACCGGGAAGGGCTCGAGGAAGCGCTCCCAGGCGTCGGCTTCGGCGCGGATTGTGAATGTCGATGACTTCAGGAGGAACGGCCCCCGCGTTACGCTGACAACCCGGCCAGCCCGGATCGCAATTCCAAGCGGAATACTCCCCACCCGGATTTCGACGTCCGCATCGAGAAAGCGGCCCCGCCGCGCCAGATCGTCGTCCGCCGCGGCGAGTTCGCCGAGGTGCGCGAAGCGGTCAGCCACGCGCGCTTCAACGGCGCTGGCCTTGCTATCGACCGGTGATGCCATGCGCTGTAGTCCTCGCTGCCCGGCGTCAGCCTGCCATGATCCCACTCGCGAGCATCACCGCGCCGACGATGCCGACAGCGGCGCCCGCAGCCTGGATCCGAACATCGTCACGGCCCTCGACGGGCACGATCCAGCGTGCCGCCGACATCACGACGGCAGCCACGCCGGCCGACACGATCGCAAGCCCGAGGAGATACGAACCGACCACCGCCCGATCGGCCCCGACGATTGCCTCGCCGAAGGCGTATCCATGAAACACTCCGGCGAGCGCAGCCAGCACGAGCCACTGCAGCGATCCCGTTCGCCGGCCGAGCGCGACGAAGGCGCCCGCGACCAGCACGCTGCCGGCGACGAGCAGTTCGCTCATCGGCAGATCGAACGCACCGAAGTGCAGCAGCACACCCGCCGTGGAAGCCGCGATGAAGGCCGCAATGACTCCGACACCGGCCGGAATCAATGCGGCCGCGATCCCGATTGCCACCAGGAACGCGAGGTGATCCGGCCCGATGACGGGATGTCCGAGCCCGGACAGCAGCCCCTCCGCGAACGTGGAGGGCGTCGTGCCACCCATCGGATGATGTGCGCTGGCGCTGTGCGCACCGGCCATGATCGCCAGCGCCGCGAAAGCCAGGCGACGCCCGAAGCCGATCCTGCTCATTCTTCTCTCCTGAGGCATGCGTATCGTGTAGCGCGCGAGTCCGATCATTCGGCAGCCGCGCGAAGGCCGGGGTCGGGAATAGCCGTTCCGATCATCGCATCGCGTGTGACGAGGCTGGCGAGCTTGTCCGGGCTCCAGCCCTCGGTTCCCGGCGGGCGCATCGGCAGCACCAGATAGCGGAGATCCGCGGTGGAATCGTGCACCCGCACTTCCACACCCTCCGGCACCGCCACCCCGAACTCGGCGAGCACTGCCCGCGGATCGACGACGACGCGCGAGCGATAGGCGAGGCTTTTGTACCAGGCGGGCGGCACACCGAGCAGCAGCTTCGGGTAGCAGGAGCAGAGCGTACAGACGACCACGTTGTGCACGTCGGGCGTATTCTCGATCGTGCGGAACTCGGCGAGCGTACCGATGTCGATCCCCATGTCGAGAAGCGCCCCACGCGTATCCGCCATCAGCTTTGCCTTGAACGCGGGATCGCTCCACGCCTTCGCCACCACCTTGGCCCCAAGTGCAGGTGTCCGGCTATCCATCAGGTCGATCTGCGCCGCGATCTCGTCGGCCGACAGAACGCCCTTGTCGATGAGCAGCGACCGGATCGTCTCCTCGAGCACCTCATAGGCGCTCATCGGCCCGGCATCGTGATCCCTTTGCGGCGGATGCGTGTGCCCGTCGCCACCATGATGATGGTCATGGTCATGGTCATGGTCATGATCGTGATCGTGATCGTCGTGCGTCATGACGCGCTCTCCAGCCAGCCTTCGTAGATGTCCGCCTCGAGATGATCGCTTGCCGGTCCCGGATAGTCGGGCCACAGCTCGGTCTGCAGGAACCGAACCTTGTAGAGCACTTGGCTCGGCAATCCGGGCTTGTGATAGGCGAGCCGCTCGGGATCGCGGTAGGCGCCCTGAACTGAGGCGACGACGCCAGTCTTGCCCCTGAGATACCACGGCGTCCGGCAATGCCCGAGCGCCGGCCGTTCGATCACATGCACGGTCTGGCCCGGCCTGAACCGTTGCGCCGTGACGGCTTCCACGCTCATGCCGCACCTCCCTTGGCCCAGTCGATCGTCTCGGCGCTGACCCGCCGCCCGTTCGCGCGATGCACCGACGCCAATTCCGCCATGCGCTTCTCGACCTCGTCGGGCGAAACGATTTCCTGTTCGACGAGCAGGTTGCGGATCGCCCGGATCCACTTCTCGTAATAGGTCGTCCGGTCGTAGGCCTGCTGTCCGTAGTCCTCGATCACGCGCCGCATGGCGTCGATAGTGAAGACGTTCTTCTTGGAGCAGAGCAGGATGAGCATGGCATCCGTCCGCTTCTCCCAGAGCGCCAGATCGTGCTCGTCCCGGTCGATCGGGCCGAAGTCCATGCCGCCGACATCGTGGACGGCGCGGCCATCCGCGCCCTCGCGGAGCAGGGTCGTGCGAGATGGAGAGCTGGTCATGATGGGCTCGTCGCTGGTTGATCGCGCGCGCCGGATCGCGCAGTGGAAGCATCATGCATGCTCGATGAGCCGATGAAAAGAGGGGCGGCGCCAGCCCGCGCGGGCTGGCGCCAATTCGGACGCGTCAGCCCGGAAAACAAGCGGGGCCCCGAGGGACCCCGCGACGTCTCGAAACTGCCGCCTCGCGGCCCTTCAGGGCTTCACGTAGGCGAAGCCCTTGCGCTGCAGTTCGACCAGATGCACGACACCCGACGGCACGATCGTCGCCTCGGACATGATCTTGATCTCTTTCTTCTCAGCCTTGGCCATGTTGCCGGCCGTATTGTTGCACGCTGCGAACCGAACGTTCGGGTTGCCGAGTGCGATGTCCTGGATACGCGCCTTCACCGGGCTCGTATCTTCCCGGAACATGTGCAACCCAGGGCCGTACGTGACGACTTCGATCTCGACCTTGCGGTTCGACTTCTTGAAGTCTGCGAGAATGTTCTGCACGTTGTTGAGCGTGAGGTTCATCTTGCCGACGTCGTTGTCGTTGACGTGGAGTGCGACGCGCCACGTGTCGTCGGCTGCAGGCGCCTGGGCCACGGCCGGCAGTGCGAAGGCCAGAAGTGCGGCGAGGCCGATCAGCAGTTTACGCAAGTACATCATATCTTCCCCTTGACCCGTTACCTGTGCTGTCGAGCAGCACTGGGCTCCCTCCCCATGATTGGGTAAAGCGGCACTCCATTACCCCTGAGATCTTGACCGACTCAAGGCAACAGACAAATTGTCGGAATTCTGCAACCCAAGGGTGTTGCGGAACAACAATACGCCGAAAGGACGACGCGGTCCGGACGCAGCGCACGCGGCCCGCGCTGCCCCAGCAACGACATCCGGCGAAAAGATGCGCTCAGCGGTTGGCGTCGACGGGCCGCTGCCCCCACACCCCACCGCCGACCCAACGTCGCATCAGCCGTCGGACTGGCCCTTCCTGCAGCTCGCCCAGCGCCGATCCCATCGGGCTTCCCGACAGCTTGATCAGCGTGCACGTGGTCTGCACCCACCGGGGCCTGAGCGCGCGCGACCACTTGGCCCGGAAAGCCCGCTCCGCCGCCTGGAACGAGGCATCCTTTCGGCCCGGGCTGAGATGCTGGAGATGGAAATCGATCACGTACGCCGACCAGCCGAGCACGTCCGCCACGAGGCAGATATCTGCGCCATAGAGATGGAACCCGCTGAGATCGTTCGAGAAACGAACGCCACTCTTGCGTCGGAGCACGATGAAGTTCTCGTCGAGGCTCTGCACCCGCGCCGGCAGCTCCCCGATGGTGCGGTCTGAGCCGTGCGGATCCGAGATGCGCATCGCGAGCCGGCCTGGATAGACGCCGCCCGCGTTGCCCGCGAGCGCCCAATCCGGTGCCCGCACCGAGAGTTCGCCGATCCGCTGGTCGAGCTCCCCCCGTCCGGCGGCGATCAGACGGACGTCCTGATGGCAGAGAATGACGATATCGCTTCGCGCCTCGTCGAGCAGCGCATTGAGGGCCCCATAGGCCGACGTCGCGCCACGCGCCGCGAGATACTCGGTGTCGCCGCTGGCGAATCCCCCCCCCTCGAAAGATTGACGCATCGCCGCGTACTGCGCCTCGTCGTTGACGAGCGTCGCGATGCTGTAGGCGGGCCTGTCTGCCGTATCGGTGGCGCGCAGGAGGGACAGCGTCATGGACATGTCGGTCTTTCGATCTTGCTCGAGCGGGCCGCCTGGCCAGGCGCTCCAGGGTTCCCGTGACGTGGAAGTGTCGATCAGGTCGTGGCGACGCTGCGAGGCGGTGCGCTGGCCGTTACGCTGTGTGCAGCCCCCGAAGACGCGGCCGCCGGAGCAAAGCCGCGCCGCCACTCGCCGCGCCGGCGCCAGATCGCGTGCCAGACTGCCGCGGACTGGGCGGACTTCGCATGCCCCGTAAGCCAGGCGAACCCGGCCAGCGCGAGCCATCGGCTCAGCGGCCACAACGCATGCAGCCCCAGCCCGAGGCTGCGCTGCCAGCGCGGGAAATGACGGTCGATCAACGTCGCCTTGGCCGCCAGAAGCTTCACCATCTTGCCTTCGCGGGTCGCCTCCGAGGCACCGCCGTAGTGGACGATCGTTGCATCAGGAGAAACCCGTGGCCGCGCGCCCAGGGCGCCCGCCCGAAGGCAGAGGTCGGCCTCCTCGCCATACATGAAGTAGACGGGATCGAACCCGCCGAGCCGTTGCCAAAGCGCCCGCGGCAACATCAGGAAACAGCCGGAGACGATATCCACTTCGCGCTCCGTAGCGCGGTCCCAGCCACCCAGCGCCTCGCCGTTGAAGAGGTTCGAGCGCGGGAAAACTCCGGTCAGCCCGGCCGCGCGGCAGAACAGACGCCACGGCGTCATCCGCCCCCAGGCCGACAACGGATTGAGCCGTCCGTCCGCGAACACGGTCCGCCCGCCCCAGATCTGTGCCTTCGGCCGCCGACGCGAGAACGCGACGAGCCGGTCGATGGCGCCGTCGAGCACCACGGTATCGGGATTGAGGAGCAGCAGCAGCTCGCCCCGTGCCCGCTCCGCCGCCAGCACGTTGCCGGCCGCGAATCCTACGTTCTCGGAAAGCGCGATCAACTGAGGGCGCGTAGGATGGCAGGCGATAGCTTCCGCCGAGCCGTCGCTCGAGGCGTTGTCGACGACGATGACCTCGCAGCGCGTCTCGCGAGTCTCGGCGGCAATGGATTCGAGACACGCGAGCGTCATGGCGCGCGTGTTGTAGCTCACGATAATGATCGACAGGAGCGGCGACATCGGACCTCGACGAAAGACGTCGCCTCAAGGAATACAGCCAAGGCTTGAAGGCGCGATTAACCCGCCGCGCCACGTTGCAGGTCCCGAGTGACCTGCGATTAAACAAGATCCCCCATACTCCCGCGCGATGTCCGATCGCACGGAGAGCCCTATGGTCGCCGAGTTGCCCGAAACTGGTTCGCCGAGCAGCCGCTTCGACGGCGTGATCTGTATCGGCGGCGAGGACTGGTGGTACCACAACCGGGGCCACTTCGATTTCCAGATCATGCGCCGGCTCGCCGAGCGCTGGCCCGTACTCTTCGTGAATTCGATCGGTGTCCGCATGCCGAGCCCCTCCGAGGGCTCGAAGTTCCTCGCCCGCATCGGCCGCAAGGCGCTGAGCCTCGGCCGCGGCCTGTCCCGGATCGAGAACGGTTTTCATGTTTTCTCACCCCTCGTCCTCCCCGGCGAACGCGGCCAGCGGATGACCGGCTGGGCTCTCGCACCGCAAATCAGGCTGGCGGCGTCCATGGCCGGCATCCGTCGCCCCTTGCTCTGGGTCCACTGTCCGGCCGGCGCCGATCTCGTCGATGCCATCCCCTCGGATTTCGTCGTCATGCAACGAACAGATCGGTTCGAGGCCTTCCCGGAGGCGGATGGTGCCGTCGTCTCCCGCCAGATCGCGAAGCTCAAGCAGCGCGCGGATCTGGTGGTCTATTGTGCTTCCCACCTCATGACCGAAGAGGCCGGCGAGGTCCGCCGCAGCCTGCTCCTGACCCACGGCGCGGACGTCTCGCGCTTTGCGGAAGCCGGCCGCAGTCCGTCCCCCGAGCCACCCGACGTTGCCTTCCTGCCGCGACCGCGTGTCGGCTTCGTCGGCGGCATCGACGCCCACACGTTCGATCCGGAACTGTTTCTCGCCGTCGCGCGCTCACTTCCCGACATGGCCTTTGTGATGGTGGGCGGCGTCTCGCTCGAGCCAGGCTGGTGCCCGCTGCCGAATGTCCACTTCCTTGGCCGAAAGCCCTACGACGATGTCGCGCGCTATATGGCTGCATGCGACGTGCTCATCATGCCGTGGAACGACAGTGACTGGATCAAGGCCTGCAACCCGATCAAGCTGAAGGAATACCTGGCGACGGGCCGCCCCGTCGTCACGGCCGACTTCACCGCCCTCGACGGCTGGCGCGACCTGGTACACGTGGCAAAGGGACCGGAAGCTTTCGCAGCAGCCATACGCACCGCCCTCGCGCGCCCCCTCGATCACGAAGCGGTGCTCTCCCGCCTCGACGGCGAGACGTGGGCGTCGAAGGCCGATCTGTTGTCCCGTACGATAGAGAGCTGCGGTGTTCGTTTCGTCCCCGGCGCGCACCGGCCCGAGGCGGCGACGGCCTGACGCGTCGTCATCCTGCCTTGACGAGCCCGACGGCAACCGGCACCGGCCATCGCCCGGCGGCCGCGTGCCGTCCGGCCACCATCGCCTCCCCCTCCGGCATCACCCATCTGACCCGCCGCGGCGTCGGCGCTGCGACAGGTCGCGCCTTCACACTGGCGGCGCTGCGAACAGGATCGGCGAGACAGCCCCCGAGGCCGAGAAAGAAGAAGAAGTAGGCGAACGGCACATTCCAGTAGTGGACCGTGCAGCCGAGCAGCATCAAGGCCATGAGCGAAATGACCCATCCATGCCCCATGCGCTTGAGTGCCGGGCTGGCGCGCCGCATCCGTCGTGTCGCTCCGAACATCAGGAACGCGATCCCGAGCACCAGCAGCAGGAATGCTGGCAGACCGCCACGAATGGCGATCACGAGCCAGAATGCATCGATCGTCGACGACACCATCCAGAGCGGCCGGTCCCAGTCGTTGAGGCCGAGCCCCGTCAGCGGGTGCGACCACACGTTTTCGAGCCCGTGCTCCCAGATCATCAGACGGTAGTAGCCGGTCCACGGATCGAGCGTCAGCCCCGTCGCGATGAGCGCGAACGGCGAACGCGTCGCAACGAGCGACAGCGCACCGAACGCACCCGCGATCACGGCGAATGCGATCGCCACACGGCCCTTGATGCCGCGCGTGGCCTTGTCGAAAGCCATCAGTGCCACCTGCACGCCGAGGCTCAACATCGGCGCCGACGAGACACTCGTCATCGCGCACGCCGCGACGAAGAGGCTGCGCGTGATGGCTGTCATCTCGCGCCGCGCCGCATAGGCGGCAAGCGCGAGCCCACTGGCGCAGAACGTCCCGAGATGGATGGGATGGTCGAACGGTCCGAACGCGCGCGTGAGCCCGCCACGTTTCTCCACCGCCACCGGATGCACATAGCCCGTGACCTTGGCGAGGAAGTCATGCAGGAAGATCTGCCCGCCGAGCATCTCCGGGAGCGCCATCAGTCCGGCGACGACGACGGCGCCGAACAGCGATGCCGCTGTCGCCTCGAATGCCGCTTCGCTCCGCACATAGGCCCGAGCAACGATGAAACTGCCGAAACTGTCGATGGCGAGTGCGGCGCCCGTCTGCAGGCCATCCGCCTGACCGTGATGATAGATGTAGACGAACACCGTCCACATTCCGAAGAACAGGAACAGGACGTCGAACGTCGCCACGCGAAACGCCTTCGCTCCCACCAGCCGCCACATCGCGAGCGGGATCAGCAGCAGCAGGAGCGCCCGGTGCGGTGGCAGCCGCGCGCTTCCCACATAGACCGACAGCTCCGTCGGGCAAAGGAAGCTCGCGATCAGCAAGAGGACCGGCCACGGCGTATGTCGGAGCGCTCGACCCATGCGCCGCTTGGTTCCTCGCGTTCGACTTCAGGTTTGGCCCTGAACCGCCGCTTCAGGAGAGCGGCTGGCCAGTTCCATCTCAGTAGGCGTTCTTGCTCCCGAGCGTTCGCGGCACGGTCAGGAGCAGGATCTTGAGATCGAGCCACAGGGACCACGTGTCCACGTACTCGAGATCGAGCGCGATGCGCTTCTCGATCTTTTCCGGCGTTTCGGTCTCACCGCGATAACCGTTGATCTGCGCCAGTCCCGTGATGCCCGGCTTCACCTGTTGGCGATTGACGTAGCGCACGACGCTGTCCTGGAAGTGATCGTCGTGGGCGACTGCGTGCGGCCTCGGCCCGACGAGGCTCATTTCCCCCCGCAACACGTTCAGGAGTTGCGGCAGTTCGTCGAGGCTGAGCGCGCGCAGCACCCGCCCGACCCGCGTCACGCGCGGATCGTTGCGCGTCGCCTGCTTGATCTCGCTGCCGTCCTCCACGACGTACATGGTGCGGAACTTGATGACCTCGAAGATCTTGTTGTTGAGGCCGCGCCGCCGCTGGCGGAAGAAAACCGAGCCCCGGCTGTCGAGCTTGATGACCAGCGCGATGACGGCCATCACGGGCAGCGCCGCGACGAGCAGGATCGCGCCGAGCACGTAGTCTTCCACCGCCTTCACGATACGCGACCAGTCCGCGAGCGGCTTCTGCTTCACGTCGATGAGTCCGACGCTGCCGATGTTCGACACCTGGTGCGCCGGCCCCTGCTCGACGAGATCCGACGCGATATGCGTCACGACGTGCAGGCTCACCGGTAGATGCTCGAGCTTGCGCGCGATCGCCTGCGTCCGCTGGTCGGCCGCCTGCGGCAGCGCGATGATGATGCGGTCGATATGTCCGGCCCGTGCTGCAGCGATCAGATCGGCGAGGCGCCCGGCCACTGTCGGTGCACCGTCTTCGACCCGCTTCGCATCGAGGCGATCGTCGTAAAGCCCGCCGAACCGGATACCGAGTTTCGGATTGGAGAGATGCTCTTCCACCCGTCGCGCGATCGCACCGCTGCCGTAGACTGCCACGCGCGCGTTGAAATGCCCCGCCCGCGTCAAGCGTGCCAGATACGACCGCGCCAGGAGCCGGACGTCCAGCAGCAGCACGAAGCTCATGATGAACCAGACGAGATACCAGATCCAAAGGTGCATATCGCGTGGCACGAACGGCAACCCGAGACCGAGGACGGCGAGAAACGCGATGCTGAGCGACGCTGCAAGTTTGGTCGGCTCCACCGGAAAGTCGTGCACGCGATCGGTATCGTAGAGGCCGTAGTTCTTGAGACAGCCATAGGCGATGATCGCGGAGACGAGGCAGGCCTGCGTGTGCTTCAGCCAGTCCACCTCGAGACCGCCGCCGTAGGCATAGAACAGCGCCGGCACCATGCCGCCGGCAATGACGGCTGCCACGTCGAGGAATCCGACGAGATCGGCCGCGATGCGTCGCGAGAAACGGCGTTCCGGCGCCTTGCCGATCTCCGAGAGGCCGATGTCCGGCTGTGCCGCAACAGAACCTGCCTCGAGCGTTGACGTCGTCATGTGCGCGGAACCTCACTCTTTCGCCGAACTCACTCCGTTCGGCAGGAATGGTTCGCGCAATGAAGCATGAAAACGGTGAATTTTCGTTGAAAGACAATCCATTGATCGGACAGGCAGACGCCGCCTCAGGCCGCGCGCCGGGACGGTACGGGCTGCCTCCGTGCGGGCCCGGCGCCGCTCTGCGCCGTCTGCTCGCACTTGTTGAGAACGATGCCGCTCATGCGCGCCGCGTTGGCGCCGAGCAGCTTCATCGTCCGTCGCAGCACGTCCTTCGGGGTCCGGCCGGCCGTGGCGACGAGGACGATCTGGTCGGCATATCCGGCCAGGATCCGCGCATCGGTCACCGGCAGCACCGGCGGGCAATCGATGATGATCGTATCGAAGTACATCTTGAGGCGGGCGAGGCGCTGCGCAAACCCGGGCGCATCCAGCACGTCCTGTGGCGAGAGTGGAAACGCGCCGAGATTGCCGGCCGCGATCACGGCGAGGCCCGTCGACGTATCCTTGAGAATGACGCTTTCGAAGTCGAGCCCCTTGCCGACCGCATCGGCCAGTCCGGGCTCATCCTCGAGGCGCAACTGATGTGTCAGCTTCGAGCGCCTGAAATCTGCATCGATCAACAAGGTGCGCGCACCCCGGGCAACGAGCGCCAGCGCCAGGTTGGCACCCGTGATGGTCGTGCCTTCGTTCGGCAAGCTGGACATGACGATGATCACGCGCGGCGACGCATCGTGCCGTTGCCGCTCGAGCTGATCGCACATCTTGAACACCGCCCGCGCAAACGAACCGTTGGGGCGAGCAAGAACGAGCCGCGCGGCGAGCAACGGATCGCCGAGACCGTCTGATTGCCGCTTGAGCATCGGGAGAGTCGCGAGCAGCGGCACACCCAGCAGCGTCTGCACTTCCTCGGCCCGTGACACGCCGGTCCGCATCAGCTCGAGCAGGAGCGCGAGCCCTGTTCCGAGCCCGAGCCCAAGGACGAGACCGATCAACGCGATCTGCTTGCGTTTGGGTGCCATCGGGCCGAACGGAACATCGGCACGCTCGACGATGCGCGCATCCGGCAGATGCAGGTCCTGCGTTTCCACGGTCTGCTTGTAGCGCCCGAGGAACGTCTCGAAGATCCGTCGCGAGGTCTCGGCTTCACGCTCGAGGTCCCTCAGCTTGACGGCCACTTCCTTCGAGATCGACTGCTGCTCCTTGAGCTGGTTGAGGCTGACCTCGAGCATGCGCTCGCGATCGACGGCCACGTCGTGCTGGCTCTTCACGGTCGCGAAGATCTGGCGCATCTCGCGAGCGATCTGGCTTTCGACGTCGACTACTTCGGCGCGCACCTTCGCCATCTCGGGATGCCGCGGCCCATACTTGGTCAGCAGCTCCGCTTCCTTCTTCGTGGCCTTCGCATGCTGATCCTTGAGCATGCGGATGGTTTCGCTCGACATCACTTCGGCGATGTTCGCCGCCGTCCCGTTCTTCATCAGCGCGCTGAGTTCGTCGAGCCGCGCCCGCGCTTCGGTGGTCGAGTTGCGCGCGACGACCGTCTGCTCCATGAGCCGCGCCAGTTGCTTTTCGGAAAGCAACTGCCCCTCCGCATCGAAGATGCCGTTCTCGGCCTTGAAGCGCGCGACTTTCTGCTCCGCCTCCGCGAGCTTCGAGCGGAGGCCGTCGAGGCGGGGCTCGAGCAGTTCGGCCGCCAGCCCCGTCGCTTTCACTTTCATGTCGATCTGGTCGCGGACATAGACTTCAGCGATCGTGTTCGCGATGCGCGCGGCCTTGACCGGATCGCGCGATTTGAATGTGACTTCGACGACGAGCGAGTTGCGCACCCGTTGCGCCTTGAGCCGCTCGTGGAACCGGGTTGCGACCACGTCCTTTTCCGGTGCGTCGGAGCCGATCGATCCGGCCTTCGGCCCGAGCACCATGTCGGACGCACTTTCCGGCGTCGGCTTGTGCGTATGCGCGGTCACGCCCGCGCTCGCCTTACGCTCCGGCTGACCGCCGAATTCCGGGTCATTCCTGAGGCCCAGCGCGTCGATCACTTTGAGAGCGATGAACCGCGACTTGAGGATTTCCACCTGGCTTTCGATGGTCGGTGTATCACCGGCGATATCCGGCAGCACCGCATCGAGCGAGACGATGGTCTTCTTGCGGGGATCGATCTGGATGGTTGCTGTGGCTTCGTACTGGTTCGGAAGCGACAGCGCCAGTCCGACGGCGGCAGCGGCCGCGAGACAGGTCAGGGTCAGGATCAGCCAGACGCGACGGCGCAGCGCGGCGAGAATGTCGCCGACGTTGATGCCACCACCGTTATCCGGTTCTTCTTCCAACTCAGTCCCCCACTCCAGACATCCGGAGTTCAGAAACGGTACTTTGCACCGATGAAGATTTTATCCACCTTGCGGTCGAGATCGCTGTCGCTGCTGGTCAGTTCCTGATGCTCGTAGCCCATGGAAATCAGCCAGTTTCGATTTAGGATGTAGTCCGCCCCGAGCGACGCGCTCCAGATCTTGTCTGTGCGATCTTCGCCGATATAGTCGCCGAGCTTGTAGTTGACTTGCCCCGAGATGATCAGGTTCCGCCACATCTCGTAATCCGCCCGGACGCCGTACGAAGTCGTGATCCGTCCCGAAGCGAGGCCGTACGTGGTTGCCTGCACATCGCGCGCGGTGGTGAACCCGAGCGTCACGAGCGGCGAAACGTACCAGTCGAGCCGCGCCTCGTAGACGGGTGTCGAGATATCGACCAGTCCGGCTTGCAGGTAGTCCTGATAGAAGTAACCGCCCTTCAGCGTGAGCTTCACCAGCGGAGACAGCTCCATCTCGACGCCGGCCGTCGCCTTTATGCCCTCGGCATCCCGGTCGATCAGGCTATCGCCCCGGTTCTCCTGGACGCGCCCCGCCACCTCGCTGAACACCCGGTATCCGGGCGAAAGCCGCATTCCGAGGCGGATGAATGGCTCGAGCAGGCTGAAATCTCGCTGGTTCTGCTCGATCACGCTGCCGTCGTTGGCTTCCGCGTTCTTGAAATCGAAGATCGCGTAGCGCGCACCGATCGCCATGTCGATGCGCCCGGCGCGATGCGACAGCCCGCCCTCGAAGCGCGTCAGCGCGAGCTCCGTCGGCTTCTTGGCCGCTTTCGGCCGCTCCTCGTCGACACTGTCGTCGTGATAGACCCCCGTCGACATTTCGCCGAAGAGGTTCGTCGCATGCGTGATGTCGAGGCGCCCGAGCACGCGCACGCTGCCGTCGATATAGCGCAGCTCGGCGTCCCGGTGATCGCCGACCGCCCGCCCTTCGGCCCGGATGTCGAGCATGTGCCGGGCGAAGTTCGACTTCATCTCTAGCGCCGTCGATACCTCGTGCTGGATCGAGCGCGGCCGCCCGATGGCTTCATCGAGGCTGTCCCGGGTCCATGTCGTGCGGAACCCCAGGGACGGCAGCAGCAGATAGTTTCCGATCCGGATGCCGAGCGGCTGCAACCCGTCCCGGGGCCGATCCCTGACGCTGACCGCTCCGAGTTGCTTGGCGTAGTCCCATTGCAGGTCCTCGCCGAGCGCAGGCAGGGCGCCGAGGGACACGGCCGCGGCGATGCAGCTCGCAGCCCTCGCCACGAACCACGATCGGTGCAACCAGTCCGGCGGGCCCCCCTCGCCGTTCGCGCCCCCAGATTTCGGCATCAGAAGAATCGCTCGGGTACACGAATATTGTCGCCCGGCATGACGATCAGGTCGTTCGGCAACTGCACCTGGACGTCCTGTCCGGTGCCAGCGCGCGAAAGGACCACGTAATTCTGGTTGGCCCGGTACGTGTAGCCGCCCGCAAGCGCCACCACATCCCGGAGCCTGAGCCCGGTCTTGTAGGCGAACTCGCCACCGCTGCGCACTTCGCCGTGCACGTAGATCGGCCGGTATCCGGCGACTTCGACGGTCACGCGAGGGTTTTTGAGATAGCCGTCCGCCAGCCGCCGCGCGATCGCATCCCTGAGACCGTTGAGATCGAGACCGGCCGCCTTCACGTCGCCGACAAGAGGCAGTGAGATCCGCCCGAGCCCGTTGATCTCGAACACGCCGGAAAGGTCCGGCTCGCCGAACACGGTGAGCTTCACCTTGTCGCCGGCGTTGAGCTGATAGGCCAGAAGATCGCGGGCCCCGATCGCGCTGGCCGGCAGTGACGGTCCGACGCGCCCCCCGTCCGAGCAGGCGCCGACGCTCATCAGCAGCGCCACGACGACGATGGGTTTTGCACGCCAGGCATGGATCAAGCGACGCGAGGACATGGGCTTGACGACTCTCGGCAACCAGGAACGCATACACGCACTCCAGACGGGAGTGCCACGCTGCCTATGTTTCCGACAAATAGGTGAAATCCGGCTTAATCGGCGGCGCGCCGCGTTAAGCCTGCCTCACGGGCGAGACGCGCCCCCTTAGAGCTGGAACACAGACGCCGAGCCGGCGACGACGTCGAATTCACAGAACACCTTCCGCGGCTCGTCGCGCATGGTGATGAAGAGATACGGATGCTTGAAGCGCGCCGGCCAGAGCTCGTGGTCGAACTGCCAGAGCCCCACGTCGAGCCCACTCTTGCCGATCACGAGGCGCACCTGACTGGCGTGCGACCATTTCGGCTCGACCACGATATGCCGCGTTCGCGCCGCTTCACCGCATGCGCCGACGGCCCGATCCCGATAGGCCGAGATGATGATTTCGCTCTTCGCAGTGGCAACGACGTACTCTTGCACGCCGATTTTCGCGGCCGCCAGCATTACCAGCACGAACACGAGAACACGCATCGCCAGCCCCAGTCGCACCCTCCACGCCGAAACGGGAGCTTGCCCGAGGAAAGTGAACAAAAGCTTGCGGCTCGTGCCAGACTGACGTGCTGCGCCGGTATGGCCGTCAGCCGTCGACCAGAAGTTGCCCGATGCGCTCGACGGCCCGTTTGATGTTCTCGGTCGAGTTTGCATACGAGAACCGGATGTAGCCCTCGCCGTGGATCCCGAAACTCGTACCGGCAACCGTCGCGACTCCCGCCGTCTCCAACATCTTGTTCTGCAATTCCCGGGCGCTGAGGCCCGTCCCCGTGATGTTCGGGAACGCATAGAACGCGCCGCCGGGATCGACGCAGGTGAACCCCGGGAGCTGGTTCAGCAGCGGCACGATCACCCGGCGCCGCTCGTCGAACGCCTGTACCATCTGGTGCACGGCGTCCTGCGGACCCTCCAGCGCCGCGATGCCGGCAAACTGCGTCGGCGCGTTGACGCACGAGTGGCTGTTGACGCAGAGCCGGACCACGTGCTCGACCAGCGCCTTTGGCCAGACCGAGAAACCGAGGCGCCAGCCCGTCATGGCATAGGTCTTGGACCATCCGTCGAGCACGATCAGCCGGTCGCGGATCTCCGGATACTTGAGGAAGCTCTCGTGCTTCCGCCCGCCATAGAGCATCTGGCTGTAGATCTCGTCCGACATCACCGCCACATGCGGATGCTTGGCGAGCCCCGCGATCAGCTTGCGCACTTCCTCCTCGGGCACCGCGCCGCCGGTCGGATTGCCCGGGCTGTTGATGATGATCAGGCTCGTCTTCGGCGTGATCTGCGCCAGCACCTCCTCGGCGCTGAATGCGAAGCCGTTGCCCTCCCGGAGCGCGATCGGAACCGGCTTGGCGCCGGTATACTGGATCATCGACCGGTAGATCGGGAATCCGGGGTCGGGATACATGATCTCCGTGCCCGGTGTGCCGAACATGAGGATCGCAAAGAACATCGTCGGCTTGCCACCCGGCATGATCACCACGTGTCCCGGATCCACCTCGACGCCGTGCCGGCGATGGAGATCCTTCGCCACCGCCTCCCTGAGCGGCAGGATGCCGTTCGACGGTGTGTAACCATGGTGCCCGTCGCGCAGCGCCTTGATGGCCGCCTCGACGATATGCCCCGGGGTCTGGAAGTCCGGCTGTCCGATCCCGAGATTGATGACGTCCTTGCCCTGTCGCTGCAGCTCGGCGGCCCGCGCCAGCACCTCGAAGGCGGTTTCGGTTCCGAGCCGGCTGAGGCTCTCTGCAAGCAGCATGGGACGTCTCCTCGATTCTGTTTGGGGGCTCTTATGCACCAGCGCCCCACTTCGAGGGAAGGGAGCGGCGAAGAAGCCGCGCCCTCGCCCCTCCGCTTGCCTGCGCCGCACACGTTGCGCCGTGCGCGCGATCCGCTAGCCTTGCCCCCGAAACTGTCGAGAGACCGCCCGGCCCGTCGCGAGGAGAGCCCGATGCCAACGCCGCCCCTGAAGCAGATCCCAGGCCTCTATCATCGGCGCATCGGCGACATCACCGTCACCGCCGTCAGCGACGGCTTTCTCGACGGCAACCTCGACGTGCTGCGCAACATCGACAAGGAGGAAGCGCGGCAGATCCTCGCCGACAACTTCCGGCCGGCGCGACGCACCGCCGTCAACGCCTTCCTCATCTACACCGCCGACCGCCTCGTTCTGGTCGAGACGGGCTGCGGATCCTACATGGCGGCGACAGGTGGCAAGTTGCTCGAGAACCTGAAGGCTGCCGGCGTCGATCCGGCGGCGATCGACACTGTACTTCTCACTCACATGCACCCTGACCACTCCGCCGGTCTGACGGACATGACGACGGGCAAGCCCAATTTCCCGAATGCCGAACTGGTGATGCATGAGAACGAGCCGCGCCACTGGTTCGACGATGCCGCCATGGCCCGGGGCGACGAGCGAGAGCGCAAGCTGTTCTTCCAGGCCGGCCGCGAGCAGACGGAGCCCTACCGGAAGCGTTGGCGCCTCTTCCAGCGCGGCGAGGTCGTGCCGGGCGTCACCGCGATGCCGTTCCATGGCCATACGCCAGGCCACACCGGCTACCTCGTCAGTTCGGGCGCCGAAAGCCTGCTGATCTGGGGCGATATCGTTCATGTCCCCGAAGTCCAGACGGCGCGCCCCGAGGTCTGCATGGCCTTTGACACGGACAGAACCGCAGCCGAAGCCACGCGCCGTCACGTCTTTGACATGGTCGCAACCGATCGTATGCTGGTAACAGGGATGCATCTGCATTTCCCCGGCTTCACTCGGTTGATTCGAAGTGGCGTAGGTTATCGTTTGATTTCAGAAGCTTGGGAGCAGGCGCTATAAAAGACAGCAGCGAGTGAAGCGCGCCGATTCAGCCAGCAGTTGGTACGTCCAGTAAACTTTTCGTGATCTTGTGTCTGATCAAGTGCAATACAGCTGTCGCTATACTATCATCTTCGGCGCGAGCGTAGCCTCCATGAGGGTGGGTCGAGAGCTGCGTTGCGTCGGTCCGGGAGTCTGCTACTTCCGCAGGCGGGAAAGCGTGTTATGTCAGTCATGCCAGTGGTGATGGTCGTCGTGTGCTCTATTGCGGGCCCGGTGTTCGGGGTTGGCCTCTTTTTTCTCATGAATCAATAAGATCCTGCCTTCCCTTCACGAGCCGGACGGTCGACCCGGAATACTCTGGGCGAGACGGCTACTCAGTTTTCTTGAGTGGTCGGCGCGTACGTTCGATCACGTTGGACACTCGTCCGTCGCAGCTATGCGCCTGGACACGCAGCGGACGCGTCTGTCACGCCGCTGATCAGGTTGCTGTCGTAGAGGCGGTCGAGATCTGGCCCATCCGGCCGTACGGCCTCGAGCCGCCCGGGCAGCCCCGCCATCATGGCCTCGAACTCCCGCCGCGCTGCCTGCGCAACATCGATCGTCACCCCTTCGAACCGCACCTTTGCCCCTGGTGTGAGCCGTCCGAGCGCCGGTAGATCGATCGAAATCACCGTCGCGATCTTGGGATATCCGCCCGTCGTCTGTCGGTCGGCCAGCAGCACGATCGGCTGCCCGCTGCCGGGTACCTGGATCGATCCCGGCGCGATGCCGTCCGAGACGATGTTGTAGCCTTTGCTATGCGCCAGCAATGCGCCCTCGAAACGCAGTCCCATCCGGTCTGCATCCCGCGTCAGCACATACTCGGAGCTGAGAAACGCCTCGATCGCGTCCGCCGTGAAGTAGTCGTCCTGCGGCCCGAGCACGACGCGCACGGTGACGGCAGGTGCCAGGTCCAGATTGCGGAGCTGCACTTCGCCCCGTGCCTCCACCTCACCAAGCCGTAGCGGCAAGGCATCGCCTGCCGCCAAAGCCCGACCGTCGAGACCTCCGAAGCCGCCGCGCACGTACGTAGAGACCGAACCGAGGAACGGCGCGATGTCGAAGCCACCCTCTACGGCCAAGTAGGCGACCGCGCTTCCGGCAACCGCGCCAATCTTGATCGTATCTCCACGCACGGCACGCACGCTCGTCAAGGCCGGGACCTCGCGCCGACGGCCATCCTCGCTCTCGACGACGAGACGGCCTGCTCCACCGGCGAGCGCAACGCGCACGCTGTCGGCCTCCACGAGGAGCTGCGGCCCGAGCACCGCCATTTCAAGCGCGCCGGTGCCTTGCGGGTTCCCGACCAGTACGTTTGCGCCCCGGAGCGCTGTGGCATCGAGCGCGCCAGAAACCGGAATACCCAGCCGCTGCGATCCGATGCGACCCAGATCCTGGATCGTTGTGCTGAGCCCGGGTTGGACGACCTGGAGAACCGGCCTCATGCGGAAACCTCGGCCGGCTTGACCTCGAGTTCTCCGCTCGCGGCCCGCGCCTCGAGCTGCCTGAATGCATCGGCCGCGATCGGCTCGAACCGCACTTTGTCTCCGGGCGCGAGCAACACCGCATTTTCACGTCTCGGATCGAAGAGACGCACCGGCGTCCGCCCCAAGAGATGCCAGCCACCCGGACTTTCCAGCGAATAGACACCCGCCTGCCGGAACGCGATGCACACGGAGCCCATCGGCACCCTGATCCGCGGCGTCTCGCGCCGCGGCAGCGCCAGTTCTTCGGGGCCGTCCCCCATGTATGGATAACCAGGCAGGAAACCGAGCGTATAGACGTGGTAGTCGACGCCGGTGTGCAGCTGCACGACGGCCTCCTCGCTGAAACCCGTCCGCTCGGCCACCTCTGGCAGATCAGGCCCGAACTCGCCGCCATAGACGGCGGGGAGCCGCCAGAGACGGCCGTGTCGGCTTGAAGCACCGGCCTTCCCGATCAGCGGACTGACGGCCCGGGCGAGCGCCTGCGCGCCGATCCGCGAAGGATCGTAGTGGATCATCAGCGACCGGAACGTCGGCACCATCTCCACGACCCCGTCGATGCCGACGGCCGTTATGGCGTCGGCGAGCGCCAGCACGCGGTCGTTAAGCGCCCGCTCGGCCGTATCGCCGAACTCGACGACGAGAGCCGTGTCTCCAGCGGGCAGGAAGCGGGCCTTGAGTGGGGGTTGCATCATGGGATGAATGAGAGCGAAGAAGCCGTCGATGACGCCATAGAGACAGCGATTGTCGTGGGCTGTCAAAGGCCATAGCATCGACAGGCGATCAGTTGCGGGAGACGGAGTGGAAATGGCGCGGCGCATCAATCTCAACGCCGACATCGCGGAGGGCTGGGGCGCCTACGACATCGGCGACGATGCGTCCCTCATGCGCATCATCAAGTCGGCGAGCGTTGCCTGCGGGTTCCACGCCGGCGACCACGCGACCATGCATCGGATCGTGATGCTGGCGAAGGAACTCGGCGTCTCGATCGGCGCCCATCCGGGCTTCAACGACCTGTGGGGCTTCGGCCGCCGCGAGATCAAGATGCGCACCGATGACCTCGAATACATGACGGCCTACCAGATCGGAGCATTGCAGGCGATCGCCTGCTATGCCGGCCTGCAGGTGACACACCTGAAGGCCCACGGTGCGCTCGCCAACATGGCGGCCAACGATCGCGGCTACGCCATGGCCATCGGCCGCGCCATCAAGACCGTCGATTCCTCGATCATCTATGTGGCGCTCGCTGGCTCCGAGATGGAGAAGGCCGCGCTGGAGCTGGGGCTTCCTCTGGCGCGCGAGGGCTTCGCCGACCGCCAGTACGAGGAGGACGGCAACCTCGCCTCCCGCGCGATCCCGGGCACCGTCTACCGCGACCCGGCGACCGCGGTCGAGCAGGCCCTCCGCATGGTCGAGCATGGCGAAGTCCGCGCCCGCAACGGCAAGATCGTCAAGGTCTCGGTCGACACCATTTGCGTCCATGGCGACGAGCCGAGCGCGGTCGCGGTGGCCAAGGCCGTTCGTGCCGGCCTCGACAAATCCGGAATCGAGGTCGTGACACTGCCCGAGATGATCCCCGGCCGCTGATTGGCCGTAAGACACCGACCAACCTCCTCTTTTTGCGAACGAGATCACACGCGATGACAGACACCCTGCCGACACTCTCGATCATCGGCGGCACCGGCGACCTAGGCACGGGGCTGGCGCGCCGCTGGGCCAAGGCGGGCTACCCGCTCGTGATTGGTTCACGGACGGCTGACAAGGCCATCGCCGCCGCCGAAGCACTCGCCGCCCTCGCGACCGGCCCGAAGCCCCGTGGCATGGCCAATCGGGAGGCCGCGGCCGCCGGCGACATCGTCGTCCTGACGGTGCCCTTCGCGAAGGCCGCCGCCGTGATCGACGACGTGAAGCCGGTCATTGCCGGCAAGCTCTTCGTGGACACCACGGTCCCGCTCGTCCCCCCGAAAGTCGCCCGCGTCCAGCTTCCCCCCGAAGGCTCGGCGGCCGTGGCGGCCCAGGCGCGGCTCGGCGATGGCGTCCGCGTCGTCTCCGCCTTCCACAACGTCGCCGCCCACAAGCTCGAGCAGATCGACCTCGCGCTCGATTGCGACGTCCTCGTCTTCGGCGACAAGGCCGAGGACCGCGAGCACGCGATCAAGCTGGCCGAGGCGCTCGGCGTCCGTGGCTTGCACGCCGGCCCCCTCGCCAACTCCGCGGCGGCCGAGGCCATGACCTCGGTCATCATCGGCATCAACCGCACCTACAAGGTCGACGGCGCCTCGATCCGCATCACGGGGTTCGGCCCGAAATCGTGAGCCGCCACCCATGACGCTCCCCGCCCTGGCCGTCTGGCCGCTGCCCGGCATTCCGCGCGTCAACCCCGGTGACGATCTGGCTGCGCTTCTGATCGCGTCCATGACGGCGGCCGGCCTCGCGCCCGAGGACGGCGACATCGTCGTGGTCGCCCAGAAGATCGTCTCGAAGGCGGAGGGCCGGCTCGTCGATCTGGCGACCGTCACGCCGTCGCCCCGCGCCAAGGCATTGTCTGCGATCACGGGGAAGCCACCCGCGCTGGTGGAAACGATCCTTTCGGAGAGCGACGAGGTGCTGCGCGCCAAGCGTAACGTCATCGTCGTCGCCCACCGGCTCGGCCTCGTGCTGGCGAATGCCGGCATCGATCAGTCGAACGTCGAGGCGGATGGCATGACCGAACCGGCCCTTCTCCTGCCGCTCGATCCGGACGCCAGCGCCGCGCATCTGAAGTCTCGCCTCGACAGCCATTTCGCGATCCGCCTCGGCGTCGTGATCTCCGACAGCATCGGCCGCGCCTGGCGTCTCGGCACGACAGGCACGGCCATCGGCGCCGCCGGCATTCCCTCTCTCATCGATCAGCGCGGCGAACGTGACATGAACGGCCGCGTGCTCATGGTCACCGAGACCGCCTTCGCCGACAGCGTGGCCACCGCGGCCGTGCTCGTCATGGGCGAAGCCGCCGAAGGCACTCCCGCTGCCCTGGTGCGCATGCCCCGTCGCGAAGCTCCCGAGAAGCCGGCCCGCGCTCTGGTGCGCCCGAAGCGCGAGGACATGTTCCGGTGAGCGCGATCGATCCGAACGGCGAGCGCTGGCTGGCGATCTGCGGCGGCATCGGCGGCGCCAAGCTGGCCCTCGGACTGTCCCGTATCCTGCCGCCCGAGAACCTGACCATCGTCGTCAACACGGGCGACGACTTCCGGCACTTCGGCCTGCACGTGTCGCCGGACGTCGACACGGTCCTCTACACGCTGGCCGGTCTCTCCAATACCGAGCTGGGTTGGGGCCTCGCCGGCGAAACCTGGACCTTCATGGAGCAGGTGGAGCGCCTCGGCGGCCCGTCGTGGTTCCGTCTCGGCGATCGCGATCTCGCCACCCACGCTGTCCGCACCGCCATGCTCGCCAACGGCTCCTCGCTCACTGACGTCACGCGCCACCTGGCGACCCGCCTCGGCATCGGCCCGTCCGTCATCCCGATGTGCGACGCCCCTGTCGCAACGGTCGTCGACTCCGACGAGGGAACGCTCGCTTTCCAGACCTATTTCGTAGGCCGTCGCGCCGAGCCGCGCATCCGCGCCATCCGCTTTGACGGTGCCACCACAGCCTCGCCGTCGCCGGAAGCGATCGCCGCCCTCGAAGACCCGCGCCTCGCCGGCATCGTGATCTGCCCGTCGAACCCCTGGCTGAGCATCGATCCGCTGTTGGCCGTTCCTGGCTGGCGGATGCGCCTCGAGCAGCGCCGTGTGCCCTGCGTTGCCGTCACGCCCCTCATCGGCGGCGAGGCCGTGAAGGGCCCGACGGCCAAGATCATGGGCGAGCTGGGCCTGCCGTTGGACGTCGCCGAGATTGTGTCTCATTATCGCGGCCTGCTCGACGGCTTCGTGCTCGACGCCGTGGATGCGGCCCGCGCTCCCGCGCTGCCCCTGCCGACTGTGGTGACGAACACGCTCATGCGCACCCTCGACGACCGTATCGAACTGGCGAAGGCGACCCTGGCGTTCTGCCGGACGCTGCCCGCGGATGGCCTGGAGCGGACACGATGACGGCCACCACACACCGCCCCTTCGACATGCCCGTGACCATCGCCGTCGTGCCGGTGAAAGGTCTGGCGATAGCGAAGCAGCGGCTGGCCTCGGCCTTGCCAGCCGACCGCCGCCGCCATCTCGTCCTCGCGATGCTCGAGGACGTACTCGTTACCCTCGCGCGCGTGCCGGCCATCGCCCGCACCGTTGTTGTGACCCGCGATCCCGACGTCGGCGCTGTTGCATCGCGCCTTGGCGCCGAGGTTGTAGCCGAACCCGCCGACGCCGATCTCAACGGTGCGCTTCGCGCCGGGCTCGCCCACGTCACGGCTTCGGGCGCCGACCGGGCCCTCGTGCTTCCTGCCGACATGCCGCTCGCGACACCGACCGACATCGAAGCGATCCTCCGCGCCCCCGCGACCGGTGAAGGCGCCATCGCGCCCGATGCCGTCGGCACGGGCACCAACGCGCTGTTGCTGCCGCTCCCGACATCATTGGAGCCAGCCTTCGGCCCGACGAGCTTCGAGCGACACACGCGGAACGCCGCATCAGCCGGCCTGACGTTGCACGTCGTGCGCCGCAGCGGCCTCGCCCAGGACATCGATTTTCCGATCGACCTATCCCGGTTCGACGCACGTCCAGCGTACGCCACCCGCGGGTTCGGCCGCCACGCTCGCCTCGATGCCGTGGCCGCGTTCGCTCTCGAATCGACGCCGCTGACCGAGATGCTTGCCCGGGCCGAGGCGACCACGCTCTCGGGTTTCGGCACGACGGTGTCCTACTCGCGCAAGGTGTTCATTCCTCTGACGCAGTTGTGCCGCGACGTCTGCCACTACTGCACCTTCGCGCACACGCCACGCCATGGCACGCCGGCCTATCTGTCCCCGGACGAGGTGCTGGCCATTGCCAGGGCCGGCGCCGCGCAGGGCTGCAAGGAGGCACTGTTCACGCTGGGCGACAAGCCGGAACTCCGCTACCGCGCCGCCCGCGAAGCGCTGGCTGTGCTCGGATACACGTCGACCCTGGAATACCTGGAGGCCATGTGCCGCCTCGTCCTGAAGGAGACGGGACTGCTGCCGCACGTGAACGCCGGGCTCATGGACCAGACCTGGGCGCAACGCCTGAAATCGGTCTCCGCCTCGCAGGGCACGATGCTGGAGACGACGGCTGACCGCCTCTCCGAACGTGGCGGCCCCCATTTCGGCTCACCCGACAAGCTCCCCGCCGCCCGCCTCGAAGCCATCGACGCCGCCGGCCGTGCCGGTGTCCCCTTCACGACCGGCCTCCTCATCGGCATCGGCGAGACCCGCCGCGAGCGCATCGAGGCCCTGCTGGCGATCCGTGATCTCCACGACCGCCACGGCCATATCCAGGAGATCATCATCCAGAATTTCCGGGCCAAGCCGGGCACGCGCATGGCGTCGAGCCCCGAACCGACGCTCGACGACCACGCCTGGACCATTGCCGCCGCACGCCTGATCTTTGGCCCGGAGATGAGCATCCAGTCGCCTCCGAACCTCCACGATATGGCGGACTTGGGCACGTTGATCGCCGCCGGAGTGAACGACTGGGGCGGCGTCTCGCCCGTCACGCCGGACCACGTCAACCCAGAAGCCCCGTGGCCCCACCTGGAGCATCTGGCCACAGCGACCCGGAAAGCGGGCCGCCATCTGGCCGAGCGACTGGCGATTGCGCCCCGCCACGCTTATCCCCCGGCGCGCTGGCTGGCGAAGGAGATGATTGCACCGGTCCTCGCGAAGCTCGATAGCGACGGCTTCGCGCGCGAGGACGATTGGGCCGCAGGCGACGCAACGAAACTGCCACCCGCCACCGACATCGCCCGGGTGTCCACCCGCGCCCCGGCTCTTTCACTGACCGTCGCACGCATCCTAGACCGGGCCCTCTCGGGCGAACGTTTGACTGAGCACGACATCACAGCGCTGTTTGCAGCCCGAGGCGACGATTTCTCAGCCGTCTGCGCCGCCGCCGACACCCTGCGTCGCGCCCAATCCGGAGACGCCGTCAGCTACGTCGTCAATCGGAACATCAACTACACGAACATCTGTACATACGGCTGCAAGTTCTGCGCCTTCTCCAAGGGCCGCCTGTCCGCGAACACCCGCGACAAGCCCTACGATCTGGATCTCGAGGAGATCGCCGAACGCACGCGCGAAGCCTGGAACCGCGGCGCGACCGAGGTCTGCCTGCAGGGCGGCATTGCACCCAAGTACACCGGCAACACCTATCTCGCGATCGTCGAGGCCGTGAAGATCGGCGCCCCCGACGTCCACGTCCACGCCTTCTCGCCGCTCGAGGTCTGGCACGGCGCGACGACCTTGGGCCTCGGCCTCCGCGACTATCTGGCCCGCCTGAAGGATCAGGGTCTCTCGAGCCTGCCGGGCACCGCCGCCGAGATCCTCGACGACGAGGTCCGCCGTATCCTCTGTCCGGACAAGATCGGCACCGACCAGTGGATCGCGGTGATGGAGGCCGCCCACGCCGTCGGCCTGCGCAGCACCGCGACCATCATGTTCGGCCACGTCGATGCCTACGAGCACTGGGCGCGCCATCTGATCCGCGTCAGGGATCTTCAGGAGCGCACCGGCGGATTCACCGAACTCGTGCCGCTCGCGTTCGTCCATATGGAAAGCCCGGTATTCCTGCGTGGACAGGCCCGCCGCGGCCCGACGTTCCGCGAAGCCGTCCTGATGCACGCAATCGGTCGCATCGTCCTCGGCCGGATCATTCCGAACATCCAGGCCTCGTGGGTGAAGCTTGGCCCGGAGGGCGCAGCCGCCTGCCTCGATGCCGGCGCCAACGATGTCGGCGGCACGCTGATGAACGAGAGCATCACCCGCGCCGCAGGCGCAGCCCACGGCCAGGAGATGGTCGCAGGCGCGCTCGAGAGGCTGATCCGCTCGGCCGGCCGCACTCCGGTTCAGCGCTCCACCTTCTACGGTGAACCGCCACCAGGCCAGCGCACCAAGGCACTCGCCGACGAGGGAAACGCCCCGGGATCGATGCTCGCGGCCGAATGACAGCCCCGAATGCCTGCTGAACGAGGAGACATGCGATGACAGCCGCCTTCCCCGAGCGCGATGCCCTGTTCAAGACCTTCGGCCGCGCCTGGTTCAAGCGCGATGCCGACCTGCTCTATGAGGCCGTGACCCCGGATTTCGTCTGGCTGGCGACAGGCTCGGACGGCGGCCCGCGCCGGATCGAGGGCAAGGCGGCCGTCGCCGCCGAGTTCGCGGCCATGGGCTCGGGCTCCGTCCAGCGCCGCTTCGAGGACGTCGTTTACCATCACGCCCCGGACGCCTCGTTCATGACCTTCCGCCTGATCGAGACGGATACGGCGACGGGCGCCACCCGCAGCGACGTCGGCGTCGAGCGCTATCTGTTCCGCGACGGGCGGATCGCCATGAAGGACGTCTATCGCAAGCCCGCACCCTGATGGCACGAAGTTTGCGGCACGCAACCCCGACTGCCTCGACAGTGTCACGTTGCTGACGTTCTGCTGTAATCCCATGCGCGAGCCGCCGTTTCTGGAGCCCGTCCGATGACCGCCAAGCCCCGCCCCATCCGCAAGGCCGTATTTCCGGTTGCCGGCCTGGGTACGCGTTTCCTCCCGGCGACCAAGGCCATGCCGAAAGAGATGCTGACGGTCGTGGACCGGCCGGTGATCCAGCACGTCGTCGACGAGGCGCGGGCGGCCGGGATCGAGCACTTCATCTTCGTGACCGGTCGCAACAAGGGCGTCATCGAGGACCACTTCGACAGTTCGTTCGAACTCGAGCGGACGCTTGCCGAGCGTGGCAAGCGCAACGAACTTGAAATGCTGACTCGCGACCTTCCGGACGCCGGCCAGACGAGCTTCACCCGTCAGCAGGCGCCGCTCGGCCTCGGCCACGCCGTCTGGTGCGCCCGCGAGATCGTCGGGAATGAGCCGTTTGCGCTCCTGCTGCCCGACATGCTGCATCACGCCGACCGCCCCTGCCTCGCCGAGATGATCGAGGCCTACAACGAGCATGGCGGCAATCACGTGGCGGTCGCACCCGTCCCGGAAGACCAGACCCACCTTTACGGCATCGTCGGTGTCGAGCAGCCGAAGGACAAGGTGACGCGCATCACCGGCATGATCGAGAAGCCGCCTCGCGGCACCGCCCCGTCGAACCTCCATATCACGGGGCGCTACATCCTTCAGCCCGAGATCTTTGCCCTTCTGGCCGCCCAGGAGCGCGGCTCCGGCGGCGAGATCCAGCTCACGGATTCGATGATCACCCTGTCCGAGCAGAAGGCTCAGCCGTTCCACGCGGTGCGGTTCGACGGCAAGATCTACGACTGCGGCTCCAAGATCGGCTTCCTGATGGCCAATCTGACCTTCGCGCTGGCGCGCGACGACCTCGCACCTGCCCTGAAGGCCGAGCTCCGACGCCTGATTTAGGCAGCACCGTCTGGCGCCGGTAAACGCCTCGATAACGACTGGCCGCTAGGCTGGCAGCACGGCGCGATCGGTTGTGATCGCCGGGCGTCGCGAAGCCACGGAGGCGATGACTCGACATGCTGCACTTGCGCCGCCCGCGGCTGAGGACGCTTCTCGTAGGGCTCGCCGTCGCGTCCGGCCTGGCGCTATCGCCGTCGGCCCGGGCCCAAAGCCCGGTGGCGCCCGACTGCCGCGGCGAAGATCTTCTGCCGCGCCTCGCCGTCGAGGACGCCGAGGCCGCGCGCCGTGTCGACGAGGCTGCGTCCCGCATTCCGAACGGCAACGCGATGCTCTGGCGGATCACGCGCGCCGGAACGCAACCGAGCTATCTCTTCGGCACCATCCACTTGAGCGACGATCGCGTGGTGAACCTCTCGCCGACCGTGCGCAAGGCCATAGCCGGTTCACGCGTCGTGGCCCTCGAGATCGCCGACGTATCCGCCGAAGCGGTCGGCGCCGCGCTGGCGAAACTGCGCGGCCGCCTCGTATTCGAGGACGGCCGCAGGCTGACCGACATGTTGGAGCCGGACGAAATCGCGATTGCGCGCGACGGTTTTGCCAGAAGCGGTTTTCCCGCCGAGACCTTTCCCGCCTTCAGGCCCTGGTTCGTAGCCACGATGCTCTCGATGACCGAGTGCGAGCGGCATCGCATCGCGGCGGGCCGCGTCTACCTCGACGCCCATGTCGGAAATCTCGGCAAGGCGGCCGGTGCGCGCCTCGCGAGCCTCGAGACGATCGAAAGCCAGTTCCTCGCCATGGCATCGATCTCCGAGCCCGATCAGCTCACGATGCTGCGCTCCACCATCAAGTCCATCGAGCACACGCAGAACTTCTTCGAGACCATCCTGCGTCGTTATCTCGACCGCGAGGTATCGAAAGTGTTGCCGTTCCAGCAGGAGCTGGTCCGTCGCGCCGGCATCGATCCGAAGGCTTTCGACGGCTTCTACAAGGCCATGCTGACGGTCCGGAACCCGCGCATGCGGGACGCAGCCCTTCCGCTCCTGAAGAAGGGCCGCGCTTTCATCGCCGTGGGCGCGTTGCACCTCATCGGCGACGACGGCCTGGTCGCGCTGTTCCAGTCGGCGGGCTACGATGTGACGCCGGTCGAGTAGACCAGCCAGCCGCCCGCCACGGCGATTTTCGCGATTGTGCTCCCGAGGCCTTGCATTCACCTGTCCGGACATCTTTGATGGGGGAAAGGGACGGGCGCGTCGCCACGTCCAGTGCATCGAGGAGGAAGGCATGAAGGGCGTCGTTTTCACGGGCGACCGGAAACTGGAGTTGCGGGACTTCCCCGACCCGACACCGGGACCGCGCGATGTCGTGCTCGAGATCAAGGCCTCCGGCATGTGCGGCAGCGATCTTCACAACTATCGCGCGCCCGCGTCTCCGGAAGGCGCCGTCACCGGCGGCATCAAGCGCGAGTCGGGCGTCATCGCCGGCCATGAGCCTTGCGGCATTGTCGTTGCCGTCGGTTCGGCGGTGACCGAGAAGGAAGCCCGCATCGGCCAGCGCGTCATGAACCATCACTATGACGGCTGCGGCGGCTGCAAGCATTGCCGTGGCGGCTGGACCCAGATGTGCCTCGACGGCGCGGTGGTCTACGGCTCCGGCGGCCATGGCGGCCACGCCAACTTCATGAAGGTTCCCGTCCACACTCTCGTGGACCTCCCCGACGAACTCTCGTTCGAGACCGGCGCGGCCATCTCGTGCGGCACGGGAACGGCTTGGGGCGCGCTCAAGCGCCTGAACCTGCAGGGCGGCGAGACCATCGCCATCTTCGGCCAGGGTCCCGTCGGCCTCTCGGCAACCCAGCTCGCCGTCGCCATGGGGGCCCGCGTCATCGCCCTCGACGTCTCCGCCGACCGCCTCGCCCTCGCCAAGGACTTCGGCGCCGAGATCACCATCGACGCCCGCTCGAACGACACCGTGCAGGCCATCCGCGATCTGACGCACGGCGAAGGCGCTCACAAGACGCTCGACTGCTCGTCGGCGCCGGAAGCCCGTGCCGCGACGGTGCGCGCGGTCCGCTCCTGGGGAACGGCCTGCTTCGTCGGCGAGCGCGGCCAGGTGACGCTCGACGTCAGCCCCGACATGCTCCGCCGCCAGGTGACCCTCGTCGGCTCGTGGACCTTCTCGAAGCAGGGCCAGGCCGAATGCGCCGAACTCGTCGCCGACAAGAAGATTGCGGTCGACAAGCTGTTCACCCACCGCTGGCGGCTCGATCAGGCGGAAGAAGCCTATCGACTGTTCGACACCCAGACGACCGGCAAGGCCGTCATCATCCCGAACTGATCGGATGTCGGCACGGCAATCCGGCAGGTCGCGACCGCGAGCTGCCGGCAGCCGTGCCGGATCGGAAGTGCCATGCCCTCGACCGGTACGAACAACGCGGCTGCCCCGACGAACGAGCGGCCCGAGCCGTCACTCCGGCCGGTTCGTGTGTCTGACCTCGCCGCCATCCTGCGCGGCGCCGTCGGCGACTTCCGGCGCGCGCCGGGCGTCTCGATGGCGATCGCCCTCGTCTATACGGCAGGTGGCTGGCTTCTAGCGGCCCTGCTGATGGTCTTCAGCCTGCCGTTTCTGGTCTACCCTCTGGCCATGGGCTTCGCTCTTGTCGCGCCGTTCGTCGCCGTCGCGTTCTACGACGTCGGGCGGCGCCTCGAAGAGGGCGAGTCTCCGACGCTCGCGCAGGCCTGGCGCGCCGTCTGTGACGCGAGAAACCGGGATATCCGCTGGATGGCGCTCATCACGAGCTTTGCGTTCTTCATCTGGATGGACATCGCGGCCATGATCACGCTGTCGTTCTTCGGCGCGACGGCCCTCGATATGCCCGAACTGCTCCGCCAGATCACGACCACGACGCACGGCCTCGTGTTCCTCGTCGTCGGCCACGCGGTCGGTGCCGTCATCGCGCTCCTGATCTTCTCGATCTCGGCGATCTCGATCCCGATGCTCTTCGACCGCGACATCGACATCATGACGGCCATGCGCGCGAGCGTGCGCCTCGTTCGCGCTGATCCGCTCGCCCTCGGGCTCTGGTGCGCGATCATCGCCGCTTCGATCGTGCTCGCGATCGCGTCGGGCCTCGTCCTGCTGCCGGTCGTCCTTCCTGTCCTGGGCTATGCGAGTTGGCGGCTCTACCGCCATGCCGCCGAACCTGTGGCGCCTGTCCCGGTGCCGACTTGAGCCGGCCCGGCCGGGCCGTCGCTCCCCTCACATGCGGAACACGCCGAACTTCGTGTCCTCGATCGGCGCATTGAGCGTGGCGGCGAACGCAAGGCCCAGTACCCGGCGCGTTTCACGCGGCGCGATGATGCCGTCGTCCCAGATGTGCGCCGTCCCGAAGTAGGGATGCCCCTCCCGCTCGTAGGCATCGAGAACCGGCTGCTTGAACGCCGCCTCGTCAGCCGCGCTCCACGTGTGGCCTTCGGCTTCGATGTTCTCGCGCCGCACGGTCGCGAGCACACTCGCCGCCTGCTGTCCGCCCATCACCGAGACACGCGCATTCGGCCATGTGAAGAGGAAGCGCGGTGAGTAGGCGCGGCCGCACATCGCGTAGTTGCCGGCGCCGTAGCTGCCGCCGATCACCAGCGTCACCTTGGGAACGTTGGCGTTCGCGACCGCCATCACCATTTTGGCGCCGTTGCGCGCGATGCCCCCCGCCTCGGCGTCCCGCCCGACCATGAAGCCCGTGATGTTCTGCAGGAACAGCAGCGGGATCTTGCGCTGGCAGGCGAGTTCGATGAAATGCGCGGCCTTCTGCGCCGTTTCCGAATAGAGGATGCCGTTGTTGGCGAGGATCGCGACCGGAATGCCTTCGATGTGCGCGAACCCCGTCACGATGGTGGTGCCGTAGGTCGCCTTGAACTCGTGCAGTTCCGAGCCGTCGACGAGGCGCGCGATCACCTCGCGCGAGTCGTACTGCGTCGCGAGTGACGCCGGCACCACACCATCGATCTCGTTGACGTCGTAGAGCGGCGCCCGTGCCGCCCGCGTCAGGATGTCGGCACGCCGCGGCGTCGTCAGCGTCGCGACGATGCCGCGCGCGATCTCGAGCGCATGATCGTCGTTGAGGGCATAGTGGTCGGCGACCCCCGACAGACGCGTGTGCACATCGGCGCCGCCGAGGTCCTCCGCCGAGACGGTCTCCCCCGTGGCGGCCTTCACCAGCGGCGGCCCGCCGAGAAAGATCGTGCCCTGCCGCCGGACGATGATGGTCTCGTCGGACATGGCCGGCACGTAGGCGCCACCCGCCGTGCACGAGCCCATCACGACCGCGATCTGCGGAATACCGGCGGCCGACATCCGCGCCTGATTGAAGAAGATGCGCCCGAAATCGTCCTTGTCCGGAAACACGTCCGTCCAGTGCGGCAGGTTGGCTCCGCCCGAGTCGACGAGATATATGCACGGCAGATGGTTCTCGACCGCGATCTCCTGCGCCCGGAGGTGCTTCTTCACCGTCAGCGGGTAGTAGGTGCCGCCCTTGATCGTGGCGTCGTTGCACACGATCACGCACTCCCGCCCCGACACCCGACCGATACCGGTGATCACGCCAGCCCCGTGGATGTCTCCCGAATAGAGCCCCATGGCCGCCAGCTGCGAGAACTCGAGGAATGGCGAGCCGGGATCGATCAACCGCAACACCCGGTCCCGCGGCAACAGCTTGCCGCGCGCGATATGGCGCTCCCTGAGCTTGACCGGCCCTCCGATGGCGGCTTCGGTTCGCTTCTGCTCGAGATCGGCGACGAGCACCTGCATGGCATCGCGATTGGCGCGGAATTCGTCGGAGGACGTGTTGATCTCGGATTTCAGCGTCGGCATGGGCACTCCCTGAAGTCAGGCGAACCCTAAGTCGCCCCTGTCGGCCGGGCAAGTGTTCGACAGGAAATCAACGGCGGCCACTGGCTCCCGGCAACCGGGCATGCAACCCTTCACACAGCCCGCCCCGCACCGCCGCGGTGGCCGTGGCACCCGAAGGTCCGGTCGGAGCCGTCGGTCGAGCGCAATCCTTGTGTTCCCGCGGAGTTCCCTCTCGTGTCCACACCGTCGTCACGAACGATCGAGTTGCAGGCCGTGCTCGCCGCAGCAATCGGCAGCGTCTCGGTCGGTTTCGTCCCGTTCTTCGTGACGGGCCTCCAGAAGGCCGGCATCGACACCGTGTCGACGCTCGTCTGGCGCTACCTGGTGGCGCTTTCGGTCCTGCTGCCACTCGCTCTTTTCGGCCACCGCCTCGTCGACGAGTGGCAGCGCGGCGGCCGATGGCTGTTTCTCAACGGCCTGACCCTCGGCACCTTTCAGGTGTTCTGCTACTTCAAGGCCGTCGAGACCCTCCCGACGAGCGTGGTCATCACGATCTTCTATTGCTATCCGCTGCTCGCGGTGATGCTCGACCGGATGCTGTTCCGCATCCCGGTGACGACGGCGACGGTCGCCGGCATCCTGACCATCGTTGCCGGCGTCGCCCTCACGAGTTTGCCGGGCTTCCGTGGCGGCTCGCTCGATCTGACGGGTGTGTTCTATGTCCTGCTTTCCGCGGTCGGCTACGCGGCGTATATCGCCGCCGCCTATCCCGCGACGAGGAAGCTGCCGCCCGTCGCGAGCGCCACGTTCATCTACCTCGCATACCTGCTCACGTTCGGCACGGCGGCGATCATCGGTGGCTTCGCCATCCCCTCGAGCCAGAGCCAGTGGCTGGCGATCCTCTTCATCGGCACATTGGGCGGCGCGTTGCAGATTCTCTCCTTCGCCTTCGCGTTGCCGCGCCTCGCCTCAAGCGGCTACGCCGTCATCGTCTGCCTCGAATTCGTGACCGTCGTTCTGGCCGGTGTCTGGCTCCTCGGCGAGACCCTGACGCCGATCCAATGGCTGGGGATCGCGCTGGTGCTCGCCGGGATCGTGCTGTCGCGGGTCCGGAAATCCGAACCGAAGTCACCAGCCGGCTCGCCTCCCGCGAGCCAGCTGGAGACCTGACCCGCCGCCGCCATCCAGCGCTTCAGGGGGCCTGCCATGTGCCCGCATAGGGCTGCCTGAGCGCGCGCTCCACCATCTCCAGTCGATCCTGCCCGTAGAACATGTCGCCATCGACGAAATAGGTGGGCGAGCCGAACACCGAGCGCCGGATCGCCTCGGCGGTATTGTCCTCGTAGATCCGCCGGATCGGCGCGCTGTCAGCCGCCGCGAGCAGCACCGATGGATCACCGCCGACCGACGTCACCAGCCGCGCCAGCGTGGCCCGGTCCGCGTGATCCGCGTCATGCCGCCAGTGCGCTTCGAGAATGACATGCGCCAGCCCGTCGACGTCCGCGCCCTGTTCCTGCGCCGCGATCAGCAGGCAGTTCGGCAGCCCGATGTCGTTGTCGTGGTGCGTCGGCCGATGCCCGATCACGGGCGCGCTCCGCTCCTCCGACCACCTCTGGATCTCGCGGCCGAAGAAATAGGCGCGGTGCCCCGCCGTTCTCTCCCGCGTCGGCCGCGCCCCGACGCCCTCCATGCCCAACCGGAGATCGTAGGGCTTGTGGCGGATCGTCCGCCCCGATGCCTTGGCGATCTCCATGAGCCGCCGCGATCCGAGGTAGGCGAACGCGGAATGCGCCGCATAGAAGTATTCGATTCCCGACATTGATGGCTCCGATCAATCGTTACAGGTGTCCCTCTCCCCTTGCGGGGAGGGACTCAGGAGAATGAGTGCCACGGCATGACAGTGAACCGGAACACGCCCGGAAGAAAAAAGCCCCCGAACAAGCGTTGTTCTCGTCCCCTCTCCCCTTGGGGAGAGGGCTAGGGTGAGGGGGAGCGGCGGGGTCCGTCCTCCGTGAATCACACTGTCCCGCCATCCTCATCCACTCACGCCAGCTTCGCCCACGCCTTGAGGAAGAAGTCCGGCGCACCGAAATTGCCGCTCTTCAGCGCCAGCACCAGATCGCGCCCCCGGCCTGCTTGGCCTTCGGTTGCCCATTGCCAACCGGCCACGCGCGTCCACGGCACGCCGGGATCGATCTCTGGCCCGATCTCGAGCGCCGAAATCCCGAGCCCGTTCACGACGGCCCCAGACGTCTCTCCACCGGCGACGACGAGGCGCGTCGTTCCCGTGGCGACCAGCTTTTGCGCCACTGCAGCGAGCGTGCGTTCGACCAGTGCGCCAGCGGCTTCCCGGCCGAGCTTGTCCTGGACCGATTTCACGCCCGCCGGATCGGCACTGGAATAGACGAGGAACGGCTTGTCCTTGGGCTGTTGCCCGATCCACGCGAGCACCGTCTCGGCCGATTGCCGCCCGTCGGCCAGCGCCAGCGGATCCACCTCGAGTGCCGGCAGTCCTGCCGCCTTTGCGGCAACGACCTGCCCCCGCGTCGCCTCCGAGCAGCTGCCTGCCAGGATCGCAGCCCGCCCCTGTGGCGCCGCCATCGACGTCGGCGCTTCCGCGGCTTTCATCAGCCCCTTCGCGATGAAGTTCGCCGGCAATCCCAGGGCAACTCCGGACCCTCCCGTGATCAGGGGCATGTCGGCTGCGGCCGCCCCCATCTCGATCAGGTCGCGGTCCGTAATGGCATCGACCACGACGAACCGCTCGCCGCGCCCTTTCGCTGCCGCGAACGCCTCGGCGATGGCCACGCGCCCCTTCTCGACCACCGGATGGGGAACCAGACCCACGCGCCCCTTCGACTGCCGCTGCATGACGCGCACGAGGTTGGAATCGCGCATCGGCGTCAGCGGGTGGTCCTTCATCGGGCTCTCGGCGAGCGGCACCTCGCCAACGAACAGATTGCCCATGAAGACGGTCCGCTTGTTCGTAGGGAACGCTGGACAGACGATCGCAAGGTCCGCCCCGAGCTTCGCCATCAGCGCCTCGGCGACCGGCCCGATGTTTCCCGCATCGGTCGAATCGAACGTCGAACAGTATTTGAAGAACAGCTGCTTCGCCCCGAGCGCCAGCAGCGCCTCGGCACTCGCGAGAGACAGGTCGACCGCCTCCGCCACCGGGGACGTCCTGGTCTTCAGCGCGACGACGATGGCGTCATAGCCGGCCAGCCGGCCATCCCCCACCCGTGGCACCTCCATCACCTGCAGCGTCCGCATCCCGGCCCGCGTCAGCATGATGGCGAGGTCGGTCGCCCCCGTCAGATCGTCAGCGATACACCCGAGCAGCATGGCAAGGACCTCGAACGGTTCGAATACAACGGCTGTCACGGCGACGAGCGCCTTCAACTGCCCTTGGCAGTTACCTTGTCGCCGGCGAGATCACGCGGCTTCATCGCCATGAACGCGATCACCGCAAGAAGGCCCAGCGCGGCGACGGAGGCGAAGGCAGCGAGCCAGCCGGCCCGACCCATGCCCCCCGACGCATCGAGCACCACTCCGATCATGAGCGGACCGACGAAGCCGCCAGCATAGCCGAGCATCGAATGGACCGCGAGCGTCGCCCCGCGCCGCGCCGGATCGGCGGCCCCGGCGGCGCCGGCAGTCAGCGACGAGGAGTCGAGCCAGATCAGCAGGCTGTAGAGCGTGATGAGCGCAACCGCGATCCAGTAGCCGCTTGTCCCCACGACCCCCAGCGCGAGGCAGGCCGCCATCGAGGCCAGCATGGCGACGACGATCAACCGTTGCCGCCCGATCCGGATCGCGGCCTCGTTCCCTGCAATGCTGGCGAACGTCCCGACGAGCCCGATCGCCGTCAGCACCAGGGTCGGGGACAGGATCTGACTTCCGGCCCCCGTGCTCGCCGCCACGAACGCGAGATAGGCGACGCCCCAGCCGCGCAGGGCATTCATCTCAAGCGTATGGACGCAGTAGGCGAGTGCATAGGCCATCGCCGAGCGGTTCCGGAATACGGGAACAAAATTGAACAGCCCCCCGCCATCTGCTGGCGGTTTGGGCTTGGTCGTACGCGCCGGCACCTTGAGGAACACGACCAGCAGCGCCATCAGGGCGCTCGCCGCGACAGTAGCGAAAGCGACCCTCCACCCGGCCGCTCCCGCGATCAGGTCGGCTGCGATGAACGAGATCGCTCCGGAGAACCCGATGCTGGCGGCATGGCCTGCGACGGCGCGCGACATCATCTTCGCGTCGACGACATCCGAGAGTAGCTTGAGCCCGGTCATGTAGGTGCCGGCCCACCCGAGCCCGGCCAGCGCCCTCGCCGCAAATGCCGTCCAGAATCCGTCAGCGACGACGGCGAACGCACCATGCCCGATCACTGTCGCCGCCACGCCGAAGAGATAGATCCGCTTCGGATCGATCCGGTCGGTGAGCGTGACCAGCACGGGAACCGACAGCATGTAGGCGGCGTAGAACGCCGACGTGATCCACCCGGCCTCGCTGTTGGAAAGCCCCCACTGGCCCATCAGCCCCGGCAGCAACGCCGGCCAGAAGAACGCCCCCAGTTGCACGAGCACTTGCGCCCCGCACACGATGACGACGAGCCGTCCTGCGGGTGTCTGGTACCAGCGCGTCTTGTCAGCGTCCGTCGATGCCATCCGCCCCGCCTGCGTCACGAAGGTGTCACGCAGCGAGTGTGCGCTGATCACCGCCATGCCGCCAAGTCCCGGCTTGCGACCCGGCGGGAAGCGTGTTGGGTTGCGCTGTCCGCGTCGGCCTGTCCTCGCCGACGCTGGCGCCGTCACACGCACCGCCGGGAGACAACGCCGTGTACATGCCGCCCCATTTCCAGGAAGTGCGCACCGAAGAGATAGCGGCCCTGATCGAGGCGACGCCGCTGGCCTGCATCGCGGCACATACGACCGAAGGCCTGATCGCCAATCACATTCCGCTCTTGGCTGCGCCGGATGGCACGCTGATCGGCCACGTGGCACTGGCCAACGACATGCATCGGCTGATTGCAGACAAGCAGGAAGTCCTCGCGATCTTTCGCGGCGACGACGCCTATGTGTCCCCGAACTTCTATCCCTCGAAGGCCGAGCACCACCGCGCCGTGCCGACCTGGAACTATCAGGTCGTGCACGTCTATGGCGGCATCACCTGGCAACACGACGAACACGCGAGGCTCGCCGCCGTGGGCCTGCTGACGCGCCAGCAGGAGCGGCGACTGAATGGCGAAAAGGCATGGCGCATGGCCGACGCTCCCGCCGACTACATGGCCGTGATGCTGCCGAACATCGTCGCATTCCGCATCCGACCGACGCGAACGCTGGCCAAGTCGAAACTCAGCCAGAACCGCGAACCGCGCGACTTGCGGGGAGCCATCGACGGCCTTCGCGCCTCGGGACACGAAGGCATCGCCGCGCGCATGGAGCGCCGCCTGCTGAAAGACGACTGAGCAGGAGGCTCCTGATGGCGCTTACCCGGCGTTCACCAGCTGCACGATGGCGTCGCCAAGCTCGGTGCACATGGCCTTGCCCCCCATGTCCCGCGTCCGGACGTCGGTATCCTTGAGCAGCTTCTCGATGGCCGTGACGATGGCGTCGGCGGCTTCCTTGTGCCCGAGATGCTCGAGCATCATGGCCCCGGACCAGATCTGCCCGATCGGATTCGAGATCCCCTGCCCCGCGATGTCGGGTGCCGAGCCGTGCACCGGCTCGAACATCGACGGGAAGTCCTTCTCCGGATTGATGTTGCCACCCGGCGCGATGGCGATCGTGCCCGTGGTCGCCGGTCCGAGATCCGACAGGATGTCGCCGAAAAGATTGGACCCGACGATCACGTCGAACCACTGCGGATTGCGCACCAGATGCGCCGTCAGGATGTCGATATGGTACTGGCTGGTCTTGGCCTTCGGATATTCCTTCGCGATGGCCGCGAACCGCTCGTCCCAATAGGGCATCGAGATCGAGATGCCGTTGGACTTCGTCGCGGACACCACCTCGTTGCGCGACCGCGTCGCCGCCAGCTCGAAGGCGTAGCGCATCACCCGGTCGCAGCCGCGGCGCGAGAAGATCGCCTGCTGCACCGCCATCTCGTATTCGGTGCCCTCGTACATGCGCCCGCCGATCGACGAGTACTCGCCCTCGTTGTTCTCACGCACGATCCAGTAGTCGATGTCACCGGGCTTGCGATCCGCGAGCGGACACTTGAGCCCCTCGAACAGGCGGACAGGGCGCAGGTTGATGTACTGCTGGAATTCGCGCCGGATCGGGATCAGCAGGCCCCAGAGCGACACGTGATCCGGCACGCCGGGGAACCCCACGGCGCCGAGATAGATCGCGTCATGCTTCCGGATCTGGTCGAGCCCGTCGTCGGGCATCATCTTGCCGGTCTTCTTGTAGACCTCGCAAGACCAGTCGAAGGTGTCCCACTGGAAGGCGATATCGAACTTCCGCCCGACCGCCTCGAGCACCTTGATTCCTTCCGGCACCACCTCGTTCCCGATGCCGTCACCGGCGATGACGGCGATCTTGAACGTGTTCGGCTTCTGGGTGCCGCTCTTGGCCATGTCGTTTCGCTCCCTGGGTGATTTTGACCAGGAGAGAATGCGCCACGGCAGGGATTGTCAAGCTGCTGGGCGACCTCGTGTACCCAAGCCTGCATCGCTGTCCGGAGGCCGAAACGGTTCGACAAGTCAGGGCGCGAACCGCTCCAGCTCGGTGAAAGTGCGCCGCACTCGCGTCGTGCGTCCTTGGCTCGGGCGGTTCGCGGAGCGCGCCCGCGATGGCGGCGCCGCATCGGCAGTTGATCGATAGGGCGCGATATCCGGGCGACGCGGCAGGTGCGCATGGCCCGGCGGCACCACCGCTGACTTGTCGGCGACCGGCGGCAGTACGCCCACCCCCATGCGGCCAGCGAGAACATCAGGCGAGACTGCCGCACGCGGCGCGACCGAACCGATTGCCGATGTCGTGAGCTGCGTCGCCGTCGTCGCCCCGCTGTCCGCACGGGCAACCGGGCTCTCGCGCCCTGCCACGCTGTTGAAGTCTGGCGTATCGACGACCTGCCGGGGCGGACGGATTGCCGGCACGGGGCGAGGCACCGCAACGACTTCCGTCGTCCATCGTGTCGGCTGCGCGTCGCGCCGCGCCGTGGGACGAGGCGCTGCCACGAGCACCGGGACCTTCCCTGTCGTCGCAGCCGTCGTGACGCCGGCCCCGGTGCAGGCTTTACCGCTGTGCCCCTGCAGCAGCGTCAGGAGGATATAATCCGGTCGGTCGACAGGCAGTGTCACATGCACGGCCGAGATGAAGGTGCGCATGGCCGCCCGCGTACCGTCGTTCCACTCGCCATCCGCAGCGGCGTCGTAGCACCCGACGCGCCGGAGCTCCGATTGAATGGCCATGGCAAGGGTCTGCGTTGCCGTCATCGGCGGACCGACCATCGGCGCGCCCGCTGCTGTTCGAGGCGCTGCGACTGGAGCGCTTGTGACGGTTTGAACATTCGCTACGGCGCCAATCCCGGCAGTCTCCGCGCCCTTCTGCACGATAGGAACCTGCGGCGCATCGGACGGCGGCGCCAGCAGGTAATCGACCCCGAGAAAGGCCAGTACCGGGAGTCCCGCCAGCACCACTCCGTGGGCGAAGGCCGTCAAGTACGATCGCGTACGCCGATGCATCACAAGACCTCCCACTCAGCCGCGCATTGATGCGCGACGACGCCGACGGGCTCGAAGTCCGACGGGACTTCGGCAAGCACTGGCCAATATGAACGCTTGAACGCTCCAGTACCCGTCTCGTTCAAACAATCTTTAGATACGTCGTACACCCCGGGATCTGGCTCGGGCAAGCGTGCCACGAGCCCTGTCCCCAATCGGCCGCGTATCCAGTGACCTGTCAGCCACGGCGGCTCAGGGGCGGCCCTTCATCATTCTCAGGGGTGTGTATACCATGACCTCGTCGCCCTTCTGGTTGACGATCGTGTTACGTGTCCTGACGAGGCCTCGATTGCCTTTGGAGGCCGCCCGGCTCTCGGTCACCTCGATCAGGACGGAAATGGTGTCTCCGGCGAACGTCGGCGCCTTGATCTCGAGGTCCATGCCGAGGAAGGCCATGCCGGTGGCCTGGATCGTCGCCCCGATCACTAGCCCTTCGGCAAACGAGAACACCAGCGCTCCGGGTGCGAGCCGCCCTTTGATGGCGCTTTCCGTCTGCCGGTAGACCTCGTTGGTGAACAAGAGCTCGAGCATCCCGGTACAAGAGATGAAATTCACGATATCCGGCTCGGTAATCGTGCGCCCGAAGGTGCGATAGCGAGCCCCGACCGGCATGTCCTGCCAATAGAACCCCTTGCCGAGCAGTTGTGCGTCTTCACCCATCGCGCGCCTCTCCTCCCGTCGATCACAAGGCGCAGCCGCCCCCTGAACCCACCGGAAAGCGCCCCACCGAAGCCAAACTCTTGCAGCCCGTGCCCCCGAGTGCAACCCGAAGCGCTTCTCGCTTGCCCGCCCACACATGGCCGCGTCAATCCTGCGCTCTGGACTGTGTCACCCGCAGCCCCGATATGAGTGCGGTGATCGGCAAATGAGGTGACAGGTGGCGGACGACGAGCAGAACAGGTTTTCGGCCCGTGCGGCTCGCTACGTCCGGGTGGGAACGAACGTGGGTTCCGTCGCCGCGCGTGTCGCGGGCAGTCGCCTGTTCGGTCTCGACCTCGACCGGCAGAAGAATGCGGCCGAGCTGGCCCGCGCGCTCGGCGGCCTGAAGGGGCCGATCATGAAGGCGGCCCAGCTTCTCTCGACGATCCCCGAAGCGCTGCCACCGGAATACGCCCGCGAGCTGTCCCAGCTCCAGTCGCAGGCCCCGCCGATGGGCCCGGCGTTCGTCCGTCGTCGCATGCAGGCCGAACTCGGGCCGGACTGGCAGCAGCGATTCCGCAGCTTCGAGGCCCAGTCGTCGGCCTCCGCATCGCTGGGGCAGGTGCACAAGGCCGTCTCCCACGACGGCCGTTCGCTGGCCGTGAAGCTGCAATATCCCGACATGCAGTCGGCCGTCGCCGCCGACGTCTCCCAGCTGAAGGTCGTGTTCGCGCTGCACGCCCGCATGGACCCGGCCGTCGACACCGCCGAGATCCTGCAGGAGATCTCCGATCGGCTTCGCGAAGAGCTCGATTACGAGCTCGAGGCGAGCCACATGGCGCTCTACACGCACATCTTCCGCGACGATCCTCTGATCCGCGTCCCCGAGGTCGTCCCCGAGCTGTCGACGAAGCGGCTCCTCTCCATGACCTGGCTCGAGGGCCGCCGCCTGCTCGAATACAAGGAGGCACCGGAGGAGGCTCGCAACCAGATCGCCCGCGCCATGTTCCGGGCCTGGTGGTACCCGTTCTCGCACTACGGCGTGATCCACGGCGACCCGCACCTCGGCAACTACAATGTGTTCGCGGCCGGCCCGGTTGCTGGTGGGCAACTGGAGGGCCAACTGACGAGCCCGGTTGCTGGTGGGCAACCGAAGGGCCAGGAAAGTTCCCCGGTTGCTGGTGGGCTGCCCCACCCTCAGGGCATCAACCTGCTCGACTACGGCTGCATGCGCACGTTCCCGACGAAGTTCGTGCAGGGCGTCATCGACCTCTATCGCGGCCTCGAGCGCCACGACGAGGCGCTGATCGTCCACGCCTACGAGACCTGGGGCTTCCGCGGCCTGTCGAAAGACCTGATCGAGGTCCTGAATATCTGGGCGCGCTTCATCTACGGCCCCCTGCTCGACGACCGTGTCCGCTCGATCGCCGAGGGCACGACGCCCGGCGAGTACGGCCGCAAGGAAGCCTTTACGGTCCACGAGGCCTTGAAGCAGAAGGGCCCGGTAAAGGTGCCGCGCGAGTTCGTGTTCATGGACCGCGCCGCCATCGGCCTCGGCGGCGTGTTCCTGCACCTCGGCGCGCGGCTGAACTACTACCGCATGTTCAACGAGACCATCGAGGGCTTCGATCTGGCCGAGGTCGACGCCCGCCAGAAAGCGGCCTTCGAAGCGACGGGCGTGCCGCTGCCGAGGTAGTGGCGGGCGGGGCGGGGCGATCAGTCGATGGCGGCTTGAGACCACGTCGTCCCAAGTGCTGTCGCCGGGCTGGTGTGCTGCATGAGTGCGAGATTATACAGGAGCGGCCATTGCGGTCGGCCGGCCTACTGCACCGCAGCAACGTCGCCAAGGGCCACGACCAGTCTTGCTCACCGAAGTTTGCTAAGACATGTTCAGCAGCGATCCATGGTGCGGCCCGTTCAGAGAAGTATCAATGATTTCATTTGTGAGTGGCGACATCCTTCAGGCGAACGAGCAGTACATCGCTCAGGGCGTGGCAGAAGGCAATCAAGAGGGCCTGGGAACTGGACTAGCATTGAAGATATCAACACGATGGCCAGCAGCGCAGTCCGCGTTCAAGCGTCATTGTCGATCGGGAATGTTTACCGGCGGTTCGCTTTGGGCATTTCCGCCAACTCATAAGACTCCCGGCATCATTTACTTGGCGACCCAGCCAGACATGTACCATGCGACAATGCCATACCTCAGGAAAGCGCTGCGTGCCCTCGCGGTATGGTCGAAGACGAACGAAGTGAACTCTGTCGCGTTGCCCAAGATTGCGTCCGGGCTCGGAAAACTCTCTTGGTCAGATCAAGTGCGACCGCTTCTCATTCAACAGCTTGAGAACGCGGACTGCAAGTTCGTCGTCTATGAGCACTTCGTTCAATCGATGGAAGCCGACTAGCAAAGTCGGCTTCGGGTCACTCAGGGCGGTGGCGTGCACTGACCATGCTGCGCCCGCTCACGTCTCTTATCTCCGCCCTGCGACGCCCCCCCTCACGCAACAACGCCAGCCCCCACCGGAAGCTGGCGTCGCTCACTCCGAAATTTGACGCCCCGCCCTCAATAGCTGCGCGGCATGCCGAGCACGTTCTGGCCGACGAAGGCGAGAATCATGTTCGTGGAGATCGGCGCGGTCTGATAGAGCCGGCTCTCGCGCCACTTCCGCTCGATGCCATACTCGCGCGCATAGGCGAAACCGCCGAACGTCTGCATGCAAGCTTCGCCCGCGTGCCATGCGGCTTCGGCGGCCAGCATCTTGCCCATGTTGGCTTCCGCGCCGCACTCCCGCCCGGCCTCGAACAGGGCCGTACCCTTCGCCACCATGAGTTCGGCCGCGCAAAGCTCGGCATAGGCGCGCGCGATCGGGAACTGCACGCCCTGGTTCTTGCCGATCGGGTTGCCGAACACCACCCGCTCCTTGGCGTACTCCGTGGCCTTGTTGATGAAGTATCGCGCGTCGCCGAGGCACTCCGCCGAGATGAGAAGTCTTTCTGCGTTCATGCTCGACAGGATGTACTTGAACCCCTGCCCCTCCTCGCCGACCAGCGCATCCGGCGGCACCTCGAGGTTATCGAAGAACACCTCGCAGGTGTTGTGGTTGATCATGGCATCGATCTTCTTCATCTCGACGCCCTTGCCCTTCGCCTCACGAAGATCGACGAGGAACACCGAGAGCCCGTCCGTCCGCCGCTTCACTTGATCGGCCGGCGTGGTGCGCGCGAGGAGCAGCATCAGGTCCGACTGCATCACCCGGCTGGTCCACACCTTCTGGCCGTTGACGATGTACTTGTTGCCCTTCTTCTCGGCCTTGGTCTTGAGCTGTGTCGTGTCCGAGCCGGTCGTCGGCTCCGTGACGCCGAACGCCTGCAGCCGCAGCTTGCCGGACGCGATCTCCGGCAGATACTTCCGCTTCTGCTCGTCCGTCCCGTGCCGGAGCACAGTGCCCATCGTATACATCTGCGCATGGCAGGCGGCCGCGTTGCAGCCCATCTCGTGGATCGTCTCGAGCACCGCGCAGCCGGCCGACAGCGGCAGACCCGAGCCGCCGAATTCCTCCGGGATCAGGCAGCCGAGATACCCCGCCTCCGTGAGAGCATCGACGAACGCGGTCGGATATTCGGCGGCGTGGTCGAGCTTCACCCAATAGTCGTTCGGAAACTTCTCGCAGACGGCACGAACGCCGTCACGGATCTCGCTCCACTGCGGCTCGAGCGGCATGGAGATGGGCTGGTCGGACATGAAAACCTCTTGAATGCATTCGGTCGTGGGTGAGGACGCCACACGGGTTGCCGCCGCCGGGTGAGCGGTCCTCACCTCATCGGAAGAATCCGGCGCTCCGGCTGACCAACGGCGATCAGACGCCGTGCCGATCAGCAGAGTGCGTGAGGCGGATCAGCGCTTCACTCGGCTGCCTCGGCGAGTGTCGGCGGCGTGAAGCCCTTGGGCAGGCCGGCCTTCAGGATCGTGCCGTAGAACTTCTCATCGGGGAGCGCCGTCTCCGCGATGCTCCGGGCCGCCCGGTACTTGTCGAGATCGACCCCGGTCTTCAGCCCTTCCTTCTCCAGCAGGAAGACGAGGTCCTCCATCACGATGTTGCCCGACGCGCCGGGCGCGAACGGACACCCCCCGAGCCCGCCGGTGGAGGCATCGAATGCCCGAACACCGGCTTCTAGCGCGGCATAGACGTTGGCCAGCCCGAGCCCGCGCGTATCGTGGAAATGCGCATAAACGGGCTTTCCGGCCGCGATGGCGACCGTGTGATGGAAGAGGTTCGAGATCTCGCTTGGAGCGGCATACCCGACAGTATCGGCGAGCAGGATCTCGTCCGCGCCGAGCGCCAGATAGCGATCGACGCAACGTAGCACGTCGTTCGGATCGACCTTGCCGCGGATGGTGCAGCCGAACGACGTCGCGAGACAGCCCTGGATGCGCACGTTCTTCCACTCGGGACGTTCGGCACGCAGCGCGACCACGTTCTCGAACTCGGCGAACGACTGGTCGACGGTCTTGCGCACGTTCGCGAGGTTGTGCTCCTCGGAGACCGACAGCACGAAGTTCACGTTGCGCACGCCGGCGAGCAGCATGTTCTCGGCGCCCTTCCGGTTCGGCGCCAGCGCGACGATCTTCGGTCCCGGAATCGAGAGCGCGCCCCTGGCCACGTCGGCGGCGTCGGCGAACTGGGCGATGACCTTCGGCGGCACGAAGTTGGTGATCTCGATCTCGGGCACGCCGGCCGCAGCGACGGCGCGCGCCCAGGCGAGCTTGGTCTCGGTCGGCACGAAGGTCTTGACGAGTTGCAGGCCGTCGCGAAGGCCGACTTCCCGCACGATGACGTCAGGCTGTTTCATGATCTCGCGTCCTGATGCTTTCTGAGCTGTTATTCGCCTTTATACACAGGCTTGCGCTTCTCGTTGAAGGCGTTGATGCCTTCCTGGCGATCCTGCGTCACAACGGTCCGGTTGTAGGCTTCGATCTCGAACGCGTAGCCGGTCGCCCGGTCGAGTTCGGTGGCCTTCTCCATCGATTTCTTGGCCTGACGCACGGAAACCGGCGCATTGGCCGCGATTCTGCGGGCTGTCTCCATGACGGCGTCCATGAGCTGCGGTCCCGGCACGACCTTGTTGATCATGCCCCAGCCGAGCCCGTCGGCGGCCGAGAACGGCGTCCCGGTCAGGATGATTTCCTTGGCCCGCCTTACGCCGACGGCGCGCGGCAGGTTCTGTGTGCCGGCCGCCCCCGGCATGATGCCGAGCGTCACTTCGGTGAGCGCGAATTTCGCGTGATCGGCTGCGTAGACGAAATCGCACGCGAGCGCGATCTCCATGCCGCCTGCGTAGGCGTAGCCGTTGACGGCCGCGATGATTGGCACCGGACAGTCGAACATGGCCTTCACCATCTGCTCGACGATGGCGTGCTGCTGCCGCCAGGTCTCGTCGGTCATGCCCTTGCGCTCCTTGAGGTCCGCGCCGGTGCAGAACGCCTTGTCGCCCGTTCCGGTCACGACGATGCAGGCCGCCGCGTTCGGATCGACATAGAACTGCATGAAACAGTCCCTGAGTTCGCCCATCATCATCGTGTTCATCGAGTTCATCGCCTGCGGACGATTGAGCGTCACGACGGCGACCTTGTCCGGCCCGATGCTGAGCGTGATGGTCTCGAAGGTCGTTCGGATGGGCATGGGCCTGGATCCTTGCTTGATGGGAGTTCGACGGCTGGCCGCCCGTCCGGGACCGGCTGCCGCGCGGCAGAAGGGAGCCAGAAGCTAGCGCCGCCCGGCGGCGACCGCCAGTGGATGCAGGCTCCTGGAGGCATGCAGTTTTTGCCGACGTGGTTTTCGGCCCGCCGGGCGACCGACCTTGACCGGCTCCATCCCGTACGCCACAACGCCTGTCCGGACAACATCAGCAAACCGACCGGAACATCACCATGGCAGCGAAGGCAGCGGCAGAACCGTCCCATTGGTCGGACGACGTTTTCCGCGAGATCAAGGCACGCGACATCCGCACCGTGTGCACCATTCCCGACGGCGGGCTCGTCAATCTCCTGAAGAAGGTTGAGGCCGACAAGGACATGCGCCTTGTGACGCTCTCGACCGAGGAGGAGGGCATGGGCGTCGTCGTCGGTCAGTGGGCCGGCGGCGTCAGGTCCATGATCGCCATGCAGTCGTCGGGCGTCGGCAACTGTATCAACGCCCTGGGGTTTCCCTCGGCCTACCGCTGCCCCTGCCTGATGCTGGTGACCATGCGTGGCCAGTGGGGCGAGTTCAACCCCTGGCAGGTCTCCATGGGCCAGGCCGTCCGCCCCGCGCTCGAGGCCGTGGGCGTGCGTTGCTTCCCCGTCGATCAGCCGGACGAGATCGGCGAGGTCTTCGCCGCCGCGGCCGACATGGCCTTCAACAGCTCGATCTCTGCCGCCGTGCTGGTCAGCCAGCGCATCATCGGCGCCAAGGGCTTCGGCCAGAAGTGAGGATGCAATGAGCAAGTCACCCAAGTCCTCTTCTGCCAACCCGCCGGCTTCCAACCGCCTGCAACGCCGGGCATTCGTCACCGAAGTGCTCAGCGCCCGTGGCGACGCCCTCGTCGTGCCCGGCCTCGGCAGCTCCACCTGGGATCTGTTTGCTGCGGGCGACACCCCGGCGAACCTCTACTCCTGGGGCGGCATGGGCCTGGCGGTACCGACCGCGCTCGGTCTCGCCATGGCCCAGCCGTCGCGCCGCGTGCTCGCACTGACCGGCGACGGCGAGATCATGATGGGCATCGGCTCGCTGGGGGTGGCCGCCGATCAGGCCCCGCGCAACCTCGCGATTCTCGTGCTCGACAACGAACGGTTTTCCGAAACCGGCCGCCAGCGCGGCCTGACCGGGAATCGGGTCGACCTGTGCGCTGTCGCCAAGGGCTTCGGTATCCGCGAGACGATGCTGGTCACCGAGGCCGGCGCCATTCCGGATCTGCAGCGGTTTCTGTTCGAGGCCGAAGGCCCTGTCCTCGCCGTCGCCAAGATCGCCTTGAGCGAAGACCCCTGGCGGCTCCCCGAGAAAGACGGCGCGGCCATCGGGCGCCGGTTCAAGATCGCCCTCGGCCTCGAGAAGCCCTGAGCGCGTTTCCCGTTTCGACGTCCGAGGCACCCGGTGGGCTCTCCCGCCGGGTGCTGTCGTTTCGGCTGTCCGCTGACGCCGTGTCGGTCCGCCCCGCGACGGCCGCCATTCGGCTGCATCGGCGACATCTGCACGGCCCCTCTCCCTCCCACGTCAGTCCTGATCACGGCCTTGTGATCAAGGCCCGTGAACTTCCAGCTTGCGTTTTGAACGTCGTACAAGTAAAATTCGAGACGTAGCGAATTCAAATGTCTCGTCGCATGACGAGGCCACCCGAGACACAGGAGCAGGACCATGCGTACCCCGATCGCAGCTTCCGTTATCGCCCTGGCCATCGCCTCGTTTGCGACGCCCAGCGACGCCCAGACCTTCGGCCGCAACAACGGCAACGGCCCGGGCTTCAACGGCCCATCCCGCGGCATCTCCCAGGGCGGTATCCCCGGGCGAACCTTCGAGAACCGCGGCCCACGCCAGTTCCGCAACGTGCAGCCGCCGGCTCCTGGCAGTCAGGTGGGCAGCGCCGGCCCGCGCCAGTTCCGCTCCGTTCAGCCCCCGGCTCCCGGCAATCAGGTGGGCAGCGCCGGTCCCCGCACGTTCCGGTCCGTCCAGCCCCCCGCGGCCGGCTCGACCTCGCGCACGGTCCGCCCGCCGGTTGGCGCCGGCTTCCAGCCGCCGGTCGCCGCCCCCGCACTCCCCGTCGCGGCCGCCGCGGCGACTGCGGCAGTGACGGCGGGCGCGCTGGGAGCCCCCGCAACGCAGGTGACGGCGGCTCCGGCTCCCATCACGACAACGTCCGGCGCTCCGGGTCCTTCCGTAGCGAACGAATTGCCCCCGCTCGAGATGCTGGCGCCCGTCGGCCAACCGATCGTGCCGCTGGCGGAAGCGCCGGCCTCGTCGGCATCGACGGTCACCTCCGCGCGGAGCCCCCGGTTCATCCGCACCGGTGCTGCCCCCGAGAACTGCAACGTCCCGAGCCACGGCTACTACCGGATCTGGCGTCGCTACTGATCCGCTAACCCTGCAAAGCGCCCGGGCTGGTTCGTCATTCCGGCCCGGGCGGCAATCGTGCGATGATATGGCAGGGTGTGCTCCGGCAGACTAAGCTCTCCCTCAACGGCATTCTTGGATCCGAGACCTGACATGCGTGCCCCCCTGACACTTTCCGTTCTGCTGGCCTCAGCGGCGCTCGCGTCCATGGCCGAGGCCCAGACCAGCCCCCCGGCCGCGCCTGCTCCCGGCGTCACCGATCCGGCGGCGCAGACGCCGGCGGCTCGCCCGCGCCGAAGCCTGAGCCAGGACAGCCCTGCTCCGATCCAGCAGCCCGGCCAGCCGGCCCCCGCCGCGGCAGCACAGGCGCCGCCGGCCGCCCCGACTCCTGCCGCCACACCGCAGCTGCCACCAGCCCAGCCGGCAGCTCGGGCGCCGTCTGCCCCGGTGCCGGCGCCGGCAGCGCCCCCGAACACACAGGCGTCCCCGGCACCTGCTGCGACGCCGGCCCCGGTCCCGGCCCAGCCGCCCGTGGCAGCCACCACGCCTCCCGCGGCGCCGCCAGCCGCCACCAGCCCTGTCGTCCTGCCTCCGGCCACCCAGGCCCAGCCGCTTCCTCCCGAGATGGCGGCTTGCACCGGCGACGCCACGGACGCGGCCGTCTCCGCCTGCAGCCGCGTGATCGAAGGCCGGCGCGTCTCGCGCGACACCCTCGTCATGGCCTACGCAAACCGCGCCGCAACCCATTTCCAGCGCAATGACGACGCCCGTGCCATCGCCGACCTCGACATCGCCATCCAGCTCGACCCGCGCAACTACCGCGCCATGGTGCTCCGCGCCCGGGCACTGGCCCGGCAGGGGAATTTCGATCGCGCCATCGCCGACATGACGGCGACACTCGCACTGCGCGAGGACCAGGCCGTCGCGCTCCGCGAACGTGCCGCCATCCACCAGCAGAAGGGTGACGCAACGGCCGCGCTCGCCGACCTCAATGCAGCCCTCGCCCAGGCCCCGAACGACGCCGAGGCGCTGCAGCTTCGCGCCGCCGTCCAGCTTGCAGGCAATCGCCTCGATGCCGCCCGCACCGACGCTGACCGGAGCCTCGCTCTCGACGCTCGCAACGTTGCGGCGCTGATGACCCGCGCCGAATTGCGCAATCGCCAGAACGACCGCACGGGCGCACTCGCGGATCTCGATGCAGCATTGCGTCTCGCCCCCGACAACGCCGACCTGCGCCGCCTCCGCGACCAGATCGAACCGCCGGCTGCGCAACAGCCCCAGGCCGCGCCCGCGGCCGCAGCTGCCGCCGCCCAGACCGCGGCGCTCGACGCCCAGATCGTGCAGCAGCCGAACAACGCCACCTTGCGCATGCAGCGGGCACAGCTGGCATGGACGGCAGGCGACGTTCCGCGCACCATTCTGGAGTTGAACGAGGTCATTCGCCTGCAGCCGAGGAACGGCGAGGCCTTTCGCATCCGTGGCCTCGCCCACGCCCGGCGAGGCGACGCGATCCGCACGGTCAACGACCTGACGCAGGCGATCAACCTGAACGTCAACGACGCCAACACCTTCCTGATCCGGGCGGAAGCCAACGTGCGTCGCAACATGCGCCAGGCAGCCGCCGCCGACTATCGTCGCGTTCTGCGCCTCGAGCCCAACAACCAGTTCGCCCGCAACGGCCTCGCCCGGCTGGGGCTGAACAACTGACGGTGGGAGCGCCCGAGATGTCGACCGCCGCGCGGCGCGCGTCACGGAGCGTGGTGGCCAGATCGCTGGCCGCCGGGTTCTTGCTGATCGCTCTCGAAGGCATGCTGACGGCCGCGGTCGCCCAGCAGGCCGGCACGGCTCGAACCGATCCCGATGCCGCCACCCAGTGCTTCGCCGGCACGGCGACGGATCGTATCATCGCCGGTTGCGGCACCCTTTTGGCGGCACCACGGGGAACCTACACGCCGGAGCAGACGGGCCTCGCCCTCCAGCGGCGTGGCGGCGCCTTCGCGGCCTCGAACCGGCTCGACGAGGCGCTGGAGGACTTCCGGCGCATGGTGACGACCGGCTTTCGCGTGCACGAGGCCCACGCCTCCATCGGCAGCATCGAATATCGTCGCGGCCGCCTCGCCGAAGCAGAGCGGAGCTACCGTGAGGCGATCCGGAGCAACGGCAGCTACGCGCTGGCCCACTCCGGCCTCGGCCATACCTTGATCCAGCAGGGCCGCGCGGCGGAAGCCATCGCCCACTTCGATCGCGCCCTCGCGACCAACGTCGACGACGCCAGCGCCCAACTCGGCCGCGGCATCGCACTCCTCGCGAGCGGCAATGCCCGTGATGCCGTCGCAAGCTTCGACGTCGCCCTCCGCCTTCAGCCGGGCCTGCTGACCGCACGCTACCAGCGCGCCCAGGCTCACGCGCTGTCCGGGAATACCACGGCCGCCATCGCAGACGCCGACGCGGCAGTAACGACAGCGACGGCCGATGAGAAGGTCCGCGCGCTCGTCTTTCGTGGCCGCCTGCAGAACACTCTGCGCAATTTCGCGGCCGCCACGACGGATTGCACCGCTGCTGATGCCGAAGCCCAGCGCCTCGGCAGCCGCGACGCCGGCCTGCGCTCGGCCCCCTTCGTCTGCCTCGCCATTGCGCAGCAGAGCCGGGGCCAGCTCGCTGAGGCCGAGGCCAGCTATCGCCGGGCCCTCGACTGGAACACGTCGGATACGCAGGCGCTGTCGGGCCGCGGCTATGTCCTCGTCCAGCGCGGTCGCTACGACGAGGCGATTGCCGATTTCGAGGCCACCCTCGGGATCGATCCGCGCTTCCAGGATGCGTTGCGGTTCCTCGGCCTCGCGCATTCGGACAAGGGCGACGTGCCGCGCGCACTGCAGGCCTTCGAGCGCGCGATAGCAGCGGATGCGTCAGACCCTTGGCCGGTGATGATACGGGCCATCACCTACGCCCGTGAGGGCGACCGCCAGCGCGCCCTCGCCGATGCCGAGCGGGCGTTGACCCTGACCGGCACGTCGTCGTCCGACGCCTATCTGGTTCGGGCCGCGGTCCACTACTTCCTCGAGGATCTCGACCGGGCGAGAACCGATCTCGATACCGCGCTGCGCCTGTCGCCGGCCAATGGCCAGGCACACCGCTTGCTGGCCCGCCTGCTCGTTCGTCAGGGACGCCTCGACGACGCCACCCGATCACTCGCCGAGGCCGAGCGCCTGATGCCGGGCGACGTCTCCGTCGTGTTCGTCCGTGGCCTGCTGGCGCTCGCCCGCCGGGACTATGCGGCCGCGATCCCCAGCCTGGATGCGAGCCTCGCCATCAATCCGGCCCACGCCGAGGGGTTTGCAGCTCGGGGGGCGGCACACGAGGGCCTCGGCAATACCGCCCGCGCCATCGACGATTATCGAACCGCTGTAGGACGACTGGCGACCGATCCCGAGAGCCGGGCGGCCAGGTCTCGCGCCACGGAGCGCCTTGCAGCACTCACGGCACCGCAACGCCCCACCCCTCAAATCGGTCCAGCGTCCGCGCAGGGTCCGCCCGCATCACAGACTGCGAAATCTCCGCAGCAATCCGGCCCGTCGTCGGCGGTGTCGACGGCACCGACTGGCTCGAGCCCGCCCGCGCGCCCGGCCGGCCCCGTCGAGACGTCGTCGACCTATTGCCGTCTTGTCGAAGGCGTGTTCGTCCACTCGCGCCGCTACACGGGCGTCGAGTTCGATGTCGGCTGCCGGACGGATCGCTGACGCGCGCCCGGCGGCCGCGTCTCACAGCGATTTCGCCTGATCCCTCAGCACGAACTTCTGGATCTTGCCCGTCGACGTCTTCGGCAGCGGCCCGAACACCACCGTCCGCGGCACCTTGAAGTGCGCCATGTTGGCCCGGCACCACGCGACGACGTCCTCGGCGCTCGTCGGCTTGGCGTCAGGCTTCAGCGTGACGAACGCGCATGGGCTTTCCCCCCACTTCGCATCCGGACGCGCGACGACGGCAGCCTCCATGACTTCCGGGTGCTTGTAGAGCACCTCCTCGACCTCAAGCGACGAGATGTTCTCGCCACCCGAGATGATGATGTCCTTCGAGCGGTCCTTGACCTCGATGTAGCCGTCCGCGTGCCAGACCGCGAGATCGCCCGAGTGGTAGAACCCGCCGGCGAACGCCTCGTCGGTCGCCGCTTCGTTCTTCAGGTACCCTTTCATGATCGTGTTGCCGCGCAGCATGATCTCGCCCATCTCCGCGCCATCCCGCGAAACAGCGGCCATGCCGCCCGGCGAAGCAACCATCATGTCCTCGATCAGCACCACCGGGATGCCCTGGCGCGCCATCAGCGCATACCGCTCCTCGGTGGCGCCGTTCGCGTCCCATTCGGACTGGTGCGCGCAGTAGGTTGACGGCCCGTAGCTCTCCGTCGTTCCGTAGAGATGCAGCACCTCGAAGCCCATCGCCTCCATGCGCTCGATCACGATGGCCGGCGGCGCGGCGCCTCCTGTGGCAACCTTCGGCCGTGTTGGCAGTGCCCGTTTCGTCTCGGCGGGCGCATGGACGAGCATGTTGAGCACGATCGGCGCGCCGCACATGTGCGTCACCCGCTCCTCCGCGCAGAGATCGAAGATGCGCTTCGGCTCCACTTTCCGAAGACAGACGTGCGTGCCGCCCGCCGCTGTCACGGCCCACGTGTACGTCCAGCCCGAGCAGTGGAACATCGGTAGCGTCCAGAGATAGCGGCTCTCGTGGTCGAGCTTGAAAGTCATCGCGTTGGCGAGCGCGCCGAGATAGGCGCCGCGATGGCTGTAGACGGCTCCTTTGGGATTGCCGGTCGTGCCCGACGTATAGAGAAGACAGATCGACTCCCACTCGTCGGCCGGTCCCGGATAGGCGTAGTCGGGTGACCCCGCTGCGATGAAGCTTTCGTATTCCACGTTACCGAGCCGGGCCGCGCCGGCCGTCTCCTCGTCGGCGATGTCGACCACGATCGGCATCCGCGCGCCGAGCCGTTCGAGCGCCGGCGTGACGGTGCCGTGGAACTCCCGGTCGGCGATCAGCACCTTCGCCTCGCCATGCTCGAGGCAGAACGCGATGGCGCCGGCATCGAGCCGTGTGTTGATGGGGTTGAGGATCGCGCCGATCATCGGCGCCGCGTAATGCGCCTCGAGCATCGCCGGAACGTTGGGCGCCATGATCGCGACCGTATCGCCGCGCCGGATCCCCGCCTTGACGAGGGCGTGCGCGAGTCGTCGGGCGCGGGCCAGGAACTCCGCATAGCTGATCCGACGCTTGCCGTGCACGATGGCTGTCCGGCTGCCGAAGAACTTGGCGGCGCGCACGAGAAAGCTCACCGGCGTCAGCGGTACGAAATTGGCAGCGGTCTTGGCGAGTTCGGGCCGCTCCATGGCGTCGTGTCCTCCGGATCCTGCGGTCTGATGGGTCAGGTCTGCGCTTAGCACGCAGTCTGGAGCGATGCCACGTTGCCGGGCAAGTGCCGCATGATTCCGGGCAGGCGAATGGCTGGCGGCGGCCCGCGCCGGGGCCTACTGTCGGCGACGACGTGAATCGGGGAACGGGGACGATCGACCATGGCTCTGGCGCTGCAAAGCCTGCTCGGCGTGTGCCTGATCCCCCTCGCGGCCTACGCGCTGGCGCAGCGCGGCATGCGCCTCCCGCCCGCCGAAGCGTTCCGCGCCGTTCTGGCCGGCGTCGGCTTGCAGGCTGCCATCGCGCTGCTCTTGCTGAAGGTGCCGGCTTCACAGCACGTCTTCGAGGCAGCGACTGTGGTGGTCGGCGCACTCCAGCGGGCCACCGACACCGGCATGCAGCTCGTATTCGGCTATCTGGCTGGCGCCGCCGCGCCCTTCGACATGCCACGCCCTGAGGCGGCCTTCCTCCTGGCGTTTCGCGCCCTTCCACTCATCCTCCTCATGAGCGCCCTGACGCGCCTGCTCTACCATTGGGGCCTCCTGCAGCGCGTCGTCGGCGCGGTGGCGGTCGTCTTTCGGCGGGTGTTCGGCATCGGCGGCCCGCTCGGAACAGCCGCGTCCGCCAACATCTTTCTCGGCATGGTCGAAGCCCCGCTGCTCGTCCGTCCCTATCTGGCCACCATGGGCCGCGGCGCGCTCCTGGCCACCATGACGGTCGGGATGGCGACCATCGCCGGCACCGTCATGGTGATCTACGCCACCATCCTTGCGGGAAGCCTACCGGGTGCCGCCGGCCATGTTCTCGCGGCTTCGCTCATGAACGCGCCGGCAGCCCTGATGCTGGCGCGCCTCGCCATGCCCGAAGGCTTCCGGGACGACGGACCGGAAGCCCCGCCGAGCTTCGCCGACGCCCCCCGCTCCGCCATGGACGCCATCGTCGCCGGCACCGTCGACGGCGTCCGCCTGCTAGCCGCAGTCACCGCAATGCTGATCGTCGCGACCGCGCTGGTGGCGCTCGCCAACATCATCCTCGGCGGCCTGACTGCGCCCTTCGGCCGGCCGCTCGCGGTCGAGCAGATATTGGGCTGGCTGGCCGCTCCCGTCGCCTTCCTGATCGGCATACCCTGGAGCGAGGCCGTCGTCGGCGGCGCCTTGATCGCGAAGAAGGTGGTCTTGAACGAGTTCGTGGCGTATCTCGACCTGGCGGCGCTTGGCCCCGAGCAGATCTCGCCACGATCCCGTCTGATACTCACCTATGCGCTCTGCGGTTTCGCCAACCTCGGCTCGCTTGGCATCATGATCGGCGGCCTTGTGGCGATGGTGCCGGAGCGGCGCGCCGAGATCACCGGATTGGGCCCCCTCTCGGTCCTGCTGGGGCTCATGGCCACGTTGTTGTCGGGCGCTGTGGTCGGCACCATGGCAGGCAACTGAACCGATCGGGATCACGACACGGATGGCTGATGGCAGCGAACGCCCCTCGACGACAGCCCACGTGGGGCCGGTCACCATCGCCGAGCTGATCCCGCAGCCCTGGGGCAGTTATGCCTTGGCCTTGCTGGTCGGGGCTCTGGGTTCGCTGGTGTTCGTGCATTTCAAGTTGCCGTTGCCGTGGTTTCTCGGCGCTCTGACCGCCTGCCTCGTGGCCTCGGTCGTCCGCGCCCCGATCGCCCGTCCGAAGCCGTTGTCGATCCCCATGCGCGCCGTCCTCGGCGTCGCTGTCGGATCAGCCTATACGCCGGCGCTTCTCGACCGGCTTCCGGGGATGCTCGGCAGTCTCGCCCTCCTCATCCCGTTCATGCTCTTCGTCATCGCCATGGGCATGGTGTTCTACGAACGCGTCGCACGCTTCGACCGCCCGACGGCGTTCTACGCGGCCGTGCCGGGCGGCCTCACGGACATGACGACCATGGCCGAGGAGTCCGGTGCCAACACGCGCGCGGTGATCCTCGTACAGGCGACGCGCATTTTGGTCATCGTGTTCGCGCTTCCGCTCTGGCTCGAGTGGCACGATGGCCTTTCGGTCTCCCAGGCCGTGGCGACCAACGTCCGGCTGGGCGACATCTGGCCGTCGGATGCCTTGACCATGATCGCCATGGGTTGGGGCGGCTGGTGGCTGGCGCGCCGTCTTGGCCTGGCCGGTGCACCAATCGTCGGCCCCATGCTGGTGAGCGGCATCGCGCATGCCTATGGCTTCACCGCCGCCAAGGTACCCGCCGAGGTCCTCATCGCGGCTCAGATCAGCGTCGGTGCGATGCTCGGCTGCCAGTTCCGCGGCCTGACCTTGAAGGAATTCACCGGCACGATGACCTGGGGCATCGCCTACGCCGTCGTCCTTCTCGCCGTGACGGGCATCGTCGCCGACCTCGTCTCGCGGCTGACGGGTTTCCACCCCGTCTCCGTATTGCTCGCGTTCGCGCCGGGCGGCCAGACCGAGCTCAATCTGCTGACTTACGTGCTGGGTCTCGACGTGGCCTATGTCGCCCTGCATCATCTGATGCGCCTTGCCATCGTCATTCTGGGCGCGCAGATCGTATTCCGTACGAGAACGGAATGGCGCCGGCCATGAGCGAGCCTCATGCGCCCATCGGCCGGAGGCACGCATGGAGTGGTGGATGGCGGGCCTGATCAAGGTGGCCGGCGCGGGCGTGGTCATCTATGGCCTGGTCGTCCTGGCGGCGTGGCTCGGCCAGCGCCAGCTGATGTACCATCCGGACCCGACACGCATACCGCCCGCGGCCGTCGGTTTGCGCGATACGCTTGAAGAGACGCTGGTCGCCGATGACGGCACGAACCTCGTCGCCTGGACGACACCCGCACGTCCCGGCATGCCGACGATCCTCTACTTACATGGCAATGCGGGCAATCTCGCCGGCCGGGCGGCGCGCTTCGCTCGCTATCAGGCTCAGGGCTTCGGCCTCTGCATGATGAGCTGGCGCGGCTACAGCGGTAGCGCGGGCAGCCCCAGCGAAGCAGCCAACGTCGCCGACGCCGTCGCCGCCTATCGCGCGCTCGTCGCAAGTGGCATCGCGCCCGGCTCGATCGTTCTCTATGGCGAGTCCCTGGGCTCGGGCGTTGCCGTGCAACTGGCGGCGCGCCATCCGGTGGGCGCCGTCGTGCTCGACGCCCCGTACACGTCGATCGTGGACGTTGCCCTCCTGACCTACCCCTATCTGCCGGTCCGCCCCTTGCTCGTCGATCGCTACGAGAGCGACCGCCATATCGCGGGCGTCCGCGCGCCGGTGCTCATTCTCCATGGCGAGCGCGACACGGTGATCCCGGTGGAGATGGGTCGCGCGTTGTTCCAGCTTGCAAACGAGCCGAAACGCCTTGTCACCTATCCGCAAGGCGACCATGTCGATCTCGATGACCATGGCGCGATCGATGACGTGTCGCGTTGGCTCCGGTCGATGCTACCGGACGCCGCGCCGGCCACACGTGTGAACTGAAGGACCGATCCGAGCTGGCGGATCGCCCCGTCGCACCACCGCGTGCGTGGCCGCCATCGCGACCTCAAACGCACGTCAAAACGACGAAAGCCCGGACGCGGTCCGGGCTTTCGGGAAATTCACGGTCCTGCAGTGGTGCGTCACATCCGCGACGGGCCGCCGCTACCGCCACCTGCACCACCGCCACCTGCGCCGAAGCCACCACCCGGGCCGCCGGGACCCACGGGCTTCGCCGGCTTGCCCGGCAGGAGACCTTCGCGCTGCGCCTTCTTGCGCGCCAGCTTCCGCGCGCGGCGCACGGCTTCGGCCTTCTCGCGCACCCGGCGCTCGGACGGCTTCTCGTAATAGTTCCGGAGCTTCATCTCCCGGAATATACCCTCGCGCTGCATCTTCTTCTTGAGCGCCTTGAGGGCCTGATCGACGTTGTTGTCTCGGACGAGGACTTGCAAGCGGATGCCTTCCTGGTGCGTGGGGCCTACGCGGGTGGCCTGATCGATGACGAGATTGGAGCAGGCACGTCCTGTCGCATGACGAAGGCCGTGGAGCACACTCCTTGTGGGGTCTCTTAGCAAAACGAAGTTAAGGTGTCCACCCGAACCGTGGCCTGCGGCTCGGCCTCTTCCTTGGCGCCGACGGCATCCCCGAGGCGGTCACTGCCCCACCTCGGGTCCCCAGCCCTTCGATCGACGCACGTGCCGCACGGAGGACGAGACTTGTATGGCTCACCGGGCCATCAGCATCGGCAGCGAACTGTGAGCGAGGAGATGGCTGGTCGCGCCGCCGAAGATCATCTGCCGGAGGCGGCTTTGCGTGTAGGCGCCCTTGATGATCAGGTCCGCCCCGAGCTTTGCCGCTTCTGCGAGCAGGACCTCGCCTGGCTTGCGACCACCGTTCCCGAGCGAGACCTCCCGAGCCGCGATGCCGTGGGCTGCCAGCCAGTCCTGGGCGTCCTTCCCGGTCGGTCCCGCGACGGTAAGCCCCTCGATGGTCATGATGGTGACGGACTTCGCCTGCTTAAGCAGGGGAATGGCACATGACGTCGCCCGCGCCTGCTCGGTGCTGCAATTCCATGAAACGAGGATGTTCTCGCCCATCGTCGTGGGAGCGACCGGCGGCGCGACCAGTACGGGCTGTCCGCTTTCGAACAGCGCGCTTTCAAGCGTCGTCATGCGCGGTCCCCGGCCCGAGGAGGACGGTCGCCCGATGACCGAGCAATCATAGACCCGGGCCATGCTTCCAAGCTCGGCATCGTCGATCGAAGGTCCTGCCCGCCAACGGCTGCGGACCCCGGCCATGTCCTTGTAATACCCCTCGAAATTCCCCCGCGCCTTGCTGACGAACTCGGTGTCGTTCCAGTCCGCCGGCGGGAAAGTGACGGCCACGATCGGATCCGGCGCCACGATTTCCACGTGCACGGGCCTGAGCCCGATCCCCTCCAGCCCCGCGTCGAAACGCTTTGCGAGCAGCACTGCCGATGCCAGCACGGAAGCCATGGCTTCACTGTGGTCCACCGGCACAAGAACGGATTTCATGGCAGTCTCCCTTTGCGTTACGGAGGGCGAACGACGGAAGTCTTTTTGACGGTTCGCGAAAGACTACCACGCTTCGCCGTTCGACGAAGCCGTAAAGCGCCACGCCGTGCCGCGCCACCGGCTCGCGGCCGTCATCTGACCGGACCGGCGCCCTCAGAACCTGACGAGCGCGCTGACCGCCCCGTAGGCCGCCGTGATCGCGTCTTCGTCGCCCTGTGCGCCCGCCGCGACCGACACTTCACCGCCGGCCCATTCGAACCGGACGAATGCGCCGGACCGACCACCGAGATGGTTACTGCTGCCGTAGGCGCTCGCCTCCACGCCGACCGACCATGCGGGCGTCACCCGATAGCCGAGCCGCGCCCGTGAACTGTAGCTCTCGAAGGGTTGGCTCCATGAGCCGTCGAGTTGCAGGAACGCTGTCTCGGAGAGCGTCGTCCAGGTCTCGAGCACAACCTTCGCGCCCTGCCGCCGCCCCTGGACTGTGTTGTCCTCGTCGAACTGGAGCGGCCCTGCGGAGCGCGGCCGGATCTCGTGCGTCTCCTCGGTGTAGCCCGCATAGGCCTTCACGATTACGGGCCCGAACGCCTGCTGGTAGCCCAGCAGGAAATCTGTCGACCACGTCCGGCCGCGGAACTCCGCTGTCGTCATTCGTCGTGTGAAGGGATCGAAATAGGGCCGCGAGTAGGTATAGCCACCGAAGCTGGCGCCCGTTCGGACCCTGACGCCGTTCTCGCGAACATCACTGAAGAGCGCGGCGACCATGCCGCCATGGACGGACCATGCCGCATCGGCTCCGTCCGCACCGGCCCAGACCTCGAAGGTCGGAGCAGCGGACCGATTGGCTTGAGCCTGTGCCGGCTGGCCTGCACGCGCAACCGACGCCGACAGGCATGCGATCACGATCAGACACAGCCCGCCACCTCGGTGCAGTCCCCCCGCACGCCCCACGCGAAACGCCTCTCAACACAGATACGCCGACCGAAATACTCAAGCGAGTAAGCGCATCGATGGTGCCGAAGGACGTGCACGTCCTCAAACAATCTGCGGTTGAAAGTGACGTCGTGGAACGATCAATTCTTCAGCTCTGGCCTCAGCCGCGACGGACGGACCGCCATTTGCCGACATCCGGACGCGGCAGTCCGATGTTCTCGCGCAGCGTCGAGCCCTTGTAGTCCTTCTGGAACAGGCCCCGGCGCTGCAATTCCGGCACGACGAACTTGACGAAATCCTCGTACGTGCCCGGCACCGACGTGGCGCCGACGACGAAGCCGTCGCAGGCCGGCGCGGTGAAATGCTCCTCGAACATGTCGGCGACCTCTTTCGGGCTGCCGACCCACGGGTTCTGCAGCCGGCCGCGCCCCGTGATCTGGATGAACTCGCGCACCGTCGGGTTGCGTCCGCCCGTCGCCGCCAGCACCCGGTCCCGCATCGTGTGCAGGCCTGAAATGCTCTTCAGCTCCGCATCCGTGAACGGCTCGTCGAGCGGCTTCGACCCGAAATCGAAGTTCATCGCCTCGGTGAGAAGCAGCAGGCTGTCGATCTCTTTCGGCAGTGTCTCGAGCAGCGCCCGCTTGTCCTCGGCTTCCGCGCGCGTTTCCGCGACCACCGGATAGACGAGCGCCGCGATCTTCATCGTATCGGGATCGCGGCCCGTCGCGGCACACGAGGCTTTCAGATCGGCATAGGACTTGCGCCCCGCCTCGACCCCGAGATTGTAGACGAAGATCAGCTCGCCCCACTCCGATGCGAAGCGCTTGCCGCGCCCCGACTGCCCGGCCTGGATCAGCACCGGATGCCCCTGCGCCGAGCGTGGCACGGTGAACGGCCCGCGCGACTTGAAGAACCGCCCCTCGTGCTCGATGCGCTTGACCTTCTCCGGGTGCGCGAAGAACCCCGTTTTCCGGTCGATGACGAGCGCATCGTCCTCCCAGGTGTCCCAATGCCCGAGCACCACCTCGAGGAATTCGTCGGCCCGGTCGTACCGCTCGTCGTGCTCGGGGAGCGCCTCCCGCCCCATGTTCCGCGCTTCCGCGTCGTTGAGCGAGGTCACGATGTTCCATGCCGCGCGCCCGCCCGTGAGCTGATCGAGCGTTGCGAAGGCACGAGCCACGTGGAACGGCTCGTAGTAGGTCGTCGAATAGGTGACCCCCAGCCCGAGCCGCTTCGTAGCCATTCCGATCGCCGTCATGCAGGTGAGCGCGTCGAGCTTAACGCACCGGACACCGTTGGCGACCGCTTCCTGATAGTTGCCCGACTGGAATTCCGGCATCGACAAGCGATCGTCGAAGAAGGCGAGCTGGAACTTGCCCTCCTCCAGCACCCGCCCGATGTGCTGATAGAAGTCCGCCGTCATGAAATCGGTCCGGCCGTCCGGATGACGCCAGGAGGCGGAGAAGTTCGAGCAGTTCTGGGCCTGCAGGAACCCCACGAGCACCATCTCCCGCATCTGTTGGTCTCCTTTGCCCATAGGCATTGCGCCAGACCGCCTTGAGGAACAGCGCGCGTTGATTTGTCCAGACATTGCCATTCCGCGGCTGACCCGCCAATGTCGCTGATGTCGCTGGAGCAGAAACGACGAGACACCATGCGCCCTTACTTCGAGACCCACGGCACGACCAACGGCCCCCACATCCTGATGGTCCACGGCTTCCTGTCGAGCAGGTCCCAATGGCGGATCAACCTGCCGGCCCTGACCGGGGTGGCCCAGCCCGTGCTGCTCGAGTTGCTCGGGCATGGCCGCTCGCCGGCCCCCGAAGCCGAGGAGCCCTACCGGGTCGCGTCCTATATCGCCGCCTTCGAGGAGATCCGCCGCTCCCTTGGCGCCGAGCGCTGGCTGGTGTGCGGCCAGTCCTTCGCCGCCGGCCTCGCCATCCAGTACGCGATCGAACACCCGGAGCGGGTCATGGGGGTCGTGTTCACGAATTCCATCTCGGCTCTTTCGGACAAGGACGATCCCGAGCGCGCCGCCGCCCAGGAAGAACGGGCCCGCTCCTTGCAAGAAGGCGGACGCGCCGCCCTCGAAGCCCTGCGCATCCATCCCCGTCACGCCAAGCGCTTTCCCGAGGCGATCAAGGCCGAGATGGTGGCCGACGCCGAACGCATCGCCCCCGAGGCCATCCTGCGCTCCATCGCGCTCACCTCACCGGATCTCTCCATCGCCCACCGCCTCGGCGAGGTGCGCGTCCCGACCTTGCTGGTCAACGGCACGTGGGAAAAGCGCTTCCAGCCCATGCGCGCCAAGGTGGCGGCTGAGCTGCCCGGCATCCGCATCGAGGATCTGGAGGGCGGCCACTCGATCAACATCGAGGCTGCCGAAGGTTTCGACAGCACCGTGACGCAGTTCATCGCGGAGGTCGCTCGGTGAGCGACCGATCGGCCGGAAAGGCGACGCCATGGTGAGACCCCGTCCACCGCGCGAAGCGATCGGCAAGACGGTCGTCACGACGGCCCTCGGCCCCATCCGGCTCGAATGGTCGGAGGCCGGCCTGACGCGCGTCGGCTTGCCAGACACGACCGTCGAACAATCCGACTCGGCCACAACAGATCCCGCCGACCACCCGCCGTTCATCAAAACAACCGCCGACTTGCTCCGGGCCTATGCGACCGGAGAGCGCGTCGACTTCAACGTCCTCCCCATCGACATCGACGGCTTCAGCGATTTCGAGTGTCAGGTCTACGCCGCATCCCGCCGTCTCGGCTGGGGGGAAACGACGACCTACGGCGCCATGGCAACGTCCCTCGGCGATCCCGGATCGGCGCGCGCCGTCGGGCAGGCTCTGGGTCGCAACCCGGTGCCCATCGTCGTCCCCTGCCATCGCATCCACGCCGCCGGCTCCCGGACCGGAGGCTTCTCCGCGCCCGGCGGCGCCGTCACCAAGACCCGCCTTCTGGCTCTGGAGCGCGCCGGTGACACGACGGCGGCGCCCCTCCTCGCCATGATGCTGGCGGCCGAGGCCCGGCCCCGATCGAAGCCTTAGCGGCTCCCGACACCCGCCTCGCGGGCCTTCTCGGCGAGATAAGTCCGCCCCTCCAGCATCTCTTCGAGCGTTCCCCATCCGCACGTGTAGGGCCCGCGATACCCGGCCGCCTCGATCAGCCGGAACATCGCGACAAAATCCACCGTGCCCGTTCCCGGATGCATGTGGATCTCGTAGAGCCCGTTGTTGTCGGCAACGCGCACCTCACCACATCGAGCCATGTCCATCCCCGCGACGAACCCCGCGATACCGAGCGGATCGTAGTGCGCGTGATTGATCGTGAACGACCAGTCGACGGTCCCCGGCGCGCCGATCCGGTCGAGAAATTCCCGCGTGTCGACGAGTGTATCGGGCATGTAATGCACTTCGGCCCGCTCCGGCTCGCCATTGAGGTTCTCGAGCAGCAGGCGCACGCCGTGACGCCGCGCCACCTCGGCCATGCGCCGGAGCCGCGCGATAGCCGCATCTTTCCGGAGCGCGGTATCCCCGGTGAAATGATAGCCGCCGTGCACGATCACCCATTTCGCCGCGAGCCGCTTGGCGAGCCCGATGTAGGCTTCGAGATAGGCGTCCGCCGCCTCCCTGAGATACGGCGAGATCTCGGCAACGTTCACGGCCGAAAGCGTGTGCAGCGCCAGCCTCACGCCATGCCGCTCGGCCGCCTCCCGCACGGCGTCGCATCGCTGCGCGTCGAAGCTCTCGAGCGCGTTCGGCGCGATATCGCATTGCACGTCGATCGCCCGGACGCCGTGCCGCGCCGCCCATGCGACCGCCTCCTCGATCGCGAGCTTGCGTCCGACGTCGATGCCGATCCGGTCGATGAACGCCATGGGTGGAACTCCTCGCGCGAGCGTGTTGCGGGCTGACCCGCGATTTCAGCTCCACTATAGTCGCCGCATGAGCACAGAACCCAAGACCTATCGCGCCGCCCTCGTCACCGTTCCCGATGGCGAGCCCATCCCCGTCGACAAGGGCAGCCACGTCTATCTCGTCGATGGATCGGGCTACATCTTCCGCGCCTTCCACGCGCTGCCGCCGCTGACGCGCCCCTCCGACGGCCTTCCCGTCGGCGCGGTCCATGGCTTCTGCCAGATGCTCTGGAAGCTGATGCAGGACGCCAAGGCCGGCCGCGGCCCGACCCACATCGCGGTCATCTTCGACGCCTCCCGCGAGAACTACAGGAACGAGATCTACAAGGACTACAAGGCACACCGGCCGCCCGCCCCCGAGGAACTGATCCCCCAGTTCCCGCTGATCCGCGACGCCGTGAAGGCCTTCAACATCGCCTGCATCGAGCAGGACGGCTACGAGGCCGACGACCTCATCGCCACCTACGCCCGCGACGCGATCGCCAAGGGCGCAGACGTGACCATCGTGTCCTCCGACAAGGACCTGATGCAGCTCATCCAGCCCGGCGTCGTCATGCTGGACACGATGAAACTCAAGACCATCGGCCGCGACGAGGTGATCGAGAAGTTCGGCGTCGAGCCCGACAAGGTCGTCGACGTCCAGTCGCTCGCCGGCGACAGCGTCGACAACGTGCCGGGCGTGCCGGGCATCGGCATCAAGACGGCCGCCGAGCTGATCAAGGAATACGGCGACCTCGACACGCTCCTCGCCCGCGCCAGTGAGATCAAGCAGCCGAAGCGCCGCGAGAAACTGATCGAGTTCGCCGACCTGGCCCGCATCAGCCGCGAGCTCGTGCGCTTGAAGCAGGATGTGCCGGTTGTCGTGCCGGTCGACGGCCTCGGCCTGCAGGAGGTCCTGCCCGACCCGTTGCTCGACTTCATGCGCATGATGGAATTCAACACGCTGACCAAGCGCGTCGCCGAGGCGCTCGGCGTCGCCGTCCCGCCACCCTTGGAAAAATCCGTGGGCGCGAGCCTGAAATCCGCCAGCTCCGCGACCGGCGACGCCCCGTCCGCCACGCCCTCGTCCGACGGCAAGTCCCCTGCCGACGTCGTCGCCTTTGCACGGAGCGCCGCCCGCGAGCCGAAGATCGACCCCGCCCGCTACGAGACCGTCACCGACCTCGCCCGCCTCGCAGCCTGGATCGCGGAAGCCCGCGACATCGGCCGCGTCGCCTTCGACACCGAGACGACGAGCCTCGACGCCATGCAGGCCGACCTCGTCGGCGTCTCGCTGGCGACCGCCCCCGGCCGCGCCTGCTACGTGCCGCTCGGCCACACCGCGGGCGGCGGCGACCTCTTCGGCGGTGGCGGCCTGCTGCCCGGCCAGATCCCGCTCCGCGCCGCGCTCGACGCCCTGAAGCCGCTGCTCGAAGACCCGGCCACCCTCAAGATCGGCCAGAACCTCAAGTACGACGCGCTCGTTCTCACGCGCTACGGCGTCGCCCTCGCGCCCATCGACGACACCATGTTGATGTCCTACGCCCTCGACGGCGGTCGCGGCAGCCATGGCATGGATTCGCTGGCCGAGCGGCACCTGGGCCACGTCTGCATCTCGTTCGACGACGTGATCGCCCACGCGCCAGGCGCCAAGAAATCGGAGAAGTCATTCGCCGGCGTGCCGATCGACAAGGCCACCGCGTACGCCGCCGAGGACGCCGACGTGACCTTGCGCCTCTGGATGGCGCTGCGCCCCCGCCTCGTCGCCGAGCGCATGACCACCGTCTACGAGACCTTGGAACGTCCGCTGCTCCCGGTCATCGTCGCCATGGAACGCGCCGGCATCAAGGTCGACCGCGCCATTCTCTCGCGCCTGTCGTCGAGCTTCGCCCAGTCCATTGCGCGGCTGGAGGAGGAGGTGCAGGCGCTCGCCGGCCAGAAGTTCAATCTCGGCTCCCCGAAGCAGCTCGGCGAACTCTTGTTCGACACACTGAAGCTGCCCGGCGGCAAGCGCACCAAGAGCGGCCAGTGGGAGACGCGCGCCAACCTGCTCGACGACCTCGCCGCCAATGAGGAGCTGCCCGACGACGCCCGCCGCCTCATCAACACCATGCTCGAATGGCGCCAGCTCTCGAAGCTGAAGTCCACCTACACGGACTCGCTCCCCGGCCACATCAACCCGACGACGGGCCGCATCCACACCAGCTACGCGCTCGCCGCGACGACGACCGGCCGCCTCGCCTCGACGGACCCGAACCTGCAGAACATCCCGGTCCGCACCAAGGAAGGCCGCGAGATCCGCACCGCGTTCGTGGCCGAGAAGGGCCTGACGCTGGTCTCCGCCGACTACTCCCAGATCGAGCTGCGCGTCCTCGCCCACATCGCCGACATCCCGCAGCTCAAGAAGGCCTTCGCCGACGGCCTCGACATCCACGCCATGACCGCGTCCGAGATGTTCGGCGTGCCCTTGAAGGACATGCCGGCCGAGGTGCGCCGCCGCGCCAAGGCGATCAACTTCGGCATCATCTACGGCATCTCGGCATTCGGTCTCGCCGCCCAGCTCGGCATCTCGAAGCAGGAGGCGGGCGAGTACATCACCATGTATTTCAAGCGCTTCCCCGGCATCCGCGACTACATGGACCGCACCAAGAAGTTCGCCCACGACCATGGCTACGTGGAGACCGTGTTCGGCCGCCGCATCCACTACCCCGAGATCAATACGAAGAACCCTTCGATGCGCGGCTTCCTCGAGCGCGCGGCGATCAACGCTCCGATCCAGGGCTCGGCCGCCGACATCATCCGCCGCGCCATGGTCCGCATGCCCGACGCGCTGACGGCAGCCGGCCTCGACGGCACGGTGATGCTGCTGCAGGTCCACGACGAGTTGATCTTCGAGGCCAGGGAGGCCGACGCCGAGCGCACGATGACCGTGGTCCGCAGCGTCATGGAAAAAGCCCCCGAGCCCCTCGTCCGCTTCTCCGTCCCCATCAAGGTCGACGCCAAAGCCGCCGACAACTGGGAAGCGGCGCATTGACGGGGCGCTTCAGCTTGCCCGCGAGCGCCACCCGAAGGCGTCATCCCGGGCCCCTACAGAGGACCCACATTTTCCGCGGCGCCGCCCCACCCAAGGGTGTCATCCCGGGCCTTGTGCCCGGGACCCATCGCTCCGCAGGCTCGGAGCGTGGCGACAGGCCACAGACTATCCCGGCCTCACCCCAGACCTCCACTCCCCGTCATCCCCGCGAAGGCGGGGACCCACGGCAAGGTCGGCGCAACCCGAGCCTTGTCATGGGTGCCGAGTGCCCATCGCCCCGCAGTCCCGCCCCCATCGACAGGGCACAACCTATCCGCTGTCATCCTCGGGCTTGTCCCGAGGCCCCATAGGGTCGCTGCATCGAACCAGCAGAATTGCTCAGAGGGCAACCGGCCAAGTCGCTGTTCTTGTTTATCTCAGCTCCCCCGTACAATTCGCTTGCAGGCTATTGAATAGTCGTGGCTTCTTTAGGAAAAGCAGTTCGACGGAACAGGAAAATTTGACGCGGCAACGTCTCTCCAAGATAGTCAACGAAATGTTAACAACCGTGGAGCAACCTCTGCCGCAATGGCCCGCAAACCGACAGAACAATTGAGCCTGAGGTTCTACGAACCGAACCAGCCGAAGGTGCATTCCGTGCCGGCGGCGGCCCTAGCGCAATCTGTAGATGCGTTGCAAAGGCTTATTTGGCTGCTAGCGCTACGCCACGAAGGTCATGCGCCCGGCCAGCGAATCCGTCCTTCTGCAGAATTGCAGCGGCGCTATCAGCTACGCTGCGAACTACCGGCCGAAGGAAGCTATCTTGCTCCTGTTCGGATCGAAGGAGCGGAGTTGCTTGGCCCGGCCGACATTGCTGTAGTAACAAGAGAACTGGCGCAGCTTCTCTCTGCGGTAGGGTTGACCAGCGAGTCCGAAGTTGAGGCTGCAATCCCAGACGAGACTTGGCGCCGATTTGCACTCGAGGCAGTAGAGCGCCTAGCTCCTCAGCGAACTACCGGAGTTGAACTCGAGATCCGTCAAGGAATCACATCACTCCTCGACACCAAAAAGTCCAGACCATTCGTCGAACGCGTCCGCCGCAACCCGACGCGAGAACGAGTTGCCGGCGCCATTGTGGGAGACTTTAAGCGCATAGACTTCGCGAAGCAGGAAATTACCTTACTTCATCGGACGTCATCCCGAGAGCTTACGGGGCAGTACAACTCAGCAATTGAGGAGGCGCTGCTCGAAAATCCACGCGCGACACTCATTGCATATGGGACCGTAGTCAAGAACAGCCAAGGTCAACCCACCTCGCTGGACACGATCGATCGCATTGAGGCTGTTGAGCTAGGCACTTACGACGTTACGAGCTTCCTCAACGACAATATTAAGGTGCTTCCGGGCGAGCGCCTTCGCGCTGAACTGTCGTTCGACGAGAGCGATCTCATGTTCGAAGCCCGGATCGCATCACTCAAAGTAGATGTGTTCTCTGAGACTTATGATGGCCTACTGAACGCCATTAGAAGTGAACTTGCGATGCTATGGAAGCGGTACGCGAAAGCTGATGACAAGAAACTAACTCCGGCTGCTCGTGAACTGAAAAAACGCTTGCACGCTGCCTTTTCTGAGGAAGAGTAATGCCACGCAAACATCGAGAAGTGGTCCGCGGATTGAAGGCCAAGGGCTTCGAGGAAGATCGGAACGGCGATCATATTCATTTCTTTTATTCTGACAAGCAAGGCCGATTGACGACTAAGCGGACCAAAGTCAGCCATGATGCAGGCGGAAACGATATTGGCGATAATCTACTCAAACGCATGGCCGATCAGATAGGCTTAAAAATGAAAGAATTTATCGATTTAATCGATTGTCCACTAAGTCGCGACGATTACGATAAAAAAATTTCCGACAGCGAGAATACATAATACATATTCGATCTGGAAACCACAACCATTTCAAATCAATGACAATCGGACTCGTCATCTCACCCCCCCCATGCCACCGTCCTCGCCACCCTCCCCCCTCACCGCGGTCGCGCGGCTGTATCACACCTACTTCACCGGCCTCATGCTGACGCTGGTCTCGCGTCGCTCGGGTGACGTGGCGGCGGAGTGGGTGTTCCGCGTCTTCCGCCACCAGCACCACGAGAAGTTCCTGTCGAGCTTCGAGAAGCTGGGCCTGAAAGGCATGCCCGACGCCGTCGCCTGCGCCGCCTACCACTACCTCTCGAACAGCGTCGGCGGCGTGCGCGTCGAGTTCATGCGCGAAAGCGACCGCAAGGCATGGGTGCATTTCGTGCCGCCGCGCTGGATCTACCCCGGCGCCGCCATCTGTGGCGTGCCGAGCGAAGTCTCGCGCGCCTTCCTGCGTGGCTGGTACGCCCAGAACGGCGTCTCCCTCGGCAATCCGCGCTTGGGCTTCGTCTGCACCGCACAGACCACCGACGGCCAGCACGGCCTCGCCGGCTACTTCTGGGAGCGCGACCACGACATCGCCCCCGAGGACCGGCTGATCTTCCGGCCGGGCGAACTGGCGCCGCCGTTCGATCCCGCCGCCGCCCCGCGCCTCCCCGCCGCCGACTGGCCCGCCGAACGCTTGGCCAAGGCCGAGCGGAACTACTGCATGGAATACGTGCGCTCGGGCCTGCCGCGCCTCGTCGAGCAGCTCGGCCCCGCCGAGGCCGGCCACCTCGGCCGCATCACGGGCCGCATCGTCGGCGCCCAGTGCCATCAGGAGGTGGCGGCCCTCCTCGGCATCGAAGGCGACAGCCCCGAAGCCTTCGCCCGCCTCATGGTGGCCCTCGCCGAGGCCGAAGGCGACACCGCCGAGATGCACACGGAAGCAGGCGCTCACGTGGTGACGCGCCCCGGCTGGCGGCTCATGCGCGGCCTGCCCGCCCCGTCACCGGCCGTGTTCGAGGCCTGGAACGGCCTACTCGAGGGCCTGCTCTCGGTCCACAACCGCTTCCTCGTACTGGATACCCCCGGCCGCCTCGACCTCGGCGATCCGGCGTTCGTCTGGCGCATACGAAAAGCGCCCCGATCCTGAGACCGGAGCGCCCATGAACTGTCGCCCGTTGCCCGCGCTCACATTTCGCGCTTGAGCTCGTAGACCTTCCGCGAATGCCAGCGCGCGATCATTTCGGAGCCTCCGCCGAGCACGGCCCACCAGTGGGCAACCACGCCGAGACCCCAGCCGAGGAACGGCCACTGGACCCACCACTCGGGGTCGGTGAAGTTGAGGCCCAGCAGCAGCAGCATCACTGCGCCGAAGCAGGCCAGATGGATGTAGAAGCCAAGCAGCGCTTCCGCTTTGCGCGCCGCCGCGGCCGTCTTTTGCGCCTCGTTCATGCTCGTCACTCCTCGCTTCGCCTCGAGCCCCGCAGCATTGCCTCTGCCGGCCAGCGACCCGGCCACCGTCGGGCTCGAATTGCACCCGCAACAGTATAGCACGGGCCGCGGCAGAAATCAGGCGGACTTTCGGATGACCGGCGCGGCGATGCTCTCCACCTGCACGTTGACGCACGCGGGCTTCCCCGACGCCAGCGCCCGCTCCACGGCCGGTACGAGATCGCCGATCGTGTCAACCATCTCGCCATGCCCGCCCATCGCCGCGACGACCTGATCGTAGCGCGTCGGCAGCAATTCGCAGCCGTGCATCCGGTCGGCGCCGTAGTCGCGCTTCTGGATCTGGCTCTCGGCGTTCCAGCACGCGTCGTTGCCGACGATGGCGACGAACGGCGTCCCGTGCCGCACCGCCGTCTCGAACTCCGCCATGTGGAAGCCGAACGTGCCGTCCCCCAGCACCGCGATGATCGGTGATTTCCGATCGTGCACCCGTCCCGCGATGGCGAACGGCAACGACGCGCCGATGGAGCCCGCCACGCTGTTGATCAGCCGCTTGTTGACGGGCAGCAGGCTCTGCCCCCACTGCGCGAACTCGCCGCCGTCGCAGATGAGCAGCGTCTCGGGATCACGTTCCACGACCGGCCGCAAGGCGCGGAACACTTCGGCCGCATGCAACCGCCCGGCCGACGCGCCCTTGAGCCCGCTCCAGGCTTCCGGACGCCGGTCCATCGCGGCGCGCGCATCGTTGAGCCACGACAGGTCCGGTTTCCGCCCTGACGCCGCCGCCCGCGCGAGCAGCGCCTCGGCGGCCGGCACCGTATCGGCGACGCAGCCGAGCACGAGATCGGCGCCCTTCTCCCGCGCCGCCCGCTCGACGAGCGCGCCCTCGGGATCGATCGAGATCAGCTTGACGTTGGCCGCGAACCCCGGACCGGTCGCCCACTTCACCGTGAAGTCGAGCGCCTTGCCGAGCAGCACGATGAGATCCGCTTCTTTCACCACGTCCCCGAATGCGCCGATGGTGGCGTCGTTCGTGCCGCGGGGGCTCTCGATGACGGCATAAGGCGCACCCGTCGCGCGCTCAAGCTTCCCGAGCAGCGCCCGCCCGGCGCGAGACGAGAGGTGTGGCCCCGCGAGAATCACCGGTCGCTTGGCCGCGGCCATGGCGCCAAGCACCGCGTCGGCCGCGCCGTCGGAGAGCCCGACGCGCCTCGGCTTGACGATCTTCACCGGGTCTGGCCAACGCACGGCGTTCGACGGCACGTGCTCGTCGAGCAGATCGGACGGCAGCGACAGATGCACCGGCCCCGGCCGGCCCGACTTCGCGATCCGCATCGCCTCGCCGAGTTCCTCGCCGAGCGTCGCGGCCGACTTGGCCGTCCACGATGCCTTGGCGACCGGCGCCGCCATGTCGGCCTGCCGGATCTCCTGGAAGCCGCCGCGGCCCAGTTCCCACGTCGCGGCATGGCCCGAGAGCAGCACCATCGGACTTTCGGCCGAAAGCGCCGTGAACAGCGCCCCGACCGCGTTCGCGTGCCCCGGCCCGCCGGTGACCATGGCAATGCCGGGCTCGCCCGTGAGGCGCCCCCAGGCGTCCGCCATGTGCACGGTGGCCGCCTCGTGGCGGGTATGGATCAGCTCCAGCTTCGCCTCGATCGCAGCATCGAAGATGGACATGATGTGATTGCCGGACAGCGTGAACACCGTCCGGCTGCCGAGGCGCGCGAGGCTCTGGGCGACGATGTCCGCGCCCCTGATGTCATTGGCCATGTGCAAGGTCTCTCCAGATCGGCCGCAAAGGGAATTTCGGCGGCCGAGAATGGAGAGGATGAGGGGCCCGGTCCAGCCCTTTCGTCGTGCGCCGGGCCAGGAGGATACGAGGCCGGACCGGTCCCCTCAAACGCCCATGTCACGAGGCCGGAGCCGAAGCTGCGTATCGACGCGCACGACACCGGGCGTCTCCGCGACGAGCAGGCTCAGCGCCTTGAGCTGATCTCGAGAGGTGACGAAACCTTCGAGCGTGACCACGCCGTCTTTCACATCGAGATTGACAAGCGAGGCGTCGAGCCAGGATTCGCGACGCATCCGGGACTTGATCGCAGTCGTGAGCGTCTCATCGTCGACCTTGGCGACCTCGGCAGCCTTGGCTTTCGCGAGGAACGCCCGCACCAGATCACCCCGCGTGATCATGCCGACCAGGGCGCCGCCATCCACCACCGGGACGCGCTTCAGTTTCTTCCGGTCGAGGAGATCGGCCACCTCTCCGAGATCGGCGTCGGCCTTCACCGTGATGACGTTCCGCGTCATGATGTCGGCAGCGACCCGCCCGTGAGAGGCCGCGTATTCGCGTGCCATCCGATCCGCGTCCATGAAGGCGCCGAGCCACCATTTATGGCGCTTCTCCGTGCCGGTTTCGGCGCGGTGCAGAAGATCGGTCTCGCTGACGATTCCGACCAGCTTGCCGCCATCCAAGACAGGGACCCCGCTGATCCGCCGTCCCGTCATGATCTCTGCGATGTCCTTCACCGTCGTCCGCGGTTCCACCGTGACGACGTTCGTCGCCATGACTTCCGAGGCTTTCATGTTTGAGCACTCCTGCAAGGCATCTCTGATAATTGAGCGCCCGCACCAGCGGATGCGCCTTGACGGGCATCAAGCCCACCAGCCGGTCAGAGCGCGGGCATTGGTCAGGAGCAGGGAACGTGGCATTCTATCAGCCACGCCGCAGCGAGGCCCCGCCCAATGACGCTACCGTTGTCTATCCTCGATCAGTCGCCGGTGATCGGCACGACGCCACCGGCCGAGGCCATCCGGCGCACGATCGAGCTCGCCAAGCTCGCGGACCGGCTGGGTTACCATCGCTACTGGTGCGCCGAGCATCACGGCATGATCGGTCTCGCAGACGCCTCGCCCGAGATCCTGCTGGCCCGCCTCGGCGCGGAAACGAAGCAGATCCGTCTCGGCACGGGCGGCATCATGTTGCCGTACTACGCGCCCTTCAAGATCGCCGAGCAGTTCAAGATGCTCGAGGCCATGTATCCCGGACGCATGGATCTGGGGCTGGGACGCGCGCCGGGCGGTCATCCGCGCACTGCCCGCGTCCTGTTCGACGGCCGTCCCATCGATACCGATGAGGGGTTCGCAAATCAGCTGGCCGAACTCTCCGCGATATTCCGCGGCGTCGTGCCCGACAATCATCCGCTATCGGGACAGATCGCCAGCCCGGCGGTCGAGACCTCACCCGAGATGTGGGTGCTCGGATCGTCGACCGGGGGCGCGTCGTTTGCCGCGAGCCTCGGCATGCGTTTCGCCTTCGCCCACTTCATCAACGCCTACTCCGGGGCGGACGTCGCACGCGCCTATCGTCAGCATTTCAAGCCTTGGCACGAGGAGACGCCACGCATCGCACTCGCCATGCTGGCCATCTGCACCGAGGACGACGCCGAGGCGAAGGCCATCGAGAAGGCTGTGCTGATGCGTTGGGCCCTCACGGCAATGGGTGCCAACCGAACCGTGCCCACGCTCGAGGAAGCAGCTGCCTACGAGTTCTCGGCCCGCGAGAAGCAGATCGCTGCCAACGACCGCCCTCGCCTGACGCTCGGCACGCCCAAGGTCGTCGCCGGCCGTATCCGCCAGATCGCAGCCGACTTCGGCGCTGACGAGGTGATCCTCGTCGCCGTGGCCCCGAGCTACGACATCCGGGTCCGCACCTTCGAGGCCTTGGCCCGTGAATTCGAGCTGCAGCCGCGCCACGAGACGAGTGACAGCCGGGTTCAAGTTCCGGTGTGAATTGTCAACACACCAGCGGAACGGGCACTCACGGACGAAACGGGCGCGGCAGGTCTTGCCGTCAAGTCTCCGTTCTGGCGGGCAAGCGCACAAGCCCGCCCCTGCGCGCCGGCGCCCCTGCCCCGTTCGGCCATGCATAGATTTCCGCAGCCACCCGAATGAATGGCACCGCATCGCCCCGCTCGACACGGTGCCTCGTCACGACCACCCGTCCCGGGCGATCGCAACGAAACTCGATTTCGCCGACCTCGTCGAAACTCTCATCGCTTGCCGCCGCCCGCGCGCATTGCAGCGACTGCGCACGGAGAGAAATCTGCCACGGTGACGAGCGAACCGGGCCCGACTGTCACTTTGCATCCATCGGCGTAGGAAATGACCGCGTGTCCCTCGTGCAATGTCATCACGTTCGCACCGACACCCACTTTCGACGCATCGCTGACGCGGAGAAAGCCACCCTCGTTTCCGATGAGCACTTCACCCCGCACATCCTCGAGCATCGCCGTAGCAAAAGGCTTATGGCATCCGGCCAGGAACGGCAGGCAGAGCGCCGACACGAGAATGAGCCCCCTCAACTTGCACACTCCGCTACTCGATAATACCCAAGCAAAATCTCCCACGAGCGGCTGACAAAAACCAATAGATTCTGGCCGGCACATCGTCTTTTACTGAGAGCTGAGGTTTCTTCGCACCAAACCCACGGGGAACCTGAAGGTCTTCAAGATCGTCCACGCGAAGCCACGCCACTCGATAAACTCTGTACCGCGCATTCTCCTCGGCATAGCCATACTCGGGCATTCACCAGCGCGACGTCAGCAGCGCACCGCAACGAAAGAATTCGGTCCAATCGCTTTCATGCAATCCCGAATGACGAAGTTATGCGCTGGAGCCGCCGCGCCACCTGCCGCCCGTCTGGATTTTCCATCGGGCTTGACGTCGTCGACCTTGCTGCGCTGGTCGGCGTCGTGGTCGACGCCGGACGGAGCCGGGGCGGCCGGTCTTGTCGCCGGAGACGCCGCACGATCTTCGGATGCGCTGGCAGGCATCCTCTTCGCGTTGGCAGAATGCGTTTGGACGTGGCCACCAGTGGAGGCGGCCCCACCAGCAGCGCGTGCCGATGACGACGCTGCACTCAGACGCGGATCATGCCTGTCTTCCTGCTCGATCACCGACTGCTTGGCTGCTGCTTCTTCGAGCTTCCGTTGAAGGTCTTGAACGTCCCGCTCCAGCCTTGTGCGCTTGGCCATTTCGTCGGCCAGGGCCATCTTCGCGCCCATGCTCAATCTCAGCGCAACGGTCTGCTCGTCGAGAGCACGTCGCAAGTCGACCACCGCCCTCTCCGCTACGCCTTGGGAGGCTGAAGCCTGCTCCAGCCGCACCGTGAGATCTCGCATCTCTTCGGCCTGCTGCAGCACCAGTTTTGACTTGGCCTTGAACGCGGCATCGAGGTCGGCCCGCTGCCGCTCCATGGCGTCGTAGCGCTCTCGCGCGACGATTTCGGCGGAGGCCCTGGCAGCCGCGTCGCGCTCCATTTCATCGCGGAGCAACTTCACCTGCGCGACCAGTGTGTCGCGCTCCTTTGCTGCCTGCGCCGCGATATCGCGCGCCGTCCGGAGCCCTTCCGCGCGTTCGCGGGCGCCCCCATCGTCGATCAGCCCCGCTTGCGGCTGGACTTCATCGACGACGCGATGATTTGCGACCGCGACTCCCAACGAAATCGGGAGTTTGCCGACGATGACGGGACCGAAAACGGCCCCGACACCGAACGCGGAAGAACCCACCATGAGAATGGCGGAACACCATGCCGCCAGCGCGGCGACGCGCGCGCGCGTCGATGGCCTGGTCGCGCTCGTATCGATTGGTTCGCGGCGCGGCTCGGGGAGTTTCGGCGCATATGTTCCGAAGGCCCAGATGTGACCTTCGATATCCCGACACTTGAAACTGCGATGACCCGAAGGATCCTCTCCGAGTTCCGCGACGATCTCTGCTCCGGCCGCTTTGGCGCGCTCGAACCTGGCATCCAGATCGGAAGCGGCAATATAGCAGAGCTGGGTTTCCGAGCCGCCGATCTCGTCCGGCTGACGCATGAAGCTTTGAAACTGTGGGTCGCGAACCGAGCCCAGAATGACCACGCTGCTCCCGAGCCTGAGTTCGCAATAGATCGCGTCCCCGGCATCGTCGGTCGTCACCTCGAGCCGCTCGAAACCAAATGTTTCGCACAACCAGTCCGAAGCGCGCTCGACATCTCGGTAACGCAATGCCGAAATAACGTGAGGCGAACTCAGTTCCCGCAATTCGATCATGTCAGCTGTAACTCCCGCCGAAAAATGTCTTCGCATGACCCCGCGCCTGCGCGCTCGAATTGCGCGCAGGTCCCCGTCGCGGATATCATCCGTAAATCGCTTGGTTCAGCCGGCAACTGCCCGCCGCTCGTCAGGCCGTGGCCCGTCCATTCGCGTGGTGGTGCCCGTGGCCATTCATCCCGCCGCCCGTCCTGACATCCTGCACCTGGATGGTTTCGGCCGAGTGCACGGTCTCCGACTGCAAGGCCCTGTCGGCCATGGCCTTGGTCTGCATCTCACCCGCCATCGTGCCACCGGTCTGCACGCACAGCTGGCCGTAGGTCAGCTCGGCGATGACGGTCCCGGTCGCTCGGATATCGAGCAGCCCCTCGACCTCGATCTTGCCCTCGATCGTGCCGTGCACTTCGAGGCGTTTGGTCTTCATCTCGCCCTTGAAGGCTCCGCCTTCCCGGATCACCACGGCATCAGCGCTGACGTTACCTTCGAGCGCGCCCTGGATCTCGACGATGCTGCAATCATTGAACTCGCCAGTGATGCGCGTGCCTTTGCCGATGAGAACCGCGCCCTCCCCGTTGAGGGCGTCAGCCGGATGCCGACGCTCATCAGGCGCTGCACTTGATGGCGAATTCATCTTATGGTTGTGATTATCAATGGGGCTTCCACCCTTGGAAGCCGGAATAGTTCTGGAGAACATCGCCCTCACTCCTAACGCAACGAAAACCGCTTCACTGACATCGCGGTGAAGGTCACTACCCCGCCCGAACCGCGAGGTTGGGTGTTAACAGAGCGTAACGAGATTGTCATCAGTCGGAGAGACGCGACGGCCAGCCGCTTGGCACGCGTGGGTTGCACTTCGGTAACAACCCACCCACTGAAATCAGTCATTGCGGTGTCAGGGTAGCGGTATCGAGGCCGCGAATGAACGTCACAAACGTGGATGCATGTGGCGTCAAAGCCACATCCTTGGATGTAATGCAAAACCAAAGCAGGGCGTGGTTGAGAAACAGAGAACGCAAGTCCGCTGGGGCGGAAGCCGGCACTATCGATCCCGAGGCCGAGCGCAGAACGCGCCCGCCACCGCACGCCGAAAAAATCCCGAACGGGTGCCCAGGGGTCGCGACGACGGCGTCCCACGCATGGGACGCCGTCCGGGATCTCACCCGCGATGCTTGTTGCGCGGCACGAAGCCCGACATCTCGGCCTTTCGCGGCTCGCGCACCCAGACTTGGCGTCCCGGATGCAGACCGCCGCCACGCACGGCCGGCACCGCCATGTGCCGTGCCCGGTGCAGGAGCCGCGTATCGGCCTCTCCGCAATTGGGGTGCGTGCCGCCGTTGCCCGCCACGACCTTTTCCCAGGCAGCTTTTCGCCCCGCGAACACGGCCGGGTCCTTGAGCTGCGTGCAGTTGAGTTCGTTCGTATTGAGGTCGGCCGTGATCTCGTCGCCGTTCTCGACGAACGCGATCGGCCCGCCGAGCGCCGCTTCCGGGCCGACGTGACCGATGACGAGCCCCACCGAACCGCCCGAAAACCGCGCATCCGTCATCAGGCCGACCGTAATACCGCGCTCACGGCAGAGCGCCGTGATGCGTGATGTGGGATCGAGCATTTCCGGCATGCCCGGCGCGCCTGCAGGCCCATCGTAACGCACGATGACCATGTCGTTGTTCTGGAAGCTGTCCGGCGTCTTGTCGAGCGCCGCCAGCAGCTGCCCCTCGCCTTCGAACACACGCGCCTTGCCACGGAACACGTTGTTCTCGAGACCACCCTCGACGCCCGCGAGCTTCAGGATCGCCGAGAAATCCGGCGACAGGTTGCCGCCGAGCATCCGCAAGCCACCGGTCGGCTTGTAGGGCTTCGCGACCGGATAGATCACCGTGCCGTCAGGCTTCTTCGCGCCGAGCCGCTCGACCTGCTTCGCCAGCGTCTCGCCGGTGCACGTCATGCAGTCGCCGTTGAGGAGACCCGCCTCGAGCAGTTCGCGCACGATCACCTGCACGCCGCCCACCCGGTCGATGTCCACCATCGAGTACTTTCCGTAGGGCCGCGCGTCGGTCAGCACCGGCACGAGATGCTGCGATAGGTGGTTGAACTCCTGTGGCGTCATGATCTCCGTCCAGAAATCGGCGAAGCCGGCGGCCCGCGCGATCTCCGGCACGTGCAGCACCACGTTCGTCGAGCCGCCGATCGCCATCGAGACGATGACGGCGTTGCGCAGCGAATCCCGCCCCACGATGTCACGCGGCTTGAGGCCCTTGGCCATCATGTTGGAGAGATGTTCGACCAGTTCCGCCGGGAACTCGCTCACGCGGCGCGGATCGTCCGACGGCGGCGCCACCATCTGCAGGGGCTGCATGCCGACGACACCGATGAACGTCTGCATGGTGTTGTAGGTGAACATGCCGCCGCAGCTGCCGATGCCCGGGCAAGCGTTGCAGGCGATGCGGTGCCGGTGCTCGGCGTCGGGATGGCCCGCCACCTGATACGCCGTCACGAGATCGATCGTCTCGCCCGTCGCCGGATCGTGGCCGGGGTGGATCGGTCCGTCCGACATGATGATCGACGGCAGGTTGTGCTCGAGCAGCGCGGCGAGCGTGCCGACCGGCGGTTTGTCGCAGGCGACGACCGCGATGGTGCCGGCGAGTCCCGTCGCCGACAGGTGCTCGCAGAGCGAGTCGTGCGTCACCTCGCGTCCGATCAGCGAATAGCGCATCTCGCGCGTGCCGTTGCGGATGCCGTCCGACGTCGCGATGGTGTACTCGGGCTGGACGAGCCGCAGCTTGAGCTGTCCGGGTCCATTGCCGATCCGGCTCTTCAGCGCTTCGTGGATGGCATCGACCTTGGAGATCACGCCGAGATAGCACTGGCTGTCGCCCTTGGTGCCGACGACGCCGACCGACGGCTCGTGAATGAGGTCCGGATCGGTCCCGAGTTCCTTGGCGAGACCGATCGTCTGGGACGAACGCCCCGGATGGCGGTCGATGAGCACGATCTTGGATGTCGTCACAGCTGGCTCCTTGCCGAGGCCCGTCGCGGCCGGTGTGGGGGACGCGGCCCTGTCGCCAGGCCGCGCGTCTCTTGGGCTTTATGGCCGGGAAGCTCGCTTCCGTGCAAGGGGCGGCGCCGAGGCGGTCGCCGGCCCGACCGGTCAGACTGCCGCTTCGTCGCCCCCTCTATCTGCCCCGGCCATCCCCGCATAAGATCGCGCGAAACCGCCACGGGGAAACCGATCATGACCGCCGCCCTGCCCACGATATCCGCCCTCGTCCGTGACCTCGCGTCGGGGAAAACCACATCGCGCCAGCTGGTCGAGGACTGTCTGGCCCGGATTGCCGATCCGAAGGGCGAGGGCGCCCGTGCCTTCGTCGCCGTGCATGCGGACGCCGCCCGCCTCGCCGCCGATGCCATGGACGCACTTCGCAAGGCCGGAGCGGCCCCGTCGCCGCTGGCCGGCATTCCCGTCGCGGTCAAGGATCTGGCCGACATGAAGGGGCAGGTGACGACCGCCGGCTCCACGGCGCTCGCGGACAGGCCGCCCGCCGAGGCGGACGCGCCCGTCGTCGCCCGCATGCGCGCGGCTGGTCTCGTCGTCGTCGGCCGCGCCAACATGGTCGAGTTCGCCTATGGCGGCATCGGCACCAACCCGCACTACGGAACGCCGGCAGCCCCCTGGGATCGGGCCAACCGGCACGTGCCGGGCGGCTCTTCGTCTGGCTCCGCGGTCGCCGTAGCTGACGGCATGGCCCACGGCGCGCTCGGCACCGACACCGGCGGCTCATGCCGCATCCCGGCCGCCTACTGTGGTGTCACCGGCCTGAAGCCCACGGCCCGCCGCGTTCCGACCTCTCACGTCGTGCCGCTCTCGACCAGCCTCGACTCCATCGGTCCCATCGCCCGCACGGTCGATTGTTGCGCCCTTCTCGACGGCGTCTTCGCGGGCGAGCCGATCGCAGCGGCAAAGCCCGTCCCGCTCGCCGGCCTGCGCCTGCTGGTCCCGACCAACATCGTGCTCGACGCCATGGACCCGGCCGTCGCGAGGGACTTCGAAGCCACCCTCGAACGTCTTGCCGCTGCAGGCGCGATCATCGTTCGGGAGACATTCGCCCCCTTCGAGATGGTGCGTGGCGTGCTGAACAAGGGCGGTCTCTCGGCAGCCGAGAGCTACGCCTGGCACAAGGAGGTGTTTGCGTCGAAGCGCAACCAGTACGACCCGCGCGTCGCCATGCGCATCGCCATGGGCGAAACCCAGTCGGCCGCCGACTACATCGAGCTTCTCGCCCGTCGTGAGGCGGCGAAGACCGCCTACGCTGAAGGGCTCGCCGATGTCGACGCCATCCTGTCGCCGACCTGCCCGATCCTGCCACCGAAGGAAGCCGATCTCGTCAAGGACGAGGACTACACCCGCCTCAACATGCTCTCGCTGCGCAACACCCTGATGATCAACGTCTTCGACGGTTGCTCGATCGCGCTGCCGATGTCGGCTCCCGGCGCCCCACCGACGAGCCTGATGATCTCCTGCGGCGCCATGGCCGACCGCCGCATGCTGGGCATCGCGAAGTCTATTGAGACCGCGCTCACATCGCGCAACACTTGAGAAAACAGCGCGGAGGAGACGCCCATGCCGCTCGGACCGAACACGCTCCGGGAGATGCTTCACACGATGCAGACGATCCGCCGTTTCGAGGAGCGGGCGTCCGCCGATTACCATGCCGGGAAGATCTACGGCGTCGTGCATTGCTACATCGGCGAGGAAGCGATCGCGGTCGGCGTCTGCGGCGCGTTGCGTGATGGCGACCAGATCATCTCCACCCATCGCGGCCATGGCCACTGCATCGCCAAGGGCGCCGACCTCGACCGCATGATGGCCGAACTCTACGGACGCCGCGACGGCTACTGCAAGGGCAAGGGCGGCTCCATGCACATCGCCGACTTCGAGAAGGGCATGCTCGGCGCCAACGGCATCGTGGCGGGCGGCATCTCCATCGTCACCGGCGCGGCGCTGGCGGCGAAACTCGATGGCAAGGGTGGCGTCGCGGTCTCGTTCTTCGGCGACGGCGCCTCGGCGGCCGGACCGATCCACGAGTGCATGAACATCGCAGCCGCCTGGAAGCTGCCGATCATCTACGTCTGCGAGAACAACCAGTACGCGGCCCAGACCCCGGCCTCGACCACCATTGCGCGCCAGGGCGAGATCGTGCACCGGGCCGCCGGCTACGGCATTCCCGGCGTCGCAATCGACGGCAATGACATCTTCGCGGTCCACGCCGCCGCCGAAGAGGCCGTCGCACGCGCACGCGCCGGCGAAGGCCCGACGCTCATCGAGGCGCGAACCTACCGCTGGCGTGCCCACACCGAACGCGCCGGGCAGCCGGACTATCGGCCCAAGGACGAGATCGAGGGCTGGAAGTCACCGGATCGCGACCCCATCGCGAGGCTCGTCGCCCACCTGAAGCGCGACGGCCACCTCACCGACGCGGAGTTCGAGGCCATGGACCGGCAGGTGCTGGACGCCATTGAGCGCTCCTGCGCCTTCGCCGAGAAGAGCCCGTTCCCCGCGCCCGACGACGCGCTGGACGACGTGTTCGCAGCCTGAGCCCGGGAGACCGACAATGCGTGAGATCACCTACGCCCAGGCTGGACTGGAAGCCATCCAGGAGGAAATGCGTCGCGATCCCAAGGTGTTCTACATGTGCACCGACGCGATCCCGCCGCTGGCGAAGGAGTTCGGCACCGAACGGATGCGCGCCACGCCCATCGCCGAGAGCACCATGACCGGCATGGCCATCGGCGCGGCCGGCTCCGGCTATCGCCCGTGACGTTCTGCTTCGTCGCCATGGACCAGATCGTCAATCAGGCCGCCAAGATCACCTACATGTTCGGCGGCCAGCAGAAGTTCCCGATCCTCTACCGGGCCGGTGTCGGCGGCGGCGGCCGTCTCGCCGCCCAGCATTCGCAGAGCCCCTACTCGATGTTCATGAACATGAGCGGGCTCAAGATCATCCTGCCGTCGACACCACGCGACCTGAAGGGCCTCCTGAAGTCCGCCATTCGCGACAATAATCCGGTCATCTCGTTCGAAGGCAATCGTCTGTTGCAGACGAAGGGCGCGGTACCGGATGCCGAGGCCGACGAGCTGATCCCGCTCGGCAAGGCCGAGGTGAAGCGCGAGGGCAATGATATCACCGTCGTCGCGCTGGCGTGGGCCGTCCATGAGGCGCTGGCGGCGGCCGAGATGCTCGCGAAAGAAGGCATTTCCGTCGAGGTCATCGACCCGCGCACCATCGCGCCGCTCGACGCCGAGACCATCAAGGCGAGCGTCATGAAGACGGGCCGCCTTCTGGTCGCCGACGAAGCGGGGCCAGTCTGCGGCGCCTCGGCGGAGATCGCGACCCTCGTCAGCGAGGACCCGGCGACGTTCCGGAAGCTCAAGGCGCCGGTAAAACGCGTGTGCGCGCTGTTCGTGCCGATCCCCTACAGCCCCGGCCTCGAGGATCACGTGTTTCCGAACCGCACGAAGATCGCCGACGGCATTCGCGCCGTAATGGCGGCCTGATCTCCACCAGCCCCAATCCCGACGAAAGACGGGCGGCCCGATTGCGAAGGGCCGCCCGTTTCTTGTTCGACGTGATGAGATGCGGCCGTCGGCCGGCCTAACGCATGACGCCCCGGTCGGCCGTCTGCATCTCGACCCACCGCGCGGTGGCGAGGAGACGTGCCTCGTCGCGCCGCTTGCCGATGAGCTGCACACCGCACGGCATGCCGTCCACGGTCATCAGCGGGAGCGTCACGCACGGCACGCCGAGATAGGTCCACATGGCGTTGAAGACCGCATTCCCCGTCGACCCGAGCCCCTTCGGCGCCGGGCCGCATGACGGCAGTGTCAGGATCGCCGCAAAGGAACCGAGCACGCGCTCGACTTCCGCGTAGAGCTGATCCCGCGCCGCGAGCGACCGGACGTAATCAGCGGCCGTCACCGACCGCGCCGCCGTGAGCCGATCCGCGAGCCCCCGGCTCAATGCATCGGGGCCTTTCTCGAGATACGGCCCGTAGTAGCCGGAGTTCTCGGCCCCCATGACGTGCGCATGGTGCTGGATGATGTCGTCAAGCGCAGGGATCTGGATTTCCTCCACGGCCGCCCCGAGCCGGACCGCGAACGACTGGATCGCGACCTTGGCTTGTGGCTCGGCGAATTCCCACGCTGGCGACTTGAAGAACGCGAGCTTCGGCGCCGGCCCGGGCGCCCCCTCGAGCGCATCGGCCAGCCGTGGCCGCCCGCGCATGTAGCTCACCGAATCCGACGGGTCGTACTGCGACAGCACTTCGGTGATGAGCGCGAGATCCGAGAGCGACCGCCCGTAGACGCCGACCGTGTCGAGCGTATGCGATTGCAGCGTCACCCCGCTCCGCGAAATGAGGCCGAGCGTCGGCTTCATCGCATGCACGCCACAGAACGACCCCGGCCGGATCACCGATCCGCCCGTCTGCGTGCCGAGCGCCAGCGGGATCATGCGGGCCGCCACGCCCGCCGCCGACCCGGACGACGAGCCGCCCGGCGTATGCTCGGGATTATGCGGATTACGCGTCTTGTTCGGCGTCGTGTTGGCGAGTTCCGTCGTCACCGTCTTGCCCATGATGACGGCGCCGGCAGCCCTGAGCACGGCGACGCACGTCGCGTCGCGATCGGGCTGGAACCCCTTGAACATGGGCGAGCCGTTCTGCGTCGGCATGTCGCCCGTGTTGATGATGTCCTTGATCCCGACGGGCAGCCCGAACAGCGGCCCCGGCCGTGCGCCAGATCGGCGCTGGAGATCGAGCGCCCGTGCCTGCGAAAGCGCGTGTGCCGGATCGAGATAGGCCCACGCCTCGACGGACGCATCCCGCGCCTGGATCTGGTCGAGACAGGCCTGCGTGTAAGCCTCCGCCGTGACGTCACCACGGACCATGCGGTCCCGGGCTTCCGTGGCCGTGAGTTCGACCAGAGTGCTACCGACCATTCTTGTACTCCTTACGCGCTGGATGGGTGCCCGCCACGATGCAGCGATGGCGACCGTCACGGACTAGATTGCAGCTCTAATGGTTATGGACGCAACGCATCGCGCAGGATCAGGGCGACGTGCCGCGCCTCCCGCCCCGTGCCGTCGGCGATCTGATGCCGGCACGAGAAGCCGTCGGCCGCGATGAGATCGCCCGGCTCGGACTTGCGCACGGCCGGCAGCAAGGCCTGCTCGCCCATGGCCATCGAAACATCGTGCGTCTCAGCCTGATAGCCGAAGCTGCCGGCCATGCCGCAACAACCGGACTCGATCGGCTTCACGGTGAGCCCCGAAATCGCCCGAAGCGTCGCCTCGACCGGCCCGGCGACACCGAACGCCTTCTGGTGGCAGTGCGTGTGAAGATGCACCGTCCCCTCGAGACGGCCGATGGACCTCGGCAAATGTCCGGCCCTGATATCGGCGACGATCAGCTCCTCGAGCATCACCGCGCGCCCGGCAAGACGCTCGGCATCCGCCCCGAGCCCCATGGTCTGCATCTCGTCACGCAAGGTGAGCAGGCACGACGGCTCCAAACCGACGATGAACGCTCCGTCGTCGACATGCGGCAGCGCCGCATCGAGCAGCCGGCGCGCTTCGGTCCGCGCCTCGTCGACGAGCCCGGCGGCGAGGAACGTCCGCCCGCAACAGACGGCCCTGCCCCCGTCTTTGGGCGCGATGACGTCGACCCGGTATCCGAGCGCCTCCAGCGCCTCGACCGCCGCCTCAAGCGTCTCGGGCTCGAACGTGCTGTTGAACGTATCCGCCAGCAGCGCCACCTTGCGCGCCCCCGGCTTGCCGCCTGCAAGCTCGGCCCGGAACGTCCGCCAGCGCCAGCGCGGCAGGCTTCGCTTCGCCGAGATGCCGGCGATCTGCTCCATCCACGCGGCCAGCATCGGACTGCTGTTCCGCATGTTGAGAATCGGCGCGAGCCACGACGCGATGCGCCGGTAGCGGGGCAGATAGGCGACCAGCCGCTCGCGCAGCGGCAACCAGCCGTGGAAGCGCGCGTTGCGCGCGGCAAGCACCTCGATCTTCATCTTGGCCATGTCGACGCCGGTCGGGCACTCGCGGCGGCACGCCTTGCACGACACGCAGAGTTTCATCGCCTCGAGCATCTCGTCCGAGGACAGCGCGCCGGGCCCGAGCTGCCCCGAGATCGCCAGCCGAAGCGTATTCGCTCGCCCGCGCGTCACGTCTCGCTCGTTCCGCGTGACGCGGTAGCTCGGGCACATGGCGCCCCCGGCGAGTTTCCGGCACTCGCCGTTGTTGTTGCACATCTCGACGGCGCCCTGGAACCCGCCGGCCGAACCGGTCCATTGCGACCAGTCGAGCGCGGTTGGGAAGTCGTCGACGCGATAATCGGGCTTGTAGCGAAACAGCGATCGGTCCGACATCGACGGCGGCCGGACGATCTTGCCGGGATTGAGCACGCCCGCCGGATCGAACCTGTCCTTCACGGCCTCGAAGATCTCGACCGTTCGCCGCCCGTACATGGTCTCGTGGAACTCCGAGCGCACCAGCCCGTCGCCATGCTCGCCGGAGTGCGCGCCCTTGTACTCCTTCACCATCGCGAACGCCTCCTCGGCGATCGCGCGCATTTTCTTCACGTCCTGGTCGAGCTTGAGATTGAGCACCGGACGCACGTGCAGGCATCCGACGGAGGCGTGCGCATACCAGGTTCCGCTGGTCCCGTGCTTGTCGAACACGGCCGTCAGCCGCTCGGTGTAGTCGGCGAGATGCTCGAGCGGGACGGCGCAGTCCTCGATGAAGGACACGGGTTTCCCGTCGCTCTTCATGCTCATCATGATGTTGAGGCCCGCGGCCCTGACCTCCCACACGGCCTTCTGCTCGGCCGCATCCGCGATCTTGACGACGGAGCGCGGGTGGCCGAGATCGCCCATCAGTTCGTCGAGCCGCTCGAGCCGCCGGAGGTTCTCGGCCTGATCGTCCTCCGCGAATTCGACGAGCAGCAGCGCATCGGGCTTGCCCCGGACATGCGCTTCCATGACCGGCCGGAACATGGCGATGTCACGCGCGAGTTCGATCAGCGTGCGATCGACGAGTTCCACCGCCACCGGCCCGAGCTTGACGATGTGCTGGGCGGATTCCATCGCCTTCCGGAAGGTCGCGAAATGGCAGATGCCGAGCGCCTTGGTCTTCGGCTGCGGCGAAAGCTTGAGGCGAATGCGTTCGGAAAGCGCAAGCGTCCCCTCGGAGCCGCACAGGATCGTCGCCAGGTTGAGCCCCGTACGCGCGCCGGAGGCCGCGCCTGATGCGATGAGGGCATCCGAAGGCGCACTTAGAAGCGCGTCGATGAGATACCCGCCGACACGCCGCGACACGCCGGGAAATGCCTGCGCGATGTGCTCTGCCTCGCGCTTTCCGAGATGCATGAGGTCGCGAAACAGGTCCCGCGCCGGCTCCGGCTGGTTGAGCGTCGCGAAATCGGCCGACACCTCACCGAAATGGGCCTTGCTCCCGTCGGCGAGCAGCGCATCGATGGCGAGCACGTTGTCACGCATTATGCCGTAGCGGATGGAACGTGTGCCGCAGCTGTTGTTCCCGGTCATGCCCCCGATCGTGGCGCGGCTCGACGTCGACACGTCGACGGGAAACCAGAGCCCGGTCGCCTTGAGCTGCCGATTCAATTCGTCGAGGACGATCCCCGGCTCGACCAGGCAGGTCGCTGCCTCCGGATCGGTCTCGATTAGGCGATTGACGTGCTTGGTGTAGTCGATGACCAGCGCCCGCCCGACGGTCTGGCCCGACTGCGACGTCCCGCCGCCCCGCGGCAGGATCGGCACCCCGGCCTCCCGCGCCGCAGCGGCAGCCGCCTCGACGTCCGCAAGCGTCTTCGGCACGACCACGCCGACGGGCTCGATCTGGTAGATCGAGGCGTCCGTCGAATAGCGCCCACGGCTCGACCGGTCGAACAGCACTTCGCCTTCGATGTCCCGCCTCAGGCGTCGCGCAAGGTCGTGATGGGGCGGAACGGTGGCGTTCATGTCCGGGCTTTCGGGAGGAAGGGCTTGACGGAGATTGGCCGAGGAACCTATCGCTGGCACAAGCTGCGGCGTCACCGCAAGCCTCCAAGCGTTCGAGGAAACCAACCCGATGTCCAACGCGCCGCGCCGTTCAGGCCGCCATTTCCTGCAGATCCCCGGCCCGTCGCCCGTTCCCGACCGGGTCCTGCGCGCTATGGACATGCCGGTCCTGGACCACCGGGGACCGGATTTCGGCCGCTTGGGGCTGAAGGTGCTGGCCGGCATCAAGACGATCTTCAAGACCTCCAATCCGGTCTTCATCTACCCCTCGTCGGGAACCGGCGCGTGGGAAGCGGCACTGGTCAACACCCTCGCTGAGGGTGATGCGGTGCTCATGTACGAGACCGGTCACTTCGCCGCCCTCTGGAATACGATGGCGAAGAAGCTCGGGCTGGTCCCCGAGTTCATCGAGAGCGACTGGCGATCGGGCGCCGATCCGGCCCGCATCGAGGCCCGCCTGCGCGCCGACAAGGACCGGAAGATCAAGGCCGTCTGCGTCGTCCACAACGAGACCGCGACCGGCTCGGTGACCCACATCGCCGACATCAGGAAGGCCATGGACGCCGCCGGACACCCGGCTCTGCTGATGGTCGACACGATCTCGTCGCTCGGTTCCATGGACTACCGCCATGACGAGTGGGGCGTCGACGTGTCCATCGGCGGCTCGCAGAAGGGCCTGATGCTCCCGCCCGGCCTGTCGTTCACCGCCGTCTCGGACAAGGCGCTCGCGGTCTCGAAGTCGGCGAAACTCCCGCGCAGCTACTGGAGCTGGGAGGATATGCAGGCCATCAACAAGACCGGCTATTTCCCCTACACGCCGGCGACCAACCTGCTCTATGCGCTCGCCGCCAGCATCGACATGCTGCACGAGGAGGGCCTCGACAACGTCTTCGCCCGCCACAAGCGCCACGGCGAAGCCACACGCCGCGCCGTCGCCACCTGGGGCCTCGAGAACCAGTGCGCGGTTGCCCGTGACTATTCGCACGTCCTGACCGCGGTCCGCATGCCCGACGGCGTCAATGCCGACACCTTCCGCAAGATCGTCCTCGACCATTTCGATCTGTCGCTCGGAACCGGCCTGTCGAAGGTTGCCGGCAAGGTGTTCCGCATCGGCCACCTCGGCGACACCAACGACCTGACCATCCTTGGCGCCCTCGCAGGCGTCGAGATGGGCCTAGAGATCGCCAAGGTGCCGCACACCAAAGGCGGGGTCGGGAGCGCGATGCAGTACCTCGCCGAGACGGCCAAGCCCTTCGCCTCCTGACGGAAACGGCCGCCCATGTTCCCTCATGCCGAATTCATGCGCCTCGATCTGGACGGCGACTGGCTCCCGGTCGTCGGCTATCCGCCGGGCATCTGGTATCGCGAGCTGGCCGGCAGCATCGAGGCGAACGGCATCCGCGCCCGGCTCGTGAAGTTCGACGCTGGCTCGCACACGACGGAGCCGGTGATCCACGACACGGCGGAGATGGTGCTGATCTTCACGGGCGATCTGGTGGTGGGCTCGAAGCCCGATGGCAGCGGCGGCGAGACGTTCGCGGCGCCGACGTTCGCCATCCGCCCGTCACGGGTCTCCCATGGCCCGTTCGCCTCGCGCGGCGGCTGTATCATGCTCGAGGTGCATGCGCGCGAGAGCTGAAGGATTGAGAGGCCGCGCGCCCTGCGTGATTGTTTCTGTCACGCGTCGATCACGGCGACGGCCCGTGTCCACCCCGCGCTGCCGGCAAGAACCTTCACGGGAAAGCAGATGACCGTGAAACCGGTGGCGGGCAGAAGCTCCAGATTGGCCAGCTTTTCGATCTGGCAATAGCCGATCTCGCGGCCTGATTTGTGCCCTTCCCAGATGAGGCTCGCATCACCGCTCTCGGCGAAGCGCCGCGCTGTGTACACGAACGGCGCGTCCCACGACCAGGCGTCCGTGCCCACGACCCGGATGCCACGGGACGTGAGATAGAGCGTCGCCTCCCGCCCCATGCCACAGCCTGTCGGAACGTAGTCGGGCTGCCCGTAGCGGGTACCCGCCGCCGTATTGACGACCACGATCTCCAGCGGGCTCAGCACATGGCCGATGCGCCGCAGTTCCGCGTCGATCTCGTCTGCCGAGACGACGTGACCGTCGGGCAGGTGCCGGAAATCCAGCTTCACGCCGGGCTGGTGGAACCATTCGAGCGGGATCTCGTCGATCGTGGCGGCCCGCAGTCCGCGATCCATGGTGGTGGCGTAATGCCATGGCGCGTCCACATGCGTGCCGTTGTGCGTCGAGATCTGGCACTGCTCGGTCGCCCAGCCTTCCCCGTCCGGCAGCATGTCGCGCGTGAGGCCGGGGAAATGCCGGCAGATCCGCGGCACGGACTCCGCATGGGTCTCGTAATGGATCTTGGGCTCCCCGCCCGGTGGGTCCGACGCGATCCCGGCCTGGAGCGCGACGGAAATGTCGACGAAGCGGCGGCCCATGGCGGCGATCCTTTCGTGTGCGGGTAGGGCGCGAACGGTCGGCGGGTCGAGTATGCCGGCCTGGCAGGGGATTGGCCACGGTCGATGGAACTCGCCCGTTGCGGCGATGATCCGTCGGGGCAATAGTGCCGGGCCACCCCGGATGGTGGTTGACTGGAGACGAGCCTCGCCATGGTCGCCGAAGTTGCCGCCACGCCGGAAGCCGACGGCAAGAGCCGTGAGTGGAGAACCCTGGCCGCGGTTGCGACGGCGCACTGGGTCAGCCACTTCCACATTCTCGTTCTGCCACCGCTGTTTCCGTTCCTGAAGGACCGGCTGGGCGTCAGCTTCATCGAGCTCGGCTTGGCGCTGACCGTCTTCGCGGTGGTCTCGGGCCTCACCCAGGCGCCCGTCGGGGTGCTCGTCGACCGCTTCGGCGCGCGCCGCATCCTGATCGCCGGCCTCTGCCTCGGCGGCGCGGCATTCATCGCCATGGGCCTGACGTTGAGCTACCCATGGCTGCTGGTGTGCGCCGGTGTCGCGGGGCTCGCCAACTCGGTCTATCACCCGGCCGACTACTCGCTGCTATCGGCTGGCATCGACGAGAAGCGCATGGGGCGAGCCTTCTCGTTTCATACGTTCGCCGGTTTCTTCGGCGGCGCTGTCGCGCCCGCGGCCTTGCTGGCCATGGTCGCGTTTTTCGGCCTCGAAGGCGCATTGATCGGAGCCGGCCTCCTCGGCCCGATCGCGGCGGCTCTGGTGGCGCTTGTGCCGATGCCGGAGCGCGCGGCCGTCCCGGGCCAGAACCCGAAGGCCACCGGATCGGGCTCCGCGACCGGCTCCCTGCGGAGCATCATGACGCCGGCCATCATCGCGCTCACGGTGTTCTTCACATTGTTGAGCCTGTCCAATGCCGGACTGAACAGCTTCTCCGTCGTCGCCCTGATGCAGGCCTATGAGGTCAATTTCGCCACCGCCAACGTCGCCCTGACCGCGTTCCTCGCGATGAGTGCCCTCGGCGTTCTTGCCGGCGGCGTGCTCGCGGACCGGACCCAGCGCCACGCGCAGGTGGCAGCCGCCTGCTTCACCGCCAACGCAGCCATCGTCCTCACCATCGCCCTCGTCGCGTTGCCCCACTGGCTGATCGTGATCGCCTTTGCCGTTGCAGGCTTTCTCGGGGGCGTGATCGCCCCTTCCCGCGACATGCTGGTGCGCAAGGCCGCTCCATCAGGTGCCGCGGGCCGCGCTTTCGGCATCGTCTCGACCGGCTTCAACATCGGCGGCATCATCGGCCCGATGCTCTACGGCCTGATCATGGATGCGGGCCTTCCCCGCTGGGTGTTCGGCGTTTCGGCCGCGTTCATGGTGCTGACGGTTCTGCTTGCGCTGGCGACGGACCGGCCGTCCCGTCGTGCTGGAGCCGCCACATGACGGACTGGCCGGTCATCGACGGCTCGACAGACTGGGAAACGGCCGAGGCCACCCTCGCCGCGGCGGGCCTGTCGGACGGTCTGCCCCTCGTGCCGCCGACGAGGTCCCGGCTCGACGCCATGCTGGCCGGCGTGGCCGATCCGGACGCAAGCCTCGGCTTCCTCCCGCCTCTGTTCGGCGAATTGACGCCCCGGGCTATCGCCTACAACGCCGTTCTTGCGGGATGCCGCCCGGCCGAGCTGCCCGTCGTGACCGCAGCCCTGCTCGCCTGTCTCGAGCCGGAGTTCAACATCCTCGGTCTGATGACCACGACCGGCTCGGCGGCGGTCGCGACCATCGTCCACGGCCCCATCGCCGACCGCCTCGGGCTCAACGCCTCGACCAATCTGCTCGGCCCGGGCAATCGCGCGAATGCGACGATCGGACGGGCAGTAAGCCTCGGCCTTCGCAACATCGGGGGAGCGAAGGAAGGAGCCGGCGACATGGCGACCTGTGGCCAGCCCGGAAAGTATGCCTTCTGTTTTGCCGAGGCGGGCGCCGCCCATTTCGCGCCGCTGCATGTCCGCCGAGGACTGCCCGACGATAGCGATGCCGTCACGGTGCTGGGTGTCTCGGGAACCGCCGAGGTCCTGCCGTTGCGCGATGGTGAAGGCGGCGACGCCGGTGCCGACGCCATCCTCGACGCGTTGGCCGTCGCCATGGCCGCTGCCGTGGAGACGACGGGCGCCGCCCGCCAGCCGGAGCCGCCGGAGCAGGTGTTCATCCTTCCGCCCGAACTGGCAGCTCGCCTCGCCAAGGAGGGATTCGATCTCGCCGCCATCCGGGCCTGGTTGATGGCCGCCGGCCAGCGCCTCGGCTCCAGGGTTGCACCAGCAGCCGACGCGATCTACCCGATCGTGACCGGTGGCCCGGGAGTCAAGATGTGCTACCTCCCGTTGTGGGGCGGAGGCTCACGGATGGTCACCCGGCGCATCGAGTGAACTCGGCCGGGCAACGTACCGCGACCTGACCGGTAAGCATGAGCCGAAATGACAGGCCACGCGACTCCCCAGAGGGCTTAGTCTCACGTATTCACCGTGCCGGCGACATCGGCTCATTTGTGAACGCATACGAGGCAATTGAGTGACCGGCCCGAACCAGTCCGAACCGCCGGGTTCCGGGCCACCACCGACGCGCGGCGACGGGGCAGCCCCCGATCCGGGCCTCGTGTGCCTGGCATTGATTGCCGCCCACTACCGCATTCCACTCGACGCGCAGCAGGCGGCCCACGAGCTGGGCCTCGGCCGTCGTCCGGCCGCCGCCGGCGACATCGTGCGCGCGGCCCAGCGCGCAGGCTTGCGCGCCCGCCTCCTCACCCGCCAATCGGTCGAGCGCCTGAAGAGCTGCCCCGTTCCCTGCATCGTCAGCGACACCGATGGCCGGTTCCTGGTCGTCCTCCAGCGTTTGCCTGGCGGCCAGCTCCGCATCGGTGACCCCAACTCCCGCTCGCAACGCGCCGAGACGGTCGAGGAACTGGCCACGCGATGGTCGGGCGACCTCATCCAGATCACGCGCCGCTGGGGCGGCCCCGGCGCCGAGCCGTCAGACTTTGGCTTCAAATGGTTCCTGCCCTCGCTCTGGCGGTATCGCAAACCCCTGGCGCACGTGCTGATCGCATCGCTGTTCGTCCAGCTGTTCGCGCTCGCGACGCCGCTGCTGTTCCAGGTGGTGATCGACAAGGTCCTCGTCCACAAGGGCCTCTCGACACTCATCGTGATCGTCTCGGGTCTCGTCCTCATCGCCATCTTCGACAGCCTGCTGCAGTTCCTCCGCAGCTATACGCTGACCCACACCGCGAGCCGGATCGACGTCGAGCTCGGCAGTCGCCTGTTCGATCATCTGTTGCGCCTACCCCTCGGCTACTTCGAGACGCGGCCCACCGGGCAGACCGTGGCCCGGGTCCGCGAACTCGAGACGATCCGCGGCTTTCTCACCGGCCAGGGACTCTCTTCGGTCATCGACTTGCTGTTCATCTTCGTCTTCTTCGCCGTGCTGTTCGCCTATTCGGTGACGCTGACACTGATCGTGCTTGCTTCGATCCCCCTCTACGTGGCGATTGCCGTCCTCGTCCGCCCCGTGCTGCGCGACAAGATCAACGAGCGGTTCAATACGGGCGCCGCCAGTCAGCAGTTCCTCGTCGAGTCGATCTTCGGCATGCAGACGTTGAAGGCCGCCGCCGTCGAGCCGATCCTGCGCAACCAGTGGGAAGAGCGTCTCGCCGCCTACGTCCGCACCTCGTTCGAGGCCGTCGTCGTCTCGAGCGTGGGGCAGAACGCGATCCAGCTCGTGAGCAAGCTTACCACGGCAGCCGTGCTGTTCTTCGGCGCCGCCGCCGTCGTCCAGAACGAGCTGACGGTCGGCGGCCTGATCGCCTTCAACATGATCATGAACCAGGCGATCCAGCCGATCCTGCGCCTTTCCCAGTTGTGGCAGGATTTCCAGCAGGTCCAGATCTCCGTGTCCCGGCTCGGCGACATCCTGAATGCCCCCGCCGAGAGCCCTCGCAACGGCGTCGCCCATCTGCCGCCCGCGCGCGGCGCCATCCGCGTCAGCGGCCTGACGTTCCGCTACCGAGCCGATGGTTCCGAAGTGCTCCGCGACATCGATCTCGACATTCCGGCCGGCCAGGTGATCGGCATCGTCGGCCCGTCTGGCTCGGGAAAGTCGACGCTGACCAAGCTGATGCAGCGGCTCTATCGCCCCGAGCGGGGCCAGATCCTCCTCGACGGCCTCGACATCTCGCAGGTCGACACGGCGTGGCTGCGCCGACAGATCGGCGTGGTGCTGCAGGAGAGCACGCTGTTCAATCGCTCGATTCACGAGAACATTGCTCTGGCCAATCCGGGCATGCCGCGCGCGCAGGTCATCATGGTCTCGCGCCTCGCCGGCGCCGACGAATTCATCTCGAAGTTGCCCCTCGGCTACGACACCCCGATCGAGGAACGCGGCGCCAACCTCTCGGGCGGCCAGCGCCAGCGGATCGCCATCGCCCGGGCCCTCGCGACGCAGCCTCGCATCCTGATCCTCGACGAGGCGACGAGCGCTCTCGACTACGAAAGCGAGCGCATCATCCAGAACAACATGCGCCACATCGTACAGGGCCGCACCGTCATCATCATCGCGCACCGCTTGAACGCGGTCCGCCGCTGCAACAGGATCGTCGCCATCGACGGCGGCCGCATCGTCGAGCAGGGGACACACGACGAGTTGCTGGCTCGGCCGAATGGCCTTTACGCCCGCCTCTGGCGGCTCCAGAACGATGCGGGTTGACCGCAGGCTGGCGTTCGAGTTGCGGCGGCGATGCGCTGGGTTGCGAGCTTGGATTGAGCGTCATGGAAGCAGGTAGCATGCTCGACTCGATCGGCCTCCTCTGGCTCTACGCCGGAGCCTTGGCGGCCTGCGCCATCGCGGCTGTGGTCTACCGCGTGAAGTTCCGGCGCCCGCCCGGCAATCCGCGCGACCTGCCACGCATGGGCAGCGTCGGCCGCGCTGTCCTGGGCCAGCCCGCTGAGCCGGATCGTCCGGCAACCCCCGCCGACTCCCCCTCCGCCCCAGCATCGCCCGGGGCCGCGCCGGCAACGCCTGCGCAGCCCACCACCGGGGAGGCACCCGGCTGGACCATGCCGCGGATACTGGCCACACCCGCCAGGATCCTCAGCGACCAATCGCGCGAGCCGCCGAGCATCGTCACCGACGAGAAGTACGAGAAGCCTGCCACTGGTCCCAACCCGGCGCCATCCGCGAAGAAGTCCGTGCGCTTCACCACCGACACGGAGTTCCTGCCGGCCGCGCTCGAAATCGTCGAGACACCGCCGTCGCCGGTAGCAACGACTCTGATGCTCGGCATCTGCGCGGCATTCTCGCTCGCCTTGCTCTGGTCGATCGTCGGCAAGCTCGACATTCATGCCGTTGCCCAGGGCAAGATCCAGCCGAGCGGTCGAACGAAGGTCGTCCAGCCCCTCGAACCTGGCCGCATTGCAGCGATCCATGTCGAGGCCGGCCAGTCGGTCACCGAGGGCGATGTGCTCGTGGAACTCGATCCGACCGATACGGCGGCCGACCTGGAAGCTCTCACGCGCGAACTCGAAAGCACGGCGGCCGAGCATATCCGCCGCCTCGTCGCAGTTTCGGCCGCCCGCACACCGCCGTCGACGCCGCCGCCGACCAACATCGATTTCCCCGCGATCGTCGGACAGAAGGTGCGCCTGCGCGAGACCGCATTGCTCGCCGCCGAGCTGACGCAGTTGCGCTCGACCGTCGAGGGCTTCCGCACCCAGATCGCCGAGCGTCAGGCGACGAAGCAGCGTCTCTCGGCGAGCATCGCGGCCCGCAAGAAGGTGCTCGACCTGTCGAAGGAACGCGTCGGTATGCGCGAGGAGATTAAGACCCGCGGCGCGGGCTCGCGCGCACTGATCATCGAAGCCGAGCTGCAGTACGAGAACATCGTCACCTCCGACGCGAGCGAGCGCGGCCAGTTGATGGAGGCCGATGCGTCGATCGTCTCGCTCGAGGCGCGCATGAGCCAGACCGTCGACCAGTTCGCCGCCGAGCAGGTGCAGAAAGCCGCCGAAGCCGAGCGGCGGCGAGACCGCCTCGAGCAGGAGCTGATCAAGGCCCGCTCCAAGCGCGATCGCACGCGCCTGCGCGCGCCGAGCACCGGCATCGTGCAGCAGATCGAGGTGACGACGCTCGGACAGGTCGTCGCGAGCGGCCAGTCCCTGATGAGCGTCGTGCCCGCCGATGCCCCGCTTGAAGTCGAGGCCATGGTCGCCAACAAGGACATCGGCTTCGTGAGCAAGGGCCAGAAGGCGACGGTCAAGATCGAGGCCTTCCCGTTCACACGCTTCGGCACCATCGACGCGGAAGTCGTGAAGGTTTCCGTCGACGCCATCGAGGAACGGAACGCGACGGCACTCATGGACGCATCGGCGGCGGCCCGGCCTCAAGGCGGTGGTCAGAGCCGATCGGCGCCGGGGCAGAACCTGGTGTTTCCGGCCACCTTGCGGCTCGATCGCCGCTCGATCAACGTCGGTGGCAAGGCCATTCCGCTCACCCCCGGCATGGCCGTGACCGTGGAGATCAAGACCGGCGAGCGGCGCGCGATCAGCTACATCCTTTCGCCACTCGGCGAGATCCTCGGCGCGTCCGGAAACGAGCGCTGACGGCTTACGGAAGTGTCAATGTCCCGGCAGCCTTGGCGATCACGGTATCGCCCCGCACCACACCGGCCTCGGCCTCGTAGCGACCTGCCGCCCAGCGCGCGGTGGTGAGCCGCTTGCCCGCCCCGACCACGCGGATCGCCTGTGCCCGTTCGAGCGGCGCCGTCGTGTGTGCGACGCGAAACCCGCTCGGGCCGTTGATCTCGATCCGCAGCCGATCGCCCGCCGCCAGTTTGATCGCGCGCACGTAGAACACGAGCTGCGGACTGTCGCTGCGCACTATTGGAGCCGCGTCATGATCGCGCTCCAGCGCCTGCCACTGCGGAATGACCTCCGAGAACCCGACCTGGATGATGTCGGCCGGCCGATAGGCGCCATCACGCGCCATGGCGGCCGACCAGAGCCCCCGCGTCGCGTCGGCCGCCCGGCACGCACCGGAGAGAGAGGCGGCCTTTCCCGTTCCGAGCCCGGTGTAGGGGTCGAGTTCGCGGCCATCGCGGCGGACGACGAAATGCAGGTGCGCAAAATCGGCGAGCCCCGAGTATCCGACCCGCCCGAGCGCCTCGCCGACGCGAACCGCTTGCCCCGGCCGCACGGCGACGCTGCCTTCAAGCAGATGGCAGTATTGCGTCTCGAGCCCGCCCGCGTGCTGGAGGATCACGCCGTTGCCGCACTCCCGATCACCGATCGCAGTCCGCCCTCGTTCGCGCGCAAAGGCGTCCGCGACCCCATCTCGAACGCGCAGCACGGTCCCGTCAGCCGCCGCCAGAACGCCGACGCCGCCCCGCGCCTGCGCCGCCGACAAGAGCCGGAAATCGATGCCGTTGTGGCCGTCATAGGTCGCCGCGCCACAGGCGTGATCGCTGACGCCGCCGCTGCCGTCGACGTCGGCGTAGTGCTGGACGAAACAGGTCCGCCCGAGTTCGCATGCGACGGGGAGCGCGAGGCGTGGTGCGTCCTGCGCCACCGCACCCGCAGCGAACAGGAGCGCTGCGCCGGCGAGACCCCTGGCCGCGACGCGCTGTGCCGCTCGCCGCGTCACGCGACCAGCCGTTTGACGCACGCGGCGACGCCGTCCTGCCAGGGCGGCAGCCGGATCCCCGCCACCGTCGCGAGCTTGCTGCAGTCGAGCTGCGAGTTCATCGGCCGGCGGGCGGGTGTCGGATAGTCCTGCGTCCCGATCGCGTCCACCCGCGCCGACGGCCCACCGAGGTCCGCCGAGACGCGAAACACTTCGCGCGCGAGGCCGCACCATGTCACCGATCCTTGGCCGGCGGCATGATACGTGCCCCAGATCGATGCCGTAGCATCGGCGCCGGAGGCGAGCCGCGCCAGCTCCAGCACGGCGGCCGCGAGATGCGGCGCATAGGTCGGGCACCCGGCCTGATCGTCCACCACACGGACGACATCACGCTCGCCCGCGAGCCGCAGCATGGTGCGCACGAAATTGGCGCCCCCTGCGCTGTGCACCCACGACGTCCGTACGATGATGTGGCGTGGCGTGGCCGCGGCCACCGCCTGCTCGCCCGCGAGCTTCGACCGGCCGTAGACGCCGAGCGGGTTGGTCGCATCGGTCTCGACGTAGGCGCCAGCCTTCGTGCCGTCGAACACATAGTCGGTCGAGACGTGGATGATGGCCGCCCCTCGGCTCGCCGCCGCCTCGGCCAGAAGGCGCGCACCGTCGTGATTGAGAGCGAAGGCGGCTTGCGGCTCGCTCTCCGCCTTGTCGACTGCGGTATACGCGGCGGTGTTGATGATCACGTCCGGCCGGAAATCCGTCATGGCCCTCGTGATCGTCGCCGGCTCGCACAGATCGAGCGCCGGCCGTCCGACGGCGAGTGCGGTAACATCGGCGCTCGCCGGGGCCAGTTCCACGAGAGAGCGGGCGAGTTGCCCCTGCCAGCCGGCAATCAAGAGACGCATCGGCAACCCCTGTGTTCCGTGTCACACTGAGAGAGCCTGATCAGCAAGTCCTGAATTTGGCGTATACGCCGCGCCAGTCCTCCCGCCGACGTTTCAGGCCCAGGCCTCGGCATCCTTGAGCACGCCGACGATCGCATCGCGGCAAACGACGGCCAGCCGTTCGCCCTTCTCCCGGCTCGCCCGCCGCGCGTCGCCGACGACTCCGGTGTCGGAGAACGACTTGTAGCTCCGGAAGCGTGCGACGCCGAGCGGCCGCGGCGTCGAGTGGGTCGGTCCGACGGCTTCAGGAAGCTTGTCGTGCCGGACGAGATCCGGCGCCAGCGCCATCATCAGGGATGTCTCGCCTTCGCAGGCGTGACGGATACGCTCCTGATCTTCGAGCACGGTGTCGATACCCGGTTGGGCCAGCTCGAAATAGGTCGTCGCCCTCACCTTGAGGCCCGTTTCGACGGCGAAATCGGGGAGGAACGCGGCCAGCGCCGAGATATTGCCGCCGTGGCCGTTGACGATCAGCACCTTCTTGAAGCCGTGGCGCTCGATGCTCTTCAGGAAAGCGAGCAGCACCGCCCGGTAGGTGGGAATGTCGAACGTGAACGTTCCGCCGAAGGCCATGTGATGCTCGGCCATGCCGCACCAGAGCGTCGGCGCCACGATCACCGGCATCTCGCCCTGCACCGCCTCAGCCGCGAGCCGGCAGACGCCCTCGCAGAGCACCGTGTCGACGCCGACAGCCAGATGCGGCCCATGTTGCTCCATCGATGCGACCGGCAGGAGGACCGTCGCATCGGCTGCCGCCAGCGCCCGGATCTCGGCGGCGGTGAGTTCCTTCCACATCGGACTTTGGGTCATGGCTTTGCTCCTCGCGCCGCTGAACGGATCGGCCTCGATTGACGCACCGAGTGCCACGATGCGACCCTTAGGCGTCCAAGGCGTCGTTCGCAACGCGAACCAGAGATAATCGCCACAATGTGGAGGAAACCGATGTCCAAGCGTACCCCGTCCGAGGCGAGCACCGAGCTCCCCGCTTCCATCGAAGGCCCGGCCGATGCCGATCGCCGATCGCTCCTGACGGGTGCGCTCGGCGCGTTGTTCGGCGGCGCGGCATTGTCGGAGACCGCCATCGCCCAGACACCCGGCAAGCAGTGGTGGCCGTCGCGCTGGGGCCCCGGCGATCAAGCTGGCGCCTCCAACTGGATCACGGCCGAGAAGGTGCTCGACACAATCAAGCTCATCAAGACGGGCAAGGTCTACGAGATCGGCCGCGTCTACGAGGCCTCGATGCCGAAGTTCGGCCAGCGCGCCTTCACCCTCCGCATCCCGGGCACGCCGACGGGCGGCCCGCTGGGCACCAACGGCGTCATCTGGAACGACGAATTCCTGGCGACCGAAATCGGACAGGTCGGCACGCAGTTCGACGGCCTCGGCCACATCGGCGTCGCGAGCAAGGATAGCGACCGCTCCGAAATGCGCTTCTACAATGGCGTCACGGCCGTCGAGATGGCCGACCCCTATGGCCTGAAGAAGCTCGGCATGGAGCACGTGAAGCCGATCCTGACGCGGGGCTGGCTGTTCAACATCGCAGCGTTGCGCGGCCGCCGCATGAACCTCGGCGAGGAGGTCAAGCTCGCCGACATCCGCGAGGCCATGCAGCGCCAGAAGATCGCCGAGGCCGACATCAAGCCCGGCGATGCGGTGTTCTTCCACACCGGCTGGGGCGCGCTCTGGGGCAAGGACAACGAGATGTTCGGCAAGGGCGCTCCGGGCATCGGCATGGAAGGCGCGCGCTGGTGCGTCGAGCGGCAGGTCTGCGTCGTTGGCGCTGACACCTGGCCGGTCGAGGTCGTGCCCAATCCCGACAGCAAGCAGGCCTTCCCGGTGCATCAGGAGCTGATCGCCAAGAACGGCATCTTCATCCACGAAAACCTGGACTTCACCGAACTTGCCAACGACACCGTATCGTCCTTCGCCTACATGATGATGCCGCTGCGCATCAAGGGCGCGACGGGTTCGCCGGGACGGCCGATCGCAATCGTCTGAGCGCGCGGCGAACACGCTGGGAGGCAGGTTCGATGGCAGGTCACGTCCTCGCGCTCGATCAGGGCACGACATCGAGCCGGGCCTTGCTGTTCGGCCCGTCCATGACCGTCGTAGCCACGGCCCAGCAGGAACTGACCCAGCACTTCCCCGCGGAAGGCTGGGTCGAGCACGACCCCGAGGAGATCTGGCGCACGACGTTCGAGACGGCGGGCCAGACCCTCACCCGGGCCGGCGTTTCGGCATCGGACGTTGCCGCCATCGGCATCGCCAACCAGCGTGAGACGACGGTCGTCTGGGACCGGCGCACCGGGCGCGCGATCCATCGGGCGATCGTCTGGCAGGACCGCCGGACGACGGCCGAGTGCGCGCGCCTCGCAGCGAGCGGCCTCGACGCGCTGGTGCGCGAGCGGACGGGCCTTCTCCTCGATCCCTATTTCTCCGCGACAAAGGTCGCCTGGCTGCTCGACACCATCCCCGGCGCACGACGCGACGCCGAGAACGGTCATCTGGCCTTCGGCACCATCGACAGCTTCCTGCTGTGGCGCCTCACCGGCGGTCGCGTTCACGCGACCGACGCCACCAACGCCGCACGCACCATGCTGTTCGACATCCGGCGTGGCGTCTGGGACGACGAACTGCTGACGGCGTTCCGCATCCCCGCAGTCGTGCTTCCTGTGGTCTGCGACAACGCCGGGCATCTCGGCGACACCGACCCGGCGCTGTTCGGCGGCAGCATCGCCATCCGTGGCATGGCCGGCGACCAGCAGGCCGCAACCGTCGGTCAGGCGTGTTTTGCGCCCGGCATGATGAAATCCACGTACGGCACGGGATGCTTTGCGCTGCTCAACACGGGCGACACGCCCGTCACGTCGCACAATCGCCTGCTGACGACGATCGCCTACCAGCTCGAGGGCCGACGGACCTATGCGCTGGAGGGTTCGATCTTCGTCGCCGGCGCCGCAGTCCAATGGCTGCGCGACGGGCTTCGCATGATCGGCTCGGCCGCCGAGACGGGTCCGTTGGCAGAGACAGCCGACACGTCCCAGGACGTCGTCATGGTCCCCGCCTTCGTCGGTCTCGGCGCCCCCTACTGGAACCCGGAGGCCCGCGGCGCGCTCTTCGGTCTGACGCGCGCCACGGGTCCGGCCGAGATTGCACGCGCCACGCTCATGTCTGTCGCCTTCCAGACCCGCGACCTGATCGAAGCCATGCGCAAGGACTGGCCGGGCCAGGGCGACACGGTCATTCGCGTCGACGGCGGCATGGTGGCGAGCGACTGGCTGCTGCAGGCGATTGCCGACATGGTGGACGCACCCGTCGAACGCCCGCACCTCCTGGAGACGACGGCCCTCGGCGCGGCCTGGCTCGCCGGCCATTCGGCCGGCGTGTGGCCGGATCAGGCTGGCTTTGCCCGCTCCCTCGCCGTCGAACGTCGCTTTGCGCCTGCCGTGCCCGACGACGAGCGCCAACGCCGCTACGCCGCGTGGCAGAGAGCCGTTGCAGCCGTGATCGGCTTTGCGCAGCATTGAGCGCCGCCCACGCCCTACATCTGGTCGTAGTCGATGACGACGCGCGCGCATCCGGGCTTGGCCACCGTCTGGCACGTCAGGACGAAGCCCTGCTCCGTCTCCCAGGGCTCGAGGCTGTAGTTGAGGCGCATAGCGACGTCGCCCTCGGTCACCTTCGCTCGGCATGTCGAGCACATGCCGCCCTTGCACGAGTAGGGCACGCGAAGACCGGAACGGAGCGCTGCATCGAGCAGCGCCTCGCCCGGTCGCCAGGGAAAGCGGCGGCGGACGCCGTCGATGATGGCCACCGCCTCGATGTCCGCGCCGGTCACGTCGCGAGCGGCCTGAACGGGCGCGTCCGTCTCGCGCTGCGCCGCCGCGCCGCCGGCTGCCGCGAAGAACTCGTGATGGATGTGCTCGCGCGGCACGCCGAGCGCCATCAGCGCCTGCCGGACGTCCTTGATCATGGAGCCGGGCCCGCACACGAAATAGTCGTCCACATCCTCGAGCCGGAAGATGTGGCGGGCGAACGCGGTGACCTTGTCGCCATCGATGCGCCCGTCGAGCATCGGCGAGTCGCTCGCCTCGCTGCGCGACATCACATGCACGAGCGTGAAGCGATCGAGGTGCGTGTCCTTGAGGTCTTCCAGCCGCTCGCGAAAGATGATGCTGTCGCTATCGCGGTTGCCATAGATCAGCGTGAACCGTCGTCCGTCGGGCTGGGCCAGGGCGTGCTCGGCCATGGCGATGACGGGCGTGATCCCCGCGCCGGCGGCGAACGCGACGACGTGCCCGTGCGCGCCACGCGGCTCGGGCAGAACGAACCGGCCGGTCGGCGGCATCGCCTCGAGCGTCGCGCCGGCGGCAAGCGCGCGATGCGCCCACTCCGAGAACTGCCCACCCGGAATTCGCTTGATGGCGACGGCAAGGCCGGCAGCGTCCGGTCGCGAGCAGATCGAGTATGTCCGCCGAAGCTCCGCGCCGTCCGGCGCGGCGCGAAGCGTCAGGTGCTGGCCGGGCTTGTAGAGGAAATCGGCGCGCAACTCGTCAGGCAGATCGAACGCGACGACGAGGCAGTCGTCCGTTTCACGGTGCACGCTGCGGACCACGAGGGGTGTGAAGTCGTGCATCGCGAGCCCTCTACAGGCACTTGAAGACGTCGAACGGCTCCCGGCACGCCACGCACCGCCAGAGCGATTTGCAGGGCGTCGATCCGAACTCCGAGATGAGCGTCGTCTCGCGCGAGCCGCACCGAACGCACGCGACGGCCGCTGCCCGGTCCCGCGACGGTGGCGGCGCGATACCGTAGGCGAGAAGCTTGCGACGTCCCGTCTCCGTGATGTCGTCGGTCGACCACGCCGGCGAGAGAACGATCTCGACGCGGGTGTCGGCGATCCCGGCAGCCAGCAACGCCGCCTCCACGTCCATCCGGATCGCGAGCGTTGCCGGGCAGCCGGTGTAGGTGGGCGTCAGCGCGACGACGATCGTGCCGTCGCGCCGCGAGACGGACCTCAGGATGCCGAGATCCGCGAGCGTCACGACGGGGATTTCGGGATCGGGCACACCGGCCGCGACGGACCATGCGCGCTCGACCTCCAGATCGGCGGCCGCCACGGCAACGGTGCTCGGCGGGTCCATCACCATGTCGCCCCCGGATGGGCACGCGCCAGCGATTGCATGTCCTCGAGCATCGGCGCGAGATGCGCGGTGTGCGCTCCCCGCCGCCCGCCCGTCAACGTGTGAGCGTCGCCATCCGGGCGCGCGAGCCCCGCCTCGCCGAGCACCCGGTCGAGCGTCGCCTGCCAGGGCGCGTGCAGCGTGGCGCGATCGGGAACGACGCCCGATGCGGCAAGCGCCGTCTCATCCGCATCCATCTCGAAAAGTTCGCCCGTCGCGGGCCAGAGCGCGTCGAGCGCGGCGCGCGTGCGGCGATGGCTCGCAGCCGTCCCGTCACCGAGCCGGATCACCCAGTCGCCGGCATGGCGCACGTGATAGGCCATTTCCTTGACGGCCTTGGCCGCGATGTCGCGAAACCCGGCGTGCGTCGCGTGCTCCGCCGTCGCTGCGAAATAGGGATGCATGAACGCCGCGAAGAGAAGCTGCCGCATCATCGTCTGTGCGAAATCGCCGTTTGGCAGTTCGACCAGGATCACGTTGCGAAACGCGCTCGCGTCACGGAAATAGGCGAAGTCGTCCTCGCTGCGTCCCTCGCCTTCCATCTCGCCAGCGAGCGTATAGAAGAGCCGTGCCTGCCCGATGAGATCGAGCGCGAGGTTGGAAAGCGCGATGTCCTCTTCGAGTGTCGGCGCCCGGCTCGACCACTGTGAGAGGCGATGCCCGAGCACCAGCGCGTCGTCGCCGAGTGCGATCGCCTGCTGGGCTTCAGCGCGTGACATCATGGTCCTCTTGTCGATCTGGGGCACCTCCGGCGCAATGGCCGCAAAGCCCGGCTACATGTGACCGACCTCGTCGGGAATGTCGTAGAAGGTCGGATGCCGATAGACCTTGGTCGAGGTCGGCTCGAACAGCTGGTCCTTGTCGTTGGGATCGGACGCGATGATCGCCGCCGAAGGCACGACCCAGATCGAGACGCTTTCCCCGCGCCGCGTGTAGACGTCACGCGCCGCCTGCAACGCGAGTGTCGCATCCGGCGCGTGCACCGATCCGCAATGGCGGTGCGGCAGACCCGAGCGGGGCCGGATGAAAACCTCCCAGATCGGCATGGCAGTTTCGACCATCGGATGCTCCAGAGTCCCCTGAGCCGTCAGCGTCACTCGGCGGCGACGCGCGTGACCTTCGCTTGTCGACGCTTCTCGGCGAAGGCGAGCGCCGCCTCCCGGACCCACGCGCCGTCGTCTTCCGTCTGCCGGCGATGCGCGAGACGCTGCGCGTTCATCGGGCCACCCCCGGCGAGCACACGCTTGAACTCGGCCCAGTCGATCTCGCCGTGCTGCCAGTGTCCGCTCGCCTCGTCGAGGCGGAGCGCCGGGTCGGGAAAGGTGAGCCCCAGATGCAACCCCTGCGGCACGGTCGCGTCGATGAAGCGCTGTCTCAACTCGTCATTGGAGAACCGCTTGATCTTCCAGCGCACACTATCCGCCGAATGGATGCTGTCGGTATCGGACGGCCCGAACATCATGAGCGCCGGCCACCACCAGCGATTGAGCGCATCCTGCGCCATGGCCTTCTGCGCGGCCGTGCCCCGACACAGCGTGAGCATGATCTCGTAGCCCTGCCGCTGATGGAAGCTCTCCTCCTTGCACACCCGGATCATGGCGCGCGCGTAGGGCCCATAGCTGCACCGGCAGAGGGGGATCTGGTTCATGATCGCCGCGCCGTCGACGAGCCAGCCGATGACGCCGATGTCCGCCCAGGTCTCGGTCGGATAGTTGAAGATCGAGGAATACTTGGCCTTGCCGGAGAGGAGTTGCGCGTAGAGCTCCTCGCGTCGGACGCCGAGCGTCTCGGCTGCTGCGTAGAGATAGAGGCCGTGCCCCGCCTCGTCCTGGATCTTGGCGAGCAGCGCGGCCTTCCGGCGCAGCGACGGTGCCCGCGTGAGCCAGTTGCCCTCGGGCTGCATGCCGATCACCTCGGAATGCGCATGCTGCGAGATCTGCCTGACGAGCGTCCGCCGGTAGGCCTCCGGCATCCAGTCGTTCGCCTCGATCTTGTCTTCGGCATCGATCGTCGCCTGGAACACGGCGAGCCGAGCGCTGTCCCCGGGCCGGCTGGTGTCCGACGTATCCTTGGTGTTCAGAGCCTGGGTGTACATGAGCGCAAGCTCCCTTCATCCCGGGGCGACGATGCCTGAAAAGTTAGCACGTTCGGCCCGGTTGCGGATAGCGCCCGGCGATGGAGTTCTGAAACGGCCGAGGCGCACCGTGGGAGAACGGTGCGCCTCGATCGTCGGAGGGCTGTTCAGTTGGGAGAGCGCGCCGCCGGAGTGTGGAGTTTCGAGTTAGCTGGAGAGCCGCAGGCTGTTGATTTCCTCGGCGATGGCCCGGAAGGCGGCGCGCAGCGTCGCCGCATCGTCCGCATCGAAGAACTTCGAGTTGTCCGTGGCGCAGGACCGGAGGCCTGGTTTGTCGCCGTTCGGAACCTGGAAGCCGATCGTGTAGACGACGACGCCCTTGGCCTTCATGGCGCTGCAGGTGTCCTCGGCGAACCGCTTCGAGCGCGGCACGTTGGCACCGCTGATGACGCCGTCGACGGTGTTGTACGTGCCGTCGGTCATCAGGATCACGTACTTCTGCGTGCGGCCGTCGTTGTAGGCGGCAGGAGCCGCACCACCCCAGACCGTCGACCACATCGGCGAGACGAGACCCCAGGCCCACGCAGCACCGAGATGTCCCGCGGTCGAGCCGCCCGTCGTCAGTCCATTGACGGCGGTGCGGAGCGCGGCCTTGTCGTCGGTGAGCGCCACGACCCGGTTCTCGGCCGTCGGGCAGCGCGTCGCGCCGGGGAGGTCGGAGCGGACCTTGAACGCGGCCGGGCCCGTGGGCAGGTCTTCGGTCGCCTGCAGGGCCGGCGTGCGCCGCTCGTAGACGCAGCCGTCGGCCGGCGTCTGACCGTCGGTAACGGCGGCGATGTAGGAACCGGCGTTGACGCCGGAGGCAAACGGCGCGAGGCCGATACGCACGGTGTTCGTGGAGCCCGAGTCGGGGAGAAGGATGTCGAGCATGCCTTCGGGACCCGCGACCGCATCCTTCAGCGCGGCGATCTTGCTGCACGGGGCGCACATGGAGCCGGTCACGTCGAGCTGGATGCCGACCTCGATGTCCTTGCTGTCGTAGATGGCGACCGACGACTTCGGCACAGCCATGCGGGTGATGCCGCCGACGCCGCCGAACAACATCGGCACTTCGGATCGGATGTCGATCGCGACCGAGTTCCGGCCCCGATTGACGTTGACGGCGAAGCTCTGCACCTCGGCGTAGCTGCCGCCGTGGCCCTGCATGTTGGCTTCGAAGTATCTCTGGGCGAGGGCCTGGACCTCGGCATCGTCGAGGCCGTTGAGTTGCATTGCCTTGGCAGCCGCGAGCGCTGCCGAGTCGGCCGCCGCCGAGATGGTCCGCTCCGCATGCATCACGCGACCGACGTCGATCGCGAGGCCTGTGATCATGATCAGGACGAAAGCCGACAGCGCGGTGATGATCGCGATGGCGCCGCTCTCGTCGCGTGCGAGCCCTGCAGCCTTCGACCGAAGCATTACGAAACCAGTGAACCGCATTGAACCACTCCCGACTACGCTTCCGCGCAACTGTCGGGGAAGGTGCAATCGGGATGCCCACCAAGGTCCGCCGCCGGATCGAGCACGAGCGCAGCGGAAAAAATCAACTCAACATATTGAAATAATTGAATTTTACTAGAGACCCGAACGATGCTGATGGCCAGTTTCGGGCGCACACGTGTTGCGAGCCTCAACCGGGACGGGCCGGCTCTGGTACGAGAACGAAACACGTGCCTCGAAGTGGGACAGGTCGGGTAGCTGTCCGCTCTGGAGCCGGAGCGCTTGGGCCTCGCGGGTCGTCCGCCTCAGAAATCCGACGCGATGCCGCCGTTTTCCCAGTCGCCGTAACGGACCGGATCGGGCCCGGCGCGCCCGCCGAGTTCCTTGGCGGCAGCTTGTTCCGCCGCATCGCGCTGTTGCCGGCGCTCCTCGGCCTCGGCGAGTGCCCGCTGCGCTTCGGGCGTCAGTGGACGCTTGACAGGCTCGGCATCCGGGACGGCTTCGGCGGGTGATGGGGAATTGCGGCTCACGGACGGCTTGGTCCTTCATGTTGCAGGCTGGCCGACCATATACCATAAGTCCGGGCTGGCGGATCACCTGTACGATCGGGTGCCGGGAGCCGCAGGAGACGTGCATGCCGACAAACTTCGCCAAGACGGCTCTGCTGCTGGCGCTTCTGACATTGATCTTCGTCGCCATGGGATCGGTCGTCGGCGGCCGCGAAGGAACGGTGGTGGCCTTCCTGATGGCGCTGGCCATGAACGGCTTCGCCCTCTGGCGGTCCGACAGCATCGTCCTCGCCATGCACAAGGCGCAGGAGGTCGGCCCGACCGACGCCCCGCAGTACTACGGCATCGTCCAGCAACTCGCGGACCGCGCCGAGTTGCCGATGCCGCGCGTGTGCATCATGCACAACCCGCAGCCCAATGCCTTTGCCGCCGGCCGCAGCCCCGCGCGCGCGACCGTCTGTGCCTCGACCGGCCTGCTCGAAACCCTGACGCCCGAGGAGGTCGCTGGCGTGATGGCGCACGAACTCGCCCACATCAAGAACCGCGACACCCTGATCATGACCGTCGCCGCGACCATCGGCGGCGCCATCTCGATGCTCGCCCAATGGTTGCAGTTCTCGGTGCTCTTTGGCGGCAATCGCCGTCAGGGCGGCAACTGGCTGCTGTCGCTCGTCGCCATGCTGGTCGCCCCCTTCGCCGCCATGATCGTGCAGATGGCCATCAGCCGCTCCCGCGAATACCAGGCCGACCGCCTCGGCGGTCTCATTTGCGGGAACCCGCTGTGGCTTGCCTCGGCCCTCGAGCGCATCCAGTCCATGGTTCGCCGTGTGCCGAATCCGACGGCCGAGGCGATCCCGGCGAGCGCGCACCTCTTCATCATCAATCCGCTGACAGGGCGCGGCTTCGATAACTTCTTCTCGACGCACCCCGACACCGCGAACCGGATCGCCGAGCTCCGGAAACTTGCCCAGGAGATGGCCACGAACGGCACCCTCGTCGGCGGGCCGAGCGTCGCGGACAGGTCGTCGCAGGAAGCTCCGTGGGCGTCCCGCGGCGACGGACGGTCTGGAACTCCGCGCGGGCCGTGGGGATGAACGACGAGAGCAGCAAACCGGGCAAGCGCCCCTCCGGGACCGGCAAATCAGCACACCGCCCGGCGGATCGTCGCGGCGGCCCGCCTCCGAAACGGAAAGCGGCCCCCCGTGAAGCGACAGGCGGGGGGGATAGTCCCCCCTCGCGCCCATCGCCGCCCGGCCTCGAAGCCCGACGCCTCGCCGTCCATCTGATCGAAGGCGTCCTGACGCGCGGCCACGCCCTCGATACCGCGCTCGCGTCGTCGGACGGCAATGCCGCCTTCAGCACGTTGGAGGCGCGGGATCGCGGCTTCGCGAGACTGATCGCCGCGACCGTGTTGCGCCACCTCGGATCGCTGGACGCCGTGATCGCGGGTTTCCTGGAGCGACCGCTCCCCGCCACGAGCTATCGCCCGCGCTCCATCCTCCAGATCGCCGCCGCCCAGATCCTCTATCTGGGCACGCCGGCCCACGCCGCAATCAACCTTGCTGTCGAGCAATGCCGTCGCGATCCACGCGCCGAGCGTTATGCCGGCCTCGCCAACGCCGTATTGCGTCGGCTCGCGTCTGACGGCCCCCGGCGGCTCGCGGACCTGCCGGCGCCCCGAACCGACATCCCCGACTGGATCTGGCGGCGCTGGTGCGCGGCCTACGGCGACGACATCGCCGCGCAGATCGCCGCGGCGAGCCTCACCGAAGCGGCACTCGATCTCTCGGCTCGGAGCGACGCGGCGGACTGGGCCACGCGCCTCGGCGGCCAGCTTCTCGATACGGGCTCGATCCGCCTCGCCGAAGCCGGCCGGATCGAGGATCTCCCGGGCTTCGCGGAGGGCGCCTGGTGGGTGCAGGACGCCGCCGCCAGCCTCCCCGTGCGCCTGCTGGGCGACGTCGCGGGGCTCTCGGTCGCCGACTTCTGCGCCGCACCGGGCGGCAAGACGGCGGCGCTGGCTGCCGCCGGCGCCAACGTCACGGCGGTTGATCAGTCCGAAGACCGCATCGCGCGCTTGCGTGAGAACGTCGACCGACTTCAGATCCATGATCGCGTGACGTTCATGAGGGCCGATATCTCCCGCTGGAGGGCCGGGTCGCCGTTCGATGCCGTACTGCTCGACGCCCCCTGCCTGTCGACCGGCACCATCCGCCGGCATCCCGACCTCATGCACCTGAAGCGATCAGGCGACCTCGCCCGCATCGTCGCCATCCAGGCGAAGCTGCTCGCGCGTGCGGCCGCCGTCGTGCGCCCGGGCGGACGCCTGCTCTATTGCGTTTGCTCGCTGGAGCCCGAGGAGGGCGAGGGCATCGTCGAGGCGTTCCTGTCCGCGACACCCGACTTCCGGCGCGTACCCATCACGGCAACCGAAGTGGCGGGCCACGGCGAGTGGCTGACCCCGACCGGCGACCTCCGCACGTTTCCTCATCACACCCCCGGCCCGGGAGCCATCGGCATGGACGGCTTCTACGCCGCCCGCATGGAGCGCACGGCGGCACATTGAACCGCCCATCGCACGTCTGTGGCCATGGCCGAACTGACATGCAATGCTTTCCTCCAACCAACAAGAGACGGAGGAAACGAATGCAATATCGGAAGGCTTTACGGATCGTGACGGCAGGCGCGGCCTTGCTGTTGGCGACCGCCCCGGCGCTGGCGCAGAAATCCGGCGGCGTCCTGAAATCCTACCTCTGGGACAATCCCCCGAGCGCATCGATCCACGAGGAAGCCACCATCTCGACGGTGTTTCCGATCTCGCCGGTCTTCAACAATCTGGTGATCTACGACCAGACGCGTCTCGAGGCCGGAACCGACACGATCAAGCCCGAGCTGGCCAAGTCCTGGAGCTGGGACGCCACGAACACGAAGATCACATTCAAGCTCGAAGAGGGCGTCACCTGGCATGACGGCAAGCCGTTCACCGCGGCAGACGTCAAATGCACGTTCGATCTCGTCGCCGGCCTGACGTCGGCCCCGGACTTCCGCAAGAATCCGCGTCAGGTCTGGTACCACAACGTCAAGGAGATCACGGCATCGGGCCCCAACGAGGTCAGCATCCAGCTGAAGGCTCCGCAGCCGTCGTTCCTGGCCCTTCTCGCGTCCGGCTATTCGCCCGTCTATCCGTGCCACGTCGCCATGAAGGACATGCGCGTGAAGCCGATCGGCACGGGGCCGTTCCGCTTCGTGGAACTGAAACGTGGCGAGGTCCTCCGCCTCGAGAAGAACCCGAGCTACTGGCGCAAGGGCAAACCGCATCTCGACGGCATCGAGTATCGGATCATCAACAGCCGCTCGACCCGCGTTCTGGCCTTCATCGCCGGCGAGCTGGATCTGACCTTCGTATCCGACGTCACCGTTGCCGGCATGAAGGATGTCAACGCCAAGGCGCCGACGGCCGTCTGTCAGTTCGTTCCCTCGAACAACACCGTCAACATGATCGTCAATTCGGCGAAGCCCCCCTTCGACAATCCGAAGATCCGGCGGGCCATGGCGTTGGCGTTGGACCGCAACGCTTTCAACACGATCCTGTCCGAGGGCAAGTCGTCGATCGGCGTCGTCATGTTGCCGGCACCGGAAGGCAAGTGGGCCATGCCGCCTGAGCGGCTCGCCAAAATTCCCGGCTACGGCGCGAACGTCGCGGCCGCTCAGGCAGAGGCCCGCAAGATCATGGAGGAGCTCGGTTACTCGGCCGCCAATCCGCTGAAGGTGAAGGTGTCGACGCGCGACATCCCGCTCTATCGCGACCCGGCCGTGATCTTCATCGACCAGATGAAGGCGATCCACATCGAGGGCGAGCTTGAGCCCGTGGATACGACGATCTGGCACGCCAAGGTGCAGCGCAAGGACTACGCCATCGGCCTCAATACGACGGGAGTCGGCGTCGACGATCCGGACGTGAACCTCGTCGAGAACTACACCTGCAAGTCGCCCCGCAACTACACGGGCTACTGCAACGCCGAGGTCGATCGCCTGATCTTCGCGCAATCGAGTGAGACGGACCCGGCGAAGCGCAAGGAACTCCTCTGGCAGGCCGAGCAGTTGATCGCCGAGGAGGTCGCCCGTCCGATCATCCTGCACAACCGTTCGGCGACCTGCTGGCACCCGCACGTGAAGGGCGTCACATCCCACAACAACTCGCTCTACAACAGCTGGCGCATGGAGAATGCCTGGCTGGACAGGTAGGCCTCTTGCCCCGTGCCGCTGGCATCCCTGGCTGGCGGCACGGCAGGACCTCGAAGCTCCCTCGGGCACGAACCCTTGTCGTTTCGGCCTCCACTCGCTAGGTTCCGGCGACCTTCGCGATCAAGTTCGTGATCAACCCCGAGCCCAAGGAGTATTCCGGTGGCCCTCACGCTCCCCCCCCTCCCCTACGCCTACGACGCGCTCCAGCCGTTCATGTCGAAGGAGACGCTCGAGTTCCATCACGACAAGCACCACAACGCCTACGTGACGGCGGGCAATCCGATGGTGGCTGACGGCACCAAGTATGCCGGCAAGAGCCTCGAAGAGATCTGCAAGATGGCCTTCGACGCGAAGGACCAGCCGGCGATCAACCAGATCGGCCAGCACTACAATCACACCCACTTCTGGAACTGGATGAAGAAGGGTGGCGGCGGCACCAAGCTGCCCGGCAAGATCGAAGGCCTCGTCAAGGACTACGGCGGCTACGACAAGATGAAGGCCGACTTCATCCAGGCCGGCGTGACCCAGTTCGGCTCCGGCTGGTGCTGGCTCGCGATCAAGGGCGGCAAGCTCGAGGTCATGAAGACGCCGAACGGCGAGAACCCGATCATGCACGGCGCCCAGCCGATCCTCGGCTGCGACGTGTGGGAGCACAGCTACTACATCGACTACCGCAATCTCCGTCCGAAGTACCTCGAGGCATTCGTCGACAGCCTCGTGAACTGGGACTACGTGGAAGAGATGGCCGCGAAGGCGAAGTAATCACGTCCGGCTTCGGAGCGCGGATTTGCACGACGGGGATCCTCACGGGTCCCCGTCGTCGTTTTGGCCCGACGCCGGCGCCCTCACGCCGCGCGGCCGAACTGGGCCACGATGCGGGAGTTGCGCTATCAACCCGCTCCACCCGGGCCCATGCTAAGCTTGTGCTTTGCAAGGGCTCGCCAGCGCCGGAGTTTGCTGCTCCCATGGCGCAAAGGCGTTCGCTGCCATAAAAGAACGGCAACTCCGCTGGCTCACCGCGCTCCATGACTGATCCGCTGCCGACGACCGGCCTCACCGACGCGGGCATTTTCGGCGACCTCTCGAACGACGAACGCGCATCATTGGAGCAGGAACTTCGCCCTGTTCCGATGCGCCGAGGCGAAGTCCTCATGCGCCAGGGCGACCCGGCTGACGTTCTCTACGTCGTCGTGTCCGGCCGCTTCGACGTGCGCGTCGAAGGCACCGCCGACGCCATCGCCGAGATCGGCCCAGGTTCCCCGATCGGGGAGATCGCCTTTCTTGCGGGCGGCCGACGCACCGCCACCGTGACCGCCGTCCGCGACAGCCTCGTCGCCCGCCTCGACCGCGCTGATTTCGACCGCCTCTGCCAGCGCATCCCACGCATTTGGTCGACCCTGACGACCACGCTCGCCCGCCGCCTCGCAGCCCAGACCTCCGGCCGTGCCGTGCCCGTTGCCAACGCCCCGCGCACGATTGCCCTGATCCGGGCCGGCCCCGAGCCCATGCCGCCCGAATTTCCGGGCCAGCTCGCGGCGTCCTTTGCCCGCCACGGCCGCACCATCATCGTCGACAGCGCCTCAGCCCCCCGCATCTGCGGCACTCCCGATATCGCGAGTGGCGCGGCGACGGGCGCGCTGAACGCGCTCGAAGGCGCCCACGACACGGTGATCTACGTCGCCGACGCGCAATTGACCGCCTGGTCCGAGAAGGCCATGCGCCAGGCGGACATCGTCCTTCGCGTCGGTGTCGTCGAGCGCCCGCCGGCTGCCGAGGTCGCCGAGAACGTCCTCGAAACCTTCGCCGCCTCCCTGTTGTCGCCGGCAGCACAGCGGCTCGTTCTCCTGCACCCCCGCCGCGCAGCCCCGCGCGGCACACGCCGGTGGCTGGCACATCGGCGGATCGCGATGCATCACCACGCTGCGCGCGGCGACTTGGCCGACCTCGACAGGCTGGCCCGCTTCGTCACGGGGCGCGCGATCGGCCTCGTCGCCTGTGGCGGAGGCGCCTTCTGTGCGGCCCACGTCGGCCTCTATCAGGCCCTCGTCGAAGGCGGCGTCACGATCGATATCATGGGCGGTACATCCGGCGGCAGCGCCATGGCGGCTGGCTTTGCCATGGGCCTCGACGCATCGGAAATCGACGCGGCGATTCACGACATCTTCGTCCGCCACCGTGCCCTGCGCCGCTATACGTGGCCCCGGTACGCGATCCTCGACCACACGCACTTCGACCGGCTGCTCGAGCGCTACTATGGCGGCGTCGAGATCGAGGACCTCTGGATCCCCTTCTTCGCCATCTCGACCAATCTGTCCCGCTACGGCCATCACATTCACCGTGTGGGCCCGCTCTGGGAGGCCGTCCGCGCCTCGGGATCGATTCCCGCGCTGCTGCCGCCCTTCTACACGGCGGACGGCGAGATGCTCGTGGATGGAGCCCTGGTCGAGAACGTCCCCGTGCGCGTCATGCACCAGATGAAGCAGGGGCCGAACATCGTCGTCGCCTTCGAGGTTCCCCAGCTCGAGCGCTTCTCCGTCGACTACCGCTCGCTTCCGTCCCGCGGCGCCCTTGTCCGGCGCCTGTTGCTGCCGTTTGGCGGCACCCCGCTACCAGATGCGCCGAGTCTCGGTACCGTCCTGATGCGCAGCGTCCTCGCCGACCGCCACAGCTTCGAGCGCCACCTTCAGAAATCGGACACGCTGCTCGTGCCGCCCTTGCCGGCCGACATGAGCATTCTGGACTGGACCCGCCACGGGGAGCTCGTCCGGGCGACGCGCGAATGGATGGCAGCCGAACTGCTCCGCCAACGCGCCGGGCAAACGCCCGCCTTCGCGTTGCAGCCGTCACACGGCGCGCTCGTCCGGGCCGAGCGCCGGGACATCGACAAGTCGTGAAGACAAGTGATTGGTCTTCTGCAGCTAGAGAGCTTTAGGGTTCATTGGACCGATGCGATCACGGCGATACCGCCGACTTGCAAAGGCTCCGGGGCATTGCGACATCTTTGATCGAGGAGCGAGCAGGAATGGTCACGAGACGCCACTTCGCGGCAGGCGCGGTATCGGCAATCTCGATGGCGTACGCCGTCGCTCCCGCATTATCATCCGATCAGCAAGGCGCCGCCCCGTCCAAAGGAGCTTTCCCGGTGCAGAAATCCGATCAGGAATGGAAGTCCATACTGACCAAGGAGCAATACTACGTGCTCCGCCAGCACGGTACGGAACGTGCGTTCACGAGCCCCCTCGACAAGATCTACGCCCCCGGTGAGTACCGGTGCGCAGGCTGTGACACGCTTCTGTTCACCTCCGATACGAAGTTCGACAGCCGCACGGGCTGGCCGAGCTTCTTCAAGCCGGTCGAGAACGCTGTCGGCACCACCACCGATCGGTCGTTCTTCATGGTCCGGACCGAAGTGCATTGCGCGACGTGCGGCGGCCATCTCGGCCACGTCTTCCCCGACGGCCCGAAGCCGACCGGGCAGCGCTACTGCATGAACGGCGTCGCGATGAAGTTCGTCCCCAAGACCGACGCGCCCGCGTCGCCCGAGAACAAGTCCTGATCCGGCCGGCCCGAGAGCGGAGAACACCGATGCGAACACTCATTCCGGCGATCCGGACGGCGCTTGTCGCCGTCGCGATGGCGGTTGGTCTTGCAGCGCTCCCGGGCGTGGCCCAGACGCCGGACAAATCTCCGGCGACGGGCCCCGGCGCCGGCAAGCCGGCCAATCTCGAGATCGCGACCTTCGCGGGTGGCTGCTTCTGGTGTGTGGAGTACGACTTCGACAAGGTCGAGGGCGTCGTGTCCACCACGTCGGGCTTTATGGGCGGAAAGACACCGAACCCCACCTACAAGCAGGTCACGTCCGGCGGCACGGGCCACATCGAGGTCGTCCAGATCGCGTTCGACCCCGCGAAGGTGAGCTACTCGAAGCTGGTCGAGCATTTCTGGCGGACCGTGGACCCTTACGACGCCGGTGGCCAGTTCTGTGACCGCGGCGAGAGCTACACCACCGCCATCTTCGCTCACAGCCCCGCCCAGAAAGCCATCGCCGAGAAATCCAGGGCCAATCTGGTCGCCAACGGTCCCCTGAAACAGCCCGTTGCAACGACCATCCGCGACTCGGGGCCATTTACGGCAGCCGAGGCCTATCATCAGGATTTCTACACCAAGAATCCGCTGCGCTATAAGTTCTACCGGAACGGCTGCGGTCGGGACCAGCGCCTTGCGGTCATCTGGGGCAGCAAGGCCGGCCACTGAAGCCGGTCCCGGCACCGGGTTACTGAAACAGGTCGTATACGACCGGTGTCGTTTGCCAGTCATGCACAATCCCGAGAGTTCGCGCTGGACGATGGCGATAGAATCCGCCACCTGTCCGCTGCGAATCGATGAGGTGTATGATGCGGGGCATAATTCTTGCGGGCGGTAGTGGCACCCGGCTCTATCCTTTGACGCTGTCGTTGTCGAAGCAGCTGCTCCCCGTCTACGACAAGCCAATGATCTACTATCCGCTGTCGGTCCTGATGCTGGCCGGCATTCGCGAGATCCTGATAATCACCACGCCGGATGACCAGAGCCAGTTCCAGCGCCTGCTCGGCTCGGGCACCCAGTTCGGCGTCAAGTTGCAGTACGCCGTCCAGCCGAAGCCCGAGGGCCTCGCCCAGGCCTTCCACATCGGCGCCGAGTTCGTCGGCGACGGTCCGGCCTCTCTGATCCTCGGCGACAACATCTTCTACGGCCACGGCCTTCCCGAACACCTGGCGGCCGGTCGCGCGCGGACCTCCGGCGCCACGGTCTTCGCCTATCAGGTCGCCGACCCGCAGCGCTACGGCGTGCTCGGCTTCGACAAGTCCGGCCGCGCCACCTCGATCGAGGAGAAGCCGCTCGAGCCCAGGTCGGATTGGGCCGTGACCGGGCTCTACATGTACGACAACCGCGTGATCGAGCTGGCCCGCTCCATCAAGCCGTCCGCGCGTGGCGAACTCGAGATCACCGACCTGAACCGTCTCTACCTCGAAGCCGGTAACCTCCACGTCGAGAAGCTCGGTCGTGGTTTCGCCTGGCTCGACACCGGCACCTTCGACTCCCTCCTCGACGCCAACGACTACGTGGCAACTCTCGAGCGCCGGCAGGGGTTGAAGGTCTGCTGTCCGGAAGAGATCGCCTTGCGACAGGGCTTCGTCACCGCCGACGAGATCCAGCCCTGGCTGGCGCGCCTCGGGAAATCCGCTTACGCCGACTATATCCGCCGCCTCATCCGGCACATGGCGGAGGCCCACCGATGAAAGTCGAGACGACCGATCTGGCCGGCGTCCTGATCCTCACGCCGCGCGTCTTCGCCGACGACCGGGGGTTTTTCCTCGAGACCTACAGCCACAAGGCCATGACGGCGACCGGCATCCCGGACGTGTTCGTTCAGGACAACCATGCCCTGTCGAAGGATCGGGGCGTCGTCCGCGGCCTGCATCTGCAATGCCCACCCGTCCCCCAGGGCAAGCTCGTTCGCTGCCTCCGGGGTGCGATCCTCGATGTCGCCGTCGACGTACGCCACGGCTCGCCCACGTTCGGCCGCCACGTCGCTATCGAGCTGACGGCGGCCAATCACCGCCAGCTCTGGGTGCCGCCCGGCTTCCTCCACGGCTACGCCACGCTCGAGCCCGATACCGAGGTCGCCTACAAGGTCACGGGCTACTACGCGCCCGAGTGCGACCGCGCCGTCGCCTGGAACGATCCCGCGCTCGCCATTGCGTGGCCAGTCACAGCGGCCGAGGCCATCCTGTCGCCGAAGGACAAGGCCGCCCGACCGCTCGCCGAGCATCCGGTCTATTTTCGTTACGAGAACTGAGGAAGCCCCGACATGCGGATCCTGGTCACCGGCGGTGCTGGCTTCATCGGCTCGGCGCTCTGCCGCCACCTCGTGAAGAACGAGGGCGTCCATGTCCTGAACCTCGACAAGCTGACCTACGCGGCGAACCTCGCCTCGCTGGAGCCGATCGCGGGCTACCCGGGTTATACCTTCCTGCAGGCCGACATCTGCGACCGGGCCGCCGTCGACAAGGCCTTCGCCGATTTCCGCCCCGAAGCTGTGATTCATCTGGCGGCGGAAAGCCACGTCGACCGGTCGATCACGGGCGCGGCGGCCTTCATCGAGACGAACATCGTCGGCACCTACCAGTTGCTGGAAGCAGCCCGCGCCTACTGGGACCATCTCCCGGGTCCGTCGCGCGACGCCTTCCGCTTCCTGCATGTCTCGACCGACGAGGTCTATGGCTCCCTCGGTGACGACGGCCTGTTCGAGGAGACGACGCCCTACGACCCGTCCTCGCCCTATTCCGCCAGCAAGGCCGCGTCCGACCATATCGTCATGGCGTGGCACCGCACCTACGGCTTCCCCGCGCTGATCTCGAACTGCTCGAACAACTACGGGCCCTATCAGTTTCCGGAAAAGCTGATCCCGCTGATGATCCTGAATGCGCGCGACAGCCGCCCGCTGACCGTCTACGGCGACGGCCTGAACGTACGCGACTGGCTCTACGTCGACGACCACGCCCGCGCCCTGTGGCTGATCCTGCGCCGCGGCCGCCTCGGCGAGAAATACAACGTCGGCGGCCGCAACGAGCGCACCAACCTCGCCGTCGTCGACGTCATCTGCGCCTTGATGGACGAGGCCCGCCCCGAAGCTGCCCCGCACACGAAGCTCGTCACCTACGTCAAGGATCGGCCGGGACACGACCGGCGCTACGCCATCGACGCGACGAAACTCGAAACCGAACTCGGCTGGCGCGCCCGCGAGACGTTCGAGACCGGGATCGCCCGCACCGTCACCTGGTACCTGGAAAACGAGGCCTGGTGGGCCCCGCTCCGCAAAGGCGTCTACACGGGCGAGCGCCTCGGCCTCGTGACAGCCACCCCGACCGCCACAGCAGGCCACTCGCCGTAACGGCCGTTGCGCTTGCCCACGCGGCGTTCCTATGCTGACCGGACTGTCACCCGGACACGAGGACCGCCCCATGTCGCACGCTCACTCTCTGCCCACCCGCAAGCTGGGGCGAACGGGCCTCACCGTATCGACCCTGGGCTTCGGCAGCGCGCCGCTTGGCGACATCTACGAGGTGCTCGACGACGCAACGGCGATCGCAACGGTCGAGACGGCCGCCGCATCAGGTGTCACTCTTTTCGATACCGCCCCGCTCTACGGGCAAGGCAGCGCCGAACATCGCATCGGAACCGCGCTGCGCCGGCGGCCCAGAGGCAGTTACGTCGTCTCGACCAAGGTCGGCAGGGTTCTGTCACCCGCACCGAAGGGACGCATCAAGACCAGCCGCTTCGTCGGCGGCCTCGAGTTCGATGTCACGAACGATTACACCTATGACGCCGCCATGCGCTCCCACGAGCACTCGCTCATGCGCCTCGGCCTGCCAGCCGTCGACATCCTCCTGATCCACGACGCCGACGCCTGGACACACGGCCCCGAGGCTGGCGAGGCGCGCTACCGAGAGGCCATGGACGGCGCCTATCGCGCGCTCGAAAAGCTGCGCTCGGAAGGCGTCGTGAAGGGCATAGGCCTCGGCCTCAACGATCCGGCCTTCATGGCGCGCTATCTGCGCGACGGCGATTTCGACTGCATCCTGATGGCCGGACGCTACTCGCTGCTCGAACAGCCTGCCCTGGCCGAGGTCTTGCCGCTCTGCACCAGCAAGAACGTAGGCGTGATCCTCGGCGGCGTCTTCAACTCGGGGATTCTCGCGACCGGCCCGATCCCCGATGCGCGCTACAATTACACTCCCGCGCCGCCGGCCATCGTCGAGAAGGTGACGCGGATCGAGCGCGTCTGCGCCAGCCACGGCGTTCCGCTCCCGACCGCGGCGATGCATTTCCCGCTCGGGCATCCGGCGGTCTCGTCGCTGGCGCTCGGCGCGGTCACCCCGGCCGAGGTGAAGGCCAACGTCGCCGCCATGTCGACCCCGGTGCCGTCGGCGCTCTGGGCCGACCTGAAGAGCGAAGGTCTCCTCGCTCCCGACGCGCCGGTTCCGGCCTGAGCGCGAAGCCAGAGCCTATCGGCGATAGTGCCGCGCCATGAACTCCGGCGTGAACTTTCCGCTGCCGAGGTCCTCCGCGACCGCGTCCGCCGTACGCTCATCCGGCGGCCCATAGCCACCGGCGCCGGGCGTTTCGACGACCACGCTCTCGCCCGCGTTGAGCGGCATCCGCACCTTGTTGGCGAGCTGCCGCCGCGCACCGGACGGCTCCACGAGCACGAAGCGCCCGGTCCCCCCGGGCTCGCCACCGAAGAGGCCCCACGGCCGGTGCGTGAAGCGCTCGCCGACGCCGGAGAACTCGCAGCGGTGACCGACCGGCGTCACGATACGGCGGATGCCGAGCCCGCCCCGCGTCCGCCCCGCGCCACCGGAATCCTCGACGAAGCCATAGGCGAGCACGCGCAGCGGATACTCCATCTCGATCGCCTCGACGGGCAGGTTCGAGGTGTTGGTGATCCCGGCCTGCACGCCGTCCTTGCCGTCCTTGGTCGCCCGCGCGCCCATGCCGCCGCCGAGCGTCTCGAGATAGACGTAGGGTCGTCCGGTCTCCGGATCGTTGCCGGCGAAAACAGCTGACGTGTTGGCCCCGTTCGCAGCCGCGATCACCTTGTCGGGCAGCGCCTGCGCCAACGCGCCGAGCACCACGTCGATCCCACGCTGGCAGGTATTGGCCCTGAGCGCCACGGCGGCGGGCGCCACGCAGTTCACGACCGTCCCGAGCGGCGCGATGATCTCGACGGCATCGAGCACGCCCTGATTGTTCGGAAGGTCCGGATCGAGCACGGCCTTCAACCCGAAGAAGACGCAAGATTGCGTCGCGTTGAATGTCAGGTTCACGTTCCCCGGCACTTGCGGGTCCGAGCCCGTCCAGTCGAACACGATGCGATCACCGGACTTGTCGATCACCAGCTTGAAGCGCACGTCCTTCGCTTCGAGACCATCGTCGTCGAGGACGTCCTCGAAGGCGTAGCGGCCATCCGGGATTTTCGCGATCTCGGCCCGCATCCGCGCCGTCGACCGCGACACGATCTCGTCGAACGCCGTCTCGAGCGTGCCGAGCCCGTAGCGGTGACTCAGCGCCTTCAACCGCTCGACGCCGAGCCGGCAGGCCGCGATCTGCGCGTTGATGTCGCCTTTCCGCTCTTCCGGCAGCCTCATGTTCAGGAGGATGATGTCCATCAGCTCCTGCGCGAGCTGGCCGCGACGCATCAGGCGAACCACCGGAATGCGCAGCCCTTCTTTCCAGATCTCGTTGAGGCCGCCCGACATGGAGCCCGCCGCAGCCCCGCCCACGTCGGCATGATGCGCGATGTTGGCGACGAGCCCTATCAGCCGACCATCCTCGAACACCGGCATCGCGAAGTTGAGATCGGGAAGATGCGTCCCGCCCGCGACATGCGGATCATTGGCGAGGAACAGGTCGCCTTCTTCGATGCTGTCGCCGTACTTGGCGAGCAGCGCCGCGATGAGCCCCGTCATCGACGAGATGTGGATCGGCAGCGAGCCCTGCGATTGCGCGATGAGCCGCCCCTTGGCATCCGCGATGGCAATCGAGTGGTCGTGCCGCTCCTTTATGTTCGTCGAATAGGCCGAGCGCATCAGCGTGATGAAGCACTCGTCGGTGACGGAGAGGAGCCCGTTCCACACGATCTCGAGCGTGATGGGATCGATCGAGCTGGTCATGCACGGACTCCGATAACGAGATTGAGGGACGCATCCACGACGGCCGAATATCCGGGCGGCACGGGGGTCGTCGCATCGAGCTGTTCGATCACCGCCGGCCCGGCGACGCTGTCCCCCGGAGCGAGATCGTCACGCCACACGATACGCGCGTCGACGGCCGCGTCGCCCGCGAACCACACCGGCCGGGTCCGGGCGTCCCGTCCGCTCCGCTTCGGCGGGACACGTGGCGGCCCGATATCCGGAAGGCGGCCGATGCCCGTGAGCCGCAGGTTCACGATCTCGACCGGCGCCGCCGGATCGCAATGTCCGTAACTGCGGGCATGTGCGGCGTGGAACAGCGCAGCGAGTTCGGCGGCTGGCGGCAGATCGAGGCCGCGATCGTCGGGGATCGGCACAGAGAGTTCGTAGTTCTGACCGATATAGCGCATGTCCGCGACGAGTTCCGCCCGCGCGTCGCTCTTCGCGATCCGCTCCCGCGCCCACCACTGTTCGAGCGCCGCGCTGAGCCGCGCCAATTCACGCTTGACGATGCCGAGGTCGCCCGCGAGCGGCGTCCGGCACGTGGCGACGAAACTTTCCTTCAGATCGGCGACGACGAGCCCTTGCGCGCAAAGGATTCCCGGCGAGGGCGGCACGAGGACAGCCCGCATGCCGATCTCCTCGGCGAGTTCGATGGCGTGCAGCGCGCCGGCCCCGCCGAACGGCATCAGCACGAACGGTCGCGGATCGTGCCCGCGCTCGATCGACACGGCCCGGATGGCGCGCATCATGTTGGCATTGACGATCCTGACGATGCCGAGCGCCGCCGCCTCGATACTGAGACCGAGCCGATCGGCAACCGGCCGCACAGCGTTCTCGGCGGCCGCCTTGTCGAGCCGCATGTCGCCGCCGAGCAACTCCACTGGCAATCGCCCCAGGACGACGTTGGCGTCCGACACGGTGGGGAGTGTGCCCCCACGGCCGTAGCAGGCCGGCCCCGGAACGGCGCCGGCGCTTTCCGGCCCGACCTTCATCAGGCCATCGGCGCCGAAGTGCGCGATCGACCCGCCGCCGGCACCGATGGTGTGGATGTCGATTGCCGGCATGCGCACCGGAAATCCGGCGACGTCACGGCCGAACGCCATTTCCGCCTTGCCGCCGCGCACGAGGCAGACGTCGGTCGACGTCCCACCCATGTCGAACGTGATGACGTCGGGATGTCCCGACAGCGCGGCCACGTGGCAGGCGCCGACGACGCCGGCCGCGGGCCCCGATAGTGCGGTGCGCACCGGGAACTGCGATGCCCTCTCGATCGACATCAGCCCGCCGGACGACTGGTTGATGCCGATGGCGGCTGCGGGCGCGATCTCTCGGATAGCCTGCCCGAGGCGCTCCATGTAGAGCGTCACTTGCGGTTGCAGGTAGGCGTTGAGCACCGTCGTCGACATCCGCTCGTACTCGCGGAACTCGGGTTGCACCTCCGACGAGACGGAGAGGTGCAGTCCGGGCGCCGCCTCCCGGATGGCGGCCGCGAGCCGCCGCTCGTGATCGGGATTGAGGAACGAGAACAGGAGACAGATGGCGACGCCGTCCACGCCCGCGCCGGCGATCGCCGCCGCGACCTGCCGCACTTCCGCCTCCTCGAGCCCGACGATCACCTCGCCCCGCGAACCGATCCGCTCGACGGCCTCGAAGCGGCGCTCACGAGGAATGAGCGGCGGCGGATAGTCGGTCTGGATGTCGTAGACGCGCGGCCGGATCTGCCGGCCGATCTCGAGGAGATCCCGGAACCCGGCCGTCGTGACAAGCGCCAGCTTGCCGCCCTTTCTCTGGATCAGCGCATTGGTCGCGACCGTCGTGCCGTGCGCGAAGCGCTCCATGGCCCCGAGGTCGACCCCGTGCCGGTCCTTCAGCCCCTGCAGACCCTCGACGATGGCGATCGACGGATCGGCCGGCGTCGATGGCACCTTGTGCACGGCGATGCGCCCCGTCGGCGGCTCGAACGCAAACAGATCCGTGAAGGTGCCGCCCACGTCGACACCGATCAGCCAGCCCACGCCCATCTCCTGCGATTGATTTACTTTCGCCAATCATGCGGCCCCTTGACCTCCTCGACAAGCGCGGCCCGGTCAAGGATAGTCCCGCACGTTGTCGCGGAACTCGATCGGTGAGGCGGACGGGACCAGTGCGCTATTCGTTGACCACACTTCTGGGCCAGGCGCTGATGGGCAATCGCGGCTGGCGTCAGGCATGGCGTCGTCCAGACCCGAAGCCCGACTACGACGTCGTCATCGTCGGCGGCGGTGGCCACGGCCTCGCCACGGCCTATTATCTGGCCAAGGAGCACGGCCTGAGCCGCGTCGCGGTCCTCGAAAAGGGCTGGATCGGCAACGGCAACGTCGGCCGCAACACCACGATCATCCGCTCGAACTACCTTCTGCCGGGCAATACCCCGTTCTACGAATGGTCCCTCAAGCTCTGGGAGGGCCTGGAGCAGGACATCAACTACAACGCCATGGTGAGCCAGCGTGGCGTGCTCAATCTTTACCATTCCGACGGCCAGCGCGACGCCTACGCCCGGCGTGGCAACGCCATGCGCATGTTCGGCGTCGACAGCGATCTGCTCGACCGCGAGCAGGTCCGCGCGATGGTGCCCTACCTCGACTTCGACAACGCGCGCTTCCCGATCCAGGGCGGCCTGATCCAGCGCCGGGGCGGCACGGTCCGTCACGATGCCGTCGCCTGGGGCTATGCCCGCGCGGCGGACCAGCGCGGCGTCGACATCATCGAGAACTGCGAGGTCACCGGCATCGACGTGATCGACGGTCGCGCGGTCGGCGTCATGACGACGCGTGGCCCCATCAAGGCGAAGAAGATCGGGCTGGCGGCGGCGGGCAACTCGTCGCGCGTTGCCGCCATGGCCGGCCTCCGGCTCCCGATCGAGAGCCATGTGCTGCAAGCGTTCGTCTCCGAAGGCGTGAAGCCTCTGATCGATAACGTCGTGACCTTCGGCGCCGGCCACTTCTACATCTCCCAGTCCGACAAGGGCGGCCTCGTTTTCGGCGGCGACATCGACGGCTACAATTCCTACGCGTGGCGCGGCAACCTGCCGATGGTCGAGGACGTGGCCGAATGCGGCATGGCGCTCATGCCCATGCTCGGGCGCCTGCGCATGCTGCGGAGCTGGGGCGGCCTGATGGACATGTCGATGGACGGCTCGCCCATCATCGACCGCACGCCCGTGGACGGCCTCTATCTGAATGCCGGCTGGTGCTACGGCGGCTTCAAGGCGACCCCGGCGTCCGGCTGGTGCTTCGCCCACACCATCGCCCGTAACGAGCCGCACGCCTTCAACGCCGCCATGCGACTGGACCGGTTCGCCAGTGGACGCCTGATCGACGAGAAGGGCGCCGGCGCCCAGCCGAACCTGCACTGAGACCGAACGGTCACCGAGGAACCAGCGATGCGCATTCCCTGCTGCTACTGCGGCGCCCGCGGGCACGAGGAGTTCACCTACCTCGGCGACGCGACACTGGCCCGCCCATCGACGGAGATCGGTGCGCCAGCCGACGACGCGACCGCGGCGGCGTGGCATGACTACGTCTATGTGCGCGATAACCCGTCCGGCCGGCATCGCGAGCTTTGGCAGCATACAGGCGGCTGCCGCGCCTGGCTCGTCGTCACCCGCGATACCCGCACGCACGAAATCCACGGCGTCGAGGCTGCCCGCGACGTGGCACTGGCACGCGAGGCCACACATGAATGACAGTTCGCCCGCGACCCCGCCGCAAAGATCCAGCGCGCCAGTGACGGCCATGCGCCTCATGGATGGCGGCCTGATCGACCGCTCCCGCACCCTCGGCTTCACCTTCGACGGCACGCGCTACACCGGGCATCCCGGCGATACGCTCGCCTCGGCGTTGCTCGCCAACGGCGTCCGCCTCGTCGGCCGGTCGTTCAAGTATCACCGCCCGCGCGGCATCCTGACCGCTGGCCCCGAGGAGCCGAACGCCCTCGTCGAGCTGCGCACCGGCGCCCGGCGCGAACCCAACACACGCGCCACCACCATCGAGCTTTACGACGGCCTCGTTGCTGCCAGCCAGAACCGTTGGCCCTCGCTCCAGTACGATCTTCTCTCGATCAATGGGCTCGCCGGCCCGCTGATCGGGGCTGGCTTCTACTACAAGACCTTCATGTGGCCCGCCGCCTGGTGGGAAAAGGTCTACGAGCCGCTGATCCGGCGCGCGGCGGGCCTCGGGCGCGCCTCCGGCGTTGCCGACCCGGATCACTACGACAAGGGCCATCTGCATTGCGACGTGCTGGTGATCGGCGCCGGTCCGTCAGGTCTGATGGCGGCATTGGCGGCAGGCCGGGCAGGCGCTCGCGTCGTGCTCTGCGAGGAAGACAGCCGCCTCGGCGGACGCGCGCTGCTTGACGGCCGACGCATCGACCAGCGTCCCGCCGCGGACTGGGTGGCCGCCATCGAAGCCGAGCTTGCGGCGATGCCGGACGTTCGCATCCTGAAGCGCACCAGCGTCGTCGCGGCCTACGACCACGGCACGTTCGCGGCGGTGGAGCGCAACAACGACCATCTCGCCGAGCCCCCGGCCTTCGCGCCGCGCCAGACGCTCTGGCGCATCGTCGCCCAACGATCCGTGCTCGCCGCAGGCGCCCTCGAGCGTCCGCTCGTCTTCCCGGGCAACGACCGGCCGGGCGTGATGCTGGCTGGCGCCGCCCGCGCCTACGTCAATCGCTTTGCCGTCATGCCAGGCCGTCGCGCGGTCGTTTTCGCGACCAACGATGACGCGGCCCTCACCGTCACCACTCTCGCCGAGGTCGGGATTGACGTGGCCGCCGTCGTCGATGCCCGCTCCGAGATGTCGCCTGCCATGGAAGCCGCGGCCAGAATGGCGAGCGCCCTCCTCATCACGGGCGGCGCCGTCACGCGCGTGCGCGGCTCGCTCGGCGTCGAAGGCGTGGAGATCCGCTCCGCCGACGGCCGCAAGACCCGCATCGCCTGCGACCTCCTGTGCATGTCGGGCGGCTGGACCCCGAACCTCCATCTGACCTGCCATCAGAACAACCGGCCCGTCTGGGATGCCCGCCTCGCCGCCTTTGTGCCGGGGAATCTACCGTCAGGGATGGCCGTCGCAGGTGCAGCGAACGGCGAGATGAGCACCCGGTCCGCCATCATGCGCGGCGCGGAACTCGGTGTCGCGGCAGCCGTCGCCTGCGGGTTTCGCGCCGCGTCGCCGGACCTGCCGCCCACTGACGAGGAAAGCACGTCCTCGTCGCCGCTCTGGCGCGTCACCGGCGTCACGGGAAAGGCCTTCGTCGACTTCCAGAACGACGTCACCGTCACCGACATCGGGCTGGCGCATCGCGAAGGCTTCCGCTCGGTGGAGCACATGAAGCGCTACACGACGCTCGGCATGGCGACCGACCAGGGCAAGACGTCGAGCATCAACGGCCTCGCATTGATGGCCGAGCTGACCGAGCGTTCGATCCCCGATACCGGCATCACGACGTTCCGGCCGCCCTATCAGCCGGTCGCCCTCGGCACGCTCGCCGGCCACCATCGCGGCAAGGATTTTCGGCCGACGCGCCTGACGCCGACCCACGCCTGGGCGGCTGAGCGCGGCGCGGTGTTCGTCGAGACGGGCGCTTGGCTCAGGGCCCAGTGGTATCCCGAATCCGGCGAGCGGGACTGGCTCGAGAGCGTAAACCGCGAGGTGCGGACCGTCCGCAACGCGGTCGGCGTCTGCGATGTCTCGACGCTCGGCAAGATCGACGTTCAGGGCCCGGGCGCGGCGGGCCTGCTCGATTTCCTCTACGCCAACACCATGTCGACGCTCCCCGTCGGCCGCGCCCGCTATGGCCTCATGCTGCGCGAGGACGGCTTCGTCATGGACGACGGCACGGTCTCCCGCTTCGCGCCCGATCACTTCGTCATCACGACGACGACGGCCAATGCCGCGAAAGTACTCCAGCACATGGAGCACGCGCTGCAATGGCTGCGGCCCGACCTCGAGGCGGCCGTGGTGTCCATCAGCGAACAGTGGGCCCAGTTCTCGATCGCCGGCCCCCGATCCCGTGACGTCCTTCAGCGCGTCGTCGACTCACCGGAAGCCATCTCGAACGCGGCCTTTCCGTTCATGGCCATCGCCGAGACGACCGTGCTCGGCGGCCTGCCAGCGCGCCTCTTCCGGATCTCCTATTCCGGCGAACTCGCCTACGAGATCGCGGTCGCGGCCGGCTACGGCGAGGCCCTGATCCGGGCGATCATGGAGCAGGGTCGCGACTTCGGGATCGCCCCCTACGGCACCGAGACCCTCGGCGTGCTCCGCATCGAGAAAGGCCACGTCGCCGGCAACGAGCTGAGCGGCCAGACGACGGCCCGCGACCTGGGCCTCGGCCGCATGCTGGCAAAGAAGAAGGACTACATCGGTCGCGTCCTGCAGGAGCGCCCGGCACTGCTGGCCGGGGACCGTCCGGCACTCGTCGGACTGAGACCGGTCGATACCGGCGCGCGGCTCCGCGCGGGCGCCCATCTCGTGGCGTCGGGGCAGGAGCCGGTCGCGGCCAATGACCTCGGCTACGTCACGTCGGTGGCCTTTTCGCCGACCCTCGGCCATTGGATCGGCCTCGCCCTCCTGTCCGGTGGTCCCGCCCGCCACGGCGAGCGCGTTCGCGTCTGGGACCCGGTTCGCTCGGGCGACGTGTTGGCCGAGGTCTGCGACACGGTGTTTGTCGATCCGAAGGGAGAGCGCCTCCATGTCTGAGACGTCCACGCTCTGGCGTCCACCGCTTGGCGACGCCCTCAAGATCGGCCGTCATGGCCGCCGCGTGGACCGTGCAGGCGTCACCGTCGACATCGTCCGCCCGGCCCGTGCATGGTCTCTTGTGGCCCGCCGTGGGGCGGCCGACGCACTCGCAATCGCGGCGGAGCAGGAATTGGGACTGCCCTGGCCGAAGGCGCCCCGATACGCCGCCCGTGGCAGCACGTTCGTCGTCTGGACGGGACCGGATCGTTGGCTTCTGGTCGAGGGACCAGCCGGCATGAGCGATAGCGTCCGGGCGACGCTCCCCGCTGGCGTCACGTCTCACGTCTACGCGACCGACCAGACGGACGCCCTCCAGATCCTGCACCTCTCCGGCCCGCGTCTTCGCGATGCGCTCGCCAAGGGCGTCACGATCGATCTTCACCCGAGGAGTTTCGCCCCCGGTAACGCGGCCATCACCCAAGTCTCGCACCTGACCGTCAACCTGTGGCAGATCTCGGACGATCCCATCTTCGGCGTCGCGGTGGCGCGGAGCCTGGCCGGAAGCTTTGCAAGCTGGCTCACGGCATCGGCCGCCGAGTTCGGTCTCGAGGTTCGCGACGGAGCAGACATCTGAGTGAGACGGCATACGATCTGGTCATCGTCGGGGGCGGCATCAACGGTTGCGGCATCGCACGCGACGCGGCCGGGCGTGGCCTGAAGGTTCTGCTTGCGGAAAGAGGCGATCTCGCCAGCGGCACGTCGTCCGCCTCGACCAAACTCATCCATGGCGGCCTCCGTTACCTCGAGCACTACGAGTTTCGCCTCGTCGCCGAGGCGCTGGCCGAGCGCGAAGTTCTGTGGGCGATGGCGCCGCACATAATCTGGCCGCTACGTTTCGTGCTGCCGCACCACAAGGCGCTGCGGCCCATGTGGCTCGTCGGCCTCGGCCTGCTCCTCTATGACCGCCTCGGCGGCCGACGTCTCCTCCCGGCCTCGCGCCGCGTCGCCATCGATGCGCTCTGCGGCCCGGACGTCTTGCAGCCGGAGTTCCAAATGGGGTTCGAGTACGCCGACTGCTGGGTCGAGGATTCGCGCCTCGTGGTGCTCAATGCCGTCGATGCGGCAACCCGCGGCGCCGAAATCCACGTCGGCACCGAAGTCGTCGCGGCTCGCCGCACGCCGGACGGCTGGTCCGTCGATCTGATGGAGGTCGCGACCGGTCGAACGCACACGATTTCCGCACGCGGCCTCGTCAACGCGGCCGGACCCTGGGTCGAGGATGTGCTGACCCGGCGGCTCGGCCGCAACACGCGCTCGCACATGCGCCTCGTGAAGGGCAGCCACATCGTCGTGCCGCGCCTCTATCCCGGTGACCGCGCCTTCATCTTCCAGCAGGCCGACCGCCGCATCGTGTTCGCCATCCCCTACGAGACCGACTTCACCCTGATCGGCACGACGGACGTCGACGTGACGGGCGATCCCTCGCCACCCGCCGCCAGCCCCGCCGAGATCGCCTACCTGTGCGAGGCGGCAAGCACCTACTTCGTCAAGCCCGTCACGCCGGCTGACATCGTGTGGACCTACGCCGGCATCCGACCGCTTTACGACGACGGCGACGATGCACAGTCCGTCACCCGCGACTTCGTGCTCGAACTCGACAAGGGCGCGGACACTGGAAACGCGCCGTTGCTCAGCATCTTCGGCGGCAAGATCACGACCTATCGCCGGCTGGCGGAAGAGGCCCTCGAACGCCTGTCACCATGGTTCCCCGAAGCGACAAAGCCTTGGACCCGCGGCGCGACGCTCCCGGGTGGCGACATCCCGGTCGAGGGCTTCGACGGCTTCGTGGCCGACCTCGTCGCCGCGTGGCCGCACCTGCCCGCGCCCCTGTTGCGACGCCTCGCCCGCGCCTACGGAACGCGCACCCGCGATCTTCTGGCGGGCGTCGTGGAGACCAGCGACCTCGGCCTCCATTTCGGCGCAGGCCTTCATGCCCACGAGGTCGAGTGGCTGATTCACGAGGAATGGGCACGTACGGCCGACGACGTGCTCTGGCGCCGGAGCAAGCTCGGCCTCCGGATCAGCCCGGCACAGAAGGAAGCTCTCGCCAGGTTTATTTCGGCTCGCCTTGCGGAGCCTGCAGCGCCACACCGCTCGTGACGAGCCGATCGATGTCCGCGTCCTCGAGCCCGCCCATGCCGCTGAGGATGTCCCGCGTATGCTCCCCGAGTTGCGGCGCACCCCGAGCCGGAACCGGCGCCGTCTCGTGCAACACCGCCGGCGTCCGGAGCGCGGCGTAGGGACCGATGCCCGTGTGCACGACCTCGCGCACCAGATCCCGCTCGCGAGCGAGATCGTTCGACAGCGCCTCGGCGACCGTCGCCACGGCCCCCGACGGCACGCCGGCTGCACGGATCTTCGCGATCCAATGATCGCGGGGTTTGGCAATGAAGATGGCCCCGAGGATGGCAGCCAGCTCCCGCACGTTCTTCAATCGATCCGGATTGCGCGCGAACCTCGGGTCCGCGAGCAGATCCGGCCGGTCGATCACGTCGGTGCAAAGCTTGCGGTATTGAGCCTCGGTGACGCACGCGAGCACGAATGGACCGTCGGCCGCGGTATAGACGTCGGCCGGTTGCGCCACCTGATTGGCGTTCCCGGTGCGCGTCGGATTACGCCCGGTCGTCAGATACGACCCGGCATAGTTCGCGAGCATGCTGAGCGCCGTGTCGTGCAGCGCCACCTCGATCATGCGGCCTTCACCCGCGACCGCCACGTGCCGGAGCGCGGCGGCGATGGCTTGCGCCGCATAGAGGCCCGTCACCAGATCGACAACCGATGGACCGACCCGCATCGGTGAACCGGCCGGATCACCGATCATGGACATGAGGCCGCTCTCGGCCTGCGCGATCGGATCGTAGCCGGGCACTTCCACGTTGGGGCCCGATCGTCCGTAGCCCGAGATCGAGCAATGGACGAGCCCCGGCCGGACCGCCTTCAGCGTGTCGTAGCCAAGCCCGAGCCGCTCCATCACGCCCGTGCGGAAATTCTCGAGCACGACATCGGCGCCGGCCACCAGCTTGAGGAACGCAGCCTTGCCGTCCGGCGATTTCAGATCGAGGGCGACCGACCGCTTGTTGCGGTTGATCGACAGGAAATACGTCGAGACACCCTTGAAGCTCGGCTCGCTGAACGACCGGCTGTCGTCGCCGCCATCGGGGTTCTCGACCTTGATGACATCGGCCCCCATGTCGGCCAGCACCAGACCACAATAGGGCCCGGCCAGCACACGCGACAGGTCGAGCACGGTGATGCCGGCGAGCGGCAGCGGAAGGGGCGCGGCAGTCATGTGGTTTCCCTCGATGTCAGCGCCGACCCGATCGCGATGCACGGTGCGCTTCTGTTTGGTCAATTCTAGGCCGCGCACCCTTCCGCCGGTCAAGGCGCAGGGCGTCGGTGTCCCCGGGTGGGTGCGATTTCGGGTGCCGCTCGACGTCTATTCGCGCCTGAGGATGCGGTTAGTGATCACGTTCGCCCATCCTTTGGCGACGAACGACTGTTTCACCTGATCCGCATCATAGACCGTCTCGACCCAGTGGAAGAACTCGATCGGCGAGCGCGCGTTGTCTTCGAGGTAGCACTCGAAGAAGTAGTCGAGCACGCCCGTGTCGGATTGCCGGATATGGCCGAAGCGCCAGTCGAGCTGCCGTCGCGCGACATCCACCGGCACGCCCTCGACCGCGATCAGGTAGAGCGTGCTCATGAGCCCCGCACGATCCGCGCCGGACTTGCAATGGAAGAGCACCGGCCCCTCGAGTTGCTTGAACAGGTCACGCGCCCCGAGCACTTCTTCGCGCGACGGCGCGGCCCTCGACCGGACCTGATAGTCGACGAGCCGGACACCATGGCGCGTGCAGGCCTTCTGCTCGAGCCAGTAGCTGCCGCAGTACCGGGCCCCCCTGAGATTGACGATCGTCCGGATCCCAGCCCGCGCCAGTCGGCCGATTTGGTGCGGCGCAGGTTGCGCCGATCGCCACGCCGTCGCGCCCAGTTTGTGCAGATTGAGATACGCGAGCCGAAAAATGCCATGGTCGACGAGCAGCATGTCGGCCCAGTTGACCATCGGCCCGACGGCCGACCGAGCCCATTCCGGGGAAGTCTGGAAGATGCCTTGCCGCAAGCCGCGCACGGCTTGGCGCATCGCCCGTCGCTGATGTTTCGCGATCTTCCCCATGCCTGACATAAGGCTCCTACCGGCAGCGACGCAAATGTGCAAGCCGCCCGTCAAAAGGCAAGCGGAAGATGGGCCATGATCCCCATCGTCCTGCTTCCGGTGAAGACCTTGAAGCAGGCGCCGCGGCTCTAATGTGACAGTTGAGAGACCGACAGAACGCTTGGCAGAACGTTAACGTTGCCTGTAGATATCAGGCACCGAATCGCCCGTAAGCGCATACCGCGCACCAACCAAAGGTTGAGGATGGCCGGCCCGACGTTCAAGACGGGAGAGTTAGGGCCGCCGCCGCCAGCGGTGCCGCAACCGGTTGATGGGTATGAGATTGGCGCCTACCGGCTGCTGACCCGATTGGCCCGGCCGGCGGCGCCATACATCCTCAGGTTGCGCGAGCGGAACGGCAAGGAAGACCCGCTGCGCAAGAACGAGCGGTTGGGCCGTCCCTCTTTGCCGCGACCGTCTGGCACGGTCGTCTGGATTCACGCCGCGAGCGTCGGCGAAACCAGCTCAATTCTGCCGCTGATCCGTGCCTTGCATCATAACCGGCCCGCCGCCGGCATCTTGCTGACCACGGGCACGGTCACGTCGGCGCGATTCGCTGCCACCCGCATCGAGCCGAGCACTCTTCACCAGTACGTGCCCCTCGATGAGCCATCGTTCGTGGCGTCGTTCCTCGATCACTGGCGACCGGATCTGGCAATCTTCACCGAGCAGGAGATCTGGCCCAACCTCGTGCTCGAAGCTGCGCGGCGTCGCATTCCTCTGGCACTCGTGAACGCGCGGATGTCGGATCGCTCGTTCGAGCGTTGGCGCCGCCGTCCACGCCTCGCAAATGCACTTTTCTCAAGGTTTTCCAAAGTCTTGACCCAGAGCGACACGCTCGAGGCCCGCTTTCGCGCCCTCGGCGCGGTAAAGGTCGAGAACGTCGGCAATTTGAAGATCGATACGCCGCCGCCCCCGGTTGACGCCGGCGCGTTTGCGGCACTCCACGATGCCCTCGGTGGCCGTCCACGCGTCGTGGCCGCGAGCACGCATGACCCTGAGGAGCTGGCGATCGCCGACGCCCATTCGCGACTGCGAACGAGCATGCCCGGCTTGGTCACCATCATCGCGCCCCGTCATCCGGATCGGGGTGAGGCCATCGCGACGGCGTTGCGTGCCCGAGGCATCTGCGTGGCCCGACGATCTGAGGGTGAGCTGCCGTCCCGCGAGACCGAGGTCTATCTCGTCGATACCATCGGCGAACTGGGCACCATGTATGCGCTGGCTCCGGTCGCATTCATCGGCGGCACCTTGATCCCGCATGGCGGCCAGAACCCGATCGAGGCCGTGCAGCTCGGCTCCGTCGTGGTCGCGGGCCAGAGCCGCTACAATTTCGCCGACGTCTTCGCCGCACTCGATGCCGCGAACGGCTGCGTCACCGTCGAGCCCGGTGCGGACCTTGCCGCTGCCTTGCTCGGGCCCCTGACCGATCCGGTCATGGCCGCCGAACGTCGCTCATCCGCGACAGCCGCCCTGACCGGCTTGTCCGGCGCGCTCGAGAGATCGGTGAACGGCCTCCTTCCCTACATCGCCGAGGATCTGGCCGCACGGCCGGAGAACATGAGCGCGTGACGTGATCTCCCGCGAGCCCGGCTGGTGGTATGCACCACGACCGACTTGGGCCGAACGTCTCTTGTTGCCAGCCTCCTGGATCTGGTCGGCCGTAGCGGCCCGACGCCTCCGCTCGATCACGCCCGCGACGTCGGCCTGCCCCGTGCTCTGCATCGGGAACTTCACGGCGGGCGGCACTGGCAAGACCCCCATGGCGATCTACGTAGCCGAGCGACTGCGCGAGCGCGGCTCCAGCCCGGCGTTCCTGACGCGCGGCTACGGCGGCCGGATGAAAGGCCCCCACTGGCTCGACGTCGAGCGCGACAGGGCCGCCGATGTCGGCGACGAACCCTTGCTGCTCGCCCGCGCGGCGCCGGTAATGATTGCCCGGGACCGCCCCTCGGGCGCCCGCGCCATCGCGGCCCGCACCCCGCCGCACGATATGATCGTCATGGACGACGGCTTGCAGAACCCGAGCCTTGCTAAAACGCTCAGTCTGGCGGTCGTGGACGGCCTGCGCGGCTTCGGCAACGGTCGCGTCATGCCCGCGGGCCCGCTTCGCATGGCGCTCGCCGATCAGCTGGCTCTGGTTGATGCGGTCGTCGTCAACCTCCCCGCCGGAACGGACCCCGCGGCGAGCCCTGTCGCCCGCTGGCTTCGCGACGAATTCCATGGCCCGGTGCTATCTGCCAACACGGAGCCGTCCGGCGACGTCTCGTGGTTGGCTGGTTGCGATGTGCTGGCGTTCAGCGGCATCGGCGCGCCGCAGCGGTTCTTCGATCTCCTCGAGAAACTCGGGGCGAACCTCGTCGAGCGCCGCGTTTTTGCCGACCATCACGCGTTTTCGCCGGCAGAAGCCACGCGACTGCTCGCCGACGCCGCACGCCAAGGCGCAGTTCTCTGCACGACCGAAAAGGATTGGGTCCGCTTGGGCCCCGACGGGCCCACCGGCGAGCTACGCCACCGGGCCCGCACCCTCCCGATCCGGATGACCTTCGACCCACGCGATGTTGTGCGGATGGACACCCTGTTGGGAGCGCTGGCCCCCTCAGCCGGTCGACCCTGACGCGCGCCCACGCCGCGGATGCAGCTCCAGATGGCGCTTCAGCGACGCTTCAGCCGAGCTGTACGGCTCCTGCAGCTCGACGCTCCAATACTTCAGGTCTGCGATCGCGATGGGCTTTCCCGTCACCGCGCACACGACGAAGTCGCCGGGCGACTCGACCCGGTACTCGCCGTTGAGATAGGCCACGCGGGCTTCACCTTTAAGCCCGAAAAGACGTTCGAACCGGTTCATCGATCCAACCTGAAGGGATGCAGCACCGGGCCAGCCCGGCCCGCGCAATCGGCCGAATATACATGCACGATCCGACCGGAGCCAGCGGCTTGGAACTTGAACGTGGAAGCCCCGTCAGAAGAGGGAGCCCTGCCCTCCGGCGCCGCCGCCTGAGCCACTCCGCCCCCGGGTTGCGACGTTCGCGCGAGGTGCGGCTGGCCGCGGCCGTACCGGCTCATCCCCCGCTTGCGCGACATCGTGGCCGCCTTCGGTCGCGAAGCCTCCCGGCGGCCCGTTCGGGGCAATGTCCGCCGCCACCCGCCCGTCGGCGACCTCGATCTCGACGCGTTGACCGGCGGGCAGCGCCGCAATCGACCGGACTGCCCGCCCATCGCCATCGCGCACCACGGCAAATCCGCGCCCGAGCACACTGCGATAGCTGAGCGAGGCCAGCATCTGCCCGTCAGCCTCCAGTCGTTGCCGCCGACGATCGAGAAAGGTGACGAACGCGGCATCACGGCGACCCGAGAGGCTCTCGAGACGCTCCGTGCCGCGCGAGACCCGATCCGAGAGGCCTGCCGGATTGAGCCGCCCGGAGAGCCGCTCCAGAACGGCGCGCCGGCTCGACGCCAGACGCCCGAGGGCATCGCCGGCCCGCGCCTGCATGCGGTCCAGCCGGCTCGCCTCGCGCTCGATGCGAACTGCGAGTAGGCGCGGTTGAAGGCGCGGCGAGACGCGCGCAAGGCGCTTGCCATGCGCTTGCGTGTTGGAGATCAACGCCCGAACGAGACGCTTCTCGGCCGCATCGAACCTCTGCCGCGGGAGCGCCACCAGATCCTCGGGCCGTGGCAGTCCCCGGGCCGCGGCACGCCAGTGCGCCCGCGCCTCGTCGAGGCGCCTCCGGATCCGCTGCCCGAGCCGGAACCCGAGCTGCTCGCTGCGCTCCACCAGCTCTGAATGCTTGGGAACGGCCCATTCGGCGGCCTTCGTCGGCGTCGGGGCCCGGGCATCCGCGGCGAGATCGATCAGCGTCCAGTCGGTCTCATGGCCGACGGCGGAAATGAGTGGAATCGCACTCCCTGCCGCAGCGCGAACGACGACCTCTTCGTTGAACCCCCACAGATCCTCGAGGCTACCGCCACCCCGTGCCACGATGAGCACCTCGGGTCGCGGCACCGGCCCAACGGGCTCGATCGCATTGAAGCCCCGGATGGCCGCCGCGACCTCCTGCGCCGAGGTCTCGCCTTGCACGCGCACCGGCCACAGCACGACGTGCGTGGGATAGCGCTCGGTGAACCCGGCGAGCATGTCGCGGATCACAGCGCCGGTCGGCGACGTCACGATCCCGACCACCTGCGGCAGGAATGGCAACGGCCGCTTCCGCCCCTCGTCGAAAAGCCCTTCGACGGTGAGCTTTCGCTTGCGTTCCTCCAGGAGCGCCATCAGCGCTCCGGCACCGGCCGGCTCGAGGGTCTCGATCACGATCTGGTACTTCGAGGCCCCGGGGAACGACGTGACGCGTCCTTGCGCGATCACCTCGAGCCCTTCCTCCGGCTTGAAGCGGAGCTTCTGGAAACTGCCGCGCCAGATCACGGCTTCGATCTTGGCCTTGTCGTCCTTCAGGGCGAAGTAGCAATGCCCCGACGCATGCGGTCCCCGATAGCCGGAGATCTCGCCCCGGAGACGCACGTACCCGAACCCGTCCTCCAGCGCGCGCTTGATCGACGCCGAAAGCTCTGACACCGTAAGCTCGGCCACGTTCGCGCCGGGACGGCCGTTGCGCGCTGCCTCTGCCAATGTCCTGTTCCTTCTTGTCGCGTTTGGCTTCAATGATACATCAGGACCATGAGCCGGCCGATCGTGTCCGTGTTCTGTCCAGAACTTTCGCGGGGAATGAGACGACGATGAAGGTGCTCCTGATCGGCGCCGGAGGCCGCGAGCACGCGCTCGCATGGGCGCTGGCGGCAAGCCCGCTGCTGTCGGAGTTGTATTGCGCGCCCGGCAACGCAGGCATAGCGGAGGTCGCGACATGTGTCGCCCTCGACGTGACGGACCATGCGGCCGTGATTGCCTTCTGCCGTGAGCATGGCATCGGCTTCGTCGTGATCGGTCCCGAGGCCCCGCTGGTCGCCGGACTGGCGGACGATCTGGGACGCGCCGGCATCAAGCATTTCGGGCCTTCTGCCGCCGCCGCCCGTCTCGAGGGATCGAAGGGCTTCACCAAGGACCTCTGCCGGGATCTCGGCATCCCCACGGCCGCCTACGGCCGCTTCTCGAACCGCGAAGCCGCGCTCGCCTACCTCGCGACGCAGCCGGTCCCGATCGTCGTCAAGGCCGATGGTCTCGCGGCGGGCAAGGGAGTTGTGGTCGCGACGAACCGGGCCGAGGCCGAGGCGGCCGTCGAAGCGTGCTTTTCGGGCGCCTTCGGGAATGCCGGCGCCGAGGTCGTGATCGAGGAGTTCATGGAGGGCGAGGAGGCGAGCTTCTTTGCCCTGTCGGACGGTGTCGCGGCCCTGGCCCTTGCGACGGCTCAGGACCACAAGCGCGTCGGCGAAGGGGACACCGGCCCCAACACCGGCGGCATGGGCGCCTATTCTCCGGCCCCCGCCATGACGCTGGCCCTCATCGAGCGCACCATGCGCGAGATCATTCGCCCGACGATTACGGGAATGGCGGCCCGCGGCTGCCCCTTCAAGGGCGTGCTCTATGCCGGCTTGATGCTGACCGCCGACGGCCCGAAGCTGATCGAGTACAACGTGCGCTTCGGCGATCCTGAGACACAGGTCCTCATGGTCCGCATGAAATCCGATCTTCTGGCCGCGCTCCTGGCCGTCGCCGACGGCGTCCTTTCGACATTCGATGTGCGATGGCACGACGACCCGGCCCTGACCGTGGTTGTCGCCACGCGCGGCTATCCGGGCAGCTATGCGAAAGGCTCGGAGATCCGCGGCCTCGAGCGGGCCGGCGCGCTCGACGGCGTCGAGGTGTTCCATGCCGGCACCCGCCGCGACGGTGCCCGACTTCTGGCCGATGGCGGACGTGTGCTGGCCGTCACCGCCCGCGCGCGCTCGATCGCCGACGCCCAGGCGCTCGCCTACCTTGCCGTCGACGCGATCGATTGGCCGGAAGGCTTTTGTCGCCGCGACATCGGCTGGCGGGCCGTTGGCCGGGACGAACGGTGATGGGCGCGACGAGGGACCTGCTTCCGGGCTTCGACACGATCCATCACGAGGCGGGCGACGTCCGCATCTTTGCGCGCAAGGGAGGCAGCGGCCCACCCGTCGTCCTGCTGCACGGTTACCCGCAGACGCACGTCGCGTGGCATCGCGTGGCGCCGGCCCTCGCCGAGCACTTCACGATCGTCGCGCCCGACCTGCGCGGCTACGGTCGGAGCTCGTGCCCACCGACCGACATGTTCCATCTGCCATACTCCAAACGTGCCATGGCCAACGACGTCGTCGGCTTGATGGCGCGGCTGGGTTTCACCCGCTTCTCGGTGGTCGGCCACGATCGCGGCGGTCGTGTCGGCTACCGGCTGGCGCTCGATCAGCCCGACTGCGTGGATCGCCTCGTTCTGGTCGACATCCTGTCGACCTTGGACCAGATCCAGCCGGCAAACGAGAGCGAACGCCAGCGCCTTCAGCATTGGGCCTTGCTGAGCCAGCCGGCTCCGATCCCGGAGTCGCTCATCGGCGCCAACGTATCGGATTGGGTCGAGTCCCGACTGCGGCGCGGCGCCAGGGACCGCGCGCTGCAGGCGTTCGATGCCGACGCACTGGCGGCGTATCTCGCCGCGTTGTCCGATCCGGACCGCGTACATTCGACGTGCGAGGATTTCCGCGCCGGCGCGTCCTGTGATTTGCGCGACGACCGCGAAGACCGGCATACTCGCCGCTTGATCACATGCCCGACATTGCTTGTCTGGGGCACGGAAGGCAGCCTGTCCGGGCTACCGGATCCGCGGATCCCGTGGGCCCGCTGGTGCACCAGCCTCGAGGGCCAGTCCGTCGAGGCCGGACATTTCATACCTGAGGAGAATCCCGCCGGCTTGCTGGCGGCGATCATGCCCTTCCTGACGGCCTGAGGCGGCGCATCGAAGCAGGAACAGTACAGATGAGCAGCGATCTGTTTCCCGGGTTTTCAGAAGTGCGCCAGACGATCGGCGACAGCGAGATCTACGCCCGCGTCGGCGGCGAAGGCCCTCCGCTTCTTCTGTTGCATGGCTATCCGCAGACGCACGCCTGCTGGCACAAGGTCGCGCCCGCGCTCGCGACCCGGTTCCGTCTCGTCGTGCCTGACCTGCCGGGCTATGGCCGCAGCCGCGGACCGGCTGCCGCGGAAGGCCACCTACCGCACTCGAAACGCGCGATGGCCCGAACCTTTGTCACGCTGATGCAGGGCCTCGGAGCCGATCGCTTCGCCGTCGTCTCCCACGATCGCGGCGCCCGCGTCGGCTATCGCCTCGCCCTCGACCACCCCGACCGCATCGAGCGTCTCGTCACGCTCGACGTCGTGACCACGCTCGACGCCTGGACCGACATGACCATGGAGAACGCCGTCGGCCGCTTCCATTGGCCGTTCCTGGCCCGTCCCGCCCCCTTCCCGGAGCGCATGATCGGGGCCGATCCCGTCTATTTCCTCGATTACCTGCTCTCCCAATGGACGGCCACAAAGGACCTGTCCGCCTTCGACGCTCGCGCCCTCGCCGACTATCGCGCGGCCTTCTCGAACCCGGATGTCGTCCACGCCACCTGCGAGGATTATCGCGCCGGCGCCACCTGCGACCCCGAGATCGACCGGGCCGACCGCGAGGCCGGCCGCCGCATCGCCTGCCCCATGCAGGCGCTCTGGGGCGCCTCCCGCAAGCACGGCTTCGTCAACAAGCCGCTCGAAAGCTGGCGACCCTGGTGCCCGCACGTCGTGGGAGAGCCCATCGTGTCCGGCCACTTCCTGCCCGAGGAAGCCCCAAGCGACACCTTGGCCGCCATCGTGCCGTTCCTGACGTCCTGATCCCGGACTGGAGCCCGCATGCCTCCGCCGACGTCGACATCGCTGACCATCCCCACCAAGCCGAGCGATCCAACGATCGGTATCACGCTCGGCGGAGGCGGCGCGCGCGGCCTCGCCCACATTGTGGCGCTCGAGGCCCTCGAGGAACTCGGACTGGTCCCGTCCACCATCGCCGGCACGTCGATCGGGGCTGTCTTTGGCGCAGCTTCGGCCGCGAGATTGACGACGCGCGAGATGCGGGCCCACGTCGAGGAGATCTTGTCCGAGCGCCTGAGCCTCGTCCGCCAGCTCCTTTCAGTGCGCCCGAAACCGATCGACCACCTTCTCAGCATCTTTCCGATGCGCACGGCCCTTCTCGACGCCGAGGCTTTGCTCGAGGCCTTGCTCCCCTCACGCCTTCCCGCCGCGATGAACGCCCTCTCCATACCGCTGCACATCGTCGCCACCGACTTCTACGCCCAGGAGCGCGTGGTGATCACCAGCGGCCCCTTGCGCCGCGCCATCGCCGCCAGCATCGCCTTGCCGGTGATCTTCCAGTCTGTCTCGCTCGAGGGCCGCTCGCTGCTTGATGGCGGCCTGGTCGACCCACTGCCCTTCGATCTCGTCCGGAGCTCCGTCGACATTTCCATCGCCATCGACGTCTCCGGAGCCGCACGCAAGCCGACCGACGAGCACGGACCGCGCGCCTGGGAGGCCCTGGTCTCCTCCTCCCAGATCCTCCAGCGTTCGATCGTCAAGGCACGGTTGCTTTCGGATCGGCCGGATATCCTGATCGAGACCGGGAGCGAAGGCGTCGGCGTTCTGGATTTCCACCGATACAAGGAGATCGTGGACGCAGCGGCGCCGGCCAGGGAGAGCCTCAAACGCCAGCTTGGCGACGCCATCGAACGCTGGCACCGGCGCGCATCCCCACCGCTGTAACGGCTAGCGGAGGCCAGGCGCCGTCGTGAGCCTGACTTGCCCGCGCGTCACGACCGCCCGCCCGGCCATGATGGCGCCGAGCCGCTCGACCGCAACGGCCGAACCGGAGAACGCGGCAAGATCCTGCCGGAACGGCTGTCCTGCAACGAAGCCGAGTGTCGCCGCGCCATCGGGCTGATCGAGCAGGTCGGCCGTGCGCCCGGAGTCGTAGTCGAACACCTGCCCCGCGAACGGCTCGCCGATGGTCTCGGTCATGTAGGGACCGATTGCAAAGGGCCGGTAGGACAATTCGTCAGGATGTTCGTCGTCATAGGCGGGAGCCGGGATCCAGACCGGCAACATCTCGGCCGGCATCGCCGCGCCATCGGAAAGCGGAGGCAGTGGCACCGCACCAAGCGAGGCGACCTGCCGCTCGAGCGCCGCCCGGTGGGCATCGTCATAGGACGGCGGCGGGGCCGGCAACGACGAGCCCGTCAGGCTCTCGAGTGGTCCCGGCACGGGGCGTCGGACGAGTTGTGGGCCCGAGACGAGTTGCGGCGACACGCTGGCCAAGGACGCGAGCTGGTCGAGCCTTGCCCGGTCCTGGTTCGATGGCGCCATCGCAGCCACCACGCGCGTGGCGAACGGCGACGCGACGGCCCGCGCGGCGATCTTCGGCCGCTCGACGAGCCGCGGACCGCTGTCGAGCGTGAGCGGTCGATCACCCGCCACCGGACGCTGCGCCTCCGCGATGGCGATCCGCGCGCCACCGTTGAGCCGCTCGCTGTGGAACGACGCCACCTGCTGCGCGAGGTCGCGATGCCGCTCATGCGCCGCCCGCGCATCGTCCCGCGAGATCGGCACGCCGTCGGTCGGCAGATGTCTGGTTGTCCCACCGGGAAAGAGAAGCGCCAGTTCATGCCGTGGCAGCCGCGGCCAGCTTCTCACCCGGTCCGTGTCGAGGTGCACGAACGGCAGCGCCGAAGTCGGATAGTAGCCGACGCCGCCGCGCTCCTGGATGAGCGCCGAGTAGCGGATCTTGCGCAGCGGCACATCTGGGAAATGCACATCTGCGGCCTTGCCGAGAATGTGCCGGCTCTCGCTCGCCTGACCGCCGACGGTCTTGCGCAGCATGGCGTTGGTGGCGCGCGAGCGATATCCGGAGATGAGGTGGATCGGCTCCCGCGAACCGAGCTCGGAATGCACCTGCCAGAGAAGATCCAGCAGCGCCGGGTCCATGTCGGTCGCCTCGTCGCGCCGGTGATCGCGCATGGCATGGCTGAGCTGCTTCAGTCCGGCGGGCACATACCGGCCGTTGCGCTTGAAGACGGCGGAGACGGTTTCCTTGGTGTGGATGCTGTAGATCGTCAGGCTGCGCTCGTCCGGCCGCGCCGCGACGAGCATCGGAATGCACGACGCGCCGATCAGCAACAGGCAGCCCAAGGCTGCGACGAGCCGTTTGCGAAACGACGACAAGACTGTCCCCCAGCTTGGCGCGGCATGGCGGACGCGTCGTCCGCTCGATCCCCCCGTCACGCCCGGCTGTCGCTTGCGAGCCTGCCCATGACCCGACCACGACTCTCCGGAGATAACCGGTTCAACTTAACAATCGGTAAGACCGGAATGCGCGGTCATCTTGGCCGACTTGCGGCAACTCGAAGGCAAGCTCGGGATCACGCCCATCGACAGCAGACATCTGGCGAATAGCCGCTCGCGATTGCGCCGTCGCCCGAATTCCGTGCACAACGAGAGACCATGTGCCTCCCTGATGCGGGCCACCCGGCTGAAGCACCATCCGAAAGTCACCAGCATGACCGTGCCTCCCGCCCGGATCCGACCGAGCCCGCTCTTGCCGATTGCGGCAGCGACGGCGCTCAGTCTGCCGCTCGGCTCGATCTATGCGTTCAGTGTGTTCATCGTCCCGCTCGAGACGCTCCTCTCGGCCAACCGGTCGGAGCTGGCGTCCGTATTCGGCATTTCGGTGGTATCGTTCACGCTCGGCATGATCGCCGTGCCGAAACTGTTCGGTCGCTTGGCCGTCCCGGTGATCATCGCCCTGTCGGCCGTACTTGCGGCGACGGGGGTGGGCGTCGCGGCACTGGCGAAAACCTTCTACGAGCTGGCGTTCTGGTACGGCGTCGTCTTCGCCTTCGGCGGCGGCTTCGCCTATGTTGCCATCCAGCAGTGCGTGAACGCCGTCCCTCTGGCACGCCCCGGTCTCGTCAACGGCTATCTCGTGAGCCTGTTTCCGCTCGGCGCGATGCTGGCCGCACCCGCATGCGGCTGGGCCATCGAAAGCTACGGCCCCCGGACCGCGCTCGCGGGTCTCTCCGCCGCCGTCGTCCTCTCCGGCTCATTGGCGACCCTGCTAATGGCGTTGTCCGGCATCCGCCTCTCGATCCCGACCACCGACGACGCGGCGAACCCGGGAGCGGACGGCCAGAGCACCACGCAGCGGATCGTGTTCTGGAAGCTGTTCTTCGTCTTCCTCGCCGCGGCGGCGGCCGGGCTGATGGTCCTCAGTCAGGCGGCCGCCATCCTCACGGCCTATGGCGCCGAGAAGGGACTGGCGCTCGCCGCGACGACCGGCATTACGGCGGCCATTGCGGGAGCGCGCATCGCCGGCGGCTGGCTGACCGACCGCTACTCAGTTCCCTTGGTGGCAGCTGGCGCTCAGGCGTTCTCGCTGACGGGCGCCGCCATTCTCGCGGTGTGGCCGGGGCCGCTCGTCGCCGTGCCGACGCTCGCCATGATCGGCATCGGCTACGGGATCATCTCGGGGGTCACGGCCGGCGCCGTCGCATTTTATTGGCCGCGTCACCTGTTCGGCCGCATCGCGAGCCGCGTCTACATCGCCTGGTGCGTCGCCGCACTGACGCTGCCGCTCCTCGCCGCTCGCCTGTTCGACCTGTCGGGCGGCTACGGCACCGCTGTCATGCTCGCGGGTGCCGCCAACGTGATCGGCATTCTGGTCGGTCTGTCACTGCCGCGCCAGACGCGGGCATGACGACGGCGGTTCGCCCGCCGCCGTCCGATCCGGGTGCCGCTCAGGCCGTGCCGTCGCGCAAGCCCTTGGCAGCCAGTTCCCACGCCGCGATGGTCTTGGCCACATCAGCATCGTCGTGCGCGAGCGAGACGTAGCACTTGCCCTCGCTCTTCAGGATGCCCTGCGAAAGCATGACGCCGTTGAAGCGCCGCGCCATCGCCTGATCGCCCTTGAAGTAGCCGCGGTAGTCGTGGACCGGCGCGTCGGTGAACACGGCGTCGAACATCGGCGCCTCGCCGATCACCTGTGCCGGCAGGCGAGCGTCCTTGAGGATACGCGTCAGCCCGTCCTTCAACGTGTTGCCGGTCTTCCAGAGCTGCTCGTAAGCACCGGGCCGCTTCAGGATGGCCATCGTCGCCAGGCCTGCGGCCGACGCCACCGGATTGCCGCTGAGTGTCCCGATCTGCACCAGCGCGCGATCCTCGGGGACGGCCGCCTTGTCGAAATGCTTCATGATATCGGCCCGCCCCGCGATCGCCGCCAGCGGGAAGCCGCCACCGATGATCTTGCCGAGCGTGCAGATGTCCGGCGTCACGCCGTAGAATTCCTGGCCGCCGCCGTAGGCCCACCGGAACCCGGTCACCACCTCGTCGAAGATGAGCACGATGCCCGTCTCGTCGCAGATTTCGCGCAAGCCTTCGAGGAAGCCATCTTTCGGCCCGATCAGGCGCTGGAACGGCTCCACGATGATGCCCGCGAGCTCGTCCTTGTGCTGGGCGACGAGGCTGCGCACCGCGTCGAGGTCGTTGTAGGGCGCAATCACCACCTCGTCCCGGACCGACTTCGGAATGCCGGCCGAATCCGGTACCGCCTCGGGGAAGTTGGCGAGGCGCTTCGGCGCGAGGCTCATGAGGCCGTAGTCACTCATGCCGTGATAGCCGCCCTCGAACTTCAGGATCTTGTCGCGCCCGCGATAGGCCCGCGCCACCCGCATCGCATAGAGGTCGGCCTCGGTCCCCGTGCACACGAAGCGCACCTGCTCGGCGCACGCCATGGCGTCGACGATCTCGGCCGCGAGCTTGATCCCGTGCGGGTTGTTGACGAAGAACGTCGTCCCGTTGGCGACCTGCTCCTGCACGGCCGCCGTCACTTCCGGGTGCGCATGGCCGACCAGCATCGGCCCAGAGCCGATCAGGAAATCGATGTACTCGTTACCCGACGCGTCCCAGACGTGACCACCCTTGCCCCGGGCGATGACGATATCGAGCGCCGTATTGCCGAAGGTGCCGGCCGGCAGGACCGTCTTCGCCGTGCTGACCAGATCGGCTTCGTTGGACGTGACGACACGCTGTTGCATTGGGTCCTCGGATGGGTTGGGGTGGCCCTGCGAGGCGCGCTCGGAGAGGGCCTGCGAAAATCTGCTTGCAGCCGCTGTGGACGATGCCGGATGCTCGCGCCACTTGTCCAGACACGTCAAGCACACCTTTCGTGCAGACATCGCAGTGGAGACCCGAAATGCCCGTCGTCGTCAAGGCCGACAAGCTCACGTCGATCGTCACCGATCTTTTGATCGGTGCGAAGGCCTCGAAGGAGGAAGCCGCCTGCGTCGCAAAGGGCGTCGTGCTCGCCAACCTCACCGGCCACGACAGCCACGGCGTCATCGCCATCCCGACCTACATCGATCGTGTCGACAAGGGCCACATCGTACCGGGCGCGCCGATCACGATCGTGCAGGAAAGCGCCACCACGACGGTCGTCGACGGCAACTGGGGCTTCGGTTTCGTCGTCGCCGAGCACGCCATGAAGATGACCATCGAGAAGGCGAAGAAATCCAACGTCGCCGCCTGCACGATTCTGCGCCAGAGCCACGTCGGCCGCGTCGGCCTCTACCCGATCATGGCAGCCGAAGAGGGCATGATCGCCATCATGACGGCGGACTCGGGCCGCTCGCCCAAGGCGGTCGCTCCGTTCGGCGGCGCCGAGGCTCGGGTCGGCACCAACCCGCTCTCGATCGCGATCCCCTCCAACTTGCCGGGCGCCTTCTGCCTCGACATGGCGACGTCGTCGGTGGCGGCAGGCAAGATCAACCTCGCCATCGCCAAGGGCACCTCGATTCCCACGGGCTGGATCGTCGACAAGGACGGCAACCCGACCACGGACCCGAACGAATTCAAGAAGGGCGGCGTCCTCCTCCCGCTCGGCGGCGAGGAAGGCCACAAGGGCTACGGCCTCTCGGCGATGATCGAGATCCTGTCGGCGATCCTCCCAGGCCTCGGCTTCGGCGTCGATCCGACCGGGCGGCACAACGACGGCTGCTTCATCGCCTGCTTCAAGGTCGAGGCGTTCCGCTCGCTCGACACCTTCAAGCAGGAGGTCACCGAGTTCGCCCAGTACCTGAAGGCGACGAAAAAGCAGAAGGGCGTCAATGAGATCTACTATCCGGGTGAGGTCGAGTACCTGAAGCAGCAGGACCGCCTGGCGAAAGGCATCGAGGTCGACGACAAGACCTGGGCGCAGTTCAAGGAACTCGGCGCGAAGTACGGCATCGCGGACCGGATCGTGGCCTGAGCCATCTCGGCCCGGGATTCCGCGTCCCGGGCCATCGCCTCGCCTTCACATTGGGGTCACTGATGAATCTTTCGCGCAGTCTCCGATCCGTCGCCCTCGCCATGCCCCGGCGCCCGGCCATCTCGGCGTCGGACGTCCGTTTGACCTATGGCGAATTCGAAACGCAGGTCGCGGCGATTGCCGGTGCCCTGCGACAGCGTCACGGCCTGTCGAAGGGTGATCGCGTGGCGATCTGGATGGAGAACTGCGCGGAGATCCTGCCCGTTCTGTTCGGCACCTGGCGAGCCGGTCTCGCGGCCGTACCGATCAACAACAAGCTGCACCCGAAGGAACTCGCCTGGATCGTCGAGAACTCCGGCGCCCGGCTCTGCATCGTGACGCCGGACCTCGCCGAGAAGCTGTCCGAGCTGCCGGCGGGCACCCCCATGCCGGACGTCGTCGCGACGGGGACCCGCGACTACGCGGCCCTGCTGCAAGGCCCCGCCATCATCGACGCCCCGACCGACCCCACCGACGAAGCCTGGCTGTTCTACACCAGCGGTACCACCGGACGGCCGAAAGGAGCCGTCCTCACGCATCGCAATCTCCTGTTCGCCGTCCACGCCTACTACGCCGACATCGATCATCTCGGCCCCGACGACACGACCTTCCACGCCGCCCCCATGACGCACGGCTCGGGCCTCTACGGCCTCGCCTTCGCATTGAAGGGCGCCCACAATGTCGTCGTGCCGGGTTCGTTCGATCCCGAGCAGATCTTCGCGGAACTGCGCCGTCACCGGAACGTATCGTTCTTCGCCGCGCCGACCATGGTCTCGCGCCTGATCAACCATCCGCTCGCTGGCAGCACCGACACCTCGAGCCTGAAGACGATCACATATGGCGGCGCGCCGATGTACATGTCGGACCTGAAGCGCGCCCTCGAAGTCTTCGGACCGCGGCTCCACCATCTCTACGGCCAGGGCGAGAGCCCGATGACGATCACGGGCCTGTCCAAGGCGGGCCACATCGACGATGGCCTTCCGGATTTCGATTCCCGCCTCGCCTCGACGGGCCTGCCCCGCACCGGCTGCGCCGTGCGCGTCGTCGACGACGCCGGCCGCGATCTCCCCGCAGGCGAGATCGGCGAGGTCATCACGCGCAGCGACTGCGTGATGTCGGGTTATTGGAACAACCCTGAGGCCAACGCCAAGTCACTCCGCGACGGCTGGCTCTGGACCGGCGACATGGGCAGCCTCGACGGCAAGGGCTACCTGACGCTCAAGGACCGCTCGAAGGACATGATCATTTCGGGCGGCTCCAACATCTATCCCCGCGAGATCGAGGAAGTGCTGCTGACCCACCCCGGCGTCCTCGAGTGCGCGGTCGTCTCGCGCCCCCACGTCGACTGGGGCGAGGAGGTGATCGCCTTCGTCGTGCCCCGCGCAGGCGCCAAGGTCGACGCCCCGGCACTCGACCGCCTGTGCCTCGACAACATCGCGCGCTACAAGCGCCCGAAGGGCTATCGCATCGTCGACGCCTTGCCGAAGAACAACTACGGCAAGATCCTCAAGACGGAACTGCGCGATCGTCTGAAGGGCGACGGCTGACGACGGCACAGACCTGCCCGCGCCGCCTCAAGCGCCCATGAGCACCGCAAAATCCTCGTCCGTCGTCCGCCGCAAACGCTCGCGATAGTCGTTGAAGACGGGATGCCCCGCCGCAACCTGCCCGAACGCCGGTGGCGCCTGCCCGTCCCGCATGGGCACGAACACGATCGGCGCCGCGACAGGCGTCAACTGCGCGCCACGCCCCACCTTGAGAGTGGCAAGTATGCCGTGCATCTCGCCCGTGATCGTCGGCCGCGACAGCGTGATCAAGCGATGCTGGCCGTGCCGGTTGGTCACCAGATACACGTGCCCGGACTGGTTCGGCACCGCCACTTGCCCGAACTGCGTGAACGCCTGATCGGTGCGCTCGCCTTCCCTGAAGGCGAGGGTCGACGACACCTCGTCCCACGCGATGTCGGTGCAGTAGGCATAGACCGCAGTCGGATTGCCGAACGATGGCCGGATCGTGAGATAGCGCCCCTCGATCCACCGCACCGCGGGTCGCGCGTAGTTCCCGAGCCCATCGGGCGCCACGCCCGGCGCGGGCGTCTCGGCCATGGCGACCACGCCGTTCGCACGCGGCCCACTTGACGATCGGCGCAGAGGAACGGCCAACGCCTCTTCGAGCCGCACCAGCGTGGCGAGCGTCAGTGGCCGCCGGCCGGTCAGCACTTTCTCGAGCGTCGAGAGACTGATCCGGGCGAGGTCAGCGAGATGCCGTCGCGAGATCCGCCGCCGCGCGATCTCCTCCACGATCTGGCCGGCGACCTGCCGCGCATCGTCCTCGGAGAGCTTTCGTTCGATCATCGGCCGTACCTTCGCAAGTCCGCACACCTCGCAACCCGCACAAGTCCGCACCGTGTGCCACCTCCGCGGCGGCAGCAAGGCGGGTCGTGACGGCCCGGTGTCCTTATTCACCGATCCTTCCCGTCGAGTTCGGGGCCCGTCCCGATCAATGGTTCCCGTCGCGGGACCGGGCCGGGTTGGCCGAAAGCGACGAGGAGCAACTGACACCATGCCGATGAAAACGGACACGAACCCATTGCCCGGGCCGGCTGCCGACGCCGCCTTGGCCCACCGTCCCTGGCGACGCACCAGACAGGCCCTCATCTGCATTGCGCTTCTGGCACCTGCCTCCCTCACGGTTGCAGCGTCTCCCGCCCGTGCCGAAGCGCCCTCCGGCCCCCTCACGGCCGCCCCGCATCCGGCCCCAGCCACCGCCTCTCCCATCCCCCCGTCACGGTCGGCCCGTCCCGCCGATGCGCGATCCGGCACATTGCTGCTGAAGGGCGAGGACGGCCGCACCACCGAGGCCCAGCGCCTCGCCACCGACTACGAGGTCGAGGTCTCCGGACCGACGGCCCGCGTCCGCCTCACCCAGATGTTCCACAACCCCTCCGCGACCCACGTCGAGGCGGTCTACCTCTTCCCCATGCCGGAAAGCGCCGCCGTTGACAGCCTGAAGATGGTAGTCGGCGAGCGCGTCGTGATCGGAGCCATCAAGGAGCGCGAGACCGCCCGCCGCGACTTCGAACAGGCGAAATCGGAAGGCCGGAAGGCGGCGCTGCTCGAGCAGGAACGCCCTAACATGTTCACCTCCTCGGTCGCCAACATCGGCCCCGGCGAGACCGTGGTCGTCCAGATCGCGTACCAGGAGACGATCCGGCGGACGGCGCTCGGCCACACGCTCCGCCTGCCTCTGGTCGCAGCCCCGCGCTACAATTCGAAGCCGTTGATTGAAACCGTGGACCTCGGCGCCGAAGGCTGGGGCCGCACCGTGGCCGACCCGGTCCCCGATCGTGCCCGCATCGAGCCGCCCTACGCCGACCCGCGCGTCACGGCGCCCGCCAATCCGGTGTCGATCCGCGTCGTCTTGAATGCGGGCTTCCCCCTGGCCGACGTCGCCAGCGCGACGCACACGTTGACGGTCGACGAAACCGACGAGAGCCGCCGCGTGGTGACGCTCGGCGCCGGCGCGGTCCCCGCCGACCGCGACTTCGAACTCATCTGGCGCCCCGTCGCGAGCCGCGCGCCGACCGTGGGCCTCTTTCGCGAGACGGTTGCCGGCAGCGAGTACGCGCTCGCATTCATCACGCCCCCGACCGCCGGCGAGACGCTGCAGCCGCCACTGCCCCGCGAGCTGATCCTCGTCGTGGACAATTCCGGTTCCATGAGCGGCCCCTCGATGGCGCAAGCGAAGGCGAGCCTTCAATTCGCGCTGCGACGCCTCCGTCCCTCGGATCGCTTCAACATCGTCCGCTTCAACCACACCATGACGCAACTCTTTAACGCATCCCAGCCGGCCACCCCTGACGCCGTCGCGGCCGCGGCCCGCTTCGTCGCTGGCCTCGAGGCGACCGGCGGCACCGAAATGCTCCCGGCGCTCGACGCCGCCCTCGCCGACGTCGGCTCCCCCTCGGAGAACACCCACGTTCGTCAGGTCGTGTTGCTGACCGACGGCGCCATCGGCGACGAGCACCGCATGTTCGACATCATCGCCGGCAAGCGCGGCCGGTCGCGCATCTTCACGATCGGCATCGGCTCGGCGCCGAATGGCCATCTCATGGCCCGCGCGGCCGAGCTGGGACGCGGCACGTACACCTATATCGGCGCCGTGAACGACGTCGAGGCACGCATGCGGACCCTCTTTGAAACGATCGAGGCGCCCGTCGTGACCGACCTCGCCGTGACCGTCACCGGCACCGAAGCCGATGTCACTCCGGCTCTGCTGCCCGACCTGCATCGCGGCGAGCCTCTCGTCATCGCAGCGAAGGTCACAACGATCGGCGCCACCATGGAGCTGAAGGGCATGCTCGGCGACCAGCCGTGGATCGTGAGATTGCCGCTCTCCGGTGGCGCTGAAGGACGGGGCATCTCGAAGCTCTGGGCCCGCCGCAAGATCGCCGACGCCGAGGTCGGTCGCATCCTTCGCACCCTCGAGCCTGCTGCAGCCGACAAGACGATCCTCGCCCTCGCGCTCGAGCATCATCTGGTCAGCCGCTTCACCAGTCTTGTCGCCATCGATCAGGAGATCTCGCGGCAACCAGGCCAGCCACTGGCGCGCGCCGATATCCCGCTCAATCTCCCGGCCGGCTGGGACTTCGACAAGGTCTTCGGACCTCGCCTCGTCGCCCCGCCGCGTGAAATCCGCGCCGAGGACAGAAAGCACCTGCAGGAGACCCGGCTGACGGGCGAGGCTCACCCGACCTCAGCGACGACGACGGTCCAGCCCAGGCCGGCGCACGCTGCACGCCCCGTTGTCGTGGCCCAGAACGCCGCAGCGACCGTGAACCTGCCGCCGACGGCGACCGATGCCGAGCTACGGCTGCTGATCGGACTGGCCCTGCTCCTGAGCGCACTGGCCGCTTATGGCCTCGCCCGCCGCGACGCCTGACGCGCTCGCCACCTTGGACGGACGGCGGTCATCGCTGTCCGTCGATGTCCTGACCACGCCACAGGAGAACGCCATGACGTTGCAGCGCCGTCCCCGTAGCGCCGAACGGCTCGTGTTGGGCCTGTTGGCGACACTTCTTGCCGGAGCCGGCACCCTCCTCGCCGGCCAGGCCGCCTACATCCATGCCAAGGCGCAACTCGCCCAGATCCTTCTCGAGCGCGCTTTTCTAGCCTCCATCGGCACCGGCCAGCCGGTGAAGCCCTGGAACTGGGCCGACACCTGGCCGGCCGCCCGCATCCGCGCGCCCCGGCTCGACGCCGAGGCCATCGTTCTGGCGGGGTCGAGCGGCCAGGCGCTGGCCTTCGGTCCTGCCCACCTCGAACGGACACCACCGCCAGGCAATCCCGGCACGACCGTCTACGCCGCCCATCGCGATACCCACTTCCGGTTCCTGGAGCACCTCAAGCCGGGCGACGCACTCGAGATCCTGGACGCCTCCGGCGCGCGCCACATGTATGCCGTCACCCACACGTCGGTAGTCGACTGGAATGCGTCCGGCATCGACCCGACAGCCGCCGGCCATCGCCTCGTTCTTGCCACGTGCTGGCCGTTCGCGAGCCGCACACCCGGCCCCCTGCGATATCTCGTGCACGCGCGGCCCAGTCCGCCCACGGACAACCGCACTTCACGGTCAAATGACTGAAATTCAAGTCCGATCACAGGCTTGCGAGCCCCCCTCGCAGGATCGCCCCGGGTCGCACATATGGCGGTCATGGCGCGAGACAGCCATGCGCTACAGCCGAACGGCAGGCGCTAAAAAAACGAACCATGAGCTAGGAGCCATGCCATGAAGTCTTTTGCACGCGGGACCGCAGTCGCCATCGCCATCATCGGCGGAGCCACCGGAGCCCTGGCATCCGACCGCTACTTCAGCGATCTCGGCCAGACCGCCCCCCGTTCCGTGTTCCAGGATCTGAACGAGACCGCGCCGCGCAGCGCCTTCGACGACCTGCGCAACACGGCGCCCCGCTCCATCTTTGATGCAACCCGCGACTCCGCGCCGCGCGCCTCCGACCCGAGCGGCTCGGTCCGTCTCGACCTGACCGGCGAATAACCAGCCCCTTGGGTCACCTGACCACACGTCCGGCGGCATCGTCCGCCGGACCCCCCTCTCGGCGGCAAGCGACGTGGCTCTTCAGCGCGGCATCACCGACCTGATGGCCTGCTCATTCGCCCCGCGCGCGCATAGTCCCGCCGCCGTGAGTGACGCGACCGTGAGACCATGACGATCCGCGCCCGTTCCCTTCGCCGAGAGCATCACCGCGTGATGACCGCGCCGTGCCATCTGCTCCGCGAAGCGCTTCTGCTGCGCGAACGGCGTCACTCGATCTGCCGGATCGCCGATGACGAAGATCCGCCGTTCCGGATCGACGACGACCCCATCCAGCCGATCCATCACGTTGAGGTCTCCGGCGATGGATGCCGGATGCTCGCGATGCAGACTGGACACCCCTTGCCGCCGTGCATGCCAGTCGAGCATCGCAGAGAGATCATAGCCGCCAGAGGCCGGTGTCGCGCATTTCACCCCCTCCATCCCGCGCGTCAACATCGCCGCCACCAGCGTCGCGCCGCCGGACTGCCCCGCCAGCGTTACGGCCGAATATCCGTTGCGCTCGATGAGTCCGCGCACGACCGCGGCCATGACGAGATGCTCCCTCAGCATCCGCCGATCGGCGTGATTGCCGGTCGAACCGAACGTCCCGGGCCGAGCCACGAGCGCAAACGGCAGCTTGTAGGTTTGCGCCTTTGACTTCAGGAGGCGCCGCATCGCATCGAGATGCTGGCGCAGCCGCGCAGGCCGACGCGCGAAGTCGGATGGCACGTCGCCCTCGAAATAGAGCACGACCTGCTCGGCCGTCGCGAACCCGGACGTCGCATGGATGGCGATGCACTCGCCCCTCCCTTCGACGTCCACCCAGATGTGATCGTCAGCGACCTCACACGCCTCCCTGAGACCAGCCAGAGCATCGGCGCCGCCGAGCGTGGCATCCCCGCTCCGCTTGAATTTGATCGCCGCCTCCGCCGTGGCCATCACGACGCCGCAGCAGACCACGGCCGCCACCAGCGGCAGGATCGCTGCCACACCCCTCGCGACGATCTGGCCAAACCCCGCTGACGCCATGCCTTCCCCCGCGAACCCTCGGCTTCAGTCCGCGAACTTCGGTTTCCGCTTTTCGAGGAATGCTGTCCGCGCCTCGACGGAATCCGGATGATCGCCAAGCTCTGTCGTCATCGACTGCTCATAGCGATAGCCGTCGCGCAGCGACATGTCCTCGATCGTGTTGAGCGTCCTCTTGGCGAGCCGGATCGCTGCCGGGCTCTTGGAGGCGATCTCCGCCGCGATCTTCATCGCGAGCGGCATCAGCTCGGCCTTTGGGACGCAGGCTTCCACGACCCCGAGGCGATAGAGTTCCGCCCCCGGCACCCGGTACCCCGTGAGCATCATCCGCCGCAGCGTCGAATGCGGAAACAGGCGCTGCGTATGCTTGCCACCCCCGAGCAGCCCGACATCGATCTCCGGCAACCCGAGTTGAGCTTCCTCGGCCGCGATGAGAATGTCGGCCGACGCCGCGACCGCGAGCCCGGCGCCGAGTGCCGGCCCGTTGATGGCGGCGATCACCGGCTTCTGGCACTCTCGGATCGAATGATAGCTCTCGCGCGCACGCCGGTTGTGCTGCCAGCGCTCGCCCGCCTTCGATCGGTCCGGCCGCGACTTGAGATCGGCGCCGGCCGAGAACACCTTGCCGGCTCCGGTCAGCACGGCGACCCGAATGTCCCGCCGGTCAGAGATCATGTCGAACGCGAACGCCATCTCGACATTGAATTGGGTGTTCTGCGCGTTGACGGGCGGATTGTTCATGGTGACGACGGCGATGCCATCCGCCACGGCGACGTCGATGAGGTGAAGATCCATGGGCGCGGCGATCCGTTGGCTATGTGTTGTTCGTTCCCATCCTAGGCCATTCGTCGCCGGGTTCAAATCGTCCCCGTCGGCCTACGCGGGGGCGGGTCTGGAGGCATGCGCTCCCGTTGGGTCTGGGCTGCGACCTGCACGTTGGCGCGGCCGGAGAGAGCATCTAGGATTTGTGGCTCACGACAAGAGCCCGCGCTTGCAGCGAGGCCCATCGAGTAGGAGACGCGCCATGTCCAGTCAGCCCGCCACCCCGTCTCGCCGCTTGACCGCGCCCGACATCACGGCGCGGAAGGGGCTCGACCCTATCGTCTCGCTCACCTCCTATCATGCGCATACCGCCGCCCTGGCTGATCCGCACTGCGACTTCCTCTTGGTGGGCGACAGCCTCGGCATGGTCATGCACGGCTACGAAACGACGGTCCCCGTCCCCCTCGAGCTGATGATCATGCACGGCCGTGCCGTGGTACGCGGTGCGAAGCGCGCGCTCGTTGTCGTGGACATGCCGTTCGGCTCCTATGAGGAAAGCCCGTCCGTCGCCTTTCGCAATGCCGCGCGGGTTCTGAAGGAGACGGACTGCGGCGCCGTGAAGCTCGAGGGTGGCCGCCACATGGCCGAAACGATCCGCTATCTTGTTGATCGCGGAATTCCCGTGATGGCCCACATTGGCCTGACACCCCAATCCATCAACACGCTTGGCGGATTCAAGGTCCAGGGGCGCTCCGACGCGCAGTTCGCGGCTCTGGAGGCCGATGCCCGCGCCGTCTCGGACGCCGGCGCGTTCGCCGTCGTTCTCGAAGCCATCCCGGCCGAGCTCGCTGGAACGATCACGGCCGCAATTCCGATCCCCACCATCGGCATCGGCGCATCGGCGGCGTGCGACGGCCAGATTCTCGTCATGGAGGACATGCTCGGGCTGTCCCCGCGCGTTCCGAAGTTCGTGAAGAAGTTCGGCGAGATCGGCAACCTGATCAGCTCCGCCATCGAGGAGTATGCAACGGAGGTCAAGAGCCGCAGCTTCCCGGCCGAAGCTCACACCTACGCCCGTCAGCTTCCGCCGAAGAAGTGACGGCGGCAGCGATGGACGGAACGGCTGGCCACGGCCTTTGCTGACCAGCCCGGCCCGCTTGGCAGGAACCACACGCGCCGCCGCGCGTTGACTTCTCGAATGCCAAAAGCAACGAGAGGCCGAAAATGAAGTATGCGACAATGGCCGCTGGCTTCGCTGCCCTGTGTGCCGCCACCACAGTCACCACTCCCCCAGTTGCAGCCCAGGGCGTCAGTGTTCATGTCGGACCCGGAGGCGTCGGCGTCCACGTCGGAAAACCGCACCAGCGTGGAAAATACTATGGCTGGGGGCCGGGCTACCATTATCGAAGCGGGTATTATTACGGCAATTGTGCCTGGTTGAGAGATCGCGCACGCGACACCGGCAATCCCACGTGGTGGCGGCGCTACCACAAATGCCGGTCGCGCTGACCCCCGCGTCAGCCCACGCGCGCCAACCGACGACGCCTCCCAGGCTCCACCAGCCTCCGGCATGACATCGCTCGGCGGAGACGCGACCATGCGAGCCGCCGTTGCCCTCGAAGCGACCCATTGTTGCTGTTGCGACTGCCTGTCCCCGGCGAGCGCTCGAGCCACCGGCGTGTTTGCCGGATCGTACGTCGCGCGCGTTGCGCGGGCCATCTGATACGAACAGCAGTCTGACGCATGCCGCTCACGTCACGTGACGCTTGCGTCAAAAGACACATACGCGCCTCCTGATCTCCATTATGCTTGTGCGGAATTGATTTTCGGCGGACGCCGACGCTCGTCGACCAGCGACTGCTGCAGCCGGTCGATAGGCGACGGGCTGGGCTCGCCGATCCGGCCGCACGAGGGTTCCGATTGGTGTCGACGATAAGCGGATTGAAGACGGCGTTGGCCACGGCCGCCGAGCGCATCAGCGCTTACCCGGGGGCCATCGCGATCTTGGCGAGCGGGCTGGCGTTGGCGTCGACGTTGGCAGCGTATCAGTTGACGCTCCAGTCAGAAGCCGAATCTCACAAGCGTGCGATTGCGAGCGAAGCATCCCGGATAGCCGAGACCATCGTCGACACAATGCGCGGATACGGCAGCATTCTGCGCGCGAGCGCCGGTTTCGTCGCCGCCAACGGTCGCCCGAATGAAGTCACCTGGCGAACTTTCACGAGCGCCCTGGAGATCGAGCGGAGTTTCCCGGGTGTGCAGGGCCTCGGCTATGTCGATGTCGGCGTGCGCGATGAACTGGAACGGATTGCCGCCGCCAAGCGTTCAAGAGGGCGCACCGACTTCCAGTTCGTGACGGGTGACGGCGAGCGCGATCTTTATACCATGATCGCCTTTCTCGCGCCGGAGGATGAGCGAAATCGCCGAGCCCTCGGCTTCGACATGTATTCCGAGAAGACCCGCCGCGAAGCGATGCAGAAAGCGCGCGACACGGGAGAGCTGGTCCTGTCGCCGATTGTCATTCTTCGGCAGGAGATATCAGCCGATATCCAGCCAGGCTCGCTCGGATATCTGCCCGTCTATCGGGACAGTGGAACGCCACCGACATCCACAGCTGAGCGTCGCGCGCAGTTGATGGCGTTCGTCTACGGCGTCTTTCGTTGGGGAGATTTCATCGACCGCACGCTACAGAAGCACCACCGCCATTCGCTCGGACTGATGCGGATCGAGATCTCCGGCAATGCGGATGCCGCCGGCGGCGGCCTCATCTACGACAGCGAAGGCGGAAGCGCACGACCTTCGCAAACCCGCTACACGACGACCGTGCCGCTCGATCTTGGCGGCTTGCAATGGTCGTTGACGGCGACATCCAACCATCGCTTCGAATCGACACTCGATTGGTCGAAGCCGCGCCTCATCTTGAGCAGCGGCCTCGTCGTGACGGCGCTCATAGCGACCATGATCGTCGCCCTGTCCCAATCGCGTGAACGAACCGAGATTGCGCGACGCAAGCTCGAGTCCGAAGTCGTCCAGCGAAAGGAAGCGGAGGAACGCGCCCACCTCGCCAACGGCGAACTGATTCATCGGGTCAAGAATACGCTGGCCGTCGTTTCGGCACTCGCCTCACAGACGGCCCGGCACTCGACGAGCGTCCAGGCGTTCACCGCATCGTTCCGCGAACGCCTCGTCGCACTGGCCTCCGTCCAGGATCTGCTGCGCCCCGACCCGGCCTACGCACCGGAGCTCGGAGAACTGGTTCGCCAGAGTCTGAAGGCTTTTGCCGACGCGGCGAAATCCACCAGTGCTTCGCCCCGCCTAACGGCGAGCGGGCCGAAGGTCGCTCTGCCCGGCAATCAGGCGGTGCTCCTGAGCCTGCTTCTCAACGAATTGGCGACCAACGCCACGAAGTACGGCGCATGGTCGGCGTCGGGCGGCGGCGTCACCGTCGAATGGTCGCTCGAGACCCTCGAAGAAGAGAAGCTGGTCGTGTTGAGATGGACGGAGACCGGCTCCCGCATCAAGTCGGAACCGAGCCCCAATGGCTTTGGGACGAAAGTGATTGAAGCTGTCGAGCGGGGCATGCGAGGCCGCATCGAGCGCTCCTGGCCCGACTCGGGCCTCGCCTTCGTCTTCCGCTTCCCGGTTATCGATCCGGAGTGACCGCAGAAGCGCAGGTATCGGCGTGAGCCGAATGTTCCGAACTAGAGAGCGCCGAACAGATTGAGCAGCAGCAGTACCGAGATCGGAACACCGAGTAGCCAGAGAACGATATTGGTCATGACGCACTCCTCGAGCTTCATATCGCATAACGCGATGCAGTTTCGTCGTTGATTGGTTTGAATGAAACGCGGAGATCGATGAGAGGTTCCGGCCTTTCGTCACTGCTGCACCGCAGCGTCGGCTGCCACGGGAGAGTTCCGCACTCCATCAGGAAACAATTTCACAACGTCGGCGACCTTCCCGACGGTTTGGAACTCACCATTTCCACCATCCGGGCGGCTCACGGCCATGCCACCATCGACTTCGAAGACGATCAGCTTGGCCTTCGGAAAGTTCATGTCCGCGCGTCGCATCAACAGACCGATGTGTCGTCGATCAAGATGCGAGAGATTGACGAGAACAACGGCATCGACAGTAGCGTCGGCATCGAGCCCGCCCCGGCTCGCAAGCGCCGTGAGCCCGGACGATGTGCCGCCGGATACGATTTCCCAATTCGTCGACGACCGGAGGCAACTCGCGAGGAAATCGGCAGCCGCGCGATCGACGCTGCCGCGTGCCGGCAGGACAAGCGCCTGTTTGGGCGCCTGCGTAGGTGCATCCATCTTGGCAGCCGCGTACTCGTTCGCGAGTTCCGAGACCTCCGACATGGCGGCGGAGATCTTCGCCAGCCGGTCATCGTCGAGGCGTCCCCGGCGAAAATCGAGCCCCGCGAGCGCCAGCGCCGGAAGCACGATCCGATCCCCCGTGTCGACAATGCGCGTGGGATCGAGCACGTCATCGAGCTGAGCTGCCAGCTGATCGCTGTTGCGCGTCAGCAATTGCCCGTAGAAATCCTCGTCAGGGCGCAGCGCCGCCTCGTTTCCAAGCATGATGCTGAAGAACTCGAGCGCGGGCAGATGCCGCCCGACGACGACGAGTACGAGGGTCAACGGCGCTGCAAGGAGCAACCCCGCGGGCCCCCAGACGAGCGTCCAGAAGCTGGCAGAAACCACCATCGCGAAGGGTGAGAGCCCGCTCCGCTTCCCCAGCACCAATGGCTCGACGACATTCCCCATGATCATCTCGCCCGCAATCAGGAACGCGAACGTCGAAATGACCATGGACCAGCCGGGATCGACGCCGGCCGCAAGGAGAATCGGTGGCACCATCGCGATCGCCGTGCCGACGAACGGCACGAACCGCATGAGGCCTGCGATCACCCCGCACAACAATGGACTGGGCACTCCGATGATGAGCAGGACCACGGCCACCAGTGCGCCATAGGCCGAACTCAGCATCACTTGCCCCAGAAACAGCTTGGAAAGGCGCTGCGCGGCGTCCGACATCGCCGCCGTTGTCCCGACCAGGTTGTCGACGCCGGCGATCCGGACCAGTCGATCGCGCAGATCTTGATGTTGGAACAGCAGAAATGCCGTGAAGAGCATCGTGAGTGCCACTTGACCGGCGGGGACCAGCCAATCTCCGATTGCCCCCATCCGCCCGCCATCCTTCACGACCACGACGCGGCCCGGATCGGCATCGCTGCCCGACTTCGATTGCGGCGCCGATCCGGCTGCCGCAGAAGCACTTTTGATTTCCTGCTGCAGTTCCGCTTCGAGAAGGTCGATGGCCACGACCGCTCTCCGGATGATGCTGTTATCCTGCGACCCGCTGACAGCCCTCACCTTCTCGACGATGTTCGTGCGATACGCCGGCAACTCCGCCGTGATCTGCAGCAGCTGCGCGCTCAAGACGATGAACGCTGCGACGGTTGTTCCAATCGCGCTCACGAGAACGAGAGATGCCGAAGCCGCATGCGGCAATCCCAGAACCGACAGCCGCGTGACGATCTGAGCGAGTGCGAATGCGATCACGATGGCGAGCGCCATGGGAAGTAGAATGTCCCGTCCGAGCGCCAATCCGGCGACGACGATCGCGAACACGGTGATGGATGCGTGCAGGCTGCGCAGGCTGTCTGCCAGGAGCGGCATCTTGGTATCCCCTCGCGATGACTTGCAGATCTGACCGTCGGCGCCGGATACGTGATTGATCGAAGTCGCGCCGCGGGCCACAGAGCTGGCGGAGTGAAACGCGACACCTCGCATTTTGTTGCGTCATGCCTCCTCCAGGCACACGGCATCCTGGATATTCGGCGATCCGACCGATCGAATTTCCAGATCGGTGTCCCACGCAACATCGGGAACGATTTCCGCGGCCACCCGTTTATCGCTCATCGGAGCTGACGAGACGCGCCGCACCCGCCGGAAGACCGCACGACGTCGGCTCTGAATGAAACCGCTTCATTGAGAGGAAATAGCATGTCTGGTACGGGCAATAAGATCGAGGGTTACGCCAACGAAGCCATCGGCAAGGTCAAGCAGGGGATCGGCAAGCTGGTCGGCTCCGAGAAGCTGCAGGCCGAGGGCAAGATTCAGGAAATCAAGGGCGAAGGTCAGCAGGCCTACGGCGAAGCCAGGAATCGTGCGAGCGAGGCGACAGAAAAGGTGAGAGACGCCGCTGAAAGCGCGACCAGCTCGAGCACGGCCGACACGGTGTCTGGCCACGCCAACGAGGCGGTCGGCAAGGCGAAGCAGGCCGTCGGCCGGACCATCGGCTCCACGGAGATCGAGGCCGAGGGCCTCGCCCAGGAAGCAAAAGGCGAGGCACAAAAGGCAACCGGCACCGTCAAGCGTGAACTCGGCCGCTGATATCCTGCCATTACGAACGTGTCGGAGGGCAGTCGATCTGCTCTGACCCATGCCTGGAAGCGCGCTACCCCCCGTACGCTCGTACTCCAGGCGGACGCCCCGTCCGACACAACGTCGGGCGGGGCGTCGATCTGTCTGTGGGGCCTGCCGTTTCGAGCGTTCCGAACGCCAACCTCCAAAACTCCACACGAGCCGAAGAGATAACAACAGCCTTTCATGGAAATCGATGGATTAGTATTTTTCGACGCAACCAATTTTCCACTCACGCATTTGACTAGACATCAGAAACCAATTCTGTCACCGGAGGAATTCAATGGGCAGCATGCTTCATTACGCAATCGTCTTTCTGGTCGTGGCCCTGGTTGCCGCTTTCCTGGGCTTCGGCGGAGTGGCGGGCACTGCGATGGAAGGCGCGCGCATTCTGTTCTGGGTCGCGATCGTGCTGTTCGTCGTCTCGGTCGTCGCCGGTTTTTTCCGACGCGCAGGGTAGCGGCGAGCACCAGGGAGCGAGTGGCACGAAGCCGACCCGAGTCGCGACCCGGGTCGGCTTTGGCACGCCTGTCGATCGAAGACGGATCGCGCGGCGTCGAACGAGCAACGGGAAGACGCCCGAGAAAAAAGAAACGTAATCCGGAACGACAGGCCGATCGTCGGCGTTCTCAAGACAGCGATCGGCGATATCGCTTCACGGGGACTTCGGGCCGCAGAGCCTCGAACCTGAAACAACAAGGAGTTGAGCCATGGCCACACATGCAGCACATCAGGACACCACGACAACCGCCAACACGGCGCGAGACATGACCGCGAAGCTCGGCGATGCCGCCTCCGAACTTGCAAGCAAGGCCGGCGAGCAGGTCGATCGCGTGATCAACGAGGCGGACACCACTGTCCGCACCATCAGGGCCCAGGGCCGAGACGCCGGCGAGCGTGTCACAGAGGTGGCCGGAAACATGAAGACGGCAGTCGACAAATCTCTGAAGGAGCAGCCGATGGCCACGCTGGCGATCGCAGCCGCACTGGGCCTCGTCGTTGGCGCGCTCTGGAAATCCTGACGCGTCGCAGTCTGTAGCGCCAATCGCCACACGAGGAGGATCGGGCCATGTTCGCAAGTCTGGTGCGGCAGGCGCAAGCCAGCGTCGATGATGCGATAGCCATCGTCGTCAACCGCATCGTCGTCGCCGTCCCCTTCCTCGCCGCGGCCGGGTTTGCCGTGTCGGCCTTGTCGACCTGGCTGTCCAGCCGTTATGGCAGCCAGATCGCCGATCTCATTCTCGCCTTTGGCTTTCTCGGGATCGGAATCGTGACCGCGATCGTTGTCGAGTTGCGGCAGCCGTCAAGAACAGCGGGAGACATCGCGCCAGCCTCGACCAATGCCGGTGAAGTCGAGGCAGAGTCCGGAGACGAATCTCCGCCACTGGCCGGCATGATCGACAATGGGCGGGCCTTGGGTCTGTTGGCGAGCGCAGCGCCCATGGCGATCCCGGTTCTGCTGAAACACGCGATCCGGAATCTGCCGCTCATCTTAATGATCGCTGTGGCGGCCTACGTTCTGACCCGCCAGCCGGATGCAGCGACTGACGGCCCCGGCGATCCCTCGGCACGCCCATTGGACGGCGCTGATCCAGGCTCGATCACGACGTGATTAAGCATTGAGTATCATGATGTTGAACAATCGACTCTACAGCCCACCGTCCCGATTGAGGCATCAGATCGGCAGCCTCGACACTTTGCCGCAACAAGCGATGGAACTCCGCCGGGGGGACATGCGTTTCGCCATCCATCGGCTACAAGACGAGAAAGCCTGAAGTCATGCCTCAGTCGAATGATGACAAGTCCGCAACCGGCACGGGAGAGGAGGCCGCGCACGGTTGCGCCACCAAGTGCGACGCCGCGTTGGCACCGGAGGCCCAGGACGCCATCACCTCTCAACTCAAGCGCCTATACGGCGATATGCTTCAGGCACCTATCCCCGACCGCTTCAGCGAGTTGCTGGCCGACCTGAGCAAAGGGAAGCGCTCCTCATGACCGGTTCCGCGTCCGAAGACTTCCCGGCGATGCTGGCCGCTCTCGTGCCCAATCTGCGCGCGTTTGGACGTTCCTTGACTGGATCGTCCGAGCACGCCGACGATCTCGTGCAGGAAACGCTGGTCAAGGCATGGCAGAACCGGGAGCGCTTCGAAGACGGCTCCAATCTGAAAGCTTGGCTGTTCACGATCCTCCGCAACACGTTCCTGTCCGAGCGCCGCAAGCGCAAATGGGAGCGACAGGACGTGGATGGCGACGGCGCCGCCATGCTCGTCTCCCGTGGCGAGCAGCTCGGGCACATGGATCTCCTCGACTTCGGCAGCGCGTTCTCTGACCTTCCCGAGGAACAGAAGGAGGCACTGCTTCTCGTTGGGGCCGAGGGCTTCTCATACGAGGAGGCAGCCCTGATGTGCGGATGCGCGGTCGGCACGATGAAGAGCCGGGTGAGCCGCGCCCGGACCCGTCTGGCGGACGTTCTCGGCTACGAAACCGGGAACTATGAACTCGCTGAGACGTTTTCTGGAGAGGCCGTTCGAGCCTCCTGAACCATTGCGCCGCAGCGTTACTGACACGCCGCATCGCGTCCGCCGTCCGCCGTCCGGCTCGGACGCGACGGATCGAGACGGCCGAAGAGAAAGGAGTTGTGTCATGAGTGAGAGGACCAAACGACACGCGTCGATCGAGACGCTCGACACCGGCCTGGGCGCCCGTGATCGCGGCAAGGTCGCAGATGCATTGGTCCCGGTGCTCGCCGACAGCTACATTCTGCTGATCAAGACCCACGTCTACCATTGGAATGTGGTCGGTCAGCATTTTCTGCCGCTGCACGAATTGACCGAGGCCCACTACACCAACCTTTTCGCCGCCGTCGACGAGATTGCCGAACGTATCCGGTCGCTGGGCAAGCGCGCCCCGCTGAGCCTGTCCGCGCTGCGCGACAAGGCGTCGGTCGAGGAGGAGACGGTCAATCGTACCGCCGAGGAGATGGTCGCCCACCTCGTCGACGATCACGAGCAGCTGACGAAGCGCCTGCGCGAAGCCGCACTTTTGGCCGACGAATCCGACGACCTCGTCACCGCCGACCTTCTGACGCAGCGCCTCGCCTTTCACGAAAAGGCGATCTGGATGCTGCGCGCCATCCTCGGCAAGGCGTGACGCGATCTGGAAGATTTCGTGTGGCCGGGCGGGAACCGTCCGGCCACACGGGCGTTCAAAGCGTTGGGCACGAGGCTGCCCCAGTCCCGCCGCGTGTGGGTCGCCACATTGGAGAACCGCAATATGCCGAAGTCGCTCGCCGATCAGCTGTCACCGCAACTGCCGTACTTGCGCCGCTTCGCACGCGCACTTTGCGGCTCGCAGGAAGCCGGAGATGCGTACATCGTCGTGATGCTGGAGGCACTGGTGGCCGACCGGAGCCTCTACGATGCATCGCTGCCCCACCGCGTCGCCGCCTATTCGACGCTCCTGAAAATCTGGTCGTCGGTTCCCGTCAACCAGAAGGCCATGTCCGCCGAGACGGGCCCGATAGGTGTCGCAGACCGCCGGATCGACACCCTCGCGCCGGCGTCGCGGCAGGCATTCCTCTTGGCCGGTCTCGAGGACTTCTCGAGCGCCGAGATCGCGCTGATGATGCAGCGTACCGAGGAAGAGGTGCTCACCCTCATTGACGAAGCTTCGCGCGAGATCGCAACCCAGATAGCGGCTCGCATCATGATCATCGAGGACGAACCACTCATCGCCATGGACATCGAGAGCCTCGTTACCGATCTCGGCCACGAGGTCGTCGGCATCGCGGCGACGCGCAAGGAGGCCGTAGACCTCGGCCAGAAGCAACGGCCGGGCATGATCCTCGCCGACATTCAGCTCGCCGACGGCAGTTCTGGAATCGACGCGGTAAACGAGATTCTAGGCGTTCTCGACGTGCCGGTGGTTTTCATTACGGCTTATCCGGAGCGCCTCTTGACGGGCGAGCGCCCGGAGCCTGCATTCCTGATCACGAAACCTTTCAAGCCGGAAATGGTGAAAGCCGTGATCAGCCAGGCCTTGTTTTTTGATGTCAAGGCCGGGGGTGGACGCCGCGGCGCTGCGGCCTAGGTGGACGGCGGCGCAGGGCGGCTGACGTCGTCGACTGCACAGATCAGCGCGAGCGGGGCACAGAAGGATGCACACAGGACTGCTGGAGGCGAGCCCCGACTGCATCAAGATTCTGTCTGTCGATGGCCGTCTGCAGTTCATGAATCGCAACGGCCGCTGCCTGATGGAGATCGACGATTTCGACCAGATCAGTTCGGCCCACTGGCCCGATTTGTGGCCTCGCGAATATAGAGACACCATCGAGCAGGCTATCGCGACCGCACGATCCGGTGGCGTGGTTCGACTGTCCGCGCCATGCCCTACCGCGAAGGGAACTCCCAAATGGTGGGACGTTTTTGTAAGCCCGATCCGTGACGAGACCGGTGCGATTGTCTCCATCATGTCGACGTCGCGTGATGTGACGCACCTGAAGGCAGTGGAGTTGAGCCTCAAGGAAAGCGAGCAGCGCTTTCGCGCTCTTGCGGACACGATTCCGCAGCTGGCCTGGATCAGCGACCCCGAAGGGAACATCTCTTGGTTCAATCAGCGCTGGCTCGACTACACCGGCCTGTCGCTCGAGCAATCAACGGGGCGCGGCTGGCGGCAGGCTCACGACCCTGAGCATCTCGACCGCGTGGCAAGCCGCTTCCTCGCCGTCCTTGAGCGCGGTGAGGACTGGGAGGACACATTTCCGCTTCGCGGCCGCGACGGAACCTATCGCTGGTTCCTGTCGCGCGCTCGTCCGCTCCGGAACGCAACGGGCAAGGCGGTGCTCTACTGCGGCACCAATACCGACGTCACCGAGCAACGCGAGCAGAGTCAACGCCTGCGCCAGCTCGCGCGCGTCGTGAACATGTCGCACGAAGCCATCCTTGTTTGGGATCGCGAGGGCGGCATCCTGAACTGGAATCGCGGCTGCGTGGATCTCTACGGATACACGCGCCACGAAGCCCTCGGCCGGATAAGCCACGACCTGCTGGCAACGCAACATCCAGTGCCACGCGCCGAGTTCGAGCGCTTCCTCATCGAAGAAGGATCGTGGAACGGCGAGCTGCTGCACAAGGCGGCGGACGGTTCCGATGTCTGGGTCGAAAGCCGCCAGGAATTGATCCGCGTCGGCGGCCGGCAAGTGATTCTCGAAACCAACCGCGACATCACCGAGCGCCGTCGTGCGGACAATCTCCGTGATCTGCTGCTCGCGGAAATCAATCATCGCGTCAAGAATACGCTCGCCATCGTTCAGTCGCTCGCGCACCAGACGGCGAAGACTTCGGAAACCGTGCCCCAATTCGCCCGCCGCTTCGATGGGCGCCTTCATGCGCTGGCTGGTGCGCATTCGATCCTGACGGAATCCAACTGGGTCGGCGCCCCGATCGAGGGGCTGGTCCGGGCCCAGCTCGTCCTGCACGGCGAGCGGACCGCCGCAGTGTCCTATGAAGGTGAGGATGTCTTCCTGCCGCCGCAGGTGGCCGTACAGATGTCGCTCGCGATCAACGAATTGACGACCAACGCGCTCCAGCACGGTGCTCTGACGCGACCGACTGGTCGGGTTGCGATCCGGTGGCTGGTCGAGCCAAGCGAGGATCTGGACATCCTTAGCTTCGAATGGGTCGAGACGGGCACGATGCACGACAGCTTCACCCGTGGCCAGGGCTTCGGCTTGAAATTTCTCGACCGGCTCAATCACCTGCCGTCGATCAAGGCCGAAACGAAGTTCGAGCCCGATCGCCTGACGGCACGGATAACGATCGATATACCCCGCGAGCAGCCCGGACCGGCGCCGGTCTTGTTCAACTTCGGGCGCGAACGTCAATCGGTAGCTCTGCACCAGGCGCTCCCGCGGAATGCCGAACCGGATCATGTCCTCATCGTGCAGCAGCAGTCACCCGAAGCCTATCGCTTCGACGAGATGGCCGGCAGCCTTGGGTTCGGGACCGTCGGACCGGTGAGCGAACCGGCCGAGATCGAGCGGCGCCTGAAAGGTCACCATTATCTGCTCGCGATCGTCGATCTCGACGGACTGGAGGACAAAGTCGGCGATCTTCTCGCGTCGATCGAGACCAGCAAGGTTCCGGTGATGGTTGTGGGTTCCAATTCCGCATTGACGAGATGCTCGGCGGAACTCAGCGGCCACAGCCGCATGGCGAAACCATTGACCGCGGAAAAACTGATGGGCGAACTGCTTGCCCTGCCGGTCCGCACGAAGCCGGGACCGGGCTGACTGGCCGGCCGAAGCCCGCGTGTGGTCCGGCGTCCGGAACATGCGGCCAGGAAAAATCAAATCTGGCGTGGCCACGAAGTCACGTGTCCACAATCTAGAATCCGCCGATCGACAATGATGTTGACGCGTTTGTGACGCAGGATGCTATCCTGCCGTGGCTCAGGTTCCGCGGACGTTCGTGCCGTGGATGAAATGGGAACGCGGTGAAATCAGCTCTTGCTGGTCGATGCCGCGGCTGCCCCCGCAACTGTAAGCGGCGAGCTTTCCTGCTTTGACCACTGGCGAGGGGATGGCCCTTGCTGGGAAGGTGCAGGCGAAGCGTCAGAGCCGCAAGCCAGGAGACCTGCCCGAGCATGGTCGTTCTTCCCTCGTGCGGGTGGCGCGGAGGATGCGGTAACGCAGTGGCGACCGAATGCCGTGTTTGTTCCGGGATCGGTCGACCCATGCGCTGCGTGACGAAAGTCGCAAACATCGCACATCACGACGCTTCAGGCATTGGCGGAGCCACGTCCGGCCTCCATCGATGCATGGGCGTCCAGGCCCGATCGCATCTCGGTTCGCCATCATCGGGGAGCCCGAACCGCAATGAGATTGAAGTTCACGCCTGACGCAAAGCGGCCCGACCGCCGCCGGATCACCTTGCTCGCAAGCACATCGATCGCGCTGCTTGCTCTCGCCTCGGCGCCGCCGTCGATGGCCCAGACCCGACTGCCCGGTGTGGTGATCACCGGCGGCACGCTCGGTGGCCAGACAGAACGGCTCGTGAGGCCATCCGGCACAGCCTCCGGCCAAAGCGAAACCGAGACGACGCTCCAGACTGACGGTGACGGGCAGGCGTCGTCCACCGCGACCGTGAACAGCAGCGGCGAAACTTTGGTCGGCATTCCCTCCGAGAAGATTGGCTCCGCGGTCGCCGTGGTGACGGGCGCCGAGCTTCGCGCCCAGCAGGTCCGCCATGCAGCCGAGGCCCTCCGCAGCCTTCCCGGCGTCCAGGTCAGTTCATCCGGCGGCTATGGCGGCGTGTCGCAGATCCGCATGCGCGGCGCTGAAGGCAACCATACGCTCGTACTCATCGACGGCATTGAAGCCAACGCGACCAACGGGGGCGAATTCGACTTTGCGGACTTGCCCACCGAGGACATCGAGCGCATCGAAGTCATTCGTGGTGGCCACTCCGGCATCTACGGCTCGAAGGCGATCGGCGGGGTGATCAATGTCGTGACCCGCAGCGGCCGCGGACCGATCCGCGTCGAGGCGACAGGCGAAATCGGCGGCCTCGAAACGCGCGGCGGTTCCCTGCGCGCGTCAGGCGGTACCGATCGCGCATGGCTGTCCGCGTCGGCCCAGCATCGCGGCTCCGACGGCTTCAATATCGCCGAACGGGGTTCCGAGAAGGACCCATGGCGCTCACGTTCGCTGGCACTCAAGGGCGGCTTGAAGCTCCTCCCCGGCGTCACAGTCGATTTCTCGATCCGCGAGACGACGCGCTTCGCCAACACCGATCCCGAGGGTATCAGCCCCTTGACCGGCCTCTATGGCGCCATCGACGGCATCGGCTCTTACGAGACGAATGTCCTGCTGGCCGGCGTCAACCTGAAATGGGACTCGGCCGATGGCGCGTTCACCCAGATCCTGCGCGCCAATCGCAACGAATCCGACGGCGTCACCAGGTCGGCATTCGGCACGTCGCGCAATCTGAGCGAGGCCGAGCGCGTCGGTTATCTGGCGACGTATCGCTTCGCGACCCCGGGCCTTCTCGGTGCGCGCCACGCCGTTTCCGGTCTTGCCGAGAAGGAGATGGATGCCTTCACGCCGTTCGCCTCATTCACCGACGGATTGCGCCGCGAGCGTGAGCGCAACGCCTTCGTCGCCGAATACCGTGGCGAGTACTTCGACCGCGTCTTCCTCTCGGCATCGGTCCGCCACGACGACAACGACGCCTTCAAGGACTTCACGACCTGGCGCACCAGCGTCTCGGTTCCGATCCCGGAGATCGGCATCCGGCCGCACGCGAGTGTCGGCACGTCCGTTGCGCTACCCGGCATGTTCGAGCAGTTCGGCAGCGTCCTGAACAACTTCGTCGGCAACCCGAACCTCACGCCGGAAGAGAGCATCGGATGGGATGCAGGCGTCGAGTTCACGTTCGATGCACGCTCGCGAACGGTGCTGGACGTCACCTACTTCAGAGCCAACCTGAAGAACGAGATCGCAGCCGACTTCACGAACTTTCCCGTCTACACGCTCCGCAATCTGGCGGGCGAAAGCACGCGCGAAGGTGTCGAAGTGGCATTCAAGTCGCAGCCGCTCTCGTGGCTCTATCTCGGCGCCAGCTACACCTATCTGGACTCCCGCGATCCTGATGGCGTGCGCGAGATCCGCCGCTCGCCGCACGCCGCACGCGCGGACATGACCGCGACATTCGCTGGCGGCAAGGGAAGCTTAAATCTGGCCGCCATCTACAATGGACAGGTGGCCGACCTGAACTTCGGCACCTTCCCGTCGACGCGCGTCACGCTGGACGACTACCTCCTCGTCAACGCAGCCCTGAGCTACAAGATCGATCCGAGGGTCGAACTCTTCGTCCGTGGCGAGAACCTGCTCGATCAGGACTATCAGGAGATTTACGGCTACAACACGCCCGGACTCGCGGCCTACGCCGGGTTCCGGATCAAGCTCGAGGACCCCTCGACGGCGCACTGGGAAAAATACAGGTAAGACCAGCGGAGCCTCCCCGACGCACCACGACCGGCGTCCGGTGGCACGGCCTTTCCCACAACGACGCAACGACAGGAGCGGCGCAGCGTGACAGTCGGAAAGAGTTGGTTCGCTGCGTTTCTGCCAGGCCTGCTCTTCGCTGCCAGCAGCGCCGCCGCCGCGCCCTCAGAAAACCACCCCCGGCGCGTCGTCTCGATGAATGTGTGCACCGACCAGTTGGCCATGCTCTTGGCGGACGAAGGCCAGCTCGCCTCCGTTTCGCACATGGCGAGACAGCGAGAATTCTCCGTCCTCTGGCAACGCGCCGGAGCGCTCACCGTCAACCACGGCCACGCCGAGGAAGTCTATCTGATGCGGCCGGACCTGGTGCTCGCGGGCTCCTACTCGACCCGGGTCACCGTAGACCTCCTGCGCCGCCTCGGCGTGCGCGTCGAAACGTTCGCGCCGACGTCGTCGCTGGAGGACATCCGCAAAGACATCCAGACCATGGGCCGCCTGCTTGGCCAGTCGCCTCGCGCTGCCGCCATTGTGTCGGCGTTCGACCGCGAGGTCGCGGCCCTGCGCGCGAGCCACGGCGACCGCAAGCCGCTCGCCGCGCTCTATTATGCCAACAGCTACACGTCGGGTCGCGGCACGCTCGCGGCCGAGATCGTCGGCCTCGCGGGCCTGGACAACCTCGCAAGCCGCCTCGGCCTGACCGGCACAGCCCGGCTGCCGCTCGAGTCCCTCGTCATGCACGCCCCGGAGATCATCGTCACCGGTCAGCGCTACGGCGGCGACAACGCACAGGCGACGAGCGTCCTCGATCATCCGGCCCTGACCCGCGGCGGCAGCCTGCCGGGCGCCCTCGTCATCGCGGACCACGAATGGATCTGCGGGCTGCCATTCACGATCGAAGCGGCACGCCGCCTCGGGTCGGCAGCCCGCGCCGCGACCGATCGCGAGGCTCGATGATGCGCGTCGCCTTCGCGCTTCTGATCATCGCGCTGGTCGTCGCGTTCGCCGGCTCCCTTTTGGTTGGTCCGGCGACCATCGACATCGGGGCGTCACTCGCCGCGTTGTTCGGAGGCGGCAGCGAGCCGGCCCGCATCGTGATGTGGGAGATCCGTCTGCCTCGGGCCATTCTCGGTGCGTCGGTCGGTGCAACGCTCGGCCTTGCAGGCGCGGCCTTGCAAGGCTACTTGCGCAATCCCCTGGCGGACCCGGGCGTGCTGGGCATCAGCGCCTCGGCGTCATTCGGCGCGGTCCTCGCGTTTTATTTCGGTGCCGCCGCGGTGGCGCCGCTGGCTCTCCCGCTCTCGGCGATGGCGGGAGCCGCAGGAGCCGCCATGCTGGTCCGGCTCTTGGCCGGCCGGGATGCCGGCACCTTGACGTTGATCCTCGCCGGCGTTGCCATCAGCTCCCTCGCGGGCGCCCTCACCACACTGGCGTTGAATCTCGCGCCCAATCCGTTCGCCGCGCTCGAAATCCTGTTCTGGATGCTGGGGTCTCTCTCCGACCGGTCCATGGCCCATGTCTGGCTCGCACTGCCGTTTATGGTTCTGGGTTGGTTGCTGATGGCCATGTCGGCGCGTACACTGGACGCACTGACCCTCGGCGAGGACGTGGCGGCCACCTTGGGTGAAAGCCCGAAGCGCGCCCAGTTGCTGATCATCGCGGGCGCTTCGATCGCCGTTGGCGCCGCGACCGCCGTCGCTGGTGCGATTGCTTTCGTCGGGCTCGTCGTTCCGCACCTGTTGCGGCGCTTCGTCGGCAGCCGTCCATCCGCCCTGCTGCCGGCCAGCGCCCTCGGTGGCGCGGTGCTCGTGCTCCTCGCCGACATCGCCGTGCGGCTGGTTGCGCCGGAACGGGATATCAAGCTCGGCGTTCTGACGGCCTTGATCGGCGCGCCGTTCTTTCTCCGCCTTGTCCTCGAAACCCGGAGGGAAAGCCAATGACCCTCCTGCACGTGCGCGACCTGTCGGTAGCGCGGGGCCCGAACCGGATCCTCGACCGGATCACAGCTACCGTGAAGGCCGGCGAAGTCGTGGGTGTTCTGGGTCCGAACGGCGTCGGCAAGACGACGCTCCTGGCGTCGATCCTCGGCCTCGTACCGTCAACGGGCACCATCGAGCTGATGGGCCGGCCAGCTGGCCTGATCCCCGCGAGGGAGCGCGCGCGTCTCGTGTCCTATCTGCCTCAGGCACGGGACGCCGCCTGGCCCATGACCGCCGAGATGATCGTGGCGCTCGGGCGTCTGCCCCACAGTCCGGGACTGCACGCCCCGACTCGCGCCGACCGGGACGCTGTCGACCGGGCAATGCAGGCGACCGGCGTGACGCATCTGCGCACGCGCCCCATCTCGCAACTCTCGGGCGGCGAGAAGACGCGCGTTCTGTTGGCCCGGACACTGGCGCAGGACGCGGCCTTGATCGTGGCCGACGAGCCAGCGAGTGGTCTCGACCCAGCCCAACAGATTACGATACTGCGCTTGTTTCGTGAGTTGGCAGCATCGGGCCGGTCCGTGCTTCTGAGCCTGCACGAGCTTCACCTCGCAGCGATGTGGTGCGACCGCCTCTTGCTTCTGAGCCACGGAGTGATCGCGGCAGAAGGTGCTCCGGCCGAAGTGCTGACTGCGGAACGGATCGCGGAAGTGTACGGCTGCGATGCGCACGTGACGGAGAGCCCCGAAGGTCTGATCGTCGTGCCGCTCGCACGCTTGGCCCGGCGCTGACCCCACCACGCCCACTGCGAGGCCGAACTCCATCGGCGGCCGTTCGAGGCGGGATTGGAAACGGGCTCAGCCCAATTGCCGACGACACACGTCGCCGAACACGATCACACTATATTTCTGGCCAGCATGTCGGCTTGGGCCTTGCTTGATCGTCCTTGGCGACGAGACACGCGTCTGTTTTGGCAACGCAACTCGCGCTCTGCCTCGGACGTTCCATCAGTCTCCCATGCCGTTGAAGAAAGGACGCGAACATGCCGAGCACAGTTCACTTTCACCGCATCCTCGCCGCCAAACCCGAAAAGGTCTATCGCGCCTTCGTCGAACCCGATGCGATAGCCAGTTGGATCCCCCCATTCGGATTTCTCTGCACCGTCCACGAACTCGACGCACGAGTCGGTGGCAAGCACCGCATGTCGTTCCGCAATTTCACGACCGGGCACAGCCACTCTTTCGGTGGCGAATACGTGGAGGTCGTGCCGGGCGAACGACTTGTCTACACGGACAGGTTCGACGACAGGCGATTGCCGGGTGAGATGAAAATCACTATTTCGATCGTGCCGGTATCTGTAGGCACCGAATTGACCATCGCTCAGGAGGGGATCCCCGACGCAATTCCTCGTGAAGCGTGTTGTCTCGGCTGGCAGCAAAGTCTCCTGAAACTCGCGAAGCTCGTGGAGCCGGACATCTGCGGCTGACAAATGGAGAACGTAAATGGCCAATCGACACGGTGACTTCATCTGGTACGAGCTTTTGACCTCTGATGCCGACGCGGCGGCCGCATTCTACAGCGATGTTTTCGGCTGGAAGGTGAGAGACTCCGGCCAGCCGGACATGGATTATCGCCTGCTCGCGGCGCACGACGCAGACGTCGGCGGCCTCATGCAGATCAACGACGAAATGAAAGCTGGCGGCGCCAGTCCGATCTGGCTCGGGTACATCGCCGTCGACGACGTCGATCGCAGCGTGGAGAGCATCACGAAGGCCGGCGGCCAGCTTCAGATGCCGGCCATGGACATCCCCCACGTCGGTCGCTTGGCCATGGTCACGGACCCCCAGGGCGTGCCGTTCTACGTCATGCGTGGCCTGAGCGATGAGGAGAGCCGCGCCTTTGCCTATGAAGCACCGCGTCTTGGCCATTGCGCCTGGAACGAGCTGGCCACCAGCGATCGTGCGGCTGCGATGACGTTCTACACACAGCAGTTCGGCTGGCTGAAGGACAGCGAGATGGATATGGGCCCGATGGGCAAATACGAACTCCTGCGTCGCGCCGAAGGCCCGGGTCTGTTCGCCGGCGTCATGACCCAGCCGCAGGAAATGCCCGTGTCGCTCTGGACCCACTACTTCCGTGTTGCCGACGTCGACAAGGCCGCGCGGCGAGCGACGGCAGGCGGCGGCCAGATCGCGCACGGACCGATCGAGATTCCCGGCGGCGAGTTCGCGGTCAACGCCATCGACCCCCAAGGCGCAATGTTTGCGTTCATCGGCCCCCGCGAATGATCGGTGCGGCCCGGCCGGCCCGCGCATGCGCGCCGCCGGCCGCTCACATGCCCTTGGGTTCGGCGAGCGTCTCGATCTGGTTGCGAACGTAAGCGGCTTCCGCTGGCGTATGGGCGAGCGCGATCGCCCTGCTGAACGCCTCGCGCGCCTCGTCATGTCGTCCGAGCGCCTTCAGGAAGGCCCCGCATGCGCCATGAAAGTAGAAATAGCCGCCGAGTGGCGTCGCCAGCGGCTCGATCATCGCAAGTGCATCAGCGGCTCCGCGCGTCTTCGACACAGCCACCGCGCGGTTGAGCGTCACGACCGGCGACGGCTGCATGCGTTCGAGCGTGCCGTAGAGCAGGTCGATTTGTGCCCAGTCGGTGTCGGCGAAGCGAGGCGCTCGGGCGTGCAGCGCCGCAATCGCCGCCTGCACCTGATAAGGCCCAGGACGTCGGTGACGCAGCGCCTTGTCGACAAGAGCGAGCCCCTCGGTGATCGCGCGCCGGTCCCATCGCGCGCGATCCTGCACCTCGAGGAGCACCGGAGCCCCGTCGGCGTCGATGCGCGCAGCCGCGCGGGCATGCTGCAGAAGCATCAGCGCCGTGAGCCCCATGATTTCCGGCTCCGCGGGAAACAACTGCAACAGCAGCCGGGTAAGTCGGATCGCCTCGTCGCACAGTGGCGCCCGCGCGCCATGATCGTCGTCCCGCGTCGTGTAGCCTTCGTTGAACACGAGATAGAGCATGGCGGCGACAACCGTGATCCGTTCGCTTCGCTCGACGGGACCGGGCGCCTCGAAGGGCAGATCCACGCTGGCGATTCTCGCCTTCGCACGCGTGATGCGTTGCTCCATCGCCGCTTCGCTGACGAGGAACGCCCGCGCGATCTGCTTGACGGTCATCCCGGACACGATCCGCAGCGCAAGCGCGATCTGTTGCGTGACAGGCAGGTCCGGATGGGAGCAGACGAACAGGAGCCGCAGGATATCGTCGCGATAGTCGGCATGGTCGATCCGCTCCACCTCGGTCGCCTCGACATCGGAGAGATCCGAGATCAGGTCTTCGGGTGGAAGCGGCTGCAAGCGGCTCTGCTTGCGAACGTTATCGATACCAGCGTTCCGTCCGACCATGACCAGCCATGCCGGCGCATCCCGCGGCGGACCGTTCCGCGGCCACGTCCTGAGAGCTCTAAGCGCCGCTTCCTGGAACGCCTCTTCGGCCGCATCGAGCGAACGGAAGTTGCGCAAAAGAGCTGCGACCGCCTTCGGGCGAGCCGCTGCGATGACGCGCCCGATCCAATCATCCCCGCTCACGATGAACCTCGGCGGGGAAGAACGCGGCGACGGGACGGATCTCGTAGGACCCGCCAGGATTGACGGCGCCGAGTTCACGGGCGAATGCGAGCGCATCGTCGAGGCTTTCACAGTCGACGACGTAAAACCCCAGGAGTTGCTCTTTGGTCTCGGCAAACGGTCCATCGAGCACGAGCGGCGGTTCCTGGCACTTGCGCAGTGTGGTCGCCGTCGTGGTCGGCAGAAGGCGCGCAACCGGTCCGAGCTTTTCCTTGTGCCTCTCCATGACGGCCCCGATCTTGGCCATGATGGCGTCGTCCTGCTCCTTGGACCACGCACAAACCACGTTCTCGTCGTGATAGCAGAGAATGGCGTACTGCATGATCTTGGCTCCTTGCCTAAGGGCTCGCGGCACGCCTCAGCCGCGAGCGGTCGCATACCGCAGCGTGTCGACCCAGTGCGGGCACTCCGGCAGACACGCGCTTCGATCGATCTGGCCGGCGGGCGGTGACGAGCCTCCCGGCCATCACGTTGGCGACATGATCTAAGCAGCATTTCCAGCCATCGCCGCCTCGATCCGCGCAACGTCGATCTTTTTCATCGTCAGCATCGCTTCGAAGGCGCGCTTGACCACCGACGGGTCTGGATTGGTCCAGGCGTCCAGCAGCTGCCGCGGCGTGATTTGCCAGGAGAAGCCCCACTTGTCGCGGCACCAGCCACACTCACTTTCCACCCCGCCATTCCTGACGATGGCATTCCAGTACCGATCTGTCTCGCGCTGATCCTCGGTAACCACCATGAACGAGACCGCTTCGTTCGGCTTGAATGTCGGGCCGCCATTGAGGCCGATGCAGCGGCGGCCGAGGACGGTGAAATCGACCATCAGAATATCGCCCGCCTTGCCACCCGGAAAATCCATGGGCGCCTTGTGGACGCCATCGACAGAACTGTCGGGAAACGACGCGGCGTAGAAGCGCGCGGCCTCCTCCGCCGTTCCGTCGAACCAGAGACAATTGCGCAAGTCCTTGGCCATGGCCGTCACTCCTGTTGCATGGTCAGCCTTGGGGCGTAACTCATGCGCGTTCGTCGAAGATCGCCTCGAATCCACCGAAGATCATGCGCTTGCCGTCGAACGGCATGTCCATCTGTTGCCAGCGGGCGTCGGTCTGCATCGATGCCTCGCACGCATCCGACGTCGCCTTGTCGGGCCACAGAACCCAGGAGAACACGACGGTCTCTCCCTCCCGCAGATCGACCGCCCGGTTGAAATCGGTCACCTTGCCCGCCGGAACCTTGTCTCCCCACCCCTCGATGTGCTGCAGGGCGCCGTACTCCTTGAACAGCGGCCATGCCTTCCTGGCGGACGCGACGTAGGCCGCCTTGTTGTCGTTCGGAACGGGCACCACGAAACCACTGATGTAGGTCATGTCGAACTCCTCCGGTTGATGTCGCCACGGCGATGCAAACGGCCCTGTGCACCTGACACCGCGCTCGGTCTCGCCCAAAGGACGCACACGGCACCGCTTCCCCGACATGGCCTCGCGACCTTTTTTCCCGTTGTCGCGCGCGGATCAGGTCCAGTCGAGTAGCAAGCCGCAGCTATGGATGTGAAACGCCGAACGAGGGATGACTTTGCTAGGACTCGAAATTATCCCACGCTGGCTGCTCACCCAGACGTGCGGCAAGAAAATCGATCAGCAGGCGGGTCTTTGCCGCGAGGTAGCGGTTCGGCGCATAGAGCGCGAACACGCCGAGATCTACCGGTGGAAACTGGGCGAGCACGATCTTCAGTCGGCCATCCCGGATATCGGGTCCGACGAGAAACGTCGGCAACTTGGCGATGCCTTGTCCAGCAACTGCGGCAGCCCGCAGGACATCGCCATTGTTCGAGCAAAGAACTGAGTTGATGGCGAGGCTGAAAGTCTCCCCGTCGCGCGTCAGGCGCCAGCGTTGCAGCATCGTCGAATGGCCGTAGTTGAGGCATCGGTGTCGCGTCAGGTCGTCAGGCGATTTCGGCCTGCCGAATTGCTTGAGGTAGCGAGGCGCTGCCACCAGAACGCGACGCGCGGGCGCCAGCCGCCGGGCGATCAGGCTCGAGTCAGCCAGCACGCCGATCCGGATCGTGACATCGACGCCCTCTTCGATCGGATCGATGAACCGGTCGTTCAGCGTCAACTCGATCTTGAGATCCGGGTACTGCCCCATGAATTCGGCCATCAACCGTCCGAGATGCAGCACTCCGAACGACACCGGCGCGTTGACCTTCAGCACGCCTTTCGGCTCGTCGTGCAGACGCGAGACTTGCATCTCGGTCTCCTCCACACGGGCGAGAATATCGAGACAGCTCTCGTAATAGGCGAGGCCGGCTTCGGTCGCACTCACGCGGCGCGTCGTCCGATCGAGGAGGCGTGCGCCGAGCAACTGCTCGAGTTCCATCACCGCCTTGCTGACGGCGGACCGCGTGAGACCCAGCGCGCGCCCGGCCTCCGCATAGCTGCCGAGCGAGACGACTTTCACGAACGCATTCATGGCATCGAGCTTGTCCATGCGCCATTGTATCCGAAATGGATGCAGTGTGGGCATTTTTATGAGGATTGAATTGCCAGGGTTTTGCGCCCAATTCTCTGGGCAACAGGCGGCCATCGCCGCCGGCAAGGAGAGCAGCCATGACACTCGCAGTTCGTAGATCCGAGGAGCGCGGCCGCGCCAACTTCGGTTGGCTCGACAGCAAGCATACGTTCTCGTTCGGGCACTATCACGACCCGCAATACATGGGCTTTGGCCCGCTGCGCGTCATCAACGACGATCGTGTGGCGCCGGGCGGCGGTTTTCCCGCTCATCCGCACAGCGACATGGAGATCATTTCCTACGTGCTGGAAGGAGCGATGGAGCACAAGGACAGCCTCGGTACCGGCTCGGTGATCCGCCCGGGCGACGTGCAGCGCATGTCGGCCGGCACCGGTATCCGGCATTCCGAATTCAACGCCTCGAAGACGGACCCGGTCCACTTCCTCCAGATCTGGATCATGCCGGAGCGAAAGGGCATCGAACCGGGCTACGAGCAGAAGGCGTTCGCGGATGCCGAGAAGCGCGGCCGTTTGAGGCTGGTCGGATCGCGCGATGGCCGCGACGGCTCGGTCACGATCCATCAGGACGTCGACCTCTACGCGACGTTGCTGAGAGGTGGGGACATCGTCGAACACACGATCGCTGCCGGTCGTGGCGGCTGGGTGCAGGTCGCACGCGGGTCCGTCGAGTTGAACGGCACCACGCTCCGCGAAGGAGATGGCGTCGCCGTCACGGCCTCCGGTCCGCTCCGCATCGAGGGCCTCGCCGACGCCGAGGTGTTGCTCTTCGACATGGGCCCCTGATCGGAATCTGTCGCCTCGCAACCAAACGGCGGAGCGCGATTGCTCCGCCGCATACCCGATCCATCCTCCAAGGGAGTAACCGACATGCCCGACTACCTTGACCTGCTCACCCCTGACAACAGCCAGCTCATCATCATAGATCACCAGCCGCAGATGGCCTTCGGCGTCCAGTCGATCGACCGACAGACGCTGAAGAACAACGTCGTCGCCCTCGCCAAAGCGGCAAAGGTGTTCGATGTGCCCACCACGATCACCACGGTCGAGACCGAAAGCTTTTCGGGCCACACCTACCCGGAGATCCTGGCCGTTTTTCCGGACAACCCGATCCTCGAACGCACGTCCATGAACTCGTGGGACGACCAAAACGTCCGCGACGCACTCGCCACCAATGGTCGAAAGAAGATTGTCGTTGCCGGCCTCTGGACCGAGGTCTGCAACGCGATGTTTGCCCTCTCCGCGATGAAGGACGGCGGCTACGAGATCTACATGGTCGCCGACGCGTCGGGCGGCACGACGGCAGACGCGCACAAATTTGCCATGGACCGGATGGTGCAAGCCGGCGTCGTGCCGATGACGTGGCAGCAGGTTCTGCTCGAATGGCAGCGCGACTGGGCCAGGAAGGACACCTATGACGCCACGATCCGGCTCGTCCAGGAGCACTCGGGCGCCTACGGCATGGGCGTCGATTATGCCTACACGCTGGTCCACAAGGCGCCTGAGCGCGTGAAGCACGGCGAACGCTTGGGTCCCAAGGCGGCGAGATAACGCTCAGCGCGGAGGCAGCAGATCACCGCTGCCTCCAAGCCCGCCACGACAGCTGACGAGCGCCCCACGCGTGACGTCCCGACGAACCCTTCACCGAGCAGCCCCATATCGTTCGGATGAAACGGCGCGATACGCTCGTTCATTGGGTTCGTGTCCGTGAAAGCCATCGCCAGGATCTCCCGTAGAATCGGACGAGCATGCCAGTCAGGCATCAGCCCGGTCCAATGAGAGAGGGATCGAACCGGTCGAACACGGTTCGCGCTTGATGACGGTGCAAACCTGCTGGATGCTTCGGGTTGCGGCTGAGTGGCCGCGCGACACCGGGAGCGCATGCGATGGGTGGCTTCAACAAGACCGCGGGTGACGTAATCGGCCTCAGGGGGCTGACGACGCATGGCAACGTGCTGACCGGCACCCGCCACATGGTCTCGGCTGGCCACCACGCAGCGGCGCACGCGGGGTTTCTTATCCTTGAAGCGGGCGGCAATGCCGTCGATGCGGGCGTCGCGACTGGTCTGGCGCTCGGAGTGACGTGCTGCGATCTGGTGAACGTCGCGGGCGTGGCGCCCATCATGATCCGCCTCGCGGCAACCGGCGAGGTGATCACCATCGACGGCTTGGGCGTGTGGCCCGCCAAGGCGTCGTCAGCCTATTTTCGTGAGAAGCACGGCGGGCGGATTCCGGAAGGCCTGATGCGCGCGGTGGTTCCGGGCGCACCGTCGGGCTGGATCACCGCGCTGGAGCGCTACGGAACGATGAGCTTCGGCGAGGTGGCGTCGGCCGCGATCCGACTGTCGCGTGAAGGCTTCCCGGCTGATCCGCGGTTCTGCGACACGATCGTGACCAACCAGGACAAGTACCGCCGCTGGAAGGGAAACACGGCGGTGTTCCTGCCGAACGGACGGCCGCCGTTGCCGGGCGAGATCTTTCGGCAGACCGATCTCGCACGCTCGATACAGTACATGGTCGACGAGGAGAAAGCTGCTGCCGGCAAGGGCCGCGCCGCTGGTCTCGCCGCCGCTCACCGGGCGTTCTACGAGGGCGACATCGCAGCGACCATCTGCCGGTATCACGCCGACAACGGCGGCTGGCTGGCGCGCGAGGACATGGCCGCATTCCGGGCCCGGATCGAGGCGCCGGTGCGTTTCCGGCAGGGGCGGCTCGAAGTCTACACCTGTGGCGCCTGGTGCCAGGGGCCGCTGCTCGGCATGTTGATGCGGATGCTCGAGAAGGACGACCTCGCCGCTCTCGGACACAATTCGGCGGCCTACATCCATCTGCTGACCGAGGCCGTGAAGCTCGCTTGCGCCGACCGTGAGGCCTATTTCGGCGACCCCCGCTTCGTCGACGTGCCGCTCGAGGCACTGCTGTCGTCGGAGTTGCAGGCGAAGCGCCGCGCCCTGATCGATCCCGAGCGGTCGTTCCCCGGGTTGAGAGAACCGGTGGCGATCGATGGCCGAGCGCGTGCCGCCGTTCCGAACGTGCCGTTCGAGCGGACGCCGACGCTATCGCCCGACACGACCTATTGCTGTGTGATCGACAGTGCCGGCAACGTGTTCTCGGCGACACCGAGCGACCCCTCCTACGATGCCGAGCTTATTCCGGGCACGGGGATGATCGCCTCGGGGCGCGGCAGCCAGTCGTGGGCCGACGCCGGCCATCCGTCGGAGGTGATGCCGGGCAAGCGGCCGCGCCTGACGCCCAATCCGGCGATCGCGATCCTGGAGGACGGGCGCGCGCTGATGCCGTTCGGAACGCCGGGAGGCGACGTCCAGACACAGGCGATGTTGCAGGTTCTGCTGAACGTCGCCGTGTTCGGCATGGATCTGAGGACGGCGGTCGAGGCGCCGCGCTTCGCGAGCTACGCCTTCCCGTCGAGCTTCGAGCCGCACGAGGCCTATCCGAACCGGCTGGCGGTGGAGGGCCGCATGGACGAGACGACGTTCGAAGGACTAGAGGCGCTCGGGCACGACGTGCTGCGCTGGCCCGATTGGACGCGGCTCGCCGGCACGGTGAACACGATCGTCAAGGACACAAAAGCCGGCGTGCTGACGGCGGCGGCCGATCCGCGGCGCGCAACGTATGCGGTCGGCTGGTAGACTAGACTGACGGCCGCTCTTGTCGCGTCGCGTGTCCACTCACGCTGGCCGTCTCCCCAGAGGGAGAGGAGACACGCGCCTACGCAGGACGTCGGAGATCGGCCCAGGGCCGCTACCACGGCCTCTCGCCATGAACGCGTGCACGTTGGGGTCGGGGTCATAGCACCCGCTACGATGGGCGCGAACAAATGCTATCGAGCTGACTGTTGGGGCTGCTGTTGGGGCCACCCAAAACCAGCGCAAAAACTACAAATGAAACAATGCGTTACGAAGGTTTGTGGCGGAGAGAGTGGGATTCGAACCCACGGTACGCTTTCACGTACACACGCGTTCCAGGCGTGCGCCTTAAACCACTCGGCCATCTCTCCGGAGTTCGGGCGCGGACTATAGCCATCGGCGACCGCTTAGCAAGCAATTCGCTCAGCTGGGGCGGGATCGCGTGTGGGTCCGCGCTCGAACCGGGTTGCCGCACCGCGAAGAACGCGGCACCCCCGTTAGGACGCCGCGCCTCCCGGCAGCGAAAATCTCAGCCGACGATCTCGTGGAGCCCAAAGTTGAGACCGATCTCGCGCTCGGCAGCGGCCGGGCTGTCGGAACCATGCGTCGAGTTCTCGCCCTTCGACACCGCGAACAGCTTGCGGATGGTGCCCTCGGCGGCCTCTTTCGGATCCGTTGCGCCCATCACTTCGCGATATTTGGCGATGGCGTTCTCGCCCTCGAGCACCTGCAGCACGATCGGACCGGACGTCATGAAGGTGACGAGCTCGCCGTAGAACGGCCGCGCCTTGTGCTCCTCGTAGAACTTCTCGGCCTGCGCCTTGGTCCAAAGGACGCGCTTCTGCGCGACGATCCTGAGACCAGCCTTCTCGATGACGGCGTTGATCGCGCCAGTCATGTTGCGACGCGTGGCGTCCGGCTTGAGGATGGAGAAGGTGCGCTCGATGGCCATCTGGGGCTCCTGATTGTGCGGATGAGGTGCCGGGCGATGGACCCGCCTGGCGCGGCGGGCGGGTTATAGCGGCCCCTGCGGCAGCCAGCAAGGTTGCTGCTGCGGTGCAGCAAGGGCAATGTAGTGCCGAACCGCGATGAAGGACCCCCCATGTCGAGATCGGAAAGCAATCGCCGCGTCGACGGCCAACGCCTCTGGGACAGCCTGATGGAGATGGCCAGGATCGGCGCCACGCCGAAAGGCGGCGTCAATCGTCTGGCGCTGACGGATCTCGACCGCGAGAGCCGCCACCTGTTCCAGTCCTGGGCCGAAGCCGCGGGCTGTACGGTGACGGTCGACCGCATGGGCACCATGTTCGCCCGCCGTCCGGGCACCGACCCGTCGTTGCCGCCCGTCATGCTCGGCAGTCACCTCGACACCCAGCCGACCGGGGGCAAGTTCGACGGCGCGCTCGGCGTTCTGGCGGCTCTGGAAGTGGTCCGTACCCTTCAGGACCTCGAGATCCGGACGCGCCACCCCATCGAGATCGTGAACTGGACCAACGAGGAGGGCTCCCGCTTCGCCCCCGCGATGACGGCCTCGGGCGTCTTTGCCGGCGCCCTGACCCTGGAGCAGGCCCTCGCGATCGAAGACAAATCCGGGACTACGATGGGCGCCGAGCTGGACCGCATCGGCTTTGCCGGCCCATTGCCGGTCGGAAACCGGCCGGTCCACGCCTTCTTTGAGTTGCACATCGAGCAGGGTCCCATCCTCGAGGAGGAAGGCACCGACGTTGGCATCGTCACCGTAGCCAACGGCCAGAAGTGGTACGAGATTCGCCTCGAAGGCGTCGAGAGCCACGCTGGCCCCACCCCGATGAGCCGGCGCAAGGACGCACTGCTCGGCGCCGCACGCATCGTCGAGCGCGTGAACGCCATTGGCCACGCCCACGATCCGTCGGCCTGCGCCACCTGTGGCATGATCGAGGCCTACCCGAACTCGCGCAACGTGATCCCGGGCTCGGTATTCCTCACCGTCGACCTGCGGCATCCGGAGGGTGACAAGCTTCTCTCGATGAGCAACGCGCTCGAGCGCGCCATCGACGAGATCGCGGCCGCGACCGGTCTGATCGCGAGCTGGAAGACGGTCGCCGACTTCCCCCCCCAGCCGTTCGAAGCCGGGTGCGTCGATGCCGTGCGCAAGGCCGCAGCCAGGCTCGGACTATCAGCCCGGGAGATCTCTTCCGGCGCCGGTCACGACGCCGTCTACATGGCGCGGGTGGCCCCGACCGCCATGATCTTCGTGCCGTGCATCGATGGCATCAGCCACAACGAGGCGGAAAACATGAAGCCGGAATGGGCGACGGCAGGTGCCGACGTGCTGCTGGAGGCGGTTCTCGAGAAGGCCGAGGTGGTCGGAAGCGGCGGCGGCTGAGCCGGCACCTCCCCATACAGCCCTGTTCACCCACGCGAATTCGTGGCATCAGACCGCGCCCGCAGAACCATCGAGGAGCCGCCACGCATGAGCGCCGATGTAGAAACCGTCGTGATCGGAGCCGGCGTGGTCGGACTGGCGATTGCCCGCGAGCTGAGCCTTCGCGGGCAGGAGGTCATGGTCCTCGAGCAGCACGACCTCATCGGCTCCGAGACGTCGTCCCGCAACAGCGAGGTCATCCACGCCGGGATCTACTATCCGCCGGGTTCGCTCCGCGCGAAACTGTGCGTCGAAGGCAAGCAGAAGCTCTATGCGTTCTGCGCCGAGAACGGCGTCGATCATGAGCCCATCACCAAGCTTCTGGTGGCGACATCGGAAAGCCAGCTGCCAAAGCTGAAGGCGATCCAGGAAACGGCCATCAGGAACGGCGTCACCGATCTCCAGCCCATGACCGGCGAAGAAGCCCGCAAGCTCGAACCCGAGCTGTTCTGCGTCGCAGCCATGCTGTCGCCGTCGACCGGCATCGTCGACAGTCACGGCCTGATGCTGGCGCTCCAGGGTCACGCCGAGACCAATGGCGCTCAGGTCGTCCTCAACACGCCCGTGGAGCGTCTGGGCCTTGGACCGTCGGGCCTCTATGAGATCGCTGTCGGCGGCGGCATGGCGACGACCATCAAGGCGAAGCGTCTCGTGGTATCGGCGGGGCTGCACGCATCGAAGCTCGCCCGCACCCTGCCGTGGAGCGGCAATTACCGGCCTCCCGAGACCTACTACGCGGTCGGCCAGTATTACGCCCTGTCGGGAAAATCGCCGTTCTCGCGTCACATCTACCCGATGCCGGACGGCGCCTGGCTCGGCCTGCATGTGACGGTCGATATCGGCGGGCGGTGCAAGTTCGGGCCCGACATCGAGTGGATTCCCGAGATCGACTACAGCTTCAAGCCCGAGAAGCTGGAGAAATTCCTGGGGTTCATCCGCACCTACTATCCGGCCCTCGATCCGGAGCGCCTGCACCCGGACTACACCGGCATCCGGCCCAAGCTTTATCGTGAGGGCGAGCCGGTTCCGGACTTTTTCCTGCACGGGCGGGAAACGCATGGGCTCCCCGGCCTGATGCTCCTCTATGGCATCGAAAGCCCCGGCCTGACGGCGTCCATGGCGCTTGCCGAGATGGTCGCCGAGCGCATCTGAGCCGGCGCCCCCGCCGCAGTCGGCAGGAGCACGGCGAGCGGATCGCGGTGGAAAACCACCGGCTGCGCGCTTTGCCATCTCAATGCTGCCGTTCGGCCTGTGCAAGGTCGGCCTGTTTCCTCGCGCGATTCGTGCGTGGCGACAGGCGGCGCGCCTTGCGTGCAGTGAGGACCGGCTACGGTGAACCCGAACATGCAGCAGAAAGTCGAAGCCCCTAGCGATGCCGATACGCGCATCGCGCCCGATCCGCTGGCAGCCGTCCTCCCGGCGATTTCCGCGCTTGCCGCCATCGCATCGATTGCAGCCATCAACTGGGTCGGCCAGGAGCGGACACCTGACCGCGCACGCTCCCGCCGCAAGGCTGGCGTCGCCTTGCGCGATCTAGAGTCCTGCTGCATGGGCCTGCAGGAGATTTTCCGGCGCCTCCAGCGCAGCCCGAAGCTGTTTGCGGGTGATGGCCCGGCTGCCGCCTCGCCACTGAAGTTCGGCGTCTGTGGTCCACGTATCGATCCGGCGCTGGCCCGGTCCTATCACCAGCTCATGAACGACATCGCCTCGATGCTTGTGCTCGCCTCACAGAACGCGTTCGACGTGATGAGCGCCATCGAGGACGGCGAGATCCTGGCGCCGGAACAGCTCTTCTTCGGCTTCGGCGAGCAGCAGGACGCGCTCAACAAGCTGGTCCAGAACCGCGCCACGCTGCGTGTCATCGTCGAGACGGGAGGCGAGGTGTCGGAGCGCCTGACGGCACTGGTCCGCGAACTGCGCACCTACAAGGTCGAATAGCCCCGCCAGATCTGAGGCCAGATCTCAGGCCAGATCCGGCCGAAACGACTTGGACAACTGCCGCACGACCTCGTTCAGCACGAACCGGCCTGCCCGTGTCGCCCGGATTCTGTCATTTCCAAAGACTTCTAGCACGCCGAGCCCCGCGAGCCGATCGATCACGGCCTGATCCGGCCTGACCCCACCGACACGGGCGAGCCGGACGAGATCGATCCCCTCGCTCAAGCGGAGCCCCATGAGCAGCAATTCGTCGGCCTGCTCCTCGGCGGTCAGCACCTGGTCTTCGATCACGCCGCGTCCGGTGGCGGCCACCCTCTGCATCCAGGCTTCGGGCCCGCGCTCGTTGACGGTCGCCACCCGACCGTCTGGCCTGAGTTCCCGCCCATGAGCACCGGGTCCGAGCCCCACATAGCTGCCATAGCGCCAGTAGACGAGATTGTGCCGGCTTTCCTGCCCGGGCCGGGCGTGATTGGAGATCTCGTACGCCGGCATGCCCGCGGCCTCGGTCATGTCCTGCGTCAGCGCATAGAGCCGGTCGGCGATCTCCGGCTCTGGAACGTGCAGCTTGCCGGCCCGATGCAGGTCGGCGAACGGCGTCCCCTCCTCGATCGTGAGCTGGTAGAGGGAGAGATGGTCGGACCCCAGCCGCAGCGCTGTGGTCAGCTCGGCTTCCCAGACCGCTTCCGTCATGCCGGGGCGGGCATAGATGAGATCGAACGAGACCCGGTCGAAGGTGGCCCGCGCGATATCGAGCGCGGCCAGCGCGTCAGCCAGCGAGTGCAGCCGGCCGAGCCGCTTCAGCGCCCCGTCGTCGAGCGCCTGCACCCCGAGCGAGACACGGTTGACGCCCGCCGCCAGATAGCCCCGGAACCGCCCGGCCTCGACACTCCCCGGGTTCGCTTCCAGCGTGATTTCGCACCCATCGGAAACGCCGAATGTCGCCTCGACCGCCTCGATGATGCCAGCCACCGTGCCGGGCTGCATGAGCGACGGCGTCCCCCCACCGAAGAAGATGCTCTCGACCGGTCCACGGCTCGCGAGCCCGCGCGCGGTGCTGGCGATTTCCGCGAGATAGGCGTCGAGATAGGCCCGCTCGTCCCAACCGCCATGGCGGACGTGGCTGTTGAAGTCGCAATAGGGGCACTTCTGCGCGCAGAACGGCCAGTGCACGTAGACCGCGAACGCCTCCGGCGCGACGACGCCGGCAGCCCCGGGTGCGCCGCGGCCGGCCTCAGCCGAGACAGGCGTCGACGAACAGCTTGAAGGCTCTGGCCCGATGGGAGATCTCATGCTTTTTCCCGGGCTCCATTTCGCCGAAGGTGAGGGTCTCGCCGTCCGCGACGAACATGGGGTCGTAGCCGAAGCCTTTCGAGCCCCGCGGCGGCCAGACGAGATGCCCGAACACCCGACCCTCGAACACCTGCGTTTCGCCATCCGGCCACGCAAGGCAAAGCGCCGCCGTGAAATTCGCACGCGGCGCCGGGTCCGCCATGGTGACGCCACGCTCCGCGAGCGCCTCCTGAACCTTGCGCATCGCGAACGTAAAGTCCTTGGCCGGCCCTGCCCAGCGCGCCGAATAGATGCCGGGATCGCCACCGAGCACCTCGACCTCGAGCCCGGAATCATCCGAAAGTGCCGGCAGCCCCGTGGCCAATGCCGAATGCAACGCCTTCAGGCGGGCGTTCCCGGCGAACGTCGTCTCGGTCTCGTCGGGCTCTGACACGCCGAGCGTACCGGCGGAGACCGCATCCAGCCCGAACGGCCGAACCAGTTCGCCGATTTCCCTGAGCTTGCCAGGGTTGTGGCTTGCGACCACCAGACGGCCGCCGCGCGTCAGCTTGCGTTGCATCAGCGTTCAAAGCCCCAGATCTTTGGTTCCGCGAACTCGAGACAGTTGCCGCAGGGATCGCGGAAATAAAGCGATCGCCCGCCGGACGCCGGCCACACGAAATCGGCTTCGATGGCCACGCCCTCGGCTTCGAGACGGGCCCGCCAGGCGTCGATCTCGTCGGCGGAGGCCCGGAAGCAGACGTGTCCCTCGCCCTGCGCGCCGTGGGGTGGCACCGGCAGCGTCCCGGCCTTGGGTGGAACAACCGTCGCATCCGGGTTGAAGATCAGCACCACCTGCTCACCGACACGATAGAAGATCTGCCGCCCGGCCATCGTGTGGAACGGCTCAAGGCCGAGCACCCGTCGCCAGAACTGCTCCGTTGCGGCGAGATCGCGCGCATAGAGAACGGTTTCGAGAACGCCAGTCGGCTTCAATGACGGCTCGGCCATGGCCCTGACTCCCATCCCGTGATTGCACGGTGGCCGACGCGATACGCCGGCCCTCGCATCATCGTCAGGACACGGTCAGCTTCTGCAGCGAGATCAGCTCGCCGATGCCCTTCTTGGCGAGCGCCTGCAGTTCGGCGAAGTTCTGCTCGCTGAACGGTACGGTCTCGGCCGTGCCCTGCACCTCGACGAGACCACCCGATCCGGTCATGACGAAATTGGCATCCGCATCGGCGTTCGAATCCTCCGGATAGTCGAGGTCGAGCACCGCGCTACCCTTGTAGAGGCCGCATGAGACGGCCGCCACGTGGTCGCGGATCACTCCGTCGCGGACCATGTCGCGCTGGCGCATCCACTGAATGCAATCGTGGAGCGCCACCCATGCGCCCGTGATGGCCGCCGTCCGAGTTCCACCGTCGGCCTGGATCACGTCGCAATCGACGGTGATCTGGCGTTCGCCGAGCTTCGGCAGATCGACCACCGCGCGCAGGGCGCGCCCGATGAGGCGCTGGATCTCCTGCGTCCGCCCGGACGGATGCCCCGTTGTCACCTCACGCCGTGTCCGCTCGGCCGTCGCCCGCGGCAACATCGAGTACTCCGCCGTGACCCAGCCGCGCGCCTGGCCCTTGAGCCACGGCGGCACCCGCTCCTCGAGCGTCGCGAGACACAGGACGTGGGTATTCCCGAACTTGATCAGGCACGACCCTTCCGCATGCATGGACACGGCACGATCGATGGAAACACGGCGCAGCTCGTCGGGCTGACGCTTGGAAGGACGCATTTTGGGCTCGCTGGTTGGCCGGCACGGTCCGGCAGCATGTTTGAGGGCGAAGCTAGTTGACCGGGCGCGACGGATCAACCGCAACCTCGCAGGGGCCCAACGGGCCCGGCCGGCCCGCCGAGCCAGAATTGCGACCCGGCCCTACGACGGCCGTTGACTGAGGGGCTGGCTGCACCTAGCTGTGTGAAAGGCCTCGCTTTACATGCAGATTTGCGGTCGATCAGGGGCATGACACAAAAACTGACGTCGATTCAGAAGCTCAACGAGCGGTCGCGGGAGATATTCCGGCAGATCGTCGAGACCTATTTGAGCACCGGTGAGCCTGTCGGCTCGCGCAATCTCTCGCGCCACCTGCCGATCAACCTGTCCCCGGCCTCGGTCCGCAACGTCATGTCGGACCTCGAGCATCTGGGGCTGATCTACGCCCCTCACACATCCGCCGGGCGCCTCCCGACCCAGATCGGCCTCCGGCTGTTCGTCGACGGGCTCCTCGAGATCGGCAACCTCACCGAGGACGAGCGCCGCCAGATCGACTCCCAGCTCGCCGCCCGTCGCCGCCAGTCGATGGAGCAGGTTCTGGCGAACGCCGGCGATATGATCTCCGGACTGTCGCACTGCGCCGGCCTCGTGCTGACCGAGAAGCAGGATATGCGCCTCAAGCATATCGAGTTCGTGGGCCTCGAGCCGGGCAAGGCCCTTGTCGTTCTGGTGGGCGAGGACCAGACGGTCGAGAACCGCGTCATCGAGGTGCCCCGTGGCCTGCCGCAGTCCGCCCTCACCGAGGCCGCCAACTACCTCAATCACCACGTCCGGAGCCTGACCATCGGCGAGGCGCGGAACCACATCGTCGCGGAGCTGACCAAGGCCAAGGCTGAACTGGACCAGCTCACGCAGAAGGTCATCGAAGCCGGCCTTGCGACGTGGTCCGGCACGCAGGGTGAGCGCCGGAGCCTTCTCGTTCGTGGCCAGGCGAACCTGCTGAAGGACGTCGATGCCATCGAGGACCTCGAGCGCATCCGGCAGCTGTTCGACGATCTCGAATCGAAGAAAGAGCTCGCCCATCTCCTCGGCCTCGCCGAGCGTGGCGACGGCGTGCACATCTTCATCGGCTCCGAGAACAAGCTGTTTTCTCTTTCCGGCTCCTCCTTGATCGTGGCCCCGTTCCGCGACGAGACGACGAAGGTGGTCGGCATCCTCGGTGTGATCGGCCCCACGCGGTTGAATTATGCGCGCATCATTCCCATGGTCGACTACACCGCCCGCCTCATAGGCAAGTCCCTGACTTGATTTTTGCGCTCCACGGTATGACAAGCGGCTCCAACCCCGGCAGCGGCGCTGAGACTTTGTCCGCGACCGCCCGCCGCCCCCAAGCGACAAGCGAGGCCCGATGAGCGATCCGACGAAGCAACCCGCCGAGACTGAAACAACGGCACACTCCGATGCGGCCAGCGCCCCTGGCGGTCCGGCACACGCTACCCCCGCCGAACCAGCGAGCGCGAGCGAGGCCCAGATTACCGAGCTGATCGCCCGCCTGCAGGCCGAAAGCGCCGAGCTGAAGGACCGTCTGTTGCGCACGCACGCCGAGATGGACAACGTCCGCAAGCGCCTCGAGCGCGAGAAGGCCGAGGCCAGCAAGTTCGCGATCTCGAAGTTCGCGCGCGACGTGGTCGGCATCGGCGACAACGTCCAGCGCGCCCTGGACGTCGTTCCGCATCAGCTCGCCGAGCAGGAGCCGACCCTCAAGAGCTTCGTCGAGGGCGTGACGATGATCGAGCGTGAGCTGCTGTCGGTTCTAGGCCGCCACGGCATCAAGCGGCTGGACCCGAAGGGCGAGCCGTTCAACCCGCATCACCACCAGGCCGTTGTGGAGGTGCCGTCGGCTGAGGTCCCGGCTGGCCACATCACCCAGGTCTTTCAGTCCGGCTACATGATCGAGGAGCGGATCCTGCGCCCAGCCATGGTCGCTGTGTCGAAAGGCGGCGCGAAGCCGTCACCGCCGGCCGAGGAGGCTGTCAATTCCGCGCCCGCTGCCGCGGATAGCGCCTCCACGGGCTCCGAACCCAAGCACGATGACGGGGTTTAGCTGGCGACCGTGACGCGGCGGAGCGTCAGGTTGATGCGCCCGCCGCCCTCGATCAGGTCGGACGTTCCGGCCCTGACGCGATCGACGCCATGATAGGCCAGCCGCGCCTCGCCTCCGAGGACCACGACATCGCCCGACCTGAGGACCATCCGGGTCTTCGGGTCGCTACGACGCGACCCGCCGATGTGGAACACGGCGTCGTCGCCGAGCGAGACGGAAACGACGGGCGCATTCCGATCGTGCTCGTCGGCATCGACGTGACTGCCCAGCCGGCTTTTGCTGTCATAGACGTTGACGAGGCACGCCTCCGGAAAGGCTGGATAGTCGGCAACGTTGCGCCAGAGGCATACCAGCATTGCCGGAATCGCAGGCCACGCGTTTCCCGTGACCGGGTGGAGGCGCTCGTATCGATAGCCGCTGTCCCTGTCCGTGACCCAGCCGAGCGCCCCGGCGTTGGTCATGCGGACGCTCATGGCCTTTCCGGTGTGCGGCATGGTGGGAACGTACAATGGCGCGTCCGCAACAATATCCCTGACGGCCGCCAACAGCGCCACCTGGGCGGCTCGGTCGAAATATCCCGAAAAAAACCTAAACCCTTGATGATAGGTCATTTTGAGAAGTTCCGAAAGCAGGCGCGTCGCTCCGGCTGGCCGGCGAGGAAATCTGCGCCCGCGCCTATAGCAAGGCGTTGCGGGGCCAATCGGCCACACCTATATAGCGCATTGTCGTTTAAGACAGCTCCAGGGGACCGGATCCAGGGCTCCCACGGCGGAGCACCCGGAGCAACGGATGCCACGCCAGAACGCGCCGCCCTCGGGTGGGCGTAACGGCAACAGGGTCCGAACGGTTCGCCGCAACGAGAAGGACAGTTACGACATGTCGAAAGTCATCGGGATCGACCTGGGAACGACCAATTCGTGCGTTGCCGTCATGGAAGGCGGGCAGCCGAAGGTCATCCCCAATGCCGAGGGTGCGAATACGACACCTTCCATCGTCGCTTTTACTGAGGACGGTGAGCGGCTCGTGGGTCTTCCGGCCAAGCGTCAGGGTGTGACGAACCCGACGAACACGCTGTTCGCGATCAAGCGTCTGATCGGCCGCCGTTACGCCGATCCGCTCGTCGAGAAGGACAAGAAGCTCGTCCCCTACACCATTGTGGAAGGGAAGAACGGCGACGCGTGGGTCGAGTCGCGCGGCAAGCAGTACTCGCCACAACAGGTCTCGGCGGACATTCTCGCGAAGATGAAGGAAACGGCCGAGGCCTATCTCGGGCACGAGGTGACGCAGGCCGTCATCACGGTTCCGGCCTATTTCAACGACGCTCAGCGTCAGGCGACCAAGGACGCCGGCAAGATCGCCGGTCTCGAGGTGTTGCGCATCATCAACGAGCCGACGGCGGCCGCGCTGGCCTACGGCCTCGACAAGAAGCAGGCGTCCAAGACGATCGCAGTCTACGATCTCGGCGGCGGCACGTTCGACATCTCGATCCTCGAGATCGGCGACGGCGTCTTCGAGGTGAAGTCGACGAACGGCGACACCTTCCTCGGTGGCGAAGACTTCGACATGAAGCTCGTGACCTATCTCGCGGACGAGTTCAAGAAGGAGAACGGCATCGATCTGCGCAACGATCGTCTGGCCCTTCAGCGTCTGAAGGAAGCCGGCGAAAAGGCCAAGATCGAGCTGTCGAGCGCCCAGCAGACCGAGATCAACCTGCCCTTCATCTCGATGAGCCCGCAGACGCAGTCACCGCTGCATCTGACGATGAAGCTCACCCGCGCCAAGCTCGAGAGCCTCGTCGAGGATCTGATCCTAAGGACGCTGCCGCCTTGCGAGCAGGCGCTGAAGGACGCCGGCCTGAAGGCGGCCGAGATCGACGAGGTCGTCCTCGTCGGCGGCATGACGCGCATGCCGCGCGTCCAGGCCGAGGTGAAGAAGCTGTTCGGCAAGGAGCCGCACAAGGGCGTCAACCCGGACGAGGTCGTCGCGATCGGCGCCGCCATCCAGGGTGGCGTACTGAAGGGCGACGTGAAGGACGTGCTGCTGCTGGACGTGACTCCGCTGTCGCTCGGCATCGAGACGCTGGGTGGTGTGTTCACGCGCCTGATAGATCGCAACACGACGATCCCGACCAAGAAGAGCCAGGTGTTCTCGACCGCCGAGGATGGCCAGCGCGCCGTCACCATCAACGTCTTCCAGGGCGAGCGCGAGATGGCGCAGGACAACAAGCACCTGGGCCGCTTCGATCTGGACGGCATTGCCCCGGCTCCCCGAGGCATCCCGCAGATCGAGGTCACGTTCGACATCGACGCCAACGGCATCGTGCACGTGTCGGCAAAGGACAAGAAAACGGCCAAGGAGCAGTCGATCCGCATCCAGGCGTCGGGTGGCCTTTCGGACGCCGACATCAAGCGCATGACCGAAGAGGCCGAGGCGCACAAGGAAGAGGACCAGAAGAAGCGCGAGCTCGTCGAGGCGCGCAACCAAGCCGACCATTTCTCCGCCCAGGTCGAAAAGGACCTGAAGGAACACGGCGACAAGGTCGCACCCGCCGACAAGGCCGCGATCGAAGCCGGCCTCGCGAAGCTGAAGGAGGCGCTCGGCGCCGACGATGCCGAGGCGATCAAGGAGGCGAGCAACAGCTTGATGCAGGCCTCCATGAAGCTCGGCGAGGCGATCTACGGCAATGACAAGGGCGAAGCTGAAGCCGACGGCGGCGACGCTGGCGCGACAGGCGGCGCACGCTCCAAGTCGGGCGACAACGTCGTCGACGCCGACTTCGAGGAAGTGAAGGACGACAAGAAGAAGTCCGCGTGAGCGGGGCGGAAGATGCCGCTGATGCGCGACGCTTCTCGAGAGTGAACCTGGCCTGCCTTCATGTTGGGGGCGGGCCAGTCGTTTTTTGACGCGATCTGTTTCGATTGGGCCGGAAGAACCGCAGCGTGCCTCGCGCGACCGGCCCAGGATGATGGGAATGCGGCACATGGCCAAACGCGACTACTATGAAATACTGGGTGTTGCGCGCGGGGCCTCCGAGCAGGAGCTGAAGAGCGCGTTCCGCAAGCTGGCCAAGGAACACCACCCCGACAGAAATCCCGGGGACGCCGCGGCGGAGCAGAAGTTCAAGGAGCTGAACGAGGCTTACGAAGCGCTGAAGGATCCGCAGAAGCGCGCGGCCTACGACCAGTTCGGCCATGCCGCCTTCGAGGGTGGCCGAGGCCAAGGAGGTGCCGGCGGCTTCGGGCCGGACTTCGCATCCTCCATGTCCGACATCTTCGACGACCTCTTCGGCGAGTTCATGGGCGGCCGCGGCGGCCGCGGTGGCAGGGGTCGCGGCGGCCGCGAACGCGGCGCCGATATCCGCTACAATATGGAGATCTCTCTCGCCGAGGCCTTCACCGGCAAACAGGCAACCATCAAGGTCCCGACGACGGTCTCCTGCGAGACGTGTTCTGGATCGGGCGCCAAGCCCGGCACCCGCCCGTCACAATGCCCCACCTGTCAGGGTCAGGGAAAAGTCCGCGCCAGCCAGGGCTTCTTCACCATCGAGCGCGTCTGTCCCTCGTGTCAGGGACGCGGCGAGTTCATCGAGGACCCGTGCGCATCGTGTCACGGCGCCGGCCGTATCACCAAGGAGCGGACCTTGCAGGTCTCGATCCCGGCCGGCGTCGAGGACGGCACCCGCATCCGCCTCGCGGGCGAGGGCGAAGCCGGCGAACGTGGCGGCCCGACCGGGGATCTCTACATTTTCCTCTCGATCAAGCCACACGAGTTGTTCCAGCGTGACGGCGCCGACGTCTTCTGTCGCGTTCCGATCGCCATGACGACGGCAGCCCTCGGCGGCTCGATCGACGTGCCGCTCCTCGACAACAGCCGCGTCGCAGTTACGGTTCCGTCGGGCACAGAGACCGGAAAGCAGTTCCGCATCAAGGGCAAGGGGATGTCGGTGCTGCGCTCGAACGTGCGTGGCGACATGTACATCCAGGTCGAGGTCGAGACGCCGAAGAACCTGACGAAGCGCCAGAAGGAACTGCTGCAGGAGTTCGAAAAGGAGAGCCACAAGGAGACGAGCCCCGCCTCCTCAGGGTTCTTTTCCCGCATCCGCGAGCTGTTCGAGGGCAAGGGCGGCTGACCCGACAACCTCACGCCCCGATGTGTCCGACCTTGCCCTCCCGCCTCCCCCATGGAACCATTGCCGTGGGCAGGAAACGCAACAACGGAGACGGCCATGGACGTCGGCATGATGATGGTATTCGCCAGTTACGGCTGGGACGATTGCCCCGACAAGCAGGTTTGGGACGAGGAAATCCGGCTCGCGCGCATGGCGGCCGACCTCGGTTTCGACTGCCTCTGGTCCGCCGAGCACCATTTCAACGACTATTCGTTCGTTCCCGACAACATCCAGCTGATGACCTACCTGACGGCCAAATGCCCCGACATCGACGTGGGCACAGCTGCGGTCATCCTGCCCTGGCACGACCCGTTGCGGGTCGCGGAGAACGCGGCCGTCCTCGACATGCTGTCGGGCGGTCGCCTCCGGTTCGGCATGGGACGCGGTCTCGCCCGCCGCGAGTTCGAGGCGTTCCGTCTCGACATGGGCGAATCCCGCGGCCGCTTCGACGAGGCGGCGCGCATGATCGTGAACGCCCTGAAGACCGGCTTCATCGAAGGCGACGGCCCGTTCTACAAGCAGCCCCGCACCGAGATCCGTCCACGCCCGCAGCATTCGATGGAGGGCCGGATCTACGCCGTCGCCTCGAGCGAGGATTCGATCGACTCCGCCGCCAAGCTCGGCGCGCACATGGTCATGTTCGCCGATCGCCCCTGGGAGATGCGCAAGCCGATGATCGACCGCGGCCGCGAACTGCACCGGAAATATCACGGCACAGCGCCCCCGGTGCCGATGCTGACCGAGTTCGCCATCGTCGGCACCGATCTCGCAACGTGCGAGGAGGAGGCGCGCAAGTACCAGGGCAAGTTCGTCGAGTCGAACTTCCATCACTACGAGTTCCTCGGCGAGCACTTCGCCAAGGTAAAGGGCTACGACAGCTACCAGCAGAAGGCCGAGATCGCGCGCAAGGGTGGCGGCCTGTCCGCGGCCGTTGACGGCTTCATGAAGGCCGCGAGCTGGGGCACGCCGGACAAGATCCTCCGCGGCATCGAAGAGCGCCGGAAGCTCCTCGGCGACTTCGAGATGAACGTCGCCTTCCGCTTCGGCGGCACGCCGTTAGAGGTCTCCGAGCGTGGGCTGAAGCTCTTTGCCAAAGAGGTGCTTCCCGTGATCAAGACATGGCAGCCGATGGCGACGTCCGTCGCCGCCGAATAGCCGGCGGCCATCGCAGCAGCCGACGATCGGGCCGAGGACGAGAATGCCATCGGGCTGCTGCGTTAGGTCGCGCTCGAACCTGCTGCAGCATGGCGGCGGCGCAGTAATATGTCCGGACAAGATGCGCGTCGGTGCATCTGGCCAAGCCATTCGATGGCGCAGTGGTCATGGGCGTAAGCCTTGCCCCCGCTCGAAAAAAATGAGGAGAGCCCATGTCGACCTCGGAGATGACGGCTGAGCGCCCCCAACGGCAGCAGGGGCTCGACTACGACGCGATCATCGTCGGCGCCGGCATCTCCGGCATGTACCAGCTCTACAAGCTGCGCGAACTCGGCATGAACGTCCGCGTGCTCGAAGCGGGCACGGGCGTCGGCGGCACCTGGTACTGGAACCGCTACCCGGGAGCCCGGTTCGATTCCGAAAGCTACTCCTACGGCTATTCGTTCTCCGACGAACTGCTGCAGGAATGGAACTGGACCGAGCATTTCTCGCCGCAGCCCGAAACCCTGAAGTACCTCAACTTCGTTGCCGACAAGTTCGACCTGCGCCGCGATATCGAGTTCCGGACGCGTGTGACCGCGGCCCACTTCAAGGCTGATCAGCGCCTGTGGGAGATCAGGAGCGAAGCCGGCAAGGTCTACCGCTGCCGCTTCTTCATCCCCGCGGTCGGCCCCCTCTCGGCGCCGACCATGCCCCGCATCGATGGCATCCCGAGCTTCGAGGGAGCCTCCTATCACACCGCCACCTGGCCCCATGAGCCGGTGAGCTTCGAGGGCAAGCGCGTCGCGGTCATCGGCACGGGCGCCACGGGCGTCCAGACCATCCAGGAAGTCGCCAAGACGGTCGGCCACCTCACGGTTTTCCAGCGCACTCCGAACTGGTGCAAGCCGCTCAAGAACCGCAAGATCACCGAGGACGAACAGCGCCGGATCAAGGCCGCCTACGACGAGATCTTCAAGCGCTGTGACGAGACGTTCTCCTGCTTCCTGCACACGCCCGATCCGCGCAGCGCGATGGAAGTCTCTGCCGAAGAGCGGGAAGCCTTCCTGGAGAAGCTTTACGAAACGCCCGGCTTCGGAATGTGGCAGGGCAATTTCCGCGACATGCTGACGAACCGCGAGGCGAACAAGGTCGTCTCCGACTTCGTCGCCGGCAAGATTCGCCAGCGCGTGAACGACCCCGTCGTCGCCGAGAAGTTGATTCCGAAAAACCACGGCTTCGGCACGCGCCGGGTGCCGATGGAATCGGGCTACTACGAGGTCTACAACCAGCCCAACGTCGAACTCGTCGACATCAACGAAACACCCATCGAGCGGATCACGCCGAAGGGCATCAGGACGTCGGACCGCGAATACGAGTTCGACATGATCATCTACGCGACGGGGTTCGACGCTGTCACCGGCAGCTTCGATCGCATCGACATTCGCGGCACGGACGGCCTCGCATTGAAGGACCGATGGAAGGGATCAATCGAGACGTTCCTCGGCATCATGGTCGATCGATTCCCGAACATGATGATGCTCGTCGGCCCGCACACCGCGCTCGGCAACATCCCGCGCTCGATCGAGTACAACGTCGAATGGGTGGCCGGCCTGCTGGGATACATGCAGCAGCACAAACTTTCGTTTGCCGAACCAACGCCTGGCGCCGTCGAGGAATGGACCGCCAACGTGCGGAAGCATGCCGAGGGGCTTCTGTCGAATGAGATCGATTCGTGGATGACAGGCGTCAACCGCAACATCGACGGCAAGACGACCCGCATCGTCGCGCGCTACAGCGGCAGTGCTCCGGCCTATCGGGCCTGGTGCGACCGCGTTGCAGCCGCGAACTACGAGGGCGTCGACTTCGCTTGAGGCGTGAGACACCATCGGAACCGCATCGCGCCCCCGCAATCGATCGGCGATGCCGGCGCGGCGTCACTTCCGGCCGCCGGGCTCGAACGCGGCTTTGAGCAGCGTCTCGACTTCTGCGATGGCGGCGGCCCGCGCCACGGGATCCGTGCCGACCTCCACCTTGCCGTCGCCGCGCGCTGAAAGGCCGACCCCGCTTCGCGTGCGTCGTGGCGAATCCGGTGCATCGAAGCCATGCACGGCGCCAGGATACTCGATCAGCCGAACGGCTGGAAACTTGGCGACGAGCGCACGACACCGGTCCGCCGGCGTCCAGTCGTCGGCGCTGCCCATCAGGATCGTGAGCGGCGCTCGCCCGGCGAACGCATCGCGATCGGTAGACGGCCGACACCCCGGATAGAAGGCGATCGCCACTTTGGGTGCCACTGGTACGCGCATGTCGTCAGGACGCCCGACCAGTTCGAGCACGCTCGACCCACCGTTCGACCATCCGACGATCGCCAGCCGATTGCGATCGATGAACGGCTGCAGGGACAGCCATTCAAGCGTCGCTGCGGCGTCCCGACCTCGATGCCGCGGCCGAATGGGCCGGGTCGCCCCATCAACGGTGCAGATCTGTCTGAAACCGCGCGGATTGAAGCTGTCCGGGAACACGACCACATAACCGGCGGCCGCCCACCGCTTGCCCCAGTCGAGTTCACGCTTCGAGAATTGGCCATTCTTGTTGAACAGCCCGCCGCAGCCATGCAGTCCGACGACCGCCGGCCATGGGCCCGACCCGCTGGGCCTCAGCACGTAAGCGTCGATCGTGGCCGCCCTGGCGCCCTGTACGTCGATCGGCTGCACCTCGTAACCGGGCGGCGGCTCGGCCTTCGCGTTTCCGGCAACACAGAGCCCGGCAACAAGTCCGATCCAGACACGGCGGAACATCGACGTCGCAACTCGCATGGTACTTCCCCTCTGCCCGGCGGCCCGGCCCGGCGGCCACGCAAAGTGGCATACCTCTTCGATCGAAAGCGAGGGCTGCAAACGAGAACGGCGCCGCGATTGCAGCGCCGTCTTGCAGATCGTTATGGGAGAAGCACCCGGACAGGGACCCCAACCCTCAGTTCAGCTTGCCCCGGACGTCGCGGATAGCCTGGTCAACGATCCCGCTCGCGGTGTCGTTCTGGACACGTGCAGCCAGCATACGCTCTGCCGCCGCTGTTGCGGCTTCGACCACGGCGCCGCGCACCTCGGCCACGGCCTGAGCCTCGGCCCGGGCGATTTTGTCTTCGGCGATCCGCGAACGCCGCTCGATCGACTCTTTCAGAGCCCGCTCGGCCTGCTCCTTGATAGCGGTTGCCTCGCGCTCGGCCTCTTCGATGATGGCTTTCGCCTCGTCATCGGCCCGCCGCTGCTTTTGCTGGTAATCAGCCAACAGATCCTGTGCCTCTTCGCGCAGGCGTCTGGCTTCATCGAGCTCCTTGCGGATCGCATCGGCGCGCGCGTCGAGTGCGCTCGCGACCAGCCCCGGGACCTTCATGTAGACGAGAAGGCCGACGAACAGGAAGAAGGCGACGGCCACCCAGAAATCGGGAGTCATGATCTCGTACCCTTCAGATGGCGTTTTCGGACGTCGGAGCCGACCGCACGGAAGCACCACCGGTTGACGACCCGATCAGCCGCTCGACGATCGCAGCAGCCGTCTCGGACGCGATCTGATCGACGCTGGCCATCGCCTGAGATTTGGTCGCCGCAATCCTGGCTTCGGTCTCGGCGAGCTTCACAGCGTTGGCGTCGTCAACCCGGCGCTTTTCTCGATCGAGTTCGGCGTCGGCCGTATCGCGCATCGACTTGGCCATCGTCTGGGCCTTGTTGCGCGCGTCCGCCAGAGACTTCTCGTAGGACTTCAGCGCTGCGTCCGTCTCGGCCTTGAGCCTCTCGGCCTCGACGAGATCGCGCTGGATGCGCTCCCGACGCTCGGAGAGCACGGAACCGACGCGCGGCAACGCGATCCGCGACATGACGATATAGAGGAACCCGAACGTCAGGGCGAGCCACACGAGCTGCGGCGCGAACGTGCTCGAATCGAAGGGCGGGAACTTGGTCTGCCCTTGATGCCCATCGGCAGCCACGGCTGTCGAAGTGGCAGTCGGAACGTGCCCGCCGGCCGTGGTGTAAGTCGTCGTGCTGGATGCCATGGCTCGTCCGATTGCTGGGCGTCGGCGTGGTCTTGTGACGGCCTTGCTCTTCGCACCGTATCCTGAAATTGACGGCTCGGCCGTCCGAAACGAAGATACGTTACGATCGTCGCAAGGCCCGCGACAAACGTCGTGAGCATTGCTCGCGAAGAAGGATTGCTGCAGCGAAAATCGCCGCAAGGTATGCCGGCCGAGTCCAGCTCCACTCCCGCGATCGAGATCGGAGCCGGACTCTGGATGCTTAGAGAACGAACAGGATCAGCAGCGCGACGAGCAGCGAGAAGATGCCCAGAGCTTCCGTCAGCGCGAAGCCGAGGAGCAGCGTACCACGCTGGCTGTCGGCGGCCGACGGGTTACGCAGCGCGCCCGACAGGAACTGACCGAACAGGTTCCCGAGGCCCAAAGCCGTGCCGGCCATGCCGAGGCAAGCAAGACCAGCGCCAATCGCCTTACCAATGACCGGATCCATCGTATTCTCCTGTTTGAAGGTTGGGTGTTTGAGAGTGGGAAGCGACGTCAGTGATGTCCGCCATGGACGGCATCACTCAGGTAGACGCTCGTCAGCACGGCGAAGACGTAGGCCTGCAGCACGGCGACGAGAACCTCGAGGGCGGTGAGCGCCGTGGTCAGCAGCAGCGGCAACGGTGCGATGATGCCCCACGCCCCCGCCGCCAGAAGCGACGCGACGAACCCGGCGAAGATCTTCAGTGCGATATGGCCAGCCAGCATGTTGGCGAACAGACGCACCGAAAGCGTCAGCGGCCGCGCCAGAAACGAGACGACCTCGATCGGGATCATGAGCGGCAAAAGGACGGGCGGCACGTCGGGCACGAACAACTTGAGAAAACCGAGCCCATGCTGCCAGAGGCCGTAGATGATCACGATGCCGATCACGAGAAGCGCCAGCGCCGCCGTGACGACGAGCTGGCTGGTCACGGTGAAGCTGCCGGGCACCATGCCCAGCAGATTGCAAAGCAGCACGAACATGAACAGCGAAAAGACGAGCGGGAAGAACTTCATCCCCTCCTCGCCCACATTGTCCCGGACGGTCGAGGCGACGAACTCGTAGGCCATTTCGGCCATCGACTGCATGCGCCCCGGAACGAGAGCCCGCTCCCGCATGGCGAACACCATGAAGCCTGACGCGAGGACCACCGCGCTCACCATGAAGGCAGAGGCATTCGTGAAGGAGGCATCGATACCCGCGAAGTCCAGCGGGATCAGCGTCTTGATGTTGAATTGCTCGATAGGACTTGCCACGTCGTGCTCACCCCGGCTTGGCGTCTCACTTGTCCTTGTCCGCACCGCCGCTCGAGGGCGGCGTGGACGGCGTCTTCTGCTGCATCGCCCCCACGACCAGATTTCGCATCCCGGCCGCAGTCCCGATGAGGAAAAACAGAATGAACAGCCATGGCTTGGTCTGCAGCCAGCTATCCAGATACCAGCCGATCGCGCCTCCGACCACGACGCCGCCCACCAGCTCGGAGGACAACTTCATGGCCCGTCCCATCGCTTCGCTGCGCCCCGTCCGGCTTTTGGCCTCGGGGCGCTGCCCATGTTCCGTCTGACGCGCCTCTCGAAGCTTGCGGCCGAGATCGTTCGACCGCTCTTCGAGCGCAGCCCGTTCCTCCGGCGTTAGATCGCCTTGAGGCCCCTTGCCGGGCGCACCGTTGACAGACATGGATTTTCTCGCCGATGGAACAGGTGACCGGGACAGCGTGCCCCGGCACGGCGGCAATGATCTGCGGCGCGGACCATAGTGACGGCCCCCAAGTGTGTCAACAAAGCGCCCAAGTTCATCACGCGCCCGGCAGGGTGGCGAAAGCGCGCAGCCCCCGCCACCTGCCGGGGACTCGGCGCATGGTCTGGTCGGAGGCCGCTTATGCCCTTGCGACGGATCGGAAAATCCGAAGACTCTCGAACGCGCCGACCGGTTCGAGCACCCCCTCCTTGGTCATCGTCGCAGTGATTCGCTCAGCGACGTCGAAGGCATAGGAGCCGTCATAGAAAGCAACCAGACGCGGCCCCTTCAGCTTGCCGACGAGGAGCCGCACCATTTCATCGTCGGTCAGCGCCCCATAGGCGTCGTTCTTTTCGGTCCGGAACTCGCCGACATGGAACAGTGTGACGATGTCGAAATCGGGCAGCAACCGGGCATCGAGCTGATAGATGTCGCCAAACAACACCTTGTAAGTCCGGCCGACTTCGGGCCGTTCGATGATCAGTTTCTCATAGTCGTCATGCTCCGGCGGCGACGCGGTGATGCCGAAGACGACATTGCCGGTCCGGGCTTCATGGCAACGCAGCCCCACGACGTGATGCCCACCGGTCCCGAAGTGGAAGATCGTGCGGTCGCGATGCCCCTCGGCCTCGAGGTACTTCAGGAAATGAACGTCGCAGGGGCACTGCGCCTCGTCGAGATACCAGTTCACGTCCCAGATATTGAGTTGCGCCACGTCCAGTCCTCCCATTCTCGGCAATGAATACGGCCGCTCTTGACCAACGGAAATCCTTTTGACCCAACGCCACCGACAGGAGCCACATCAGGCTGGCTCCGGCTCGAGGCGCGAAATCACCGGCACCGCTCCCTTGCGATCGATCTCGAACGGAACGATGTCTGTGAGCAGCGCTCGGGGGCGCTGGCTGAAACTGATCAGCGTCACGCCGGGTAGCCGGGCCGCAATTCGCCCTTCGAGCTCCAGCTGTGAGGGCTCGTCGAGGGCCGCCAGCGCATCGTCCATCAGGATGACGTCCGGCTTCTGGATCAGCAACCGTGCCACGCAAAGCCGTTGCCGCTCGCCGTTCCCGAGGAGCTGGTCCCACCGTTCGATGGCATCGAGGCGGTGGACGAGGTGCGTCAAACCAGCGTCTCCGAGCGCCTGCCGGAGATCGGCTTCAGACGGCGCGGCGTCACGCGTCGGATACGTCAGCGCATTGCGAAGCGACCCGAGCGGAACGTAAGGCTTTTGCGGAACCACCATGACACTGGCACCTGGCGGCAGGGCGATCTCGCCGCGCCCCCACGGCCAGAGACCGGCCATGGCCCGGACAAGGACTGATTTTCCGGTACTGGTGCTGCCCTGGATATGGGCCCGTTGACCAAACGGCAGCACGAGGCTGCCGGCCGCCACGAGCGCCTGCCCGCGCGTATCGTCGACCCGGAACCCGGTCAGCCGGATCTCGTCGGGCGCGCCCCGAACGAAGGCGATCCGCCCGCTACCGACTTCTGCGAGCCGCTCGTCAAGCCCCGCGGATGCCTCGACCAGCTCCATCACCCGTCGGGCCGAGGCGAACCATTCCGACAGCCGGCTGTAGTTGTCGACGATCCACGAGATCGCGAGCTGCACCTGGACGAACGCCGCCGCCAGCTGCACCACCTCGCCGAGTGTGAACTCGCCGGCAAAATACTTCGGCGCGGCAAACAGCAGCGGCACGACGGGAATCATCGGGCCGCTCGCGTTGGTCACCCAGGTGATGATGCCATGCTGGCGAACGATGGCGAGCCAGCGATCGACGACCGTGCCATAAAGCGTCTTGAGCGCCGCCTCCTCGGCCTTGCTCCCCCCGATCAGCGCCACGCTCTCGGCGTTTTCGCGCATGCGCATCAGCGCGAACCGGAACTCGCCTTCGGACGCATTCTTGCGGGCGACACAGCCGACCAGTGCCCGGCCGATCCACAGCATGAGGCCGGACGCAAGTGCGCCGTAGGCGAGCGCCAGGAGCACCATGTAGGCCGGTATGATCAGCGTCGTGTCACCAAGTCGTAATGTGTAGCTGCCGCCCACCGACCATAGTATCGTGATGAACGCCGCCGCGCCGATGACCGCGGAAAAGATGCCGATCACGAGATCGACCATCGGCTCGGTCGCCCATCTCGTGTCGTCCGAAATGCGGTATTCGGGATTGTCGGGCTCGGTGTGGGTCGCGGCCAGCAGATAGAACCGGTTCCGGCCGACCCATAATCCGATCAGTCGCTCGACGATCCAGGCGCGCCACCGCACCTGCAGCGCCTCTCGCGTCAGGACGATGGCAACCCCGAGGGCGGCCATGGCAGCGATGATGAGGAAGAACACGCCGACCGCCCAAAGCGCTGTTTCGGCGTCCTTTTTCTCCAGAGCGTCGAAAAACCATCGCTGCCACCTGTTGAGTGCCACAGTGACAGCCGTCGACAAGGACAGGCTGACGGCAAGGCCGAACGTGAGCAGCCAGGCGCGCCGCGCCCCGTCGCCGCGCCAGAAGCCACCGGCGAACCGAAGAAACTCCTGTGCTGCGCGTGGATCGAGCTTGTACGCTTGCATTCAAGAAATCCCCGACTCCTGCCAGACACCTCGCACCCACCCGTCCGAACGGCGCAGCGAGACTATCTGACATAGCGAAGCCGTCGATTGCCTGAACGGCCGCCGGCACTATACATATCTCCGGCGCCGATCGGCGATTTCCGATCACACACCCGCCGGCAAGCCCTTGAACGGTAGATGTACGATGGTGACGGGCGCGGGCCAGCCTCACACGACGCCCCACCCGGAGACATGAGCATGACAGCCGACGCTGTACCGCCGACGTCGCTTCCCGAGCGGCCCATTCCGATGACGACCGCTCCGGCCGCTGACGCCTATCTCGCGGACGGGTACGGCCGTGTGGTCGGGATGTCGTCTCGCTTTGCAGCCGGCGTCTGCGGTCGTTTGCTGGCCCTGCAGAACGAGTTTGGTGTCACCGGGCATTTCGCTGAAATCGGTGCCTTCGAAGGCCGCTTCCTGATTGCGATGGCTCATTGTCTCGCGCCTGGCGAGAAGGCCTTGGGAATGGACATCTTCGAATGGCCCAACCCTGAAGTGCTGCAGCGCTTCGAGGCGAATTGCCGACGCCACGGGCTCGGCCCCGATCGGGTGATCCCCTGGAAGATCGACAGCGGCACGACGACCGCATCTGCGGTGCTGGCAAAGCTCGACAGCGGTCCCATCCGGATGTTTCATGTCGACGGCGAGCATTCGCGCAGCGCCTTGGCCAAGGATCTGGAACTTGCCACCGAGGCGACCTCGGAGGGTGGCCTGATCGTCCTCGACGACATGCTGCATCCCGGTTACCCGACGTTGATGGTCACCGTTCAGACCTATCTTGAGCGCCACCCCGAAATGACGGTGCTGTGCATCATCGACCGGGAGACGATTGTTGCAGCGACCAAGTTCGTCCTCTGCCGCAAGGACTGGTTCAAGCGCTACGAGGACCGCATGTTGGAGGTCTTCAAGCCGTGGATCTGGCCGCTCGGCGCCGACTTCGAGCCGCACTGGTGCCTCGTCCTGTCGCTCGATACGGAACTCGCGGCGATCATTTGACGTCATGGTCTTCCGGATCGTCGACACCAGCATCCCGGTTTGCGCGTGCGGTTATCGAAGCCGGTGGTAGCGATGGTCCATGGAGGTCGTCTGGCGGCCGCAGCGTGAAGATCCAGCCGGCCATGCGCAGATGCCGCACGACACCGGCCGCCACGTGGCGTAGAGCCTCGATGCGCTGCCCTTTCACCTTGAACGGCGATTGGGCGAGCGCATAGCCGATATCGCGCCCCAACTCCTGATCTGGATCCTGCTCAGCCATCGGCGAAGCATAGCAGATCTAGAACAAAAATGGAACATTGATTGCGCCGTGCCGCGGCATGCGCGGTTCTGAGCCTAAGCCTGAGCGCTGTCGGTCGATCAGGCTGGCTGTCACGATATCGCCGTGCTTCTGTCGCCGCGACCCAGCCGGGAGACCACATTCACGATGCCAGACTTCATCGACACCGCCCCGTCCGCTGCGACACATACACTGCTGCTGGCTCACGGTGCCGGGGCCGGCATGGACACCCCGTTCATGGACCAGATGGCGGCGCTGCTGTTCGACCGGCAGATCCGCGTCTTGAGGTTCGAATTCGCCTACATGGCAAGCCGGCGCAATACGGGGAAGCGGCGACCAGCTCCGAAGGCGGAAAGCCTGTGCGACGAGTTTCGTGCGGCCGTCAGGGCCGCTCGCGATCTCGGCGTGACCGGACGCCTGGTCATCGGCGGCAAATCGATGGGCGGCCGCGTCGCCAGCCTGATCGCCGACACCATGCCCGGTGAACCCGCGGTGAAGGGTCTCGTGTGCCTCGGCTACCCGTTCCATCCCCCGGGCATGCCGGAGAAGACGCGGACGGCGCATCTCACGGGGTTGCGATGCCCCACGCTCATCATCCAGGGCGAACGCGACCCGTTTGGGAATCGCGCCGACGTGGAAAGCTACAGTCTGTCGCCGTCCATCGAGGTCTGCTGGATCGGCGACGGGGACCACGACCTCGGCCCGCGAGGCGGCTCAGGGTTCACGCGCAAGGGTAATTTCGCGGCAGCCGCGGATGCGATCGCCGCGTTTCTCGCGCGCGACTGACGCTTTTCTTCCCCGATCCATGGGACCGAAGCGGAAGCGCGATCAGGAGGCCTTGGGTTTCGCAGCGGCAGGAGCGGCAGGTCCCTGGTTCCAGCAGACGGTCGCGGCGGCCTTGCACGTGTACTCGTCGAAGAAGCCGAAATCGAGGAACAGTTCGCACGTCACGGTCTTCTTGCCGGTCGTGTACTTCTTGATGCCACGTTCCGCCGTCCATCTTGCGATGTACTTGTCGAGCAGGGCTTGCGCGTCCTTTGCCGGACCGACCTTGCCGTAGTCGTTGACCGAGAATGCAAGCCGGGTGCACTTCGCCTCTGCGGCGACGCTCCCCGCCGCGACAGCGACCACCAGAGCAAGCGAACGGACGGCAAGTGACGATGTCGATATCGGCATGATGGCTACCCCGGGGCGTTCCGCTGAGATGGAATGTCGACCCCGAGTACGGGCCGACCATCTCCACCGTATAGCCCCAGCGACAACGCCTCGCCAGCACACGACGGACCTCTCGACGCGGGTTCACGGGCAGCGTGATAACTCCGCCACGCGTCGACATCGAACATCCGCGCGAGCGCCTTGCGCAACGGCCTTGAGGACCGACGCGGCGCCGCCGGCTCTCAGTTCATGTAGGGCGAGTTGCCACCGCGCGGCGCGTTGCCGGAATCGAAAAAGAAGCCGTGGTCGAACGGGCCCGCGTTGGTCTGCCGGTCGAGCATCGGATCGCGGAACGACTGTGTCGCGCCGTAGGTCGAGCGGCTGTCGCCGTAGGTGTTGATCGTGTCGTCGTAGGAATAGGAATAGCCGCCGCGACGGGCGGTATAGCCCTTCACCTGCGGAGCGCCCTTGTACTTCCTTGCACCTTCACCAGCCTCGACCGGTTCCACCGCAGTGAAACTCAGGATGGCAATGGCCCCGGCCACTGCGAAACCAATTGCACGGAGCATGACTGGACCCTTTTTCGCGACGTTCATCCCCCTAGTGTCTAGCCCAATCCGTAAATTTTTTCTCTACGACTGTCCCCTGCCGGTGCCGATCGGACCGCGCTGTCGCAGAAAAACCACGCCCAACGCCGCGCTGGCGCGACTGGACACGGTCGGTCAACGGGGAGAGTGTCGCGCGGCGTCCGCAATGACCCGCTAGTGGTTTCGTGCGCAGGCCAGGGACGGCGCTGCCGGGAACGCGAGGAGACATCTGATGGACCTTACGACACTTGCAATTCAACTGCTGAGCGGAGCGGCAGGTGGCAACATTGTTGGCCAGGCCCTGCGCAACCTGAGCTTGGGATTTCTTGGCAACACGATCGCCGGCGTCGTCGGAGGCGGGCTCGGCGGCCAGATCCTGCAGCATCTCCTGGGCATCGCGGCCGCCAATCCCGGCGCACTGGACATCGGCTCCCTGGCGACCCAGGTCGCTGGCGGTGGCGTCGGCGGCGGCGTTCTGATGATCGTCGTGGCGTTGCTGCGAAAACTCTTCACGCGCTGACGGACGCCTGTCGCCAGGTCTCGGCTGACGCCAGAACCTCGAGCAATGGCTCACCGACTCTCGGGATGGCGGCAGTGGCCCGCCATCCGCGTCCTCTGACGAAATCGGCACCTGCGGTGTCAGCGGACCGTCATGGTTCTTCCTGCAGCTTGATGGCCTTTGGTCCCTTGCCGTGCTTGTCGGGTTCGGTCTCGAAGGAGACACGCATCCCCTCGCCGAGCTCCGCCATGCCCGAGCGCTCGACGGCCGTGATGTGCACGAACACATCCTTCCCGCCACCTTCTGGCGTGATGAAGCCGAAGCCTTTCGTCTTGTTGAAGAACTTTACAGTCCCGATTTGTCTCATCCGGACACTCCCTGCGTAGCTTGGATCTGACCAAGGCAGCACGGGACCCTTGCCGCACGTCGTCGACCGAGGGGGGACCATGGAATGGGGTGGAGCATGGGCTCGAGGCGCATGTCGATCGCGCATGACTATCCATCGCCTTGGAGCGCAGATTATCGAGCAACCTGTTGGGTCGTTCAAGCCGATTCCAGCGATTTCGGCGCCGGCACACGCGTCGTCAGTATTGGTCGGCATGAGCCGTGGCGACGACGGACGGCCGCTCCGCGATACGCGCGGCAAAGTCCGTGAGGGCTGGCCGCCCATGACGCCAATTCTCCGGCCCATAGCGAAAATCGGCGTAGCCGATGACAGCCGCCACGGCGATCTCCGGAAGCCGGAAATGTTCGGGATCGAGGCGCGAGGCCTCTGCCTCGATGGCATCGAACCCCGCGCGAAACTTGACGGCCAGAGCGGCCTTCAGTTCTGGCGATTGCTGCGCTTCCGGACGCGCACGCTCCGAAAGCCCGAGCAGCAGGAAATCCAGGATGCCATCCGAAAGCGCCTGCAGTCGGAGCGCATCGAAGCGGGCAACACCATCGGCGGGAATGAGTTTCACGCCGTCATGCAGCGTGTCGAGATACTCGACGATCACGCGGCTGTCGTAGAGCACAACGCCGCTGTCGAGGACCAGCGTTGGCAGCTTGTTCAGCGGATTGAGAGCCATCACCTCTGCGTTCGGCCGTGTCGGCGCGACGATTGTCCGCTCGAGTGCGATACGGCGCACGAGCCCCGTTTCGTGCGCGGCGATCATCACCTTGCGCACGAACGGCGATCGCGTCGACCAGTAGAGTTTCACGTGCTGCCTCCTGGCGCATCGCCACGTCGGGCACAACGCCCGGCTCTCAATGCAGAACGGGCCCCTTCAGGAAGTCACGCCGGTCGCCGGATCGGACGCGGACTTCCATGACCCGGCCGGCCCGGTTGATCGTGAGCGGCACCTCGACACCAGCCTCGCCGAGTGCCCAGACTTTGCGGAACATGTCTGCGAGGCTGCGCACGCTCCCGCCGGCGACGCCGAGGATCACGTCTCCGGCCTTGATGTCGACGCGCTTCGAGGGCCCGCGCGATGTGACGCCCGCAACCGTGATCTGGTTCTCGACCTCGGCGGCATAGAGCCCGAGCCAAGGCCGAGCCGGACGGTTCGGCCGCCCGAGTGCAAGCATGTCGTTGAGGATCGGCTTCAGGAGATCGATCGGCACGATCATGTTGATGTCTTCGGATCGGCCGTCCTGCAGCACCTGCTGCACTTGCAGTGACCCGATGCCGAGCAGCCGTCCATCGCGTCCGATCATGGCCGTTCCGCCCCAATGGGGATGGCTCGGCGCGGTGAAGATCGCGTGATCGAGGAGGTACTCCCAGTACCCGGCGAACTCCTGCCGCGCGACGACCCGGGCCGCCACAGAGTTCTGCCGGCCTCCAGTTCCTGCGATCACGACCTCGTCGCCGACCTCGACCCGGCTGCTGTCGCCGAGCGCGAGGCTCGGGACCTCGACTGGCCCGAGCGCCTGCACGAGCCCGAACCCCGTTTCCTGGTCGAAACCGATCACATGGCCTTGCACGACGCGCCCGTTGCCGAGCCGCAACCAGACCGACTGCGCTTCGGTCACGATGTAACCGATTGTCACCACCACGCCGTGGTCGCCGATCAGCACGCCATGCCCGAGACGCTCCGTCCCGAGCGTATCGGCGGTGAACGCGTCCCCGGGAATGATGGTCTTGATGCCGACCACGGACGAAATGGCGGCATCGAGATCGAATTCGTAGTTTTCGGGTCTTGGCTGCACGGCCATACCTCCGCGGCGGGCCTTGATCATGGGGCAAACATAGGCGTTGCGCCAGCCTGTCACAATGCTGCGTGCGACTTCGGTCCCGACGTTGGTGTCATCACGGATCGTTCTGATCCACTCGCTCGCGAGCCTCGCGGGTATCGACATGCACGACGTCGCGGATGACACGCTCCGTGACACTCGTGAGATGGGCGACCAGCGCCTGGTTGAGCTGGTCGAACTCGGGCCAAAGGATCCCCTCGACGAAGCTGCGCGGCGCCCGAACGACGAGCGTCTGCTGCTTCATGCGCTGATATCGGTAAGGCTCGAGCCCGTAGCGCCGGCACAGCGCGACGAAGAGTTGCCGGGACCACCGGTCCTGGATCGAGAAGCGCATCTCGACCGGCGCCTCCCGGGCCTCGACCTCGGCGAGGCGCGCCCGGATCCGTTCCGCAGCGGCGCCGGCGGCATCACGCTCTCCGGGCGTCTTGGCACCTGCGAACAGCGCCTCGATTTTTCGCAGCTTCTCGCGAAGCTCGTCTTCGCTGCTCATGACGCCGCCTCAGCCGAGGACGGCGATGGTCTTGGCCTTGATCAGATCGAAATCGATCTCGGCACCGAGACCGGGCTTGTCAGGCGCATGCACGAGGCCGTTCCGATCCACCTCTATATCCTTGAGAAGACCGTACTTCTGGGCGGCATCCGGCAGCAGCACCTCGAAGTATTCGCAATTCCGTATGGCCATGATCAGGTGCAGGTTGGCGACGTTGTTGAGTGAGTTGCCGCCGTGATGGACCTCGTAGTTCATGTGGAAGCACTCGGCGAGGTGGGCCGTCTTGAGACAGGCCGTAAGCCCGCCCTTCACCGCCACATCGCCGCGCAGATAGTCGGTAGCCTTCGCCAGGAGCCACGGCGCGTAGGCGGTGTGCCCGCCGGGCGCATACTCGGTCGCGAGAATTGGCACCCCGAGCTGCTGTTTCAGCTTCACATAGCCACCGAGATCGTCCTCGACGAGCGGATCCTCATACCAGTAGAAGCCGAGCCGCTCGATCGCCTGTCCGACCCGAAGCGCGGCGACATAGTCGTAGGACCATGTCGAATCGAGCATCAGTCGATAGTCGTCGCCGACGGCCTTGCGCACCGCTTGGCAGACCTTGATGTCCGCTTCCCACTGTGTCGGGGGATGGATCTTGTAGGCGCCCCAGCCACGCTCCCGGAACGCGATCGCCTCCGCCGCGTAAGCCTCTGCGGACGGCAGCACCGCCGACGACGCATAGGCTGGAACCGACGTCCGGAAACTGCCCATCAGTTTATGTACGGGCATGCCGGCAGCCTTCCCCGCCAGATCCCACAGCGCCACGTCGACCGCCCCGAGCACCCGGAGCTGGTTGTTCATGCGCAGGCGTCCCCACATGCGCTGGAAGTGCAGCTCGCGCGCCAGCGGATCCTCGCCGACCAGCATCGGCTTGATGATCCTGGAGATCAGATGCGCATCGTTGCTGGCTGGCCGGCTTGCGGAGCCGAGAAACGAGTGGCCCGTGACGCCCGCGTCGGTCTCGATCGCGACGAGGCCGAGATCGCTGGCGCCGACGAAGCGCCCCGTATGCCGACCATACTGCGTGGCCGGTATACCATCCCACGCAAACAAGGTGACAGTGATGTCGGTGATCTTCATGGGTCGCCACTCCGCTGGAGCGCGCATCGCGCCCACTGTCGCGGGATGGTACTGCCCTCGCACCGTGACGCAAGCCGATCGCCGCGAGGCACGATCGGCCGCTCGCTCAGGCCGCCGTCATGACGAGATAGAGAATGACACCCGTCATCAGCGCCATCACCCCTCCGACGGCGAGCCCGGGCACGGGATTGAGCCGCGCTGAAACCTCGTCGAGCGACAAGCCGAGTTCCTGCTCGACACGCGCGCGCTCGATGATCATCGGCGGCCGCTCGTCCGGATCGATCGGCGCATTCTGCGCAGCCCGCACGAGGCTGGCCAGGGTCGCGGCCTGACCGGTCGGCGGCGCGAGATCGGCCAGCGCGCGCACGACGTCGTGACGATCGTCGGGATAGTTGGCGATGGGCTGCGCCGTCGGCCAATTGAGATCGAAGCCCGACGACGATCGCCACTCGGAGGATCCGTCAAAGCCGTCCGCCGGCTGGAATGGTTGCACTGTCCGCGTTGGCCGGGGCGGCGGCGGCAGCGGCGCCATGACTGAACCGCCGGCGGCGGGAGCGAGCGCGGCGGCCGCACGCTCGAGGGATGCCTGCGAAACAGCATTCTCGACCGCATCGGCATAGGGACGGGCAGGGCCGAGATCAGCAAGGGCATCCCCGAGTCGCCGCCCCATCCACGGCGGCACGGATGGTCCACCGGAAGGCTGGAAGCCTGGTTGCGGGGCCGGTGCGAACTCAGCCGGCGCCGACTGCGCCGGCTTCGATCCGGTTTCGGCGCGCAAATCGTCATCCGACCAGGATTCGACGAAACGAACGTCGACGGCAGCCGTACTCGCCATGCCTGACAACTCCTACGCAACGCTACAACAACGCTTGCATGAGACATCAATGCATCACTACGGCCAAATTGAGAAGTCGGGAGTTGAGTTGCCGTCCGTGCTTCAGGACGTCCGGGAAAGCCCGGCGATCCGATCCAGCAGCCGCGAGCGCTTGGCTGCGGCCGGCGGATGCGCCGGCTGATCCTCCGGCTGGCCGCCGGCAGCATTCTCCAGCGCCGAGCCTCGGTCGCCGGAAGCTGTCTCGCCCACAGGCGCCAACGGCTCGTCACTCACCGCGACGAGCACTGGAGCACCAGTCGCGACCGGCGGTGCCCTGGCGACAGTGGCGTCGCTCGCTGCACCGAACGCGGGATCGGAGACGCCTGGATCGGCTTGCGGATCACGCACGACGGCCATCCGTTGCGCGAGGCTGCCCCGTCCTTCGCCCCCCGCCCGACGCGCCTGCGGAACAGCGCCTCCGCTGATCGCCGCCAGCTGTCGTGCCTCGGAGCTGGCCGATTGCGCATGGCTGAGCAGCAGTTCGGCCGACTGGGCCAGCTCGGCCCGCAGCTTGAGAATGGTGTCGCTCTGCTGCTCGGCCTGGGCTTCAGCAGCGTCCAGTCGCGCCTTGAGCGAGAGACGGCTGTCTTTTGACGCGCCGCGCGATCCGCCGGCCGTCTCGTTCTCGAGCGCCTGCGCGGCCTTCAGCCGTGCGATCTCGACAGCCTGCTCGTCGTTCCGGGCCCTGAGCGCCGTGATTTGCTGATTGAGTTCGGCGACCTGCTTCACGCGCCGGGCTTCAGAGGCGTCCGCAGCCTGTGTCGCTTCGCCCAACCGCACCTTGAGTCGCTCGAGTTCGGCCTTGAGCTGACTGTCGCCACCTGAAGACAATCCCCGCGCGCGACCGGCTCGCCGCCCTGCGCCGACGCGGCAGCTACCTCAGCCTCCGCCAGGGCAGCTGCCTGCGCCTCGACCTTGCGTGCCAGTTCCGCGATCTCGCGGTCGCGCGCGTGGAGAACCTTCTTGGCCTCGGTGAGCCGTCCCTCGACCTTTGGCAAACGTTCGGTGATCGTCTGTTCGAGGACGCGGCGTGCGTTCTGCGCCTCTTCGAGCAGCGACCCCAGCCGCTCCTGTTCGGCCTCGAGCACATTGATCCGCGCGTCGCGCCGGTTGATATCGATCTGCTGACGCGCGCCGGCGAGGCGAACCTGTTCGACCAACGTCTCGAGCTTGTGCATCTTGATGGCGTACTCGGCCCGGATCTTGTCCCGGTCCGCCGCGATTTCGAGCTCCGTGAGCGGCATGGTATCGCGCATCCGCCGCGTCGTGAGCCGTACGGCTCGTGACCAGAACGCCGGCAGCAGCAACAGTCCGATGAGGCTCGCCGCGAGGAAGCCCAGCGCAATCAGCATACCGGACTGTATCGTGCTCACGCGGTCTCCCCGGTCCTACCCTCGATACCCGAACAGCGGTGCCACGCTCGGTTCCGGCCTGGAACCTTGGGGCACCACCCGCGTCGCACGGCAGGCTGAACACGCATCATAGCGGTGACGAAGCACCTCCGGCTAGCCATCCCGCAACTGGTGCGACCTCGAACCTGTGGAGTCAAGACCGAGCGCCGCCGATGCCACGTACGGCCAGCCCATGTGGCATTCTCGTCGCGCGAGCCGGCCGGCGATGACCTCAGAATGGATTCCAGGTCGGTCGACGCGTGTACTTGAGATATCCGACATTGGCGCCCAGTCGTAGCCCGACCCCCGCGCGGATCGGTGCCAGCACGACGTCGTCGCGCTGCTGGAAGGTGAGGCCGACTCCGCCGACGACATACGCCGACCCGGCCACGCCACCGAAACGCTCGTAGAGGTCGCCGATGTCGCGAAGGTTATAGACGAGCACCATGACCTTGGACCCTTCGGCCCCGGCATCGTACCCGATGGACGGTCCCTGCCAGTAGACCTTGTGGGTCCCGGCATCACGGGTATAGAGCCGTCCCTGGCCGTAACGGAGACCGGCGACGAACGCGCCACCCACGTCCTCGCCGAGAATGTAGCCGTTCGGCCGCCCCTTCGTCTTGAACGCGTACTCGATCACGCTGGCGAGACCCTGGCTGATGGAGCCGAAGAAGCCGTGCCCCGCGCCGATGATCTCGCGCATGGAGTAGGTACCGTCGTCATGGGATCCGCCGCGATCGCGGTAGGGTCCCGGTTCGTTCGACGCATGGCGGCGGTCGTAGCCGTCGGGCCGTTCGTCGCGATCGACCCAGCGCGGCTCGTCCGACCCGCGCGGCGCGTCATAGCGCTCGCCGCGCTGCGGCGGCCGGTAGGCATCGTCCCGCGAAGCGGAGCGGGGCTCGGGGGCCGGCTCGTAACGCTGCGGCGGCCGGTAGACGTCGTCGCGATCGACCGGCGCCGGTGGCCGGTAGGTCTCGACACGATCGAACGAGCGCCGCGAGGCCTGATCGCGATCGTCGTATCGGTTGTCGTACGTCCGGCCCGCTTGCCGCTCGTCGTCGCGAGGCGGGGGCAGCTCATAGGCCGGTGCCGGCGGCGGTAGCGAATCCCGCTGCGTTCCGGAGCGGGCATCGTACTCCGTCGTTGGTTGCGGTGCCTCGCGCAGCCAGGGCAGCCGGTCTTGCGCCGACGTCGGCATTGGCACGGTCGCGGCAAGCGCGCCGGCAAGAGCGACGCACGTGAGGATCTTGAATGGCTTCGTCGTCATGATGAGCGAGCCTGATGTCCGGCTATGGGGCCGCTTATGGCGGGGATGCACGCCTCGGCGGCGGCGGGCGACCGGCCCGCCATGCTCAACAAAGTGTTTACCGAAAGTGTTACCAAAGTATGGCCAGCCGCCCCGCACCGCGTGGGCGGAAACGAAAAAATGCGCGCCGCGATACGCAACCTCAGCGTGATGCGGGCAGTGGCGCCCTCGTGCCCCAGGCGACGAAATGCCCGTTGAGGTAGCCCCTGTCGGCCTTTCCGTATGCGAGCGGCCCTCCAGCGGGATCGGTGACAGACCCACCAGCGGCCACGAGCACGGCATGGCCGGCAGCGATATCCCATTCCATCGTCGGGCCGAGCCTCGGATAGATGTCGGCCTCACCCCGGGCGAGAGTGCAGAACTTCAACGACGACCCGACATCCCGTCGCTCGGCAACGGCATAGCGGGCGAGGAAAGCCTCCGTTTCGGGCGTGGCATGCGACCGGCTGGCCACCGCAACGAGCCGGGTGGGATCCGGTTGCCGTGTCTGGATGGAACGGAAGGCGCATCCATCCAGAGCGGAGGGCGGCGCATCGACTTGAAACGTCGCCAGTTGGGCGTCATTGCGCCCGAACGTCGCATAGATGAGGCCGAGGGCCGGCGCCATGACGACGCCCAGTGTCGGGACACCGTCCTCCACCAGCGCGACGTTGACCGTGAACTCGCCACGCTTGTTGATGAACTCCTTCGTGCCGTCGAGCGGATCGACGAGAAAGAAGCGCTCACCGATGACCGGCACGCGACCCTCGGAGACCGATTCCTCCGCGACAACGGGAATATCTGGGGCGATCCGGGCAAGGGCCTCGAGCAGGACGGCCTCCGCGTCACGGTCGGCGGCCGTCACGGGCGAGTCGTCGGCTTTCGTGAAAACCTGGAAGCCGCCGTTGTAGTGCGCCATCTCGAGCGCTCCGGCAGCCAGCACGGGCGCGACGAGCTCACGGGCGAGATCGCGTATCGCGGCGGTCGAGGTTCGGCTCAACGGAGGCTCCCGTATCGATGTCGGCGCACCCCCGGACAACCCGGGTGATTCGACGGAAAAAGCCATTCACACGGCCCGGAAACGTTGCCCTTCAGCCGCGAGTGTGTCCGGTAATCGACAATTTCTTCAACACTTGCGTGTAGATGGGGTCAGCTCGAACGCCTGTGCTTGGCATCGTCGGCGACACCCGTGTATCAGCATGCATCGAGCCGTTGCAAGAGACGGTCTGAGACGGTGTCGACCCGCCCCGGCAATTCATTCGGACGGCGTCGCGTCCACGGGTCGGCCAGTCGCCGATCAAAAGGCGATTTTACCCCTCGGAGGGATTACGCACTCATGACCAAGACCGCGCATCCCACGGATCTCGAGCTGGCAGCGCTCATCTCGAGCAAGATCTGCCACGACGTCATCAACCCGGTCGGTGCCATCTACAATGGCCTCGAGATTCTGAACGAAGAGGAGGACGCCGAGGCGAAGACCTACGCCTTGACCGTAATCCGGAACGTGACCGAACAGGCCTCCGCCCGCCTGCAGTTCGCGCGCTTCGCATTTGGCGCCGCCGGCTCGGCCGGATCGGTGATCGACCTTTCGACGGCCGAGCAGATCAGCCGCGGCTTCGTCGGCAACGGCAAGCATCGACTGACCTGGAAAGGCCCGGCCGGCCACATGGCCAAGGATCGCGCCAAGTTGCTGCTGAACCTGGTCGCGTCGGCCATGAGCGCACTGCCACGCGGTGGCGACATTCTCGTCGACCTCAAGGGCCCGCTCGACAACGCGAGCTTCTCTGTCCGCTGCAAGGGGACCGGCGCCCGCCCGCCACACTACCTCGTCGAATTCCTGACCGGCGCCTCTACGCCGCCGTTGGACACCCAGTCCATTCAAGCCTACTACACCGCGCGCCTCGCCGGCAGCGCCAACATGAAGCTGGAAGTCCTGAAGGACGGCGCTGATATCGTACTGGCCGCCCGTCCCTGAGGAGCGCCTCCCTGTCGTTCGGCAGATTGCGGACTGACAGCGGCAAGACCATACCTTGCTTCGCCGGATATTTACCAATCTCGGCCATAGTACGGACCAGGCTCCCCGTCTGGCGGGAGTCGATTTGGGTCCGACGCCCGCATGGTCCGGAGTGAGCGATGAAGCATTGTCTGGTGGTCGACGATTCTGAGATTGTTCGCAAGGTTGCGCGTCGCATACTCGAAACCATGGACTTCGAGGTCTCGGAGGCCCAGAACGGACAGGAAGCTGTCGAGCGCTGCACCCAGCGCATGCCCGACCTGGTGCTTCTGGATTGGCACATGCCGGTGATGAACGGCCTCGAGTTTCTCGGCTCGCTCCGCCTCGCGACCAAGGGCAAGCGTCCCCATATCGTGTATTGCGCCTCGGAGCACGATCCGGCTGAACTCTCGCGTGCCTTCATCGGCGGTGCCGACGACTACCTGCTGAAGCCTTTCGATCGCCAATCGATCGAGCACAAGTTGGTGACGGCCGGTCTGGTCTGACACCGACTGTCGGCTTGACATCGGGCTCCGGGCACCGCTCAAAGCTGTGCGAATGAACTACCGCCACGCATTCCATGCCGGCAATTTCGCCGACGTGCTGAAACACATCGTTCTTTCGCTGTGTCTCGACCGCATGACGCGAAAGCCGAAGCCCTTGCGCGTCATCGATACGCATGCAGGCGTCGGCCGCTATCGCCTCGACTCGGGTGAAGCCGAACGGACGGGAGAATGGCGCGGCGGCATCGGTCGCCTCATGGCAAGCGGCGCAGACCCGCTCCCACCCACCATCGCGGCAATTCTGGCTCCCTATCTGGACAGCGTGCGCGCATTCAATCCGTCGGGCGATCTCGCCATCTACCCCGGCAGCCCGCTGATCTCGCTGGCGCTCATGCGCCCAGGCGACAGGATGGCCGCCTGCGAATTGCATCCGGAGGACGCAGCCGCCCTTCGCCGGGAACTGCGACACGATGGCCGGGCCAAGGTGCTCGAGATGGACGGCTGGCAGGCGCTGCGCGCGACATTGCCGCCGAACGAGCGTCGCGGACTGATCTTGATAGACCCCCCGTTTGAGGAGGCCGGCGAGTTGGACCGGCTTGTGAAAGCCGTCGGCGACGGCACCAAGCGGTTTGCGACCGGCACGTACCTTCTGTGGTTGCCGATCAAGGACGTCCGCCAGTCCGCAAGTTTTGCCAATGCGATTGGCCGGATGGAAGGGGTCCAGGCCATTTGGATCGAGCTTCGCACCCAGCGGATCGAGACGGCGGAGCGTCTGGCAGGCTCGGCGCTCGTCGTCATCAATCCCCCATTTGGTCTTGAGCAGAACCTCCAGACCATATTGCCGTGGCTCAGCGAGCGGCTGGCGACGGGGGAAGGGGCCGCGTGGCGTCTCGATACTGTCGCCTGAACGCTCCGGCATGCCCGGCAAGGATCTCGACCGACAACAACTTCGCGACCCTTGACCGGATGGACTCGGCCCACCGTCGATGCTAGCCAAGCGCTGCATGGCGACGCGCGCACGGCAGATCGAGCCGATCCTCGCATTGACGCCAGTCAAGTTTTGAGCAGGAAACGGACGTCGAACATCGCCGGCTCTCCGGTCGCACGACGTTTGCCCCGGCGAGAAGCCGGGCCAGCAAAGGACGAACCAGAATGTCGGCCAGCACAACCGTGCGCTCGCTTCTGTGCCTGCTCGTCGCAACGTCCGTTCTGGGAGGTTGCGACCGGCCCGGAGGCACCGCCAAGGCGCCGGCAGCACCCAAGCCGCCGCTGGTCACCGTCTCGCAACCCTTGAAGAAATCGGTCGCCGACGAGACCGAGCTGGTCGGTCGCTTCGTTGCCGTCGACACCGTCGAGATCAAGGCCCGCGTCTCTGGATATCTCGAGGCGGTTCAGTTCCGCGATGGCGAGATCGTCCAGAAGGGCGCCCCTCTCTTCGTCATAGATCGCCGCCCGTTCGAGATCGCGCGCGACCAGGCACGGGCGACGCTGGCCCAGGCCGAGGCCAATCTGGCGCTCGCCGAAAGTGATCTGGCACGCGCGCGCGACCTGTCGCTCGGCGCGACCATCAGCAAACAGACGATGGATCAGCGCACCGCGGCAAAGCGCGCGGCAGAAGCCGGCGTTCTCGCCCAGCGAGCCGCCGTCAGGCAGGCGGAACTGGACCTCGAATTCACCGAGCTGAAGGCCCCGATCACGGGCCGCATCGGTGATCGGCGCGTTTCACCGGGCAACCTCGTGGCTTCGTCGACCAGCGCGAATTCGTCGCTGCTGGCGACGATCCAGTCCCTCGATCCCATTCGCTTCGAGTTCACGTTGGACGAGAGTGCTTACCTCAAGCTCCGGCGAACGGCGGCCTTCGGTTCCGTGGGCGGCGTAGGCCTCCCCGTTTCACTCCGCCTGATCGACGAGCCGACGTTCTCGCACAAGGGTGCCATCGACTTTCTGGACAATGCCTTGAGCCGGACGAGCGCCACCATCCGCGGCCGCGCGCAACTGCCGAACGAGAAGGGCCTGTTCGCGCCGGGCATGTTCGCACGCGCCCGGGTAACCCTCGGCCCGCCGGTCGAGGCACTGCTCGTGCCCGACGCAGCGATCGGCTCCGAACAGGTGCGCAAGACGGTGTTCGTCGTCGGCGACGACAACGTCGTGAAGCAGAAGTACGTCGAACTCGGCGAACTCGTGGACGGCTTGCGCGTGATCACAGGCGGTATCGACGCGACCGATCGTGTCGTCATCGACGGCCTGATGCGTGCCCGCCCCGGCGTGACTGTCGAACCGAAATCCGGAACCATCGCTGCATCGGCATCATCGACACCCGAGAACGGCAGCCGCAGCTCGAACTGAAAGCGACGAGGCGATGAACGTTTCGCACTTCTTCATCGACCGTCCGATCTTTGCCTCGGTGCTGTCGGTGGTGTTCGTGATTCTGGGGGCGGTGGCCTTCGGACGGCTGCCGATCGCCCAATACCCTGAGATCGCGCCGCCGGTGATCAACATCACCGGCCAGTACCCGGGCGCCAGCTCGGACGTCGTCGCAGCCACGGTCGTTGCTCCGCTGGAGCAGCAGATCAACGGCGTCGAAAACATGCTCTACATCGCCTCGAACAGCACCGGCGACGGCACGTTCTCCATCGCGGTCACGTTCGAGCTCGGCACCAACCTCGACGTGGCACAGGTTCAGGTGCAGAACCGCGTCGCGACGGCCCTGCCGCGCCTGCCTGCCGATGTCCGCAACATTGGCGTGACGGTCGCCAAGGCGTCCCCTGACCTGATGATGGTCGTGCACCTATATTCGCCGGACCAGTCCCGCGACACGCTCTTCATCTCGAATTATGCGAGCATCCAGGTCACCGACGCCCTGACGCGGATTGACGGCGTCGGCTCGATCACGGTGTTCGGCAATCGCGAATATTCGATGCGGATCTGGCTCGATCCGGATCGCCTCCAGTCGCTCGACATGACGGCCGCCGACGTCGTGACGGCGCTGCAGGGCCAGAACGTGCAGGTTGCCTCGGGGATCCTGAACCAGCCTCCGGTCGACCGACCGGGCGCCTTCCAGCTCACGATCCGCACGCAAGGCCGCCTCGTCGACCCTGTTCAGTTCGGCGACGTCGTGGTGAAGCAGACGCCCGGCGCCGTGGTGCGCCTGTCGGACGTCGGCCGTGTGGAGCTTGCAGCGCTCGACTACAGCCGCAACTCCTACCTCGATCGCGATCCGGCCGTCGGCCTCGGCGTGTTCCAGCGCCCTGGCTCCAACGCCCTGGCGACGGCTGCATCCATCAAGTCGCGCATGGACGAGCTGGCGAAGGATTTCCCGCCGGGCCTGAAGTACACGATCATCTATAACCCGACCCAGTTCATCCAGCAGTCCGTCGACGCCGTCCTCCTGACGATTCTCGAGGCGGTCTTGCTCGTCGTTCTGGTGGTGATCCTCTTTCTGCAGACGTGGCGTGCCGCGATCATTCCGATCCTCGCGATCCCCATCTCGCTCGTCGGCACGTTCTTCTTCATGTCGCTGTTCGGCTTCTCGCTGAACAACCTGTCGCTGTTCGGCCTCGTGCTGGCCATCGGCATCGTCGTCGACGACGCGATCGTCGTCGTCGAGAGCGTCGAGCGCAACATCGCCGACGGGCTGTCCCCCCGCGACGCGACCCGCAAGACGATGGACGAGGTCGGCTCGGCCCTCGTGGCAATCTCTCTTGTTCTCTGCGCCGTCTTCGTCCCGACCGTGTTCATTACCGGCATCTCGGGCCAGTTCTATCGTCAGTTCGCGTTGACGATCGCGGGCGCGACGATGATCTCGCTGTTCGTATCGCTGACCTTGTCACCGGCCATGTGTGCGCTGCTTCTGAAGCCGCACCGGACCGGGAAGAGCCACTGGATCACGCGTCCGGTCCACGGCTTCTTTCGCGTCTTCAACCGGTTCTTCGATGCCTTGTCGGCCGGCTATGGCTGGATGACGGCACGACTGGTTCGGATTTCCTTCCTCATGCTGGCCGTCTACGGCGGCGTCATCGCCTTTGGCCTCAATGAGTTCCGTCGCACGCCGATCGGCTTCATCCCGCAACTCGACCTCGGCTACATGATTGTGGTCGTGCAGCTGCCGGGCGGCGCGTCCCTGCCACGCACCGACGCGGTCAACCGCAAGGTCGGCGAGTTGACACTGCAGGTTCCGGGCGTCGCCCACGTCGTGAACATTGTCGGCTTCTCCGGCGCGACCTTCACGACGGCACCGAACTCCGGCGCGATTTTCGCGGTGCTCGAGGATTTCGATGAGCGCGCCAAGGACCCGGCCAAATCGGCGGCCGCGATCCAGGCGGCGATCCAGGCCAAGGTCGCGGGCATCCAGGAAGGCGCCGTATTCGTCGTGCGTCCGCCACCGGTGCGCGGCATCGGTACGGCCGGCGGCTTCCGCATGATGATCGAGGATCGCGGCGGCGGTACCGCGCTCGATATGCAGAAGGCCGTCTTCGCAATGATGGGCCGCGCTGCCCAGACGCCCGAGGTGTCGCGTGTCTTCTCGCTCTACGAAACGAGTACGCCGCAGATCTATCTCGATATCGACCGCACCAAGGCGCAGCTTTTGGGAATCCGGCTACCCGACGTATTCCGCGAACTGCAGACCTATCTCGGGTCCGCCTACGTCAACGACTTCAACCTGCTCGGCCGCACGTTCCGCGTGACCGCCCAGGCCGACGAGCGCTTCCGCCTGGAATCCGGCGATATCTGGAAAATTCGCGTCCGCAACCAGACCGGCGAAGCCGTGCCACTGGCGTCGTTCGCCACCATCCGCAACGCATCGGGTCCCTATCGCGTGCCCCGATACAATCTCTATCCCGCAGCCGAACTCGACGGCGCGCCTGCGCCCGGCGTGTCGCAAGGCGAGGCGATCAAGGTCATGGAGAAGCTGGCTGCCGAAACGCTGCCACCGGGCTTCACCTACGAATGGACGACGCTGGCCTTCCAGCAGCTCCGTGCTGGTGACACGGCGATGTACGTCTTCGCGCTCGCCGTCGTATTCGTCTTCCTGGTTCTGGCGGCGCAATACGAGAGCTTGTCGTTACCGCTCGCCGTGATTCTCATTGTGCCGATGTGCCTGATCGCGTCGATCACTGGCGTGCTTCTGCGCGGCCAGGACAATAACATCCTGACCCAGGTCGGCTTCATTGTGCTCATAGGCTTGGCGGCGAAAAACGCGATCCTGATTGTCGAGTTTGCCAAACAGCTCGAGGAGCAGGGCCGAGATGTCTACAGCGCAGCCGTCGAGGCAGCGCGCCTCCGCCTGCGGCCCATCATCATGACGTCACTCGCATTCATCCTTGGCGTGGTCCCGCTCGTCTGGGCCACCGGGGCAGGCGCCGAGCTGCGCCAGACCCTCGGCACCGCCGTGTTCGCCGGCATGATCGGCGTCACGATCTTCGGCTTGATCTTCACCCCGGTGTTCTACGTGCTGACGCGCCGATGGGCTGGCCGGAAGACCCGCATACCCGATACGAACGAGACGCCGTCGCCCGGCACCGCCGCTGCGCCGCACTGATCGGCGCGTCCGCCAAGGGCCTGACGCGCGTCAGCGGTGAACCTGAAGGCGCAGTCCTGCGTAGATGATCACGCGGGAGATGCCGTCCGCAGGTCGCCCCCCCCCCTCGCCGGAGCCACTCGATGTCGCGCTTGGTGCTCGTACTCGGCGACCAGCTCAGTCCCCGTCTGTCGAGCTTGAAGGCCGCCGATCGCCAGCGCGACACCGTGCTGATGGCTGAGGTCTGGGCCGAAGCGACTTACGTGCCCCACCACAAGAAGAAGTTGGCGTTCGTATTCTCCGCGATGCGCCACTTCGCCGAGGAATTGCGCTCCAACGGCTGGCGCGTGATCTACCGTCGCCTCGATGAGACGGGCGAAGCGAGTTCGCTCTCGAGCGAAGTCACCCGCGGCCTTCGCGAAACGGGCGCGACCGGCGTTCTTGTGACCGAGCCCGGCGAGTGGCGCCTACGCGAGGACATGGCAACATGGCCCGCGCGCCTGGGCGTGCCCGTAGACTGCCGCGAGGACGATCGCTTCCTGTGCAGCCACGCGGACTTTCGGGCTTGGGCCGACGGTCGCCGCCAGTTTCGGATGGAATACTTCTACCGGGACATGCGCCGCCGCACCGGCCTGCTGATGGATGGCGACGAACCCGCTGGCGGCCGCTGGAACTTCGATGCCGAGAACAGAAAGCGCGCCGAGCGCGATCTGCTGATGCCGACCCCGCTGCGCGTCACACCGGACGCGATCACGCGCGACGTGCTCGACCTCGTCGGTTCGCGCTTTTCCGGAAACTTCGGAACCCTCGAGCCGTTCTGGTTCGCGGTGACGCGACATGACGCGGAGGCGGCCCTGGACCGTTTCATCGCCGACGCGCTGCCCCGCTTCGGCGATTTTCAGGACGCCATGCTCGAAGGCGAGCGCTTCCTCTATCACTCGGTGCTCTCGACCTACATCAACATCGGCCTGCTCGATCCATTGGACGTCTGCATGAAAGCCGAGACCGCATGGCGGAACGGCGCCGTGCCGCTCAACTCCGCCGAAGGCTTCATCCGCCAGATCCTCGGCTGGCGCGAGTATGTGCGCGGCATCTATTGGCTGCGAATGCCCGAATATGTCAGCCTCAACACACTCGGCCATACGCGCCCGCTTCCCGCATTCTATTGGACGGGTGACACGCAGATGGCCTGCCTCAGGTCCGCGATCGGCCAGACCCGCGACGAGGCCTATGCTCATCACATCCAGCGCCTGATGCTGACCGGCAATTTCGCGCTGCTCGCCGGCATCGATCCGGCTGCCGTCCACGAGTGGTACCTAGCTGTCTACGCCGACGCCTACGAGTGGGTCGAGGTCCCGAACACCATCGGCATAAGCCAGTTCGCGGACGGCGGCCTTCTGGCGTCCAAGCCCTACGCATCGTCGGGCGCATATATCTCGCGCATGTCGGACCACTGCCGTGGCTGCCGCTACGACGTGAAGCAGCGGACGGGTGACAAGGCCTGTCCGTTCAATGCGCTCTACTGGGACTTTCTCGCCCGCCATAGAACGCGCTTCGAAGGTAACCCCCGCATGGCGCAAATGTATCGCACGATGGACCGGATGGGCGAGGCGGCCCTGGCGGAAGCCCGTGCGCGGGGCCAGCGCCTGCTCGCGACCATCGACACCCTCTGAGGTCCGATCCGACAGCAGGGCGTTGCGCGACCTCCCGTCCCTCGTGGCATAACAGCCCCGAGGCACGCGGGACGGGAGCACGACGATGACAGACGCGGTGGCACACTCGGGCACCCCCGAAGGTATGATCGACTTCCAGTGCGCACCGGGAAGCCACCGTCATTGGAAACTGATCGTCTCCGGCGACACGGCAGAGCTGATCATGGACGTCGATGAGAACGCGACCCTCTTCGCCGGCTACCAGCTCAAGCTGAATTCCTACGACCTCGGCGTCGACATCGAGCTGTCGGACCTCTTGCAGCGGCTTCGCTTCGAGCATCCCGCCGTGAAGGTCGTCGTGCTGAAATCCGGCAAGGACCGGGTTTTCTGCGCCGGCGCCAACATCCGGATGCTGGCCGGCGCAACTCACGCCCACAAGGTGAACTTCTGCAAATTCACCAACGAAACGCGCAACGGCATGGAAGACAGCTCCGAGGCCTCCGGGCAGAAATTCCTCTGCGTCATTCGCGGGACGGCGGCCGGCGGCGGCTATGAGCTGGCCTTGGCGTGCGACCGCATCCTCCTTGCCGACGATGCCAACACGACCGTGTCGCTGCCGGAGTTGCCTCTGCTCGCCGTTCTCCCGGGGACAGGCGGCCTGACGCGCGTGACCGACAAACGGAAAGTCCGCCGCGATCGGGCCGATGCCTTCTGCACGCTCGAAGAAGGCATCAAGGGCAGGCGCGCCGTCGAATGGCGTCTGGTCGACCGCATCGCGCCGCAATCGCGCCTCGACAGCGAAGCGGCGGCCATGACCCGCGAACTCGCCGCTCTCTCGTCGCGACCCTCCGGCGAGACGGGCATCGCATGGACGCCGATCGCCCGCAGCTTCGACGGCGACACGATCCGATACTCGGCCCTGAAGGTCGAGATCGACCGCGAGGGCCGCCGCGCGACACTCACCATCGACGGCCCCGGCGAGGCCCCGCCCACAACCGCGGAGGCGATCAAGAGTCTCGGCGCGGCGTTCTATCCGCTGCGACTGGCGCGCGAACTGGACGACGCCATCCTGCATCTGCGCACCAACGAACCAGCACTCGGTACCCTCGTGTTCCGAAGCCAGGGCGATCCGGCACTGGCGATGGCCTGCGACGCGGCACTTGAAGCCAACCGCGATCACTGGCTCGTCCGCGAGATCATCGCGAACTGGAAACGCGTGATGAAGCGCATCGACGTTACGTCACGCAGCCTCGTTGCGCTCGTGGAGCCGGGCTCCTGCTTCGCCGGCAGCCTCGCCGAGATCGTCTTCGCGGCCGACCGCGCCTACATGCTCGACGGCAGCCTGAAGGGCGACAACCGCCCACCCGCGACATTGACACTCTCGCCCATGAACTTCGGCGACTATCCGATGTCCAACGGCCTCACGCGCCTGGCCACCCGCTTTCTCGGCGAGCCAGAGAGCCTCACGGCCGCCAAGGCGCGGATCGACGAGCCCCTCGATGCAGCGACGGCCGAGACGCAGGGACTGGTGACCTTCGCCTTCGACGAGATCGACTGGTCGGACGAGGTGCGCATCTTCCTCGAGGAGCGGGCCTCATTCTCAGCCGACGCCCTGACGGCGATGGAGGCGAACCTGCGCTTCGCGGGGCCGGAGACGATGGAAACCCGCATCTTTGGCCGCCTCACCGCCTGGCAGAACTGGGTCTTCCAGCGCCCGAACGCCGTCGGTCCCGAGGGCGCGCTACGCCGTTACGGAACTGGCGTCAAAGGCAGGTTCGACCCCGATCGCGTCTAGCCGGCATCCGTTCGCCGCGCTTCGAGATAGAGGCGCGCGACATAGCAAGCCGATGGCGTCATGCGCGAAAGCAGACTTGGCAGCTCGGCCACCGTGGTCACGAACGGCGAACCCTCCGTCACGACGACATCGTCGATCGGCACGCCGTCGACGATGAAATAGCTGCCCATGAGTCCGCCACTACCGCCGTAGTTGGCGCGGAGCTCGACCAGCCGCGTGAACCGTTCCTCCGCGAATAAGAGCCCCGTCTCCTCTTCGAGTTCCCGGCGCACGCAATCGAGTGGCGTTTCCCCGTCTTCCCGATGCCCGCCGAAGAGCCCGATCTGGCCCGCATAGAGCAGCCCCGGAATATCGTCCCGGCGCTGCAGGAGAAGACGCCCGCACGTGCCCACCAGAATGGCCGCAGCCACCTCCCGGTAGGGCTCCCGGATGACGGCCGTCACGTCGCGGCCTCGACGAGCCATGTTGCAAGAACGGTCGCCGTATCGAGAAAATCACTGATTTCCATCGCTTCGTGCGGATTGTGACTGCCGTTGGCATTGCGCACGAACAGCATGCAGGAGGGCACGCCGGCCACCGTGAACGTCGCCGTGTCGTGCGACGCGGGGCTGGCGAGCGGCATGGTGTCGATCCCGGCGGCTCCAGCGGCCCACGTCAGAGCACCGTAAAGCTGCGGATTGGATGGCGCCACGTCGGCGCTCGTCCGCCGCCCGAGATGGAACGTCACCCCTCGCCGGGCTTCGATGTCCTTCACCAGCGCCAGCACGTCGGCCTCGAGACGCTCGAGATGCCGGGCGTCGTAGGCGCGAACGTCGAGGCTGAGCGACATCTCGCCCGCGACCTTGGTCAGCGCATGCTCCCGCGCGTCCGTATGGAAACGCCCGATCGTGAACGCCATGGGGAGACCATTCGCTTCGGCAGACTTCCAGATCTCGTCGAGCCCGAGCGCGAAATCGCTCCCCGCCAGCACCACGTCGTGCCGGAACCGACGAGGCAGACCGACATGCGCCCACTCCCCCTCGATCCGGATCTCGGGATAGCGGAAGTTGCCGGGCACCCCCGTGCCGATCGCGACGGACTTCCCCGCCTCGATCAGCTGCGGCGCCTGCTCGATGTGCACCTCGACCCAGGCCCGGATATCCTTGGCCTGAAGCGACGCGACGCCACGGCGGACAGAATCGACGTCGGCACCGCACTCGGCCATGTGCTCCGCGAGCGTGCGCCCTGTGTCGACGCGCCGGGCCTCCAATGCGCCGTCCGGCAATACGCCGAACGCCGAACGCGATCCGATGTAGGACACGGCGAACCAGACGCTCTCCTCGGCCCGGATCGCCATCGTCGTGACGTCCACCTTCGGCCGGATGCCGAGCGTCTGCAGGCTCCGCATCGCGACGAGCCCGGCGATGACCCCGGCTGCGCCGTCGAAATTGCCGCCGTTCGCGACGCTGTCGAGATGCGAGCCCATCATGAGGCGGGGTGCGTTCCGGTCGGCGCCGGGCCGCGTCATGAAAAGGTTGCCCGCATGATCGTAGCGTTGCTCGAGACCCATCCCGGAAGCGACGCCTTCGATGACGCGATACCCGAACTGCTCGCCAACCCCGAACGTGTCGCGGCAGACGCCCGGCCCGCTGGGATCCGGGCTGCCCGCACGCAGTTCGTCGAACAGTCCGGAGACGTCGCGCTCCTGCGCCAGAACGGCTCGGCGTATGTCGGCAGGGAGCGCCATGGGGAGGTCCTTCGGTGAAAGCGGGCGACAGGAGCCGGAGCATATCTGTGTGGCGGAGCAAGCTGCAACGTGCATGCTTCCGCCCTCAGCCGCCGACGAGAGGTCGAACCCCATCATGGCCGAACCGCAGTGCAAGGGAGAAGCGGGTTACCGCATCATCCAAGTCTCCGACACGCATCTGTCGGCGACGCACGCCTACTTCCTAGACAACTCCCGCGCTCTGGTGGATGAGGTCGATGCCCGCGCGCCGGACCTTGTCGTCCATTCCGGCGACGTCTCGTTCAATGGCCCGGTCGTCGAGCCGGACCTCGCCTTCGCCCGCACCGAGATGTCGCGCTTCGCCACCCCATGGCGCATCATTCCGGGCAACCACGACATCGGCGAAGCGCCACGCCATTCGCGCCTCGATCAGCCACTGACCGACGCCCGCATCGCAACATGGCGCCGGCATTTCGGCGACACTTGGTGGCTGGAGGATCGAGCGGGGTGGCGCATCGTCGGTCTCGATACGTCTCTGTTCGGAAGCGACCGGTCGGAGGAGCGGCACCAGCGGACCTTCCTGCAGGATTCGCTCGCCGAGCGACCCGACCGGCCCGTTCTGGTCTTCATGCACATGCCGCCTTTCGTCGATGATCCGCACGACGCGGCGCCGACGACATCAGCCATCCCGTTTGAAACTCGAGAGGCGTTCCTGGCAACGTGCCGCGACGGTGGCGTCCGGGCGATCGCCTGCGGCCACCTTCACGTCTACAGGCGCATGTCGTGGCAGGGGATCGAGATCGTCTGGTCACCGGGAACATCGTTCGTCCATATCGCGCGCTGGCAGAAGCACTTCGGCGGCTTCGCCCGCTCGGGCTTCATCGAGTGGACCTTGGGTGAAACGAGCGCGACGCACCGGCTGATCGAACCGCCCCGCCTCGTCACGCATGATATGGGATTGTGGTCTGACGCCTACGGAACCGTGACCAAGCTACCGCCGACCCGGATAACTCCGAACGACACCCCAAAAGACTGAATTCTGGAGAAAAATGGCTCCGTGGGTAGGATTCGAACCTACGACCAGCCGGTTAACAGCCGGCTGCTCTACCGCTGAGCTACCACGGATTACCTCCGGTGCGGCCCGCAGTGTCACGGACGTCCGGTATGGGCGTGGTTTACTCGAAAAGAGTTACCGTGTCCACAAGGGCGGTTGCGCCCTCTCGGCAGGCGCCCCGGCCCTGCCAATGCCTGTCTATCCGGCTTGCCGGCAGCGCCCCTGACCGTCTAATCAGAGAGCATATCTGCACCGGGCCGATCCCGTTCGCGGTCCGGATCCCTCCGCCGCCTTCCCGAAGGAAACACCCATGGCCACCAGCCATTTGTTCACGCCCATCAAGCTGCGCGATCTCGAACTCTGGAATCGCATCGTCGTCGCTCCGATGTGCCAGTACTCGGCGGTCGACGGCACGATGACCGACTGGCACATGCAGCACCTCGGCTCGCTCGCCAACTCCGGCGCCGCGCTCGTGATCGTCGAGGCCACCGGCGTCGAACTCGAGGGCCGCATCAGCCATGGCTGCACGGCGCTCGTCAATGACGCCAACGAGGCGGCCATGAAGAAGGTCGTCGACGCCTGCAAGAGCTTCGGCACGGCGGCGATCGGCATCCAGCTCGGCCACGCAGGCCGCAAGGCATCGGCCCAGAAGCCTTGGGAAGGCGGCACATCGCTGAAGGAGAACGCGTGGCAGACGAAGTCGGCGTCGGCCGTTCCGTATGACGACGGCTGGCACACGCCGCACGGCATGACGCTCGACGAGATCGCGAAGCTGAAGGCGGCCTTCGTCGAGGCGACCATTCGCGCTGACCGCGCCGGCTTCGACTTGATCGAAATCCACGGCGCGCACGGCTACCTGCTGAACCAGTTCCTGTCGCCGCTCTCCAACCAGCGTAACGACCAGTACGGCGGAAGCCTGGAGAACCGGTGCCGCCTGCCGCTCGAGATCTATACCGAAATGCGCAAGGTCCTTTCGCCCGGCAAGCCGCTCGGCATTCGCATCTCGGCCGTCGAGTGGGTCGATGGCGGCATCACGTTGGCCGACTCGATCGCCTTCTCGAAGATGCTGAAGGCTGCCGGCTGCGACTTCGTCGACGTCTCGTCGGGTGGCAACTCGCCGAAGCAGAAGATCGAACTCAAGGCGGGCTACCAGGTGCCGTTCGCGGCCGCGATACGGAAGGAAGCCGGCATCCCGGTGATGGCCGTGGGCCTGATCACGGACCCCGCTCACGCCGAAGCGATCGTCGCCGACGGTGAGGCCGACATGGTGGCGCTGGCACGCGGCTTCATGGACGATCTTCGCTGGGGCTGGCACGCCGCATGGGCACTCGGGGTCGAACCCAAGATGGCCCCGCAGCACCGCCGCATCGGCCCCCGGAGCTGGCCGCCCGCGAAGAAGTACCAGGACGCCAAGTCCGCGGGCTGATCGACCGCCACGAACGAGGGGAGCGCCGATGCCGCACGATGGTCCGGTATACTGGGTCGATGCGCCCCTCGCGGGGCGCATCGCGGTGGTCGAACGTCCTCGCGGTGCGGCTTCGTTCCTGGCATTGAAATCCACCGGGATAGACGTGCTCGTCAGCATGCTCGCGATAGACGAGGCTCTCGAAATCGGATTGGAGAACGCGCCGCGATGGGCGGCCGCGGCCGGCATCGAGTTTCTTGCGTTGCCCGTCACGGATCATGGCATTCCGACCGACGTTGACGCCGTGTCCCGAGCGGTCGACCGGGTGTGCGAGCGATTGCGGGACGGACGAGGCGTCGCCGCCCATTGCTACGCCGGGCTCGGCCGGTCTCCGCTGTTCGTCGCCGCAACTTTGATCTCGAGTGGTTACACAGCCCCGGATGCGATCAGGCGGATCTCGGAAGCGCGTGGCTTTGCCGTGCCGGAGATGAAGTCGCAACATGACTGGCTGCACAGTTTTGCGGTGTCGAGACAGCGATCGTGAGCCGATAGGCGGGCGCCGTCATAGCGCAATCAGCGCCAGCAACAGGCCCGCAGCGGAGAAAACAATCAGGCCCCCGGCCCCGTCGATGAACGTATCGGGTAGCGGCTTGAGCAGCAGGGGTGCCACCAGGATGGCGGCGCAACCCGCTAGAACCGCCGCATAGCCCGGCAGGTGTCTGAGTGCCGCGATGACGGCGATGGCGGCCGCAAGCCCCGCGGTGACGATGGTGGCACGAATGATCCACCCACCCCCGCGCCCGGCGAGCGCACCGGTCCGTTGAGCAGCGGGAAAATGCGTCGCGACGGCAAGTCCATAGAGCGTGACACAGAGCAGCGCCGCGGCGAACAGCAGGAGCGCTGTCCAATCGGGCATGGCAATCTGCATCGAGCCGCCTCCGCGCTACTGTCTACGAACGCCTTGACCGCCGAGCCGCTCGCGTGCCCCAGATATATCAGTCATGGTCATGCCTCAAGTCGAGGCACGCAAGGGCTGTCCGATCGGATCGAGCGGGAGTAACGCGACGCATGCTCTTCATGGTTATCGAGCACTTCAAGGGCCGTGACGCGAAGGCCGTCTACGCCCGCTTCCGCGACAAGGGTCGCATGGCCCCGAGTGGCCTGACCTACGTGGGCAGCTGGATCGAAGCCAACTTCGATCGCTGCTTCCAGCTCATGGAGTGCGACGACCCGCGCATGCTGCAGGATTGGATCCTCGCCTGGTCCGACCTCGCCGACTTCGAGATCGTTCCTGTTGTTCCGTCGGCCGAAACGGCCGCCGTTGTCGAGCGACATCTCTAGCCGGCGGACAGGGTCGATGGCGGAAAGCGAACGCTCAGGAAGTCGCGCCATGATCGGTCGACGCGAAAGCGCGTGTGCCTCGCTGAGCGACGCGGCCTACAACGCGCTGGAGGAGCGCATCGTCACGCTGGAGCTGGCGCCTGGCTCTGACATTTCCGAGCAGGCGCTGTGCCAGGAAACAGGTCTTGGCCGAACCCCGGTCCGCGAGGCCCTCCAGCGGTTGGCGCGCGAGGGCCTCGTCGTGATCCTGCCGCGCAAGGGCATCCGGGTGACCGAGACCGATGCCACGCGCCAGCTTCTGGTCCTCGAGGTTCGCCGGGAGCTGGAACGTCTGCTGTCCTGCAAGGCCGCCACACGCGCCTCTCCCGACCAGCGTCACGCCCTCTACGAGATTGCCGACGGCATGGAAACGGCAGCAATGTCGAACGATGACCGGGCGTTCATGCGGCTGGATCAGGCCCTCAACGAACTCGTCATGCAGGCGGCCCACAACGACTACGCAGCCCGCGCCATGCGCCTCATCACCGGCCAGTCGCGGCGCTTCTGGTTCCTGCACTACCGGACAGCGGCCGATCTGCCGTTGTGTGCCCGCCTCCATGCTGCCCAGGCCCGTGCCATCGCCGATGCAAGCCCGGACGCCGCGGCCGCAGCCGTAGACCGCCTGATCGACTACACGGAAAGTTTTACCCGCGCGACCGAGCCAGCCATCTTGCCATGACATGGCCGCGCCCTTGATCTAGTCGAGAGCCGGGCCTGATCGAGTGGAGCCGTCGCGTGCGAGCCAAGTCTGTTGCTGCTGCCGTGTTGGCCTTCGCTCTGGCCGTCCTCCCGGTCATATCGCACGCGGAGGAGAATCGCTCCGGCCTCGTGTGGATGTCGGCGGACGAGATCACCGCAACGTTCAAGGGCGAGGTACTGGCCGGTCTTTACCCCAGCAATACGCCCTCGAGTCGATCCACGCCGACGGCACGACGGACTACCGGGAAGGCTTGAAGCACTGGCAGGGAACTTGGTGGGCCGGCGACCGGGAGTTCTGCTTCTCCTATCCGCCACCCGGCGTGGGCGGCTGCTTCCGGGTCACACGGATCAGTGCCAACTGCTACGAGCTTTACGATTTCTCGCAGGCGGCGGGATCGGACGAGACACCACCGGACGTCGCCGGTCTCTGGAACGGCCGGATGTGGCATGCGAACCGCCCGACCACCTGCGAGGCGCGACCCAGCGTCTGACGCCGCCAGGGCCGCGTCAGCGCTTCAGGCGCCTCAGAACCCGCGCTCGATCTCACGCGTGAACCGAAGTCCAAGCCCCGGCGTCGAAGGCACCGTCATCATGCCCTTCACCGGCCGCACCGGATCGTCGAACAGTCCGCCCGTCCACGGCATGTACTCCACGATCTCACCGTTCGGCACGGCCGCGATGAGGTGTACGTGAACCTCCGGAATGAGGTGCGAGACGACGGGAATATTGAACGCCTCGGCCATGCCGGCGACCTTCATCCACTGCGTGATTCCGCCGACGCGCACGAGATCGATCATCGCGATGTCGACCGAGCGCCGCTCGAGCAGCTGCCGGAACGGCTCGATGCCCCAGACGTATTCGCCGCCGGCAATCGGGGTCTTGAGCGCGGCGGTAACCGTCGCGAGGCCCTGGAAATCGTCGGCCCGCGTCACGTCCTCGAGCCAATGCAGATGATACGGCTCGACGCGTTGGCCGATGCTCACGGCCTGATAGACGGACCACCGCTGGTTGATGTCGCACATCAGCTTTACGTCCGGGCCGATCGCCTCGCGGATCACGCGGATGCGCTCGACTTCGATCTCGGGCGTCGTGTGCCCCGGAAGAGCAAGCTGTGTCTTCATCGCGCCCCACCCGCGCGAAACGAGCGTTCCAGCGGATTTCTCGACCTCCGCCAGCGAAAACTGCCGCATCAGCGCGCCCGAGGCATAGGCCGGAACGGTGTCCCGATGTCCGCCGAGGAGACGCGCCACGGGTTGGCCGAGCACCTTGCCACGGATGTCCCAGAGCGCCATGTCGAGTGCCGACAGCGCCAGTGTGAAGACGCCTTGTGGCCCCGCACTCGAGGCCGCGTCACGAAGTTTGGCCACGATCCGCTCGATGGCCAGCGCATCGGCCCCGATCATCAGCGCCCCGAGATCGTCGACGGCCTGCCGGAGCGCCTTGACCATGGCGGCCCCGAAGAACGTGACGCCGAGCCCTTCGGTGCCGTCGGCAGTGACGACCTTCACGACCACGAAGTCACGCTTGGCACCCGCCACCTGGGGCCCGTCGGCGAGTGGCTCGTCCGCAGGCAGCTGGACGATCTGCGACAGGACACGTGTGATCTTCATGACGGACCTCCGGGATGGCGACCGCCGAAGGGTGGCCAGCCAGCGCGGCCAAGGCAAGCCCCAAGGGTGGCACCCCGACGAACACGTTGATCCGTGAGGTTTGACATGGCTCAAGCACGGCCCATTGCAAGCTTTCAATCGCGCCCGGTGGCGGGGTAGTCTGCGCCGAACCCCATCACCGACGAGGACACCATTCCATGAACTTCGAGATCGAGAAGCCGCTGGCCGAGCTGCGGGACAAGGTGGCTGCCTTCGTTCGCGAGAAAATCATTCCATTCGAGAAGGACCCCCGCTGGGACAACCACGGCATCCCGGAGGACATGCGGCGCGATCTCAATGAGGCCGCGAAAGAGGCGGGCCTGCTCGGCATCAACTCGCCGGAAGAGTTCGGCGGCAAGGGCTTCTCGCATTTCGAGCAGGCGGTCGTATTCGAGGCGGCGGGTTACTCGATCCTCGGCCCGATCGCGCTCCATTTCCACGCGCCGGATGAGGGCAACATCCACCTTCTCGACGTGGTCGCGACACCGGCCCAGCGCAAGAAGTATCTCGCGCGGCTGGCGACGGGCGAGGTCCGCTCCTGCTTCGCCATGACGGAGCCCGATGGCGGCGCCGGCGCCGACCCCCTTCTGCTCAAGACCCGCGCCACACCTGACGGCAACGGCTTCCTGATAAATGGCCGAAAGACGCTGATCACCGGCGCCGAGGGTGCGGCCTTCGCCATCATCATGGCGCGCACGGGCGACGGCCCCGCCGACTGCACCATGTTCATGACCGAGCTGCCGAACCCCGCCTTCAAGATCAGCCGCGTGCTCGGCACGATGGACTCGAGCTTCATGGGCGGTCACGCCGTCATCGACATCGAGAACTTGCGCGTCTCGGGCGACGACATCCTCGGCGAGATGGGGAAGGGCTTCCAATACGCCCAGGTGCGCCTCGCGCCGGCCCGCCTCACCCATTGCATGCGCTGGCTTGGTTCGGCGGTTCGCGCCCATGACATCGCGACCGAATACGCCCGCGAGCGGATGTCGTTCGGCAAGACACTCGGCGAGCACCAGGGCGTGTCGTTCATGCTCGCCGACAACGCCATGGACATCCACATTTCGCGGCTCGCCATCTGGCACACAGCGTGGCTGCTCGATCAGGGCGACAAGGCCTCGACCGCAAGCTCCATGGCCAAGGTGATCTGCTCGGAGGCGATCTTCCGGGTTGTAGACCGCTCGATGCAGATCCTCGGCGGCAAGGGCGTCACCGACGACACGGTGATCGAGCGCATCTTCCGCGACGTCCGCGCCTTCCGCATCTACGACGGCCCGTCGGAGGTCCACCGTCACTCGCTCGGCCGCCGCATCGTGCGTGGCGACCGGAAGGCACCCAAGGCGCACTGAACGGGCAGTTTCTGCGACGACCTCGGGGTATCACCGGCTGGGCCGGGCTCCGAGGGTCGCGGGCTGGTCGCGACATTAGCCCTTGAGGCCCTCACGCCGCAGCTGGGCCTCGCGGCGGACGATATAGATGGCCGAGACGAAGATGATCGCGGCCCCGAGCCACGTCCAGACATCGATCAGCTCGCCGAACATCAGGAACCCGAGCGCGACCGCGAATGGCAATCGCGAAAACTCGAAGGTGAGCACCAGCGACGCGTCCGCGGCCCGGAAGCCGCGCATCAGGCAGGTATGACCGAGCACGCCCGTCGCCCCGATGACGAGCAGCACCGGGAGCAGCTCCAAACCCGGCGGCTTCCACACGAAGAGCGCGGGAATGAGCGCCAGCGGCGTCATGATGAGCGTGGTGAGAAAGACGATCTTGTCCGGGTCGTCGTGACCGGAGAGCTGCTTCAGTAGCACCGCCATGACGCCGCCCGCGAGCGCTGAAAACAGTGCCATCCCCTGCCCCATGCCGACTGGCGACATGCCCGGCCGCAGCATGATCATCGCCCCGATGAAGCCGATGGCGAGCGCCGTCCACCGCCGGGCCCGCACCTTCTCGCCGAGCAGCACGATGGCCGCCAGCGTTCCGAACAGCGGCGACAGGAAGCCGATCGCCGTCAACTCGCCGAGCGGAATGAGCGCAATCGCCCAGAACCACGCCGTCATCGAGAAGAGACTGATCACGGCCCGCACCGCATAGAGCTGGGGCGCCGACGAGCGCATGAGCCCGGTGCCGCGCCAGGCGAGCAGTGGCAGCATGAGGACGAGCGCCGCGAGGAAGCGGAGGAATGCCACCTGCAAGGGATGATAGCCGAGCGACATCGCGTATCGCGACGAGGCGGCGAGCCCGGCGAACAGCGCCATCGCCAGCGTCACCCAGAAGATTCCCGCGATCGGATCGCTGGTGCGCGCCTTGCTGGCAGCCTCCACGGCGTCATTCCTTGCTGCGAGTGCCATCGTTCCGGCGCCACCCTCCGACGGGCCGGTGCGGTCGTTCTGGTTGTATGCCACGAATTGCCCTCGCTCTCGATCCGCATTCCGGGCGAATCGTCCGTTCGAGCGGCAAGCCTTGGCCACACCGGATGACGATGCCAAGGCAGGAGCCGCCCGGCTTGGTCATGCGAGCTATGCACCATACGGTGAGTGGTGTGCCCTGAAACGGTTTCGCTACCGCCAGCCGCTGGCTTGGATGCTATGAATTCAGAGCGAGGCACGGACACGGAGAGTGATTGCAATGTCGGACACGCCTGCGAACGGAACACGGGCAGGTGCGGTGCGCCGCGCCGAGACCTACGTCGACAACTCGGAATTCGAGACCGATCTGGCCCGGCGCGTCGCGATCCGGACCGAAAGCCAGAAGTTCCCCGACCCCGCAGCCCTCGCCGAATGCCACCGCTATCTTGGAGCCGAGATGACTCCGGCCTTCGAGGCCATGGGCTTCACGTGCCGCGTCTACGACAATCCCATATCCGGCCAGGGCCCGGTCCTGTTGGCCACGCGCATCGAGGACCCGAGACTGCCGACGGTGCTCGGCTATGGCCACGGCGACGTCGTTCGCGGCATGGAGGAGCAGTGGACGAAGGGCAAGGGCCCATGGGTCACCGCCCGCGACGGTGACGTCCTCTATGGCCGTGGCACGGCCGACAACAAGGGCCAGCACACGATCAACATGGCGGCCCTTCGCTGCGTGATGCAGGAGCGTGGCGGCAAGCTCGGCTTCAATGCGAAATTCATGATCGAGACTGGCGAGGAAGCCGGATCGAAAGGCTTGAAGGAACTGGTGCGGGCCAACAAGGCCGACTTCGCAGCCGACGTCTGCATCGCCTCGGACGGCCCCCGCGTGCGCCAGGATCGCCCGACTTTGGCGCTTGGCTGCCGCGGCGCCATGAACTTTGATCTCGTCTGCGATTTGCGCGAAGGCGGCCATCACTCGGGGAACTGGGGCGGCCTCATCGCCAACCCCGGTTTCCTTCTAGCCCATGCCTTGGCCTCGATCGTCGGCCCGAAGGGCGAGCTTCTCGTCGAAGCGCTGAAGGCCCAGCCGATGTCCAAGGCCGTCAAGGACGTGCTGTCGGACGTCGAAATAGATCCCGGCACCGAGGGCCCGACCGTCGACGAATGGTGGGGCGAGCCCGACCTGAAACCGGCCGAGCGCGTCTATGCCGCCAACACGTTCAACATTCTGGCCTTCACGACAGGAACACCGGGCCGCCCGGTCAACGCCATCCCGCCGAAAGCGATCGCGAACTGCCAGCTTCGCTTCGTCGCGGGCACCGATCCGGAAACCATCGTCCCCGCGCTCGAGGCCCATCTCGCGAAACACGGCTACGACCTCGTGAAGGTCGTCCCGCCGCCAGCGATCAACGACGGCACGTTCGGCGCGTCGCGGATCGAGCCTGACCACCCCTGGGCGATGTTCGTGCGCGGCTCGGTGCAGCGCTCCTCGAACCGCCCGCCGGCCGTGATCCCCTCGTCCGGCGGCTCGATCTGCAACGACGTCTTCACTGACGAGTTGGACATGCCGGCGATCTGGGTGCCGCATTCCTATGCCTCGTGTTCGCAGCACTGGCCCGACGAGCATATCCTCATGCCGCTGATGCGCAGCGCCGCCGGCCTCATGGCGGGCATCTATTGGGACATCGGCGAGCGCGCCGCTGTGCCCGCGCGTTCGGCGTGATCGCAAGGAAAGAGACATTCCATGAATTCCACTGCCACTGAGCCCTGTGATCTGACCGCCAGCGAGGCCCGCCGCCTGATCGGCGCACGCAAGCTGGCGCCATCCGAGCTGCTCGAAAGCTGTCTGGCGCGCACCAATTCCACCAATGGCGCGATCAACGCCGTCGTGGCCTCCGACGATGCCCTCGCCCGCCGCACTGCAAAAGAGCAGGACGAGGATGTGGCCAAGGGACGCGCACTCGGCCTGCTGCACGGCCTTCCGGTCGGCATCAAGGATCTGGAGCCCGTCCAGGGGTTGACGACGACCTGGGGATCGCTGCTGTTCAAGGACCACGTCCCCGACGCCGACGGCACCAACGTCGCCAACCTGCGCATGGCCGGCGCCAATATCTTCGCCAAGACGAACACACCAGAGTTCGGCGCTGGCGCCAATACCCGGAACAGGGTCTATGGGGCCACCGGTAATCCTTTCGATCCCGTCCTGACCGCCGCCGGGTCGTCCGGCGGCTCGGCCGCGGCCCTCGCGGTCGGCCAGATGCCTCTCGCGAGTGGATCGGACTACGGCGGCTCGCTCAGAACCCCGTCCGCCTATTGCGGCATCGTCGGATTTCGCCCGTCGCCAGGCGTCATACCCCACCCGGACCGGCCGGCCGGCCTCGTACCATGGGGCGTTCTGGGTCCCATGGGGCGGACGGTGGAGGATGCCTACCTGATGTTCCGGGCCCAGGTGGACGAGAATGTCAGCGATCCATACTCGACCGGCACGCTGGATCTGCCCGAAACGCTGGCCTCCGCGGACCTCGCGAGCCTGCGCGTCGCCATCACGACGGACTTCGGCGAAGCCCCGGTGGCGCGCAACATCCGGAGCGTCTTCGCCGATCGCATGCGGCGGCTTTCGGCGCGCCTCGTGGGCGCGGAGGAAACCCATCCCGACTACGCGGGATTGCACGACATCTTCGAGATCCATCGCGGCCTCGCCTTCGCGACGCAACACCAGGAGCGCCTCGCCAGGCATCGCGACCAGCTCGACCGCAACGTGGTCGACAACACCGAGCGCGGCCTGAAGCTGAGCATGGCGGAGATCGGCCGCGGCATGGTCGAGCAGCACAAGCTGATGCAGCGGGTCAACGCCTTCTTCGAGGATTGGGACGTGCTGATCGCGCCGACCGCGTCCGTGTCGCCGTTCCCCCACGCGCAACTCTTCGTGGAGGAGATCGACGGCGAGAAGATGCCGACCTACATGCGCTGGCTGGCGCTCGCCTACGCCCCGACGATGGCGCTCTGCTGCGCCTGTAACGTGCCGACCGGCCGGGACGACAAGGGACTTCCTTTCGGCATTCAGGTCATCGGGCCGCGCGGCTCAGACCTGCACGTGCTGCAGGTGGCGCGCGCCATCGAAGAGGCCTTCGCCACGGACCCGGTGACCGCACGCCCGATCCCGGACATCGCCGCGCTGGTGGGCAGATCGAAGACGGGCTGAGTCACGCGCCATGGCTGCCCAAACCTTGACAGGACCCGTCTCCGCCCACGCTCTGATCGTAAAGGCAGCCCATTTCGCAGCCGACCGTCATCGCGACCAGCGCCGCAAGGGCTCGCGCAACACGCCCTACATCAACCACCCGCTCGAGGTGGCCGAACGGCTGGTCGTGATCGGTGGCGTGGACGATCCGGAGCTGATCGCAGCCGCCATCCTGCATGACACGATCGAGGATACGGAAACGACGCGGGCCGAGCTGGCGGAGATGTTCGGTAATGCAGTTGCAGCGCTCGTCGCCGAGCTGACCGACACGCCGGGCCAGACCTGGCAGCAGCGCAAGCGGATGGAGATCGAGCACGCCGCGACGATCTCCGACGGCGCCAAGATGATCAAGTTGTCGGACAAGACGTCCAATGTCGCGGACACGGTGTCCAACCCGCCCGGCGACTGGACCATCTCGCGCCGCCGCGACTATCTCGAATTTGCGTCGCTGGTGGCCGATGGCTGCCGCGGCGTCAATTCCGCGCTCGAGGCCGAGTTCGACCGCGTCATGGCCGACGCGCGCCGCCGCCTCGGATAAAGCCGCACAGCCTCTGAAGACAAAAACGGCGCCGGGAGACCCCGGCGCCGCAGAACCTTCGAACGATATTTGACCGCTCAGTACACGCGAGCCTTGGGCTCGATGTACTTCATCTCGTTCGTCAGCGTGTAGGTGTGCACCGGGCGATAGTCGATGATCACCTGCCGCTTGGCGTCGTCCGCCCACGTCAGCGTGTGCTTCATCCACTGCTTGTCGTCGCGATCCGGGAAGTCCTCTCGGGCATGCGCGCCACGGCTTTCTTTCCGGTTCTCGGCCGAGAACATGGTCACCGCCGCCTGCGCGATGAGATTGTCATACTCGAGCGTCTCGATCAGGTCCGAGTTCCAGATCAGCGAGCGATCCGTGACGCTGATGTCGTCGGAGCCTTTCCACACCTCTGAAATCTGCTCGCAGCCTTCTTTGAGCACGGGGCCGTCGCGGAACACCGCACAGTTCGACTGCATGATCCGCTGCATCCGGAGACGCAGCGCCGAGGTCGGCGTGCCGCCCTTGGCATTGCGGAAGCGATCGAGCCGGCTGACCGCGAAATCGCCCGCATCCTTCGGGAGATCCTGGTGGGCAGCGCCCTTCTCTGTCGTCTCGGCTGCCCTGAGGCCGGCCGCGCGGCCGAACACCACGAGATCGATAAGCGAGTTCGAGCCAAGCCGGTTCGCGCCGTGAACGGACACGCACGCCGCCTCGCCGATGGCCATCAGACCGGGAACGACGTGGTCGGGATCGCCACCGAGCTTGGTCAGAACCTCGCCGTGGAAGTTCGTCGGGATGCCGCCCATGTTGTAGTGGACGGTCGGCAGCACCGGGATCGGCTCGCGACGGAGATCGACGCCCGCGAAGACCTTTGCGCTCTCCGTGATGCCCGGCAGGCGCTCGGCCAGGATCTTCGGATCGAGATGGTCGAGGTGCAGGAAGATGTGGTCCTTGTCCTTGCCGACGCCCCGACCCTCGCGGATCTCGATGGTCATCGAGCGCGAAACGACGTCACGCGAAGCGAGATCTTTCACGTGCGGCGCATACCGCTCCATGAAACGTTCCCCGTTCGCGTTCGTGAGGTAGCCGCCCTCGCCGCGCGACCCTTCGGTGATGAGAACGCCCGCACCATAGATACCCGTCGGATGGAACTGGACGAATTCCATGTCCTCGAGCGGCAGCCCGGCCCGCAGCACCATGGCATTGCCGTCGCCCGTGCAGGTGTGAGCCGACGTGCAGGAGAAGTAGGCGCGGCCGTAGCCACCGGTAGCGAGGATGGTCTTCTTTGCCCGGAACCGGTGCAGCGTGCCGTCCTCGAGACAGAGCGCAACGATGCCGCGACACACACCGTCCTGATCCATGATCAGGTCGATCGCGAAGTACTCGATGAAGAACTCGGCCGAGTGCCGGAGCGACTGGCCATACAGCGTGTGCAGCATTGCGTGACCGGTGCGGTCGGCGGCCGCGCACGTGCGTTGTGCGGGTGGCCCCTCACCGAACTGGGTGGTCATGCCGCCGAACGGCCGCTGATAGATGCGCCCGTCCTCGGTCCGGCTGAACGGAACACCGTAGTGTTCCATCTCGTAGACGGCTTGCGGCGCGTTGCGGCAGAGGTACTCGATGGCGTCCTGGTCGCCGAGCCAGTCGGCGCCCTTGACGGTGTCGTACATGTGCCACTGCCAGCTGTCGGGTCCCATGTTACCGAGGGACGCGGCGACGCCACCTTGAGCCGCAACTGTGTGCGAGCGCGTCGGGAAGACCTTCGTGACGCATGCCGTCTTGAGGCCTGCCTCGGCGCAGCCGAGCGTTGCCCTCAGGCCCGCACCTCCGGCCCCGACGACGACGACGTCGTAGGTGTGGTCGATGAAGGGATAGGCCTGTCCGTTGATGGCCGGCATGGCGGCTCCGTTTGACTTGGCTTTGCTTGCTGCCATCGATCACGCCCCGAATGAGATTTTCGCCACTGCATAAACGCAGGCGAAGCCGACCAGGATCACGAAGAACGTATTGAGCATGAGCGCCACGACCTTCGCGCCCTCGGATGATGCATAATCTTCGATGATCGTCTGCATTCCGAGCCGCATATGAACCATGCCGGAAAGGATCAGCAGAAGAAGCGGCATGGAGAGGAGAGGGCTCTTGAGGGCCGCTTTCACGGTCGCGTGGTCGGCGCCCGTCAGCCGCGCCACCTGCACGAGCACGACGATGACGAGAATGGCGTTGGCGACTCCGGTGACACGCTGGTGCCAGAAGTGCTCCGTCCCGGAATGCGCTGAACCGAGCCCTCGCGCCTTGGCGAGCGGCGTCCGGATGTGCGCCTCAGTCGGCGACGGGGTCGGGCGAAGTGTCGTGCTCATGTCAGATGATTCCCTTCGCCATCAATCCCCAGGCCCAGATGGCGACCGAGAGGACGAGCGAGATGATGATGGTGCCCCACGACAGGGTGTCGATGGTCCCGAGGTCGAAGCCGCGACCGGTGTCCCAGACGAAATGCCGGAGACCGCCGATCATGTGGTGCAGCAGCGCCCAAGTATAGCCGAAGAGCACGAGGAGCCCGACAGGCGACGCGAACAACCCACTGACGAAATTGAAGTAAGCCGGGCCCGTTGCGGCCGCGATCAGCCACCATGCCAGGAGCAGCGTGCCGACGTAGAGTGCCGCTCCGGTGATGCGATGCAAGATCGACATCACCATGTTGATCAAGGGGCTGTAGATCTGCAGATGCGGCGACAGCGGCCGCTGTTTGCGTTTCGAGGCATGCGTCTCGGCGCTCGCCATCAGTTCTCTCTCCACCGCGCATAGGGTTGTGCGCACTTCTTATCGTGCGTTCCCCGTCGTCGCAATTGTCTTGGCCAGCGTCCAAGCCATTGGACAGCAAAGCGGCGGCCCCATGCCTCCAGTTGCGGATACGCCGGACCGTTGTTGGGCGGCCGGATCAATCCAGCTCGCTGAGAATGGCTTTGCCGAGCCCGATCCCGCTCTCGAACGCATGTTCGGCCAGTCGTCCGAGACACCAGTCGCCGGCCACCCCGACCTTGTATTTGCGCGAGAAGAGGAACGTCTCCCCGAGCGCCTCGTCGACGATGGCGTGTTGCCAGAGGTGGGCCGAGATCTGGGCAGGGCGGATCGGCGGCAGGCTGAGGATGTTGCACACCTCGTTCCACAGCTCGGACGCCACGACGTCCGCCTCGACGTCCACCGTCTCACGGGTCCAGTTCGGCGAGGCATGGATCACCACGTGATCCCCGCGCTGCGGGCGCTGAGGCTTGGCATTGTTGCGGGTCACCCAGCGAATGACCTCCGACATGTCCGAGAAGACGTCCTGGACGGGAAACACGCGATCCTCGAGCCTGACCATGACCGCCCAGCACGGCGACATGCGCACGCGCTCCATCGGCTCCGCGAGTTCCTCCATGCGCCCGACCAGCAGCTTGGCCTCCGGCGCCGGCGTCGCGATGGCGACGGCCCGGAACGGCCCGACGCTCGTCTCGTCCTCGAACCAGATCTGAACCCCTTTGTCGACCGGTCGGACGGCGTGCACGCGTCGATCGGTGTGCAGCCGCACGCCTTCGGCCAGCGGCCGCACGATCGAGCTCATGCCCGGCGTGCCGACGAACCACGGCATGAGCTGGCTGGCGCCTTCGCCGTTGGCGGCCGTCGGCACCCAGCGGGCAAGGTAGGCCGCTCCCTGCAGCTCGTTGATATAGGTTCGAAATATATCGGTACGGGCAGTGACGTACTGCGCCCCGTGATCGAACGGCACGAGCCCGAGCCGCGTGGTCGCCATGCGGCCGCCGATGCTGCGATCCTGCTCGAACACCTCCACGAAGCAGCCCGCGCGGCGGAGGACTCGGGCGCAGGCGAGGCCCGCCAGTCCAGCTCCGATGACTGCGACCTTGCTCGTCACGACGATCCTCTCGATCGGCCAACCTATGAGAGCCATGGATTGGCCGCGTCCGTCCGTCTGCTGATTCGTCAGCAGGAACGTCGGATCACACTACATGACTGCACATCAGAAGAATAACCATAATCGTCCGCGAGCGGCGCATCTGCCTTCGCCGACAGGCAGCGCGCGCACCGGACATTGCGGGGCACGCCACGGTCGGTCGCGTCGACGAACCCGCCCCATTAGCGGGGGAGGATCACCCAGTAATCGAGGTCGAGAATGACGGCCGCATCGGCGCTACCGGCCTCAGATGGGCCCGGGAAGGCATCGCAAGGCATGTTCTTCGTTGCAACCGTCTTCACGCGGAGTGCGCCGATGTCACCCCGCCCCGGCAGTTCGGCGCGCTCGACGATCTCGCTCCACGCGAACACCGTATCTCCGGCGAAGGCCGGTGCGGCGTGCCGTCCACCGTTCACGGCCGCGATGTGAAACGCATTGCCGAGCCCGTTGTAACTCAGAGCCCGTGCGAGCGAGATCACCACGCCGCCGTAGACGAGCCGGCGCCCGAAACGGCCCTGCCCTTCGCTGAACTGGTTGAAGTGAACTTTGGCGGTATTCTGGTAGAGGCGGGTGGCCAGCTGGTGCTCGGCCTCCTCGATCGTCATGCCGTCGACGTGGTCGATGCGCTCGCCGGGGGCATAGTCGCCCCACCGGTACGGCGATCCCGCGAGCGCCAGATCGTAGGCCGACGTCGCTATGGGTGGCACCGCCATCCCGAGCTGGTCCACAGGGACGCTCGACGGCAGGGTGGGAACAACGGCGGGCGGCACGGCGGCGGTCTTGTCGCGCTTTCGCACCATCACCCATCGCGCCAGCGTCAGAACGAGCTGGCCGTCCTGCCTGAAGCCGTTCGTGCGAACGTAGACGACACCGGATTCCTTGTTCGAGTTCTCTCGGAGGCCGATGATCTCTGTCTCCGCGGTCAGCGTATCTCCGACGAATACGGGCGCCGTGAACCGGATATCGGCATACCCGAGGTTCGCAATGGCGTTGAGCGACAGATCGGGCACCGATTTCCCGAACACGATGTGGAAGACGATGAGGTCGTCGACAGGCGCTCCGAGGGACGTGGGGTAGCCGATCGCCGCCGCGAACACGGTCGAGGACTGCACGGCGAAGCGGCTTCCGTAGCAGGCTTGGTAAACGGCGATATCGCCCTGCGTGATCGTACGCGGCGCGGCATGGCGAATGGTCTGCCCGACCCGGAAGTCCTCGAAAAAATTGCCCTTGCTGGATTTCGATGGTGCGGCCGGCGAACTGGTCATCGGAAAGGCTCCTGGAGGGTGAGAGGGCCCACGACGACCGCCGAACGCCCCTTCTTCCGGAAAGCCTTGCGGCCTGCCCGCTTGGCCGTCAACATGGGCGAAGGTCACGGCGATGGCTCGTCCGGCGCGACCCGCCGGGCTGCAAAGCCCGGACTGCGCTTGTCCGGACGGGTTGGCGGCACCCGCCAAGCTGTGCCATTCTTCACGAGCGATCCAATTCCTAGGTTCCACTCAGCGAACAACACGCAAGAGGCACTCATACATGCGATACGAGTCACCGGACACTCTCGAGGCGGCAGCGAAGATGCTGGCAGCGGAGAGCGGCGACGCGCGCGTCCTGGCGGGCGGCACGGATCTTCTGGTTCAGATCCGCTCTGAGATCCTGAGCCCGGCGCTTGTCGTCGACATCAAGAAGATCGCCGAGACGCGCACGGTCAGCGAAGAGAAGGGCGGCTTCCGGATCGGTGCGGCCGTCGCCGGCGCCGAACTCAAGGAGCACGCCAAGCTCAAGAAGGCTTGGCCGGGCCTCGTCGAGGCCGCAAACCTCATCGGATCGACCCAGGTCCAGGGGCGCTGCTCTCTCGGCGGCAACCTGTGCAACGGTTCTCCGGCGGCCGACAGCGTCCCCGCCTTGATTGCAGCTGGCGCCGTCGCGTCGATCGTCGGCCCGAACGGCCGTCGTGAGCTGAAGGTCGAAGATGTCATGCTGGCGCCGCGCAAGCTTGCGCTGACGAAGGGCGAGATCATCGCGTCCTTCTTCCTGCCGGCTCGCCCTGCCCATGCCAGCGATGCCTATCTTCGGTTCATTCCGCGCACCGAGATGGACATCGCGGTCGTCGGATGCGCCGTGAGCCTGGTTCTGGACGCCTCCGGCACCTGCACCGCGGCGCGCGTTGGTCTCGGCGCAGTCGCGGCCCGTCCGCTGCTGGTCGAGGATGCGGGCAAGGCCCTGGTCGGGACGAAGGTCGACGAGGCCGCGCTCGAGAAGGCGGCTGCTGCGGCTCGTGCGGCATGCAAGCCCATCGACGACAAGCGCGGCACGATCGAGTTCCGCACCGACGTCGCCGGCGTCCTCACCAAGCGAACTGCACTGATCGCGCTCGAACGCGCAAGGAAGGCCTGACGATGAAACATCATGTTACGACGACGGTGAACGGCGACGAGGTGGAATTCCTCTGCTCGACCGAGCAGACCCTTCTCGATTGCCTTCGCGATGAGTTGGACCTCACCGGCGCCAAGGAGGGCTGCGGCTCCGGTGACTGTGGCGCGTGCAGCGTTCTGGTCGACGGCCGCCTCGTGTGCTCTTGCCTTGTCCTCGGCGTCGAGGTCAGCGGCAAGAAGATCGAGACGATCGAGGGCATGGCGAAGGGCGACGAGCTGCATCCGTTGCAGCGCAAGTTCCTCGAGCATGCGGCACTTCAGTGCGGCATCTGCACGCCGGGCGTCCTGGTGGCCGCCAAGTCGCTCCTCGAAAAGAACCCCGACCCCACCGAAACCGAGGTTCGTTACTGGCTGGCCGGCAATCTTTGTCGCTGCACGGGCTACGACAAGATCATCCGTGCCGTCATGGACGCAGCCGCCGAGATGAGAGGAGCCTAGCCTCATGCAAGAGCGAGTGAAGGGTCCGCAGTTCGACATCGTCGGAACCCGTCCGGTTCGCCCGGACGGCGCCGACAAGGTAACGGGTCGCGCCAAGTACGGCGCCGACCATCGCGTCGCCGGGCAGCTCGTCGGCAAGGTTCTCAGGTCGCCTTACGCGCACGCCCGCATTCGCTCGATCGACGTCTCGGCAGCCGCCAAGCTGCCGGGCGTCAAGGCGATTATCACCAGCGCGGACTTCCAGGAGCAGCCCTCCGAGTTCGTTCCCGCTGGCGAGATGCTCGTCAACTACCGTGACGTGCTTCGCAACGTGATGGCCCGCGAGAAGGTGCTGTTCGAAGGCCATCCCGTGGCCGCCGTTGCCGCGACGAGCGAGTCGATCGCCCGCGCCGCCCTCAAGCTGATCAAGGTCGACTACGAGGTGCTCCCGCACGTCATCGACGTCGTCGAAGCCATGAAGCCGGACGCGCCGGTCGTCGACGAGACGATCATCACCGCCGGCGTCACGCCTCCACCGACCAAGCCCTCGAACGTCGCAAAGCGCGTCGAGTTCGTGCTGGGCGACATCGAGAAAGGCTTCAAGGAAGCCGATCTCGTCATCGAGCGCGAGTTCAACACGCAGCCCGTGCACCAGGGCTACATCGAGCCCCATGCCTGCATCGCCACGGTCTCCGAGGACGGCACCGCCGAACTCTGGACCACGACGCAGGGTCACTGGGTCGCCCGTGCCCATTGCGCCCGTTTGCTCGGCTGGGACATCACCAAGCTGCGCGTGACCTCCTCCGAGATCGGTGGCGGTTTCGGCGGCAAGACGGTCGTCTATCTCGAGCCGGTCGCGCTCGCGCTGTCGGCGAAGACGCACCGTCCGGTGAAGATGGTCATGAGCCGCGAGGAGGTGTTCAAGGCCTCCGGCCCGACATCCGGCGCCAACGTCTGGGTCAAGATGGGCGTCAAGAAGGACGGCACGATCACGGCCGGCGAAGCGGTCCTGAAGTATCAGGCCGGCTGCTTCCAGGGCTCGCCGGTGCAGCCCGGCTGCATGTGCGCGTTCGCACCGTATGACCTCGCCAACGTCAAGGTCGTCGGCTTCGACGTGCTCTCCAACCGTCCGAAGGTCGCGGCCTATCGCGCCCCCGGCGGACCGATCTCCGAGTACGCCGTCGAAAGCGTCGTCGACGAGATCGCCGAGAAGCTCGGCATGTGCCCGATCGAGCTGCGCCTCAAGAACGCGGCGAAAGAAGGAACCAAGGCGGCCTACGGTCCGAAGTTTGGCCCGATCGGCATGGTGGAGTGCCTCGAGGCCGCAAAGTCCAGCCCGCACTGGAACGGACCGCTCGGCAAGAACCAGGGCCGCGGCATCGCTGCCGGCTTCTGGTTCAACATCGGCGGCGAGACCACGGTCAACCTGCAGCTGAACGAGGACGGCACGGTGACCCTGATGGCCGGCACGCCGGACATCGGTGGCCTGCGCGCATCGCTCGCCATGATGGCAGCCGAAGAGCTGAAGATCCCGTACGAGAAGGTACGGCCGATCATCGGCGACACGGCGACGCTGGGCTACAACTTCGTCACTGGTGGCAGCCGCTCGACCTTCTCGAGCGGCCTGGCAACGGTAGAAGCGGCCCGCTCGATCATCAAGCAGGCCTGCGGCCGGGCGGCAAAGCTCTGGGAGATCCCCGAGGACGCCGTGACGTGGGAAGACGGTGAGATCCGGCCGGCCGGCGACAACGCCGGCAAGTTCAAGGCGATGAAGCTCGCGGACATCGCCAAGGTCGCCGGCAAGACGGGCGGCGCGCTCGTTGGCGTCGGCGCCATCTCGGCACAGGGTGCGGCCCCGAGCTTCGGCGTGCACATCGCCGACACGGAGGTCGATCCCGACACCGGCAAGCTGACGGTCACCCGCTACACGGTGATCCAGGACGCCGGCATCGCCATCCACCCGAGCTACGTCGAGGGCCAGTTCCAGGGCGGCGCCGCCCAGGGCATCGGCTGGGCCCTCAACGAGGAGTACATCTACGACGACAAGGGCCGCCTGCAGAACGCGGGTTTCCTCGACTACCGCATCCCGGTGGCGTCTGACCTGCCGATGATCGAGACGATCATCGTGGAGGTGCCGAACCCGCGCCATCCGTACGGTGTGCGCGGCATCGGTGAAACGGCGATCGTGCCGCCGATGGCAGCGGTCAACGCCTCGGCAAGGCGCGCGACGGGTGTGCGGATGTTCGAGCTGCCGCTGTCGCCGCCGAAGGTGCTGAAGGCGATGAAGGGCGGCAAGTCGGCCTGACCGACGCCACCCGCTCGTGAGGAAAGCTCGGCCCGCGCCCCCACCGGTGCGGGCCGATTTGCGTTGGTTGCGACTGGCCGAAGCCGGGTCACGTGCCAATCAGGCGCCGTCACTCGACAACACGATGGATCGAGGCGAATACTCACCCGAAATCGAACACCTCTCACGGAGCCGAGCCATGGACATCACGGCCTTTGAAGCCGGCCTCAGGGCCGGCGGATACAGCGAGATCGAGCGCAAGCGCTACGAGCCTCGCCCGGCCAACGGCGAGCATGGCCACCACTTCTCGGTTCGCGGCCTGATCCTCGATGGCGCGTTCACCGTCACGCTCGAGGGTGTGGAGCGGACCTATCGGAAAGGCGACGTCTTCGAGGTCGCAGCAGATCGCTTGCACTTCGAGGAAGTCGGTCCTGAAGGCGTCGAGCTTCTGGTCGGGCGTCGCTACTGAGGCCCGCTTCGAGTCGGCCACAAAACCTGCATGGCGAACGACAAGGACAGGGTGAGGAACGAACACATGGCCCACGTCGTGCTGATGGGAAATCTTCGCCAATTTACAGGCGGCGTCACCGAGATCGAGATCGACGCAGCCAACATTCGTCAGCTGTTCCGCAAGCTCGGCGAACGCTTTCCGGATCTCGCTCCTCATCTCGAGGAGGGGCTCGCGGTCGCTATCGACGGCCAGATCTACCAGGACACCTTGCTCGAGCCCATCGGCGAGACCTCCGACGTGCATGTTCTGCCCCAGATCGCCGGTGGCTGACAGAACGCCGGAGCCTGTCACAGGACTGCAGTAGAGGCGCGTTCTAGTCACAGGCCCAATGTGATCGCCGCAGCGAGATTTGCATGAAGACGAAGGCATCGAAACCACGCCCGGCCAGGAAGCCATTGGCGCCGAAGAGCATGCCCGCCAGGAAGCAGGCCATCAAGAAAGTGGTGGCGCCGTCGCCGGGCGCGTCGAACCGCGGCCCGCGGGCGGCGGATGTCGAAGCCGAGATCATCGACAGCTTCGACGAAGAGCTCGAGATGGAGCTCGATGACGATCGGCTCGACAGGCTGCTCGGTGATGCGCCGCAGGACCAGCAGGACGGCGAACTCGATCGTCGCGTCTACTTCAAGGAGCTTTTCCGCCTCCAGTCCGAACTCATCAAGCTCCAGGACTGGGTACAGACGCAGAAGCTCAAGGTCGTCGTCGTGTTCGAAGGCCGCGACGCGGCGGGCAAGGGCGGCGTCATCAAGCGCATTACGCAGCGACTGAACCCCCGTGTCTGCCGCGTGGCGGCTCTTCCCGCGCCGAACGATCGCGAGAAGACGCAGTGGTACTTCCAGCGTTACGCGGCGCATCTGCCCGCGGCCGGTGAGATCGTCCTGTTCGACCGCTCCTGGTACAACCGTGCCGGCGTCGAGCGCGTGATGGGCTTTGCCACGCCCGACGAGGTCGAGGAGTTCTTCCGCTCGGTGCCGCAGTGGGAGACCATGCTGGTCCGCTCCGGCATCATCCTGATCAAGTACTGGTTCTCGATCACGGACGAAGAACAGCACCTTCGCTTCATGATGCGCATCAAGGACCCCATGAAGCAGTGGAAGCTCTCGCCCATGGATCTCGAGTCCCGTCGCCGCTGGGAGGCCTACACGAAGGCCAAGGAAGAGATGATCGAGCGCACCAGCATTCCAGAGGCGCGCTGGTGGATCGTCGATGGCGTCGACAAGAAGCGCGCGCGCCTCAATTGCATCGCGCACCTGCTGGATCAGATCCCCTATCGGGAGGTCGCGCGCGAGGAGGTGGCTCTTCCGCCCCGCGCCCGCAATCCCGACTACGTCCGCAAGGAACTCCCGACCGAGATTCATGTCCCCGAGCGCTATTGAGCAGGCCCTGGCGGCGAAGAGGCCTCAGTGCCCGCCGTCGTCGGGAAACGTCATCGCCGGTCCCGTCGGCGGAACGTCGAGGCGCACGACGGCGCCCGCGAGATCCGGCCGCGGCGGCTCATATTCGCGCATGACGTGCGGATCGTGCCCCGGAATGATGTGCCGCTCCGTCGGCGCGAGCTTGCGCAGCACCTTGTAGCTGTCGAGCATTTCGCCGAGGTGGAACGCGGTCATGAACAGCCGGTCGCGCATGACGTGCTCGTAGTAGTGCGTGGCGTCCGAGGCGAGGACGACCCAGCCGCGCTTCGTGTGCACGCGCGCCACCTGCAGCCCGTCGGCATGTCCCGGCGCCGGATGCAGCGTGATCCCCGGCGCGATCTCCACCATGCCCTCGTGCATCTCGACCCGGCCCTTGAAGTTGAGCCGCACCATGTCGCACACGTCGTCCACGTGATAGCTGTGCCCCGGTCGCGCGTAGCGCATGTATTTGCCCGTCGCATAGGCCATCTCCCGCGCCTGAAGATGAAAGCGCGCCTTCGGGAACGCGCCGAGATTGCCTGCGTGATCGTAATGCATGTGGCTGACGATCACGTCGTCCACATCCCGCGCGTCGACACCGACGAGCCGCAGGCTTTCGATCGGACACCTGAGGAACGTGCGCTTGCGCGCCTTGGCCATATCCGCCGTGAAGCCGAGATCCATCACGATCGAGCCCGCCGGCCCCGTGATGACCCAGATGTAGTAGTCCATCGGCATCGGCAGCTCGTGCGGGTCGCCGCCGATGAAATGCTCGCGGCGCATTCCGTCCCGCGTCGCATACCGGATGGCGTGGATCTCGTACTCTGGCAGCGTCGTCATGGGCGTGGTCTCCGGCGGTCCATTGCGCCGAAGTGTGCGTCGCGAACGACCGATGCGCAACGTGCGCCAACCGACAGATCAAGGCTCGAGGAGCCGCCCGTAACCCGAGGCGCCCGCACGGACGCCCGCGAGGCGGAGCGTGTTCCAGAGGCTGACCTGATTGGCCGTGAGCACAGGTCGCGCCAGATCGGCCTCCAGCGTGTCGATGACGCCGACACAGCGAAAACCCGTACCGGCGATATAGACCGCGTCGGCATCGCTCGGACAGGCGGCGCGGATCTGCCGATAGAGCGGCTCGATTTCCTGCTCGAAACCCATCCCTTCCGGATAGAGCTGATTGAACGGCACGTCGCGCCACTTGCGGCCCGGATCGTAGCGGAGGTGCCCGGCGGGCGCGAAACCGCGTGCGGTGTAGTAGCCGACACCGGCGGCCACGGTCTGGTCGTTGAACCAGGCGGGAAACACGATAAAGGGCCGCTTGACGCCCAGCGCCTCGAACACCGCGAAACTATCGAGGCCATTGGTCGTCGCAACGGTATCGGCGGCAAGGAGAGGCTGCAGCGCCGCGACGACGGCGTCATCCCAGCCTGCCCCCCCGAGAATGCTCGACGAGCTGTGCCCGATGACGACCGCATTGAGCCGCATGGCCGCGAACTGGCGGCAACCCCGAACCACGTCTTCGGCGAGGTCTACGCCGCTCCGGTCGTCACGCCAGCGCGCCCACGGCGCCGGCGCCGACACACGGGCCGCATGCACCGAAACGCCAGGCGGCATCATCGCCCACCATTCGGCCTCCGGCACCGCCTCGTTACCGACGATGAACATCCCGATACGGGCACGCCAGCCCCAGTTGTCGGATTGGTGGGTCATGGTGAGGGCTCCGATGCGGGGTCTCGTGCACTTTGATGGGAATCAAGGTCTACCATCTGCACTTCATGAAGATTGCTGGTGTCCGGCTCGTGGGCTGGCTCGTGCGACGATGCCCCGCCGGACGGGTAACCGCAACGAGATGAGTTTTCAGCATGGCACAGGAAATCAAGAAGCCGGACGCTGGCAACGCACCAGCGCGCCGTTACACCGACCCGTTCGCGGCGATGAGATCGGAGATCGATCGCGTGTTCGATAGCTTTCTGGGTCGCGACTTCGGCGGTTTCTCATCACCCGTCTGGCGCATCGGCGGGGCATCGATGAGCCCAAGCATCGATATCCGCGAAAGCGATACCGAAATCGCTATCGAGGCGGAACTGCCCGGGATGGATGAAAAGGACGTCTCCGTCACGCTTGGCGACGGAGTTCTGACATTGAAGGGCGAGAAGAAAGCGGAACGCGAGGAGAAGAAGGACGACTACCAACTCACGGAGCGCAGCTACGGCTCCTTCCAGCGATCTTTCCGCATACCGGACAGCGCCGACCCCGACAAGGTGACGGCCAGGTTCGACAAGGGCGTATTGACTGTCACCCTCGCGAAACGGCCGGAAGCTGTGAAGGCAGAGAAGCGGATCCCCATCGGCAAGGCATAGCCCGGCAATGCGCGACGCCAAATGAGGGAGCCGCAGCCAAGGTCGGGAGGCGCGAACGGCGCGTCCCGGCCTTGAGTCGTCTACGGCGCCTCGTTCGAGAAGATGATCGTGCCCGACGCGGCGAACATGCCGCCGACGCCATGGCAGACCGAGATCTTCGCGCCCGGAATCTGCGCCGGTGCGATGCCGCGCATCTGCCGGACGCTCTCCTGCAGCGCGTACATGCCGTACATGCCCGAGTGCATGTAACTGAGGCCGCCGCCATTCGTGTTGATCGGCAGCTTGCCGCCCGGTGCCGAATGCCGCTCGCCGATGAAGGCCGCCGCCTCGCCCGGCTTGCAGAACCCGAGATCCTCGAGGCCATAGAGCGGCAGATGCGCGAAGGCGTCGTAGATCATCATGTGATCAACGTCCTTGTGCGCGATGCCGGCTTCTTCGAACGCCTTCTTGCCGGAGACGCGGAACGCCTTAGACGACGTGAAGTCCTCCATCTGCGAGATCATCGGCCCTTCGACCGATTCCCCTGTGCCGACGATGTAGACGGGCTTCGTCGGGAAATCCTTGGCCCGCTCGGCCGATGTCAGGATCAGCGCGCCGCCACCGTCGGTGACGAGACAGCACATCAGGATGCGGAACGGATAGGCGATCATCCGCGAGTTGAGCACGTCATCGACGGTGATCGGATCGCGGAACGTCGCCCGTGGATTCTTCGCCGCCCACTCGCGCTGGACGACCGCCACCATGGCGAGCTGCTCTTGCGTGATGTTGTACTTTTTCAGGTATCTCATGACCGGAATAGTGAACATCGTCGGCGGCCCGAACACGCCGTAAGGCGCCTCGAATTGCCCGGCGAGACTGTCCGGATAGGGGGGCCGTGGCGTCGGCGCGACCCGGCTCTTGCCGCTCTCGCCGTGCGTGATCAGGACGGTCTTGCAAAGCCCCTCGTTGATCGCCGCCGCCGCATGTCGGACGTGCAGCATGAACGAGCAACCGCCGACTGCCGTGCCATCGGCATAGGTCGGCGTGATGCCGAGGTACTGAGCCAACGCCTGCGGCGTCTCGCCGGCCGTAGCGATGCCGTCGATGTCCTTGGGCTTCAGGCCGCAGTCTTTCATGGCATTGAGGGCGGCGTCGGCGTGAAGCTGGATTTGCGACATGCCGGGGATCTTGCCGAGTTCGGTGGTCTCGGCCGCGCCGACGACGGCGACGGATTTCTGTTTCATGGCTTTCTCCTGCGCGCTTCGGATGCCCACTTGCGCATCCGCGCGGGCCATATCGACTGGTTCGAGACTGGTTCGCCGTGAGCCCTATGTCCCGGCAGGCTTGAACATCGGCAGCGCGATGTCATCGGTCTGCTTCACGAACGTGACCTCGAGGTCCATGTCGAGTTGCAGCGCCTCCGGCGTTTGCGGACACCCGACGATGTTCGTCATCATGCGCGGGCCTTCCGCAAGCTCGACCACCGCGATCGCATAGGGCGGGTCGAAGCCGGGCGCCGGCCGGGCGTGAATGACATACGAGTGGAGCTTCGCCTTGCCCGACGCGTTGACGACCTTCACGTCACGCGAGCCGCAGCCAGGGCAGAACGGACGCGGCGGAAAGTAGGTCTTGGAGCACTCGTTGCAGCTCTGCAGCTTGAGCTGTCCGGCCTTGGCGCCCTCCCAGAAATGCTGGGTCTCCGGCGTCGGCTTCGGCAGCGGGCGTTTTCCTTCGGCCACGGTTTCCTCCTTGTCGTCTTGTTGGCGGCCCCCGACTGTCCGACGGCGACGGCGGATTGTAAACCGCGGAGCACCGGGCACGACGCTCTGACCCGCCTTCCTCCTGCCACCCGAATCAGTCGATAGATGCCGATGCAATCGATCGATCAGGCAGAGGCGCGAGTGCAGCCATGACAGAGCGGACCATCGAACGGCGTCGCAAGGCCGCCCCGCATGCCGATCAGGCCCCGATGCTGGTGGCCGAACCGCCGTCGAAAAAGCCGGCCACCCGCAAGAAGAGCGCTCCCACGGCGCCGGTGAAGCCGTTCGAGAAAAAGGTGATCGCCCTCGTCTACGACTTCGACGGCACCCTCTCGCCGAAGCCGATGCAGGAGTACACGTTCCTGCCGAAGATCGGCGAGGACCCGAAGGCGTTTTGGGCCGAGTCGAACAAGATCGCCAAGGAGCAGGGTGCCGATGGGCTCATCACCTACATGCACCTGATGTACAAGAAGGCGAAGGCCAAGGGCGTCCGCATCGACCGCGAGGATCTTGTAGCCCTCGGTCGCGACGTGGAACTGTTCCCGGGCGTCGAGAGCTGGTTCGACGAGATCGCGGAGTACGTGCGTATCGCAGCCGAGACGCACGGCATCACGCTCCGTCACTACCTCGTGTCCTCGGGACTCACCGAGATCATCGAGGGGACGAGCATCTACCCCCGCTTCCACAACGTGTTCGCGTCGGAATACTGGTTCGACGCCTACGACCTGCCCTATCCGAAGCGGGTGATCACCGACACCGGCAAGACGCAGTACCTGTTCCGCATCAACAAGGGCGTCGAGAACCTCGGCGACAGCATCAACGACCACATGCCCGAAACGGTGCGGCCGATCCCGTTCTCGAACATGATCTACTTCGGAGACGGCGAGACCGACGTCCCGTCCATGGCCGTGATGCGGAAGAACGGCGGCTATGCCGTCGCCGTCCACGGACCCGGCAAGCAGCGCCAGAAATGCGTCGATCTGTTCAAGGCCGGCCGCTGCGATTTCTTTGCCCAGGCCGACTATCGCCGCGGCTCGGACCTGTTCCGCCGCACCTGCCTGCTGCTCGACCGCATCCTCGCCGACATCCGCGTCCGCGAGGAAATGTGGCGCCTCGAAAAGGCAGCGGCGAAGGCTTGAGCGGTTCGCCCGCGCCCGAAGCGCCCTACCCCCTATAATTCGCGTACTGCCCCTTCGGCATGTACCGCTCGAGATACTGCGGCACGATGGAGCTGATGGCATGCGGTGCCGTGATGCCGAGCCCGGCCAACGTCCGGCCCTCGCTCTCGGCCGCGGTGCTCACCACGTTGTCGGACTTCAGCATGCGCACCTGATCGGCGGTGATCGGCCGTAGCCCCGACGGCAGGATCGACGTCACCGTGCCGAGCAGCGACGCTGCCCAGAACGGCATCGGCATGAAGCCGCGGTCACGCCCGGCATAAGCGAGCGTGCGCTCGAGCAGCTTCCGGAACGTCTGCACTTCCGGCCCGCCGAGCTCGTAGACAGTACCAGGCCGCGCCTTGCCCTCGGCTGCCGCAACGATCGCCGCCGCGACATCGCCGACGTAAACAGGTTGGAACTTCGTCCGCCCGCCGCCGATCAGGGGCAGCAGGGGCGCCTGTGTCGACATCGCGGCGAAGCGGTTGAAGAATTCGTCCTCCGGCCCGAAGATGATCGAGGGACGCAAAATGACTGCTTCCGGAAACTCGGCCAGCACAGCCGCCTCGCCGGCGGCCTTCGTCCGGCCGTACTGTCCGGCCGAATTGGCGTCGGCGCCGATGGCAGACACGTGGATCATGTGCTCGGCACCGGCCGCCTTGGCGGCCCGCGCCACGGCCCGGGCGCCCTCGGCATGAACGGCCTCGAACGACTGCGCGCCGGACGACGTCAGCACACCCACGAGATTGACCACGATGCGGGCCCCATCGACGGCGCGCGCGACCGAATCCGGATAGCGGAGATTGGCTTGCACGGCGTGGATCTGGCCGACGCCACCCATCGGTTGCAGATGGCCGGCAAGATCGGGGCGCCGGACTGCGGCTCGCACCCGGTAGCCCTTGCGCACCAGCGCCCGGACGGTATGGCGACCGACAAAGCCGGACCCGCCGAAAACCGTCGCCAATGCGCCCTGCTCCCACGTCGCCGCCATGGCTCGCCGCTCCCGCACCTTGTGAGACCCGCGCCGGGCCTCGATCGTTGGTTCTGTTGACGTGCAGCAATACATGGCTGCCGCCGCCCCCTCAAGCGCGCGCCTCGGCGCACCCGTCCACGCCGGCCAGCCCACGCCGCCCGGCGCCGCAACCACCATTTGACATTTGGCCCCGAGCGCCCTACGTGGTGGCCCTCAGGCCCAGATGGCGGAATTGGTAGACGCACCAGTTTCAGGTACTGGCGGGTAACACCGTGGAGGTTCGAGTCCTCTTCTGGGCACCACTTTAGGCACGGCTGGACATCTGCCAGATCGTTGATATCACTGAAAAATCCATAGACTTCCGCATCGTACAGCCCGAGCAATCGGGCCTACTGTGCTACATTGGTGTGCCACATTGCTGTGACACATCGGCGAACGGCACGGCAGGTCCGAACGAGCATCAGAACCGCCGTCGATGCAAACATTCCCACCCACTACGAAGACCGCCTTCGGCTATCAAAACGCTACCTACCTCGTTCGGCGCGGCAGCGTCTGGCAGTACCGTCGTCGCCTGCCAGCCAGCCTTGCCGCGCGCCTCGCCAAGACCGAGGTGCGTGTTTCAACGGGAGCCCGCGCGCGCACCGACGCGCTACGGGCCGCGGCCCGGATCAGCGCGGCGCTCGAAGCCGAATGGCGAAGGTTGCTTGCAACCCCCGGTGCTGCGTCTGATGGGACGGCACAGGCCTTCACCGAGGTGCTGGCGCAAGCGCAGGTCCTCGGCGTCAGCTATCTGCCTGCCGCCGAACTCGCTGCCAGCCGCCTCGAAGATATTCTTGCTCGCATCGAGCGTCTCACCAGCGAGGCGTCCCCGATCGGCGATGGCAAGCAGGTCCACACGACCCCCGCGGCTGTCAGCGTGGTTCTGGGTGGCGCCAGTAAGCCTCAGCTCAAGCTATCGAACCTCGTCGAGGCCTATCAGAAGCTGGCCGAGGACCAGGCCATCGGCAAGAGCGAGAAGCAGTTGAAGCAGTGGAAGGCGCGGCACATTCGTTCCGTCGAAACGCTCATCAGCCGCATCGGCGACAAGTCCCTTGCCGAGATCACCCGCGATGATGCCCTCGACTTCCGCGACTGGTGGATCGGCCGGATCAAGAACGAGGGCTACAACAAGAACTCCGCCAACAAGAATTTTGGCTGCCTCTCAGCCATGATGCGCACCGTCGACGATGCCTTCCGCCTCAATCTCACGCTGCCGTTCAAAGGCATCCGTATCGCCGGCGACAAGCATACGCCCCGGCAAGCCTACGAGCCCGACTTCGTACGTCAGCACTTTCTCGCATCCGAGAAATTCGGAAAACTCAACCCCGAAGCTTGCGCCATCATCCGCATGGTTGCGCTCACCGGCATGCGCCCGAGCGAGATCGTGGCGCTACGCGCACAGCGCATCCGGCTGACCGATCCCGTGCCCCATGTCCAGATCCGCCCCGACGCTCGCCAGCTCAAGACCGATGCGAGCGAGCGCGATATGCCGCTGGTCGGTCTAGCACTGGAAATCATGCGACAGTACCCGGACGGCTTTCCGCGCTACCGCACTTCTGCCGACGCATTTTCGGCGATCGCCAACAAGTGTCTGGATACCGCCGGCATGCGCCCGACCAGGGAGCACACCGTGTATTCCCTGCGCCACACCTTCAAGGACCGTATGATCGCCATCGGTGTGCCCGAACGCATGCAGGACGAGTTGATGGGACACACGCACAAAGGCATGCCCTACGGTAACGGCGCAACCCTCCTGCACCGCGCCGAGTGGATGGCTAAGATCTGGAGCTAACCGTCATGGAGCGGGCGCGCGCGAGCGCGTCCGTCTTCGTGTCGATCGCGGCGAGCTCCGCCTCCAGCCGCTCGAAGATCGGCAAGTAGACCTCGCCGCCTGGGCTCGCGACGATCCCCGCCACGAAGTGCAGCGCCCGTTGGATGCGCTCACGCGTGATTGGATGACAAGCGGGCGACGACACGACGAGGCCTATCAAGACTCATGCAGCGATCGGCTCGAGACGACGCTCATGCGTGCGTCCCACCAAGGCGTACCGTGTCACGTCGACGGAGCGTGCAGAAAGCTTGCCCGTTGCCAATGCCTCACGAGGGTGAGGTCAAACGTCTATCTCGATGTCATCGGCCACGAAGATATCGCCTTCGCGCGCCGTTTCTGGGCGTCGATGGCGATGACGGCTATTCGCCATGGGCGCAACTCGTCACACCAAATGCGAGGAAAGCAGCGCGCGCAACTCGCCGCCGCGTAGTGCCCCATGTGCCTGTTCGGCCGCGCTGAGTCCGGCCTGCATAGCCCACACGAGCAATAAGAACTGTGTCGCATCCGGCGGTGACGCTTCCGCTCCGTAGCCAAGATGCACGCCATGGCATAGGACGCCCGCCGGTTCGTGTGCCACAGGATCGCCATCACTGTCGGGATCAGATCTAAGAATGACAAACGAAACAACCCGAGCTTATCACACGCTCTCTCCTGTCGCGGCATGGTGGAGCGGCTTGTCGCCAGCCGAGCAGCAACAGCATCTTGCGCCGCTGGCCGCATACCAGCATGCGATGCGAGCGGTCGGCACGCCCGGTGCCCTTGCCACCCTCGCCTACTGGGAACGTGTGCGCATTTTGCACGCCTACCAGGCCCGCGAGCATCGATCCGGGAATAACGCCATGCGTCAGTGAGCAGGCGTCAGCTCTTTCGAATGTTCGCGAGAATTTCCGGCACGCTCATCTGCCGTTCATCCGACAGCGCGCGGATGCTATCGTAGATGGTGCGCATCTCATCGAGCAGTTCGCCCATGGTGATGTTGCGGGCGGCGGCCGTCACGCGCATCGCCTCGGCGAATTCCGGCGTCACGCGCGCGCCGAATTGGAAGGTACGGCCACTCTTGCGATAGCGGCGGCCATAGATGCTGCGATCGGCATGGGCCTGACGCTTGGGCTGGCGCTCACGCCTGCGCGGCGCAGTGCCCCTCGCCTGCTCCGAAGCAATATTGTCGTCAGCGGCGTTCGCTTCAGGGGTGCTCTCACTATCGGTTGCGGGCGCCATCGCCTCGGGTGACGGTACTGCCTTTTGCAGCTTGTCCGGCTCGCCGACATTGTCGAGCACATCATCCGCCGGTGGCGGCGCGCCAAGACGCGGCTTCTTGATCACCGGAAACTTCTCACCGATATCAACCATCTTCTTTAGTGCCATGCTCGCCCTCCCCTATCCAGCCAGCTTGCGCGCTTCAGGTGCCGCGCTTTCCCGTTCTTCCACGATCTGGCGCACCTTGCGCACGACCGAAGCCACGACCCGTGCCGCATCGACGTTGAGCGACTCCCATTTGGTCTCAAGCGCCGTCAGACCAAAATTCTGCGCATCCCCATAGCCGCGCTGCATAAACATGGAGCCCTTGATCACCTCGTAGCCGGCGCCCGTCAGATAGGCCATGCCATCCTCGATCTCCTTGGCCGCCAGAACACCATGCAGCGCGAATACCATCTTGGATTTCGGCACGCCGTGCTTCACGAGCTCATGGAACATGCGTACCGCCGGCGCCATGTCATCGATGACGCCCTTGGTCGGTTGAATGAACAGATCGCTCGCTTCCGCGATCTCCAGCGCCATGGCTTTTGCGCGTGCCGGTCCGTCGAGCACGATGATGTCGAACTCATCCGCACGGCGCATGGCCTGATCGGGACCCGCATAGACATCGACCGATATGTCCGGCTTGCGGCCGGATTCATGTCGCCGCTGTGCCCACTCGAACGCTGTCTGCTGTTCCTGATCGAGATCCGCGATGTGAACAGTGAGATCCTGCGCCGCCGCCACCAGCGCAATCGCACGCGCGAAGGTCGTCTTCCCTACCCCGCCCTTATGGCTGCCGAGCCCAATCACCATCGCCATGACGTAACCCCAATCTTGAAAACGCTTTGCAAGCAAAATGCTTGCCTAATGAAAACATCCGGAAATCCTGCTGCAAACATGCTGCAATCCTGATGTTTGCAGCATGCTGGAGCTGCACGAGTCGGGTCAAATGATTCGGCAGGCGCTTGCGCAGATTTCAATGTCATAGAGGAGGGTGCAATCCGCTACCTATAATGAAATGCGATAAGCAGCGACAAACGCAAAGTGCCAACCAAAGAGGCTCGCTTTTAATGCGGGCACTACGGAGCAATCACGAAGGCGTCAGTCGCTCGATAACTGGGCCGCATAGCCTTGATCAGTTATCCTTGTCGGCGGCCTCCTTCACGGTTTGCAAAGGTGCGAAGCGTCGAGGCGGGGGTTTTCCACAAGTGGCGTTCGTGATGGTGCGAAGCCTCGTGCGCCGGCGGAGGTATGGCGTGGAGATCGCATGGCGTTGAAAACAAATTGCTTGCAAATGGTTTGCTGACTGCAAACATGAAAACAGACTGCATGCAGTTTGCAAGCATGCGTTTTCAGTTTGATTGCAAATTGATGGCGCAGTGTTTTCAGAGCGTTATCAGCTTGTTTGCATGAAGAAAGCTTTTTGCTTGCTCTATGATTGCTGGATGATTGCTGGATGATTGCAGTTGTGACGTGAAACAGCGGCACGCGAGGGTCAGACAGAGTTTTGCGACTCATAAACGGGCCACAGGACTCGCAAGGACGCGCCAAATCGGTCTGTCCGCACCCACCCTACATTCAATCGGGCCAAGGCCACTCAGCGGCCAGATTTTGACTCCGCTTCCAAATCCACGATTGACGCAAAATGGGGGAGGGGTCACCCCTTCCCGCTGCCCTTGCGCTTCATGTGCGTCCGCACGAAGCCGAGGAACGCAGCGTCCGGTTTGTCAGGCTGGATGCCACGCGATGCGATCCAGTTCCGCCACAGCTTCTCGAGTTCCGCAACATCCCAGCCGGGCGCTTCTCTAGCAGCCCGTTCATACGTCGCCGCCGATAGACCAAGGAGAGGCATGTTCGGTTGAGATGTTTCGGTCTGAACCGGCCCACCCTTGGTGTAACGCCGGATGAAGGAGAGGAACTCTTCAGCCAAATCCGCAGGTGCTGATTTGCGCTTCTTCAACAAGCGTAGATAGGATGCCGCCAGATCATCGAAATCAAAGCCCGCCGCAAGGTCCCGCGCGCGGCGTAATATATGTGGCTCCAGCTTGCTCAAGAAGTCGGGCGCGATTTTTGGAGCTGGCGCAGGAGAGGGTGCTGGAAGCGATGCCATAGCTGGCGTTTGATGCAACATCTCGGTCCTCTCCAATGCCGGGAGCGCAACCAGCACTTGCCGCCGCTTGACCGGAGGAGGGGAGGGCATCAAACGAATGCCGCCACGCACGATCTCGATGCGTGCCTCGGGATAGACCGCATGTGCCTTGCGCAGCGCGCCAGCAAACTCCCGCTTGAAATCCTTGTCGCTGCGATACTCCTGCCCGAACTGGTCTTTCAGGTTCCGCCAGTACAGCGTCGCGCCCTTCGGCTGCTTAATGCGCCACAGCCGATGGGCAAGCCAGGTGTAGGTATCCAGTGCGAGCGCTGAATTCTGCAGCGCCGCTATCGCGCGCGGATCGAGCGGCACCGCATGCTCGCTCAGCGTCTCGAAGAATTCGTTCGATAAACGGATGACACCCGGCCACAAGCCCAGCTGGCCATTGTCGCTCTGCGTCCACGCATCGAAGCGCTGGATGGGATCGCATTTCAGGTTCACGACCTTGCTGTCGGTCTGGTAGCCGATCTGCATGCGGCACGCAGCAAGCGCCAGCATCTGCTTCTTGAACGCGGCAAAGCTCTCACCGCTCTTCTTGATGCCGAGCCGCTCGAGGAATGCGCTCGCGCTGCGCTCCACCTCGACCTCGGGCGATTTTCGTCGCACGGCTTCCGAGCAGACATGGAACAAGACGAGGCGCGGGCGCGTGCCATAGGGGAGGGGCATGTCGTGATAGCGCATACCATCAAACCACTTGCCCGCCTCGATCAACATCGACGCGCCGCCGGTCGACCGTGTGAACTCGCGCTCTTTCACCTCGCTGCGCGGCAATCCAACCTGGCACAACACCGCATGCATGAACTCCGGCTCCTCGCTCAGCGGCTGGGCAAGCTCAAGCGCAGCATCCGTCACACGGCGCGTCAGCGGTACCAATTCACGGGGCGAGGCAATGCGTCTATCAGCCATCCATCTCTCTCGAAGAATGACACGAGCCTAGCTTCGCCTGCCGGAGATGTCATGCAGTGTTCGCGGAATCACGGCCGCGATTCTCAAGCGGCATTCGGGAACAGAGGCGGGAAGGGGCGCCGTGACGGTTTGCCCCCCTTTGCGGCGACCGAGTCTCGATACGGCCTCCTCGGCGATTCCCCCAGGCTCCCCCGTGAGGGTTTACCCCCCTTTGGGGTGCGGACGGGCAATAGCGCCAAGCCGTGACGGTTTACTCCCCCGCCGCGTGTCGGTTTACTCCCCTTAGCGTGAGGGTTTCCCCACCCCAGTTGTGACGGTTTGCCCCGCCAATCCGTGACGGTTTACCCTCCCCCTAATACCGTTAAATACCGATAAGGTTTTCCGGTACTGTTTGGAAGATCAATAAAGGCACTCAGTTGGGTTGTATCTGGCGCCGCCCGAACTCACGCAAACTGTGAAGCTATGCCAAATCGCGAACTAATCGAACGCTTCCGTAGCCACCATCTGACGTCCCAAGGACGTTAGAAATTTTCCAATCATTACCGCTATGTCTTTCGACCGCCCACATGCTTGCTATTGCCTCAAAGTTGTTGTCGAACAAATTCGACGAGGCAAATCTGTCCAGGTCCGCGGCAATCCTCAAGAGTCCCTTCTCGTCCACGAATGGTACTCGGTAGTGAAATGCCCCAAGTGTGCTTGCCCATGTGATGTAGATCTGCGCCGCACTCGACGTCATTTCAAGTTGGGGCTCAGCAAATGATATTTCGGGTAGGGCTTCACCGCTGCGCTCGTACATCGCGGCAAACGTTCTGCAGTGATAATCTTCTACAGCTGTGATGCTTGTGGCAATGCGCGTCTTTGAGCCTGGTTGCCTAAAGTCACTCGGCAGAACAGCCATCAGTGGCAGCAATGGCGAATCCACGAATATCGTCCAATCAGGAAGATGCTGCTCAGGCAACATCTCACATCGAACAGGATGCGCCATATTCGCGTGTATATAATTGCTCCAATCCGCGGCCTTGGTTAAATCTGACTTGACTGCCTTGCCGCTCTCAATTCGGCCAAGTCGTGCATGCTCAAATCGAGCCCCTTCGATTAATGCGCCCTCGAACGAGCAACCAACCAAGTTGGCTCCCCTGAAGTCTATACCGCGTAGATCCTCACCCACAAATGACATACCGGATAGATTGCGAAAGCGCAGCTCTGACTTGATGTCGAATTCGCCAGACGTCAGCAATCCGCGGAATGTCGCTTTCGTCGAATCGCGAATAGCATTGATTCGCCTTGTTATCTCGCTTTCCGGCCTATTCGTTCTCCCGATCATCTTAACATGCCTCAAACAAATATCTTTTACTTTCGCGCTCGCGATGATTTTCTTCCCTTTTTGGAGGGAGGACATATTGAGTGAACTGGAATATCTGCTGGCCGCATTTGATGCTGAGGTTGAGCAATTGGGAACGACAAACGCAGCAGTGCGAAAATTCATAGCTACGACGGCGCAAAGGCAGCGCGAAGGCTTGACTGGGTTTTATCTGGAGCATGGTCGTCTACCGAGAACGATTGGTGAGCTGCTGAGGAGTGGATTGTCAGTGCCACGCATGCGGAATTACAAGTGGGCCGGAAAGGTCACATTGACAGATGACTGGCCGGTCGAAGCGTATCTTCGACGCACTCAGGACGAAGTCGATGGACGTGATTATGGGGGTAACTTGACGGTTCGCTCCTTGCGGCTTGTCCATGCGGTCTATCGTGCTTACGATCCTATATCGCAGTGGCGCAGAGCGGCGGATGCCTTGACTGATCGAGGGTTCAGCGAAGAACAAATTCGTCTCCTTCGAACGGACGCACAGGTTCGCAAGGCGTGTCGCAAACTTTTGCAGCCCTACGAGCGATGAGTTGATCATCATCCCGCTCCAATCTCGATCTCGCAGGTCACGAGTTCAGTGTAGCCGTCCGGCGCTGAATTGAGACCTGTCTGCCGAATGAGTGCAATGAGCCGCCGCTTCTTGGCTTCGATATCTGTGATCAGTTTTGAAGTCTCGGCGGGAGTTGTCGAGGCAAGCCCATCCGTCAGAAAAGATGCGTCGCCGGAAGCCGCCTCGACTACCGCATCGCAATCCTGCACATCACCGAGCCAAGTGCCGAAGGTAACGGTCACACGATCACCGGGAGAAAGGCCTTCGAGTGGAGCGAACTCCGGACCGGTCGCGAATTTGCCGATCGGCGAATCTTGGCCTGCCACCTCCCAATAGGGATCGAGCCGTGTGCAGTAGCCGAGCATCACGACCGCTGTTCCAGGGCGACCGTATGCTTCTGTTGTGTACTCACGCGCCTCCGACCAGTACCGCTCCGCCTGCTCACTCAACCGTCCAGGATGCGGGTCCATGACCACGCGCCCGCGTTGAACCGCAAAGCCATGCCAGGGTGGGCAAGCTATGGTGACCGCCAAGCCTACCGTGCCAAAGCCCCACTGCCCTCCATCGATCGCCATTGACGCGACACGCATCGTGCTCGTGAGATTTGTCACTTTCGGCGAACCGGCAGGGCCAATTCGCGGCATGAGAGGTCTCGCTGCGTCTTTCCCGGTGTCGACGCGTTGCGGCTGGTGATGGCGATCTCGCTGCTCATTGTCCTTCGGACGAATGAGATAGCGGCCATATTCGTCCTCAGTGAAGAATTTGTTGAACGAAAAATAGTCTTCTTCAGACGAGAGTGCCGTCCGCTCACCCGTCCGGAATTTTCGTACCGTGTCGTATTCGGAAACGATCTCGTGGCCGGAGTCCCTTGCAGACTGGATTGTGCTCTTCAGAGTAGTATGACGCGTGGCGCGATTAAGGTAGTCGCGAACCGCGGCAACCAACTGCGGACTTGCGATTTCCTGTTCATCTTTCGACATGACCACCCCTCAACTACCGGCTCATTTCACGTCGCATCTAGCCTGCTTACCATCGTGGTTTGTCCGATCTTTCGGACAATGATGTCCGGGACTTCGGACCGGCTTGTCCGCTGCACCGGGCCTTCGGACGGACCTCCTAAGCTATCCCATTGTCACCCTGATGCAATCGATCGGGGCACGACATTAGGAGATCGACATGTCCCAAGGTGCCTACCATCCTCATCGCAAGCCCAACGGCCAGGTCGTCCGCAAGGACGACGAACTTGATGGCCGTACGCTCAAGGTTCTCCATCGTGACACCCCTTACTATGTGCGGCTGGAGCTCGAGTGGTTCAAGCGCTTGGAGCGCCTGCTCGATGTCCCTGCCAATCGGCAGGCAGGTACGGCTGTCTCCGGTTGTCGTGCCAGAGCTGATCTGATTGAGCATGGCTTCAAGACGTTCTTGCGCATCGACGAACTGGCCCGCGAGATGAACTACCGCAACACCGATGATCTCGTCACGCACCTGATCCAGGGGTACCGCTTCCTCCAGCGTCAGACCGCAGCCCCGGAATGGTTGAGCATTGAAGCGCCGCGCGTCGCCCTGCCGCCGCCGGCTCAAGCGGACAAGGAGAAGGGAGGGGAGCATGGCTGACATCGCTCACGCCTCGCCTCGCGCTGAACCGGCAACCAACATCATCGATTTGGACACCCAGCGACGGTTGCGCCAGTTGATGAAACGAGACCACGTCGACTGGCGCACATTCCTGAGGCGCGCCGTCGAAGCCTACGACCTGATGTACTCACGCTCTGAATGATGATCGCCCGAAGAGCGCCGGACCATCCGGCGCTCTTCTTGTTTCAGGTGTTATGCATCGGATTGTTCGATCTCCCCGTTCAGCTTGCGCCGGCGGCTTGGCCGGTCCGATCGCGGTGCCGGCAATTGCCCCTTGCGCGGCCGGACCACTACTGCAGCCCGCTGACCGTTGTCAGGTGCAGTTGCATCAGGCTCATCCGGCTTGCTCGTCGGCTCGCTGTCATCGCTAGCGGCCAGTGCCTCATTTTCCACTGGATGCGGGCTGTCAGTCGGGCGGGTCGTAGGCTTTGAAGACCTGTTGTGCGCGAGGAACAACCCCAATCCGGAGCCCACCTCCACCACGATCGCCATCAGCGCCGAGAGCCCGCGCTGTACCTGCGCTTCGCTCAATCCCAATGTCTGCGCCAAGGCATGGGCCTGCGGATCGCTCGCTATGCCTCCTCCGGCTTTGCGTAGCCCGTCCATCTCCCGTTCGATCGCCACGATCTCCTGCTCGAGCCTCGCAGCCTCGCGTGACGCAATCCGCTCGCTGCGCAATCGGCTGACCCCATCGCAGAACTCACGCAGCGTGCGCCCGTTGATGACGCTGCATTGGCGCGATGCCATCCAACGCGCATCGCGTTGGCCTGTTGCCAGATCCTCATCGACCAGCGCGGCAAACCGATGGGGCGGAAGTGCATCCCGTTTCTTGCGCAACGCGCCCAATTGCGCCTCCAGGGCGGCCAGTCGCAGATTGCCACGCGCTTTCTCGCCAAGTACCGCCTCCCGGTTGCTCGCCGCAAAGCCGAGTGCGGCAGCAAGGGAGAGGGCGCTGAACAGCACGAAGGTGAGCGTCCCGATCAGCGCGAAGCCCCAGCGTCGATCACGAAGCGCTTCCGCGATCTGCAGCGCCAACACGGCCTTCAGGATATCGACGCCAACCGCGACCGCACCCAGGATCAACCCCTCCTCGGGGGTGCGTCCCATCGACCGCGCGAAAGTGAAATTCATCGTTGCCGAAGCGGCCACCAGAACGATCGCCGCGATGATCGCAGCCGCGGTCCAGACCCGTCGCATACATGCCTCCATAGTAAGGCATGTTGCGTACAGCGGCTCATTCGCGAGCATCGAGCCTGCGGTAGGTGCGCGCCAGCTTTCTGATATGCGCCCCGCCGGCATTCTCTGTCTGCCTCTTGATGAGGAGGCAGGTTATGATCTCCGCACGTTTCGCGCTCAGCATCGCTGGCGCATTGACGCTAGGCGCCTGGCTCGCGCGCACCGAGATGGGCGCGCATGTCCGGTCGGCTCCGCCGCACGAAACCCTGCATACCGTCTTCAGCAGCGTGGCGACGTTCCTCGAAGGCCGCATGCCCATATCTAGTGTGCATCAGGATTATTCCGAGCGGCTCGCCGAGTTCCGACCCGATGAACCGCTGCGGCGCCTCGCCGCCAGCATCGGCATGCTCGTCATCGAAACCAGCACCCCCACGCAGCGCTGGACCTACCGTTGCACCGCCGCCGTCATCGCCCAGCAGCAGATCGTCACCAACCACCACTGCACCGAGACGGCAGCGGGAGAGAAGATCGACCGCATCACGCTCTGGCTCGATTACATCGACGAGAACAATGTCACTTTGATCGATGTTGATCCCGCTGCCGTGGAGCAGGACAAAGCGCTGGACTATGCGATCCTCAACCTGAAGCAGGTGGTGAATTCACACGCATATGTGCTGCCGAAGCTCACCTTCCGTGCTGCGCTGCCGGGCGAGCGGCTTCTACTCGTTCATCACAGCCGCGGTGACGTGAAAGCGGTGACGCGCTATCGCTGCCGTGTCGCGACCGAGAGCAATCTAGGGCCCGACAAGCTCGCCCATAGCTGCTCGGCCACATCGGGAAGCTCGGGTTCGCTGCTGCTCGCCGAGCGCGATCATGCCGTTGTCGGGCTGCATCGCAGCTCGGTGAAGGAGCCCAAGCCCTATGTCGGCTATGCCACCCCGGCCATGACGCTGCTGGCCAAGAGCCCGGTGCTCCAGCGCCTCTCGCGCCAGAGCGTGCGGTAAGGCGACGATCTTGATGAAGCGAGGTCGAGCGCGGCTGGCTCTGGTGCGGCCGGCCTGCCGCGCTCAACGCGGCTTTCAATGGCCAGCCTTGCGCAGCGGCGCGAAGAGTTCGGTGAAGCTCTCGAAGCTCGACCAGGGCTTGCCGTTCTGCTCGATGAATTTCCGCACCTCGATACCCGCCGGACCGGAGTAGGGCAGGAGATAGACGCCGCCCGCGCTGCGCACATTTTCGAGCCGCCTGCGCTTACCGCCCGCAATCACATCGAACACCAGCCGGTCGGTGCCGAGACTCGCATAGCCCGGACCGCCATCCCAGACCGCATAATGCGTGCCATCGATTGCAATGCCGAATACGCGCCCGAAGGCGACATCGTAGCCATAGGGCGAGTACAGCACGCGCTTTCCCGCATCCACGCCGAGCATCGCCGCCAGCTCGCGCTCGAGATGTACCGTCTCGAACCTGGTCACGCCGAAGCGCTCGATCTTGTAGGGCACCGGTGCCACGGTTGTTGGTGTCGGCATGGCAGTGCCGAGCGCGATCGCAAAGAGATCGAAGCGCCGCTCCAGATCGGGCGTGACGGGAATGTCGGCGAGATTGCTCGTACTGAGCTGCCCTTCCGTATTGCGATAGCCCTGATAGTCGTAGCCATAGAGCAGGAGCATCGCCGTGCAGTGCGCCTGAGCACATTCAGCGCGGCGGCGCGTCAGCCTGCCCGGATCATCGATGCGAAATACCCGGCCGTCGCGGTCGATCGGCTCGCCAAGTGCGATCTCGCTCAAGCCCCCACCATGATAGGCCTTGAGCTTGAAGCCCTTGGCCGGATCCCACTTGCCGGTATTGATGCGCGACAGATCGAACAGGATGCGCGGCCTGCCGTCGGTGCCGAGGAAGAAGGCGATGCGTACCTTATCGCCCTTGTGTCCGGTGATCTCCTCCAACATCAGTGTTTCGGTCTTAGGATGCATTGCTTCCAGGAGCGCCTGAAAGAACGGCGTCGTGCGCATCAGCCGATTGCATTCGGCCGTATCGCTCGCGACATTGCTGCCGCGCCAATCGCACAGGCTGCCCGATTTGAGCTCATACATCCAGCGCAGTTCCGAGAGCGCGGTGTGCCTAGGCGGTTTGCTGCCGAACGCCGCGCTCATCCGTCTGTCCAAGGCTTCGCGCTCGCCGCGCGTCAAGCGCACAGGGCCGGGCGGTGCGCGTGACAGCAATCCGCCGATGCCGCGCGGTGCTTCTGCGTTGGTCAACCGGCGCCCGAGCACACCGTCGAGCAGTCCAAAGCCATATCCCGCCAGCTCGAGACCGAGCCAGACCATGATCGCCACTCCCTGCAGCAGCAGGTAGGAGCGGCGGAACAGATTGAAGATTGCCATCAGCCTCACGCCTCCCTTCTAAAGCGCGCCCCACGGCGCGCCTCACGAGGCGTAGTTCGATCGGGCCGTCAGCTTCCAGATTGCAGCCGGGTCTCATTATCGTCGCTTCGTAGCCGACGACGAGGCCGCTCATGCCGATGCACAAATCCGAAACTGCGCAGCGTCATCTGCCGGAGGTTCCGCGGCATCTGCCCGCTGATCTCTACGGACATTTCGACATCCAGCATACGCCCGATGGCGGCAAGCGTTATTCCCTGCCGCATACGCTCGGCGCCAGTGTAATGGCGTTCGCGATGCGCGCGAAAGTCGTTCTTGGCGTTGCCGCTCTCGCCATCATCTGGCCGGCGCTGTTTCCGGAGCGTGAGGCCGGATCGCCGCTTAGCGTGACCTGGCTCTACATCGTGCTGGTGTTCTTCCTGTTGCACGGAATGTTGGCCCTCGGCGTGACAGCTGCCTTCATCATCACCGGCTTGCGCAAGATCACCCGCATCACCATCCGCCCGGACGGTCTCATTCTCGATGATGTGAGCTTCTTCGCCGCCGACCACATCTGGGTCGTGGGCTATGGCGTCACCAGCAATGAAGGCAAGGCCGACGAGGCTTTCGAGCCGCACATCACCATCCAGGTCGGCACCAACCGCATCACACTCGCCGAGGGCGTCGAGGCAGAAGCCGGCAAGCTCTTCATGCGCCTCTTCCAGGAAGACACCCGCCATTACTGGGCGCGCCATAACTGACACCCCATTCCGCCCGACCGGGCGGAACAGCCGGCGGGTTCGCCCGCCATTCCTCGCCGCATCAGCGGCACCACAGCAGAAGGAAGACACCATGTTCGGTTCCCTCTTCGACGCCATCAAGGACATCGCCATCGCCGACAAGAAGGCGGATGCGCCGCCGCCGCCAACCCTGCCGACGATCGAGATCCAGAACTGGTACGACACGAACCGCAAGGAATAGGCGGGAGGTACGCAACTGGCAGTGGCGGCATTGCCGCCACTGTCTCATCAGCAATGGAGAACCCGCATGTTGAAAAGCGCCTGCGATCCATGCCCCATCTGCGGTGCCCCGCAATGTGCCGCAACCCGCCTGCCACTGCTCGCCATCATCGTCCGCTGCGCTGGCACCTGTCCCCAGGCCGGTCCTGTCATACACTGCCAGTGCGATCGCAGTGACACCGCTACGCGCCTCGCACGCAGCATCTGACATCAACGCCGCCCGTTACGAAAAGTCCCGCTCACCGTGAGGTGGGCGGGACAGATTACTTTCGGAAAGGGTACGAGCTGTCGACTACGCAACTTGCCCCGCCGCGACCCGAAGGCGCAGCGCATCGACATCCTCGAAGGTGAGACGCTCGATCGCCATCGGCGGTTGCCCCTCGATCATCAGCAACTGCGCGCCGGTGCTGCGCGCGAAAGCCGAGGCGCATTCCTCAGGATACAGAAGTCTCTCCTTATCGATATAATCTCTTGCCTTGTCATCTTGAAGATTGCCGAATTGGCCCCGCACGAATGACAACGAGCCCATGCTGTCGGAAACGAATTTCAGCGTCTTCTGATCGCCATTGGCGAAGAACTGCAACAGCCCGGCATTGCCGAGAAACGTCTGGTACGTCTTCGGATAATAGTGCTCGATCTGCGAGAGGTCTTGCACCACGGCCCACAACCGAACGCCGAAGCCAGGGAAATATGCCGCCGCCTGCTCCATGATAGGCATGTGCGCCAGCGTCGGGAATTCTTCCATCATGAACAGCACATGCGGCTTGCCCCGCGGCCAGGTTCCGCGCTTCTCCAGTGCCAGCAACGCAAAGCGCACGATGATGCGCAGCCAGCGGAAATGCGTCGTCATGTGGCTCGATGGCAGACAGAGATAAATTGTCGTCGGCCGCTCCGCGAGGGCCGACAGCCGGAAGTCACTGGCTCGCAGCGCCGCCTGCAATGGCAGGCTATCGAGAAATTTCAGCTGCGCATCCGCCGTAGACACGATGCCCGAACGTTCCCTGGACGCTTTGCGCAGGAAGCTGTTGCCAGCACCCGCCAGTGCGCCGCCGAACACATCGGCCTGCTCGGCCATCTTCATGAACAGCGCGTTCTGCGTCGCCTCCGCCGGATCTTTGGAGCCGCTGTTCTTCAGCGCTTCCTGCGCCTCCAATAGCGGCGGATAGGTAAGGGACAGCAATTGCCGCACCACCACGAGGTTGCGGTCTTTCTCCGGCAGGCGCAGCGCATGTAGGATGAGGCCGCGCAGCAATGCCCGTGCGCTCGACGTCCAGTGCGAGCCATCACTTCCGGCGTTCTCCTCGATGATCATCGTCTCGGTCAGCAGATCCACATCATCGAGAATGGTCGGCGCATCCGCGTCGAGCTCGGCCAGCGGATTGAACGACGCAGCTGGCAGTTTCGTGCTGCCGAAGGGGTCGAGTACGAACACGTCCTGTTTCAGATGTTTGCGGCGATGCTCCGCCGTCGCAGCCGCAAGCTCGCCCTTCGGGTCGAGCACCAGCATCGAGCCGGGGTAGGTGAGGAGCGTCGGCTTCAGTACCGTCGATGTTTTGCCGGAACGCGCAGAGGCCGCCGTGAGCAGCGGCTTGTCGCCGCCCATGCCGATGAGATAGCCGTTGTGCTTGCCGATCAGCACATCGCCTGGCTCGTAGCGGAAGGCTGCAATCTCCGAGGCGCGTGCGAAGCGCGCACGCTCCTTGCGGTCGATCTGGCTGCGTATGACATCGACGCCGCGCGGCAATCGGTCGAGCAGTTCCGCTGCACGCTGCGCATCGTGTGATGCAACATAACCCGACGCATCCTGCGCATCCCCTCGCAGTTCCGGCACGCGCCACGCAAGCCGCTCTGCATCGCTCTTGAACCAGTCCTTGATCGCCATTGTCGTCGTCTCCGCATCCGCTGCAGGGAACACCGGTGACGACCTTCCAGACCAACGCCGCTATCAGCAAGCGGTCGTGCATGTAAGGCGGCGCCATGCTTTGGCAGTGGCCGTCGCTAGGGCCTCCATGTCCGGATGCTTTTTCCCAGACGCAGATGTCGGCGATGTTGGTCGCGTTCTCGGATGTGGCATTCACCCATCACCCTTCCTTTGCCGTCTCTCTCGAACCGGATGACGACCTCGAAGCATTGCCGCATGTGTCTCACAGGCGCTGCATCCGGGGACGAGGCCGGCATGCCTGCTGACGCAGGCCAAGGCAGCCGGCCCTTCAACGACAAAATGGCAGGACCCACCACGACATTGCGCTTGCGCACCCCGTGCCATGCCTTGAGCGACATGGGCACGGGGGCCCCGCGCCGGGCCATGTGTTGCGGGCAAAGCCCGCAATCGCCCTCAAGCACAATCTCGCGGTCCCCCCCGCAATTTTCTCGTGTGACCCCATGCATCGCTGTGAGGAACAGGCGGCAACGAGGTCGCCAATTCCGGCCCTCGCTCACACCAAAGAAAGGGCTCAAGCCTCATGAAAAATACAACCACACAATCGAACAAACCGACCCATCGAGCCTATGCCGTCACCAAGCGCGGCGAGAAAAGCTACTGGAAGGAAATCGGCGCCGTATGGGCGCACAAAGACGGCAAGGGCTTCAGCCTCGCGCTCGACTGCCTGCCGCTCAACGACGCCGAAATCGTCATCCGCGAGCCGATCCCTGAAGAAGCTCAGGGCGATGCCGCTCCCTCCGAAGCTCAAGCCGCATAGGAGGGCACCATGCGATACACAGACAACTTCTCCAACCACGATGACCGCGTGCTCCTCGTCGATGACACCGACGAGGATGCCACTCAGCTTCTCACCGTCATCTGCGACGGCAATCCGCGCACCAATCGCGGGTTCGATTACTACGGGTACGACGCCTACCGTGATGGAGGCCGCCCATGACGGAGACACCGCTCATCACCATCGCGAAGCGCGACGTCGTCGCGCTGACGGAGGCTCTGAAACTGGCCCGCTACGCGCTCCAGCGTAGTGGTCGCAGTTTCGATTGTCCGCCGCACGACCGCTACTCGGTCGCGCACACGCTCGATGCCGCCATCGCGCGCGGTATCGCCGCGCAGAAGGAGGTGCGCTCATGAAGAACCGCGAATACTGCGTCTCCTTCTACGAGCTGATTTTGCACACGGGCTGCGTCAGAGCCCGCTCGGAAGATGATGCGCGCCTGCGCGCGCGTCAGCGCTGGAAGGATGAAGGCGCCGACTTCTGCAAGAGCGAGCACATCACCCTCAGCGAACGCATGCGCGTTTGGGAGGTGTGACCATGAAAACTTTCGACATCACCATCGTCGAAGTGCTCCTGCACCGCGCTCGCATCGAGGCGGCCGATCTCGTCGCCGCCAACGCGCTCGCCCGCGACATGTGGGACGAGGAGGGGCCGGACGTGTTCTCGACCGAGACCCTCGGCCGCACCGACCTCATCGTCTGCGATGAAGCAACGGCGGAGGTGGGAGCATGAGCAGCATCCTCTCACTCACCGGCGGGACGCCGAAGCTCTTCGCCGTCACCTACTGCGTCGAGCAGGGCTACACCATCACCGTGCAGGCCGCCTCGACGGAGGATGCCGAGCGCATCGTCCGGCAGCGTCTCGATGACGAGATGGACGTGCTCGATGGCAGCACGCGCGTGCATCACACGCATCTCGTCTACGCAGCCGAGGAGGTGCGCTCATGATGACATCCGAATGTCCAAGATGCGCCCACCCACATCACTGGCGATGGGAAGAAGCCTTCGACAAGTTCGGCTTCAACGACGGCGATGGTCTGGTCATGACCGGCCGTGTGGTCGCCGCCCTTCGCAAGGGCGGCTATCGCGTCCACGCCCAGATGTGGGGAATGCACAACACCGTCATTCTCTCCATCAGACGCGGCCGGCGACAGCTCATCCCGGAAACCGCAGAGGTCGGCTACGACGACCCGCGCAGCTACCTGCTCGAGGAAATCGTCGCTCTGCTCGACGAAGCCTTTTCCGGCGGCGAGGAGGTGTTCCCATGAGCATGCGCATCTGCATCGGACGTCATCGTCGTCGCCGTGTTGAACTGGTCACGGCTCTGCCGCCACGCGCGCTGCGGTCAACAACTGCGCAGCCCGTGTGCCAGGTGTTCCGCCTCGGAGCCAAGCGCATCCCGAATGAGTTTTATCCGACCCCGCCGGAGGCGACGCGCGCGTTGCTGTCCGTCGAAGGGTTCGATGGCTCTATCTGGGAACCGGCATGCGGGGAGGGTGCCATCGCCTCCGTGCTCGCGGAGGCTGGCCACAAGGTCGTCGCCACGGATCTGGTGGACTATGGCTTCGGGATTCCCGCGGTCGATTTCCTGAAGGAGACGCGGCCACGGGCGAAGCACATCGTCACCAATCCGCCCTACGGTTCTGGCTTAGCGGACGCCTTCATCGAGCGGTCGTTATCATTTGCGCGCGAGACCGGCGGCACGGTCGCGATGCTGCTGAACCTCTCATCACTCGCGCACCGCACCCGCACGGCGTGGTGGCGCGACCATCCGCCGGCACGGCTCTATGCCATCGACGATGTCGTCTGCTGGCCGGAGAAGCAGTACGGCCCGCCACCATCGCATTTCACCAAGCACCGCTATTTCTGGGCGGTGTGGACACCCGATCATGAAGGCCCTTCCGCCTTCTGGTGGCTGTCGTCGGCGGAGTTCCGCCAGCGGCAGTCTGTTTCAAGACCATCGTTTTCAAACCCACATCATTGAAGGAGATAATTCATGGGAATGGATGTTTACGGAAAAAGCGGAGCATATTTCCGGCGCAACGTCTGGGGCTGGCACCCACTCGCCGACCTCGTCTGCCGCCTTGCACCTGAGCTTACAGCCAAGTGCAAGGACTGGAGCACGAATGAAGGCTACGGTCTCGGTGCCAGAGACAGTAAGAAGCTGGCTCAGATTCTCCGCGCCAAGCTCGCAGACGGGACGATTGCCGATTTCGTCGCTCGGCGCGACGCGCGGCTTACTGCCATGCCGGACGAGACCTGCCGATACTGCAATGGCACCGGACGCCGGGGCGACCCGGACGCGACGTGCAACGCCTGCGACGGTGCTGGCAAGCAGCGGCCAAGTGCGACTTGGTACCGCTTGAGCGTCGCCGACGCGGAGGAGTTTGCAAGCTTCCTTGAGTCCTGCGGCGGCTTCCAAATCTGCTGAACATAATCAATATCAAAAAGGAGATACTCATGAGAACCATCAAACAAGCAAAAACCGCCGTCACGTGTAGCATGGCCATGCATGCCTGCCTCGCGGCGCTCGCGCATCAGCTTGCCGAGGCGGCGGTGCTGGCCGCGGAGGCTCGCGATGCCATGGAGAAGAACGAGCGCAACCTCGCCATCGGCACGATGATGCCGCTCGAGCAGATACTGCCCGAATGCGATACGCTCGCGCGTACCGTTCTCACCTTGCAGACCTGGCACAATCGCATGCCGTCTGGCACCGAACGCGCAGCGAAGGGTGGTGCCCAATGAGCAGCGCCTCGAAACCCAAGCACGACCTGCGCAGCGCATGGGGCAAGGCCTGCCCGAAATGCGGATGGGCAGAGGCGCTGACCGTGACCATCACGTGCTCGGCGCTACTCAGCATCGACGGCACGGAGGCGCATGGCGACCACGAATGGGAGCATTCTTCGGATTGCTGCTGCGACAAGTGCGGCCACAACGGCGTGGTCAGCGATTTCTTGGTCAGTGAAAGCGAGGAGGTGTCGCCATGACTGTGAGCGCACAGAAACAACGTACCCGCTGCGGCAGCTGGCGCACCTTCGAGCAGCGCTTCCAGCCGATGCCGGCGCCGAACCATGACCTGCTCTGGGAGGTGCGCGGCGAGGTGCCGGCCGATGCCGATTACCGCTACTGGTGGACCGTGGTCGACTGCGATGGCCGGCTCTACGTCACGCCCGGACTCCGGTTCGTGAACCGTTTCGCTTACATCCGCTGCGCCGTGCAGTGGAGCGACGAGGACGAGCGGCAGCCGGACTATGTCTACGAGTGAGGCCTCTTGAGCGATATTCGGATGATAGTTCAATGTTCTAGCTTCGCGAAGGTGCTTTGGTGTAAGCTGGAGGAAAGGAGTGAATCATGACTATGCAGATACCAACCGAGGTCGAGCAACTCGCACGCCTCGTCGCCATCAAGACCGGCAAGACGCCGGAAGCCGTTGTGAAAGAAGCCGTTGAGGCGCGCGCCGAGGCGGCAGGCGTGGCGGTTGGTCGCCGTCGCCCGTTCGACGCCGCGCGCGTGCAGGAGATTATCGACCGCGTCGCCGCGCTTCCGGTGCTCGACACGCGCAGCGACGACGAAATCCTCGGCTACAACGAATACGGGGTGCCCGAGTGATTGTCGTCGATACCTCGGCACTTCTCGCCATCATCCAGAAAGAAACGGAGAGCGTTCCGTTCCTCGCCATGATCCGTCATGCAGACCGTGTGTTCGTCTCGGCCGTCACGGTGTTCGAAGCCAGTATCGTATTGCATGCGCGCCGTGGGCGTGACGGCACGAACGACCTCGCCGACCTCATCGACGCCATGGGCATCGACATTGTCAGCTTCGATGTCGCCAGCGCCCAGGCCGCCCTCGACGGCTTTCGTGCGTTCGGCAAAGGCATTCATCCCAAGGCGCGGCTCAACCTCGGTGACTGCGCCGCTTACGCCTTGGCAAAGGGCATGAACGTGCCTCTGCTTTACAAGGGCAATGACTTCGCCGCGACCGACCTACCAGATTGCCATGGCCGCCGGCCGGGATGCGGCCAACCGCTCCGCGGCGCGCGCCGGCCGCTCGAGCTGGAACGAGGTTGACCTTGAGGCCGCGCAGGCGGTGTTCGACCACCTCTATCGTCTGGCCGATAACGGTGATGCCGACTTGGTTGCCGCTTGCGGGAACAGCCCGCACGACTGAGCGGGCGGGTACGCCACGCCCATCGCCCGTCAAGCCCTTCGCAGTCGCGCATCTTCGATGCTGCGCCAGCGAAGCCGGAGGCCAAGGGGCATGGACGGCGCGATGCTTGCGCGGCGTGAAGGGCATCCATGGAATTTATGCGAGGCGCGCTTCGCTTACTCGCACAAATTCCATGATGGAGAAGAACCCATGACCTATTTTCCAAAGACCAACCTGCCGCCGAACCCGAACCGCAAAACCAAGGGCAGCCCACCCACGCACAAGCTCTACCGTGTCGTAAGAGGACGCGGGAATCTGGAAAAGGACATCTGGACGGAAATCGCCGCCTGCTGGGCGCACAAGGACGGCAACGGCTTCAACGTCAAATTCAAGGACAACGAAACGCCCGTTGCTGGCGCGGAATACGTCATGCGGCGGGATAGTCGCTTCTCTCCTCAAGCCGAAGTGTGAGGGGGCAGCATGCAGAACATCGCGTTGACCCATTCCAGCTCAGCGCCACTCTGGAAACGCTTGAACGGCGCGTGGCATCTCATCGTTGCGGGTGAGACAGTCGCCCGCCTCGACCGCAATCACGCCGACCGTTGCTGGCTCTCGCGCATCGACCGTCCAGACGAGGACGGCTGGAGCAGCGTTGACTTCCTTACGCTCAAGCATGGCAAGCAGTGCCTCCTAAACTGGTGGGCATCACGGCCTGACGTGACACAGCCGCGACAGTAACGACGAACCCGCCACGGCAGGCCAGCGACGACCGCCAGCCGCGCCGTGTCGGTTCGCGCACGGCTCTTGCCTCGAGCTGCGCGATGTGCGGGCGGTGCATTCCGTTCTGAGCTTGGGCGAATTGCATCGCTATCACCAAGCACGCATTGGGCGACATCGCGCCGCCGATGACGTGGCGTGAATGCCGCAACATGTGCGGCGGGAACGCTTCACATGTGCTGCGGCATGCATTGGGATTGCGCCGTGCTATCGCGGTGATGGCAATGGGATTGCATGCGCTCCAATCTTTCTCTCGATGATTCAGCCATGCGGCTTGCCGCAGCCATTCGTGCGATTGCGTGTTGCTATCGCAGAGATTGCCCGAAGCTTTCATGATGATGGCAGAGGCGGAGGCATGCCGCGTGGCGGGTGGGCAACGCCATCCCTCGCACCGCTTGCCAGTGTCGGGGCGCGCCCCCTCATCGAGAGGTGCCACGCGCCGCCTGTCGGGCTGGCGTATCGCGCCTTCGTCTGTGTCTCTTGCAGGAGGAACAGCGGGGCAGTGCGCGACTGAACAGGCGGGGCGCAAGCGACAGGTGGAGAATCAGCCTGAGCGCGTCTTAATCTTTTTTAACCAGTTGCCAGACTCATGATTGCAGATATTTTTGCCTGTGCGACTCCCTGCCTCAAATAATTCAATTCGATAGCCCGCATCCATTCCGTTTTCGAAGCTTTTTCATTCTGCAATCTTTAAGCAAGCCTCTCCGATAATGTACGTTTTCAGGGCTGGGTAGCAAGCTAGGGTTTCGTTTCACGAAACCGGCGACTGTGTCGCCCGCTTGTTGGGGCTACGGGCTGACGCCCGAGCGCGCCCCAAACCCCCGGACGTTGCACTCGGCCCACACGCATTTTGAGAGGCGTCGAAGATGGCTCGACCCAGAGCAACCAAGACGGTCCGCGACAAGCATGTGAGCTTCCGCCTCAGCGCGGAGGAGCACTTCAAGTTGATGGACAAGGCAGAAAAATCCGGCATGAGCGTCGGTGACTTCCTGCGCGCCCGTGCCCTGCAGGCGAGAAGACGCAAGGCGCGCGAGATCGAGGTGGCCGCACCGTTGCCCGGCGAGCTTGGCCTCGCGCAGCAGCTCCGCAAGATCGGTGTCAACGTCAACCAGATCGCCCATCACTGCAATCGCTTCCAGGTGCCGCCGCCGGCAGAGCTCGCGCCCTTGCTCGCCGAGATCCGTTCGCTATTGAACACCGCCTGGTCACGCCCGCGCGAGTGACGCCATGGTGCCCAACATCGCCAAGAGCGGATCGAGCTTTCGCGGTGCCGGCAAATACTACCTGCACGACAAGGCCGCGGAACGTGACGGCGAGCGCAAACCCGAAACGCACGAGCGTGTGGCTTTCACATCGACGCGCAACTGCGTCAATGACGATCCCCATCGCGCTATCGACGAGATGTGGGCGACGGCCGCCGCGCAGACCGAGCTGAAGCGCGCGAGCGGGCTGTCGCTCGGCGGGCGCAAATGCACCGATCCCGTCAAGACGATTTCGCTCAGCTGGCATCCCTCCGAGACGCCGACGCCCGAACAGATGATCGCTGCTGCCGACAGCTATCTCACCCGGATGGGCTGGAGCGAGCACCAAGCGCTCTATGTCGGTCACAACGACACTGCTCATGCCCACATCCACATCATCCTCAACCGCGTGCATCCCGAGACCGGCCGCGTGCTCGATGATCGCAAGGATTATCGCCGCGCGCAGGAATGGGCGCTCGATTACGAGAAGGAGCACGGTCGCATCTTCTGCGAGAAGCGGCTCGACTATGAGCGCGCGCCGCACGAGCGCCAGCATGCGCACGCCAACGACAACATTCCGCACGATGTCATCCTGCTGACCCGCCCGCAGGAGCAGCACTTCCAGCAGTCGGAAATTTCCCGCGAGGTGTTGGACCGGCTCGAGCGCGATCTTCTGAAAGCCGATCAGCGCGCCGAGCGCGAGGCCTGGTTCGCCGATGGCGCCCAGCTCTTCAAGGACACCCGCAACACCATCTGGCGCGAGGTGAAAAAAGAGTACCGCGAGGACTGGAAGCTGTTCTATGCCGAGAAGGCCGCGCGTGAGGAGGAGGCGCGGGAAGCATCATCGAGTGCGGTCGGGCGTGCGCTGTATTTTGCCAAGACCGGCGACTGGGAGAATGCGCGCGCCGCATTCAGTGATCGCGATGCGGTCATGCGCGTGGTGCGAGAGGAATTCTCCGAGCGGGCGCAGGCCTTGCGGACCGAACAGCGTGATGAGGTGCGCGAACGCCAGACGCTCGCCTGCGATGCCCTGCGGCTCGACCGTGAGGACGGTTACAAGGAACTGCTTGCGCGGCAAGCCGCAGATCGCGCCGAAATGCGCGAGCTTCATGCCAGCGGCGAACGCGCCGCCCACCTCGTCGCCCAGACGCTCGATGTCCGCTCCGCCAACCAGAACGTCGATCCAACCGCCCGCACACCGGTTCCCGCCAACAGCAATGGCGAGCGCGATGCTGCCGCCGCCCGCGTCGGCAATGGGACCGATGTCCGCATCATCGATGGCGTGCCGGAGCTGATCGGCACCGCGCCCAAGACCGCCGAGCCGCTGGTCGCGCTCGAGATGCCGACAGTGGCGCCGGAGGAGCGTGACGCTGCGCAGATCCGTGACAACGCGCTGACCGGTGCTGCCGATCTCGGCGCCGGCATGATGGGCGGGGCAGCGAGCTATCTGGCCGATCAACTGGCCGAGGCCTTTGCGCCGACGCCGCCGGAGGTGCGTGAGGCGCAAGCCAAGGCAGCCGAACAGGCGCGTGAAGCGGCCGAGCAGGCCAAGCCCGCCAATCCGTATCTGCGCCATATTGGTGATGCCGAGCAGAAGGCGCGGGATGAACGCGAGCGTGAGGAGCGCGAGCGCTACTGGGACGATGCCCTGGAACGACGACGGGAACGGTAACGGGCGCATCGGAAAGGCCGAGCCGAAGCACCCTCGAAACCCGGAAGGCCCAATCGGAAGATGGCTCGAGCCTGCGCAGGGCGCTCAAGGCCGTGCATGCCGCCGAACGCGATCTGTTATGGGCCGCACACCGCGCCGCGCTGTCGGCACTGTTGCAGCAGCTGGCGAGCGATGCCGCGCAAGCCATGGCCGGCAAGTCGCAAGCGATCAGCGCGCATCATGCCGCTCGCAGCGCAGCACTCGATCCATCGCTCACACCCGAAGCGAGAGCCGCTGCCATCGCCCGCATCCGCAGCGAGGAAGCCGCCGAACTTGCCGCCATGCTGCTCGAAGAAAACCGCCGCGCCGCTGCCATGCGCTCATCGCGCATCGCGTCCCTGAAGGTTGGCCATCGCCAGATGTCTTCGGCACAGCGCATGCGTCATCGCCGCGAGCGTGCTGCAATGTCGGTTGCTATGCGTAACCGGACAGGCCTCGTCGGTCAGCACCGCCAGCCATTGCAAGCTGTGCGCACTCTCGCGCGGCGGATCCGGCGGTAAGGTGTTGCAGCGCGCGATCGATCCTGACTGATTTATCGCGGCAGTCGGACACACCATCTCAAAAGGCCAGTGCGGCCGGTCCAAACGTTGGCACATCGATGTTGCGGCGGCTGTCTGGCGTTGACCCTGCTCCTACTGGTGCCGGATACTTCTGGTCCTTTCGTTACCGCTCTCCGCGACGAGGTTCCGCCTGTCCACTTCCTCGAGCCACACACGCAAGCCCTACGAGGCAAGCCCTTACGCCGCGCTGCACGCCAACACGCAGGACGCCGGGGCAAACACCATGGCTGCAAGCGACGCGCCGGCGAGCGCATTGCCGCGTCCGGTCAATGAGGAGGCGGCGCGGCTTGCGGAGTTACGGGCAGCGCTGTGGGCCGCATTCGAGGCCGGCAACGTGCCCGCGGGCCTCATCGATCTCACCATGGCCTATACCTCGGCCCTGCGGCTCGAAATGAGCCTGACTACAGGCGCGCGCACCGCCATCAGCAGGGCGGGCGCAACAGGACCGCCGTTGCGCAGCCGTGGATGACGGCGTTCATGATTGTTAATGCGGCTGATTAAATGACAGCGAATTCCGCAATTGGCGAATTCGTCTATCGTGCGTGGCCCTTTGAGAGTAATTCCGGCGTTGACTCGTTATGGGGCCGTAAAGATAATGATTTCATGATTTTAGAATGCAGTCAGATACGCGCCGCGCGCGCCCTGTTGAATTGGAGCCAGTCCGATCTCGCCAAGGCCGCCCAGATGGCCAACTCCTCGATCAAGAACGTCGAGAACGAAAACACGTCAGCACGCCGCGAGACCATCCTGCAGATCAAGGACGCTCTGGAAAGCAATGGCATCGAGTTCCTGCCCGGCTCCGGCGTCAAGCTGAAGACTGACGTCGTCACCACCATCGATGGCAAGGCAGCCACGTCGGCGCTGTTCGAAAGCCTCTACACGACGGCACACGCCAGCGACGATCGCGAGATCCTGGTGCTCGGGCTCGATGAAGCCTTCGCCGTCCAATACGACGGCCTCGCGCGCGTCGAGCAGCACTACGCCCGCCTGCAACGCGCCGGCATCACGCAGAAGATCCTGGTGGGCGAGGGCACGACCGAGTTCCTGGCCGAGACCACAGCCTATCGCCTGCTGCCACGCGAGCGCTTCGGCAAGACCGTGCCCGTCTACATCTACGGCGACCGGATCGCCTACCATACCGGCACGCTGCGCCGCCGCACCATCATCATCGAGGACAAGGCTACCGCCCAGTCGCAGCGCGCCATCTTCCATTCGCTGTGGAACGACGCCCGCGGCCCGCTCAGCGTCGATGTGAAACCGTGGGGAACACGGGCGGCGAGAGCAGTGGGGCGGTAGACCAGGCAGAGTGAACAATGCGGTCGAATCCGCTACTTTGATCGAGAGCAAGCAAGGGGCGGACCGATGTTCAATCTGATTGTCAAGGGAGCGGGCTGGGTGGAGGGACGAGACACCTTCAGCGCCGATCGAGCTTTCGAACACACAACTGCAGCACTAATTGCTCGCTTCAAGCCGAACAATCAACTTGATGTCGATGCATTGATGCGACTTCCTACATTGTTCATGTCCGAGGGCGTCAACAACGAGGTTGCGCGTGTCGGTAGTCTTGCAAGGGTCCGACCTGAAGGCCGCGATCTATACTTGGAGTTTGCTTACGATGCGGCGATACCGCCGATTCTGAATCGAGACCTCCTCGCGTTCCGCCGCGATCTTGATATCGACGAATGGGAATTTTCCCGCACCCACTGGGCTATCAAAGAAGAGGATTTATTTCGAGTGCTGCTGCGGAACCTGCAGCCGAGACGATTGAGGCCGCGTGTTTTTCAAATTGCCGATCACGAAAATATCGAACCAGTACTGGTCTCGGCCATGATGCCGTTCTCTCCTCAATTCGATGCCGTGTACGCCCAACTCCAAAACATTGCTCAACAAGCCGGGCTTCGTTGCAGGCGGGCGGATGATATTTGGGAAAACCCCGCAGTAATGCAGGATGTCGTATCTCTAATTGATCGATCGCGGATCGTCATCGCTGATTGTACTGGGCGAAATCCAAACGTATTCTATGAAATCGGGATTGCGCATACATTGGGTCGCGAGGTCATATTGATCACGCAGAACGAGGGAGATGTGCCGTTCGACTTGCGTCATCTGCGCTACGTGCACTACCTCAACAACGGTGAGGGGTTGGCCGTCCTCGCGCAGCGCCTCCTGCCACGTCTCGAGGATCTCGTTTAATTGCTCGGTCGACCCGAGGTTCAGTTGCTAAACCTGCCTGAATGCCTGAAATCGTGCAGATCGCACGAGGCTAACTGCACGATAGGTTGCTGACTTATCCGACGTTTTGCATCATGTTGGCCAGCTATGAGGGCAAGATCACGTTCCCTTGAACAGCAGGCCCGCGGGCTGCTTGCGAGCTAGGGCGTCGTGCGGCTGTCGGAACTCGTAGACGCTGGCATCACAACAGCAACCATCTCGCGCATGCTGAAACGCGGCGACGCCGTGCGCTGCGGGCGTGGTCTCTACTAACTCCCCGATCAGTCGGTCGATGGAATTCATGATCTCGCCGTCGTTGCCGACCGCGTGCCGTCTGGCGTGATCTGCCTCGTCTCCGGGCTGGCATTTCATGAACTGGCCGATACCACCCGGCCAAGGTGTGGATCGCCATCGACTCCAAGGATCGCAAGCCCGCCATTGCCCATCCGTACGTGCGCGCCCACTCAATCTCGCGCGTGAACACAAACAGCCGTCCCGGCCGGGCGCGATCGCCGATGTCATCGCGGTGATCGGCCCGTTTCTGTTGGCTGCAGCGGAGAGAGCGCGAACGCTCGCCTAGATGTAGAATTTGAAGGGCTGGCGTTCGGCGCCCTTTGCCGATCCCATCGTCAGCACCTCGCCGATCATGTTTGCAAACCGCACTGTGACAGGCAGGCCGTCGTTGAAGTTGCAGGAATTGTAGTTGATCTTGGTCAGACCCATGATATCCGCCAGGATGATTTCCATGGCCGGCAACGCTGCCTTGCTCCGCAGCGCCGTGATGAACAACGGATTGGGCGTCTCCGGACCGATGTAGGTATCGAGCTGCGGCACGTAGCCCGTCGACCACAGATACGCGTTCTTCGCATCAAGCAGCAACGCCGTGCCGCGAAGCACGGGGTAATCACCATCGCGGAACAGCTTCACTTCGCCGCCCGTCGTCTTGATGCGCACGCCGACCACATTCGTGCCGTCCGGTGCTGCAGTCTCGAAGGCCCGCCATTCCTCGTCGTTGAACGAGGTCTGTCCATGAATAAATAGCTCCTTGGGCGCGTGCCCATGCTTGCTGCGATAGCTCTCCAGCACCATCCCGATCAGCTTGGCTGCAGCGCCGGCATCGAGATGATATTCGTAGTCACCGGTCTTCCATGGTCCGTTGGCACCCCGGAACACGACGCCATCACCTTCACTCAGGAACATCTGTGCCGCACAGCAGGCATGGTCGTTGGGATCGTTCGGAATGTTCTTGTAGACAAGGCCGATGTAGCACACCCCATCGCGTATGCCGGCAAGCTTCCAAGGCGGCTCTGCCTGTGTCTTGTAATAGAGGCCCGTCGCCAGGTTCCATGCCACTGTTGCCCGATCCTGCGTCCGCCGCGTCGGCATGTTCGCCTTGTTCAGGAATTTGTCCGGTGCAAGCGTCGTCTCCCGCAGGATTTGCGTCGGTGCGATGTGCAGGAACGCCGCCTTGATGTGCCGGTGAAAATCCGGTGCATCGTCGAAGATCCGTTCGGATGCCTGGTCGATCACCGGAGCGAGGAGCGGAAGATCCGAGCGGCCGCGCTGCTTGCGATGAAATTCGCCAACCTCCTTCGGCAGACCGACCCGCGTTGCGCCTGGCTTGCAGCGCTCGAAGATCATTTCCGGGACGACAAGCACCCAGAGATCGACCTCGCGCTCCTCGTGCTGCTTGTGATGCTTGGCTTTGGCAACATAGAGCTGCGCCACAGCGCTCACCGCCTCGTGCAGGTTCACGATCCGCGTCGCACGGTCGATCGCCTTCGCATCGATCGAATAGGTGACGCATTCGCGCGCGTCGAGCGAGATGCCGAAGGCTTCTTCGAGCCCTGGGAAGTTGGCGAGGTGAAGCCGATCCTTCTTCTCACCCTTGCCCGGCGGCGGGACCATCACACGCTTCTCAAGCGTCTCTGCCCACGAGCGAAAATGCCCTATGCCTTCGGGCGTGCCGATCACACCGAGGCGAACCACCTTGGCCTTCTTCGGTCTGTTGTGTGGACCGAACAGAAACAGGCCATCCTTGGGATGCGGTGTCGTCTGCCCATGACCGAACTCCAACTCTGGCTCCTTGAGGTGCAGGACACGCAGTGCTGGTTCATCGAAGCGCATCAGATCGCCTCCTCGTCAGGCTCGGGCCGCCCCAGCGTTGAATCGTCGGATTCTTCATCCTCGTCGGACAGGATGTTCGGCAATGCCGTGCTGACCGGGGATGTGAAGAGCAGGGGCGTCGCCTCGAGCAACAGTTCCGCATCCGCCGCGAGTGGCAGACGGATGGTCGACAGTTCGCCCGAGAGGATTTCCAGAAATGCCATCAGCCGGCCATGCCATTGCTTGTTGCGCCAGCCCTTGCAGACGCTGCGGCGCAGACGATGTTGCTTCTTCGCGTCATCGATGGGTCGCCCGGCGTCGTTGCCTTCTGGCATTGCGAACAGCACGCGCGACTTCAGCTTGAAGTGCAGAAACGGCCACACGTAGGGCAGGCCCGTCACTCCGAATTGCCAAACGTGACCGCGCGCGATGTTGCGCAGCATCGACGATCGCCGGTCCCCCTGGCGGCCCCACGGTATTAATTCCTTGATCCTGGCCTGCTCAGGCCCCGCGTGGAAACCGCTCGCGTTGGAAAAACGATACTCGATCAATTGCTTGTCGCGCAGCGCACGCTCCCACGCCTCCCGGAACATCCCGACAACGATGTTGCTGGCGTCTTGTTGCCGGAGCTTCAGCCCTTCTGATCCGTCGTCGAGGAACGACTTGAAGCCGATTTCATCCCGGAGCTTGAAGCGGCCGACATCGCCAAGACTGGTGTTCACCTCCTCGCTTCCGGCGAAGGTCAGGAGACCGCCATTGTAGAGGCGCATGGGAAATGTGCGTCGATCGATGGCCGCATCCAACGCCCGTCGATCGATGGCGCCGCTCGGCTCGAAGAAGCGGATCACATCCGGTGCCTCCTCCACACGCAGCCAATTCGACGTCAGCCGTTCGGGAACGTCGCGCAGCGTGACAGCACTACGCCGACGGAACTGCTCCCAGCACGGATCGATGCTCGCGTCGCTTGTGCCGCGCGGCACGTTCTGGCGCTTCAGGATGTCGAGAAGTTTTCCAAGGCCGTCCGACCAGCCACGCACGAAATCGATGTATTGGATTTCGCCGATCCCGAACACTTTTTTGAACGGTGCCAATCGCAGCGGGATGATGAAGCGCGGATCGTTCAACTCCTTCTTGAGGTCCTCGGCGATTCCGATTTCTTCCTGAACACCATCGCGCGCCAGTGTCTCGTCGCTACAGCACAGCAGCATCTTGACCGCGTTCTGTTGCAACGTCTGCGTCAGCACCTTGCGCCAGCGATCGCCAGCCTGCAGCGCCCGAATGTCGGCAAATACGCGATAGCCCTCAGCCTCCAGCCGCGGCGCAAGCCAGAGCGCGAATTCATCGTCGCCCGGCGTCGCCTTGCTGATGAAGACCGTTGTACGGCCGTGTGATGTGACATCTTGGGACATGACTCTGCCGGATCGCGCTGGTGCCGAATCATCGAAGGCTAGCGCGATTCTGAGACTTCAATAGGTCTGAACGTCCGAGTCGGTAGGAATCAACCGTGCCCTGTTCGTGTTCAGAGGGGCGTCTCCCCGCGCGGATGCGCGCGGGGCCAGGCTCTAGGGCGCCGGAAGGGGCGCCCCGGAGCCCGCGGACACCGTGATGGTGCAGGCCGCGGTCTCCGCCTATCCAGGTGACGATCCTTGACGCAGGCAGCATGGCAATACGTGCCACTGCATAGTCGCGCGCACGCCCAAACGGCGGCTCAGACCTCACCAAGAAAACAGCCCCGGGGCTGCAGGGAGCCGTCCATGCGCACCCCCGGGCGGGTGAAGGCGCGCGATGGCCGGCTCCGAGAAAACAGCCCCGAATTCCACGGGGCTCGTCATCGACAAAGTCGAAGAGGAGAGGGTCTCCGACCATTCGGCCAAGCTCCGTGGCTCAAAGGGCTGCACCATTTTCTCTGCCCCCCAGATGCCAGCTGTCAGCTTGCAGGAGCCCGCGTCTAGTTTCGTTGCAGACAAACCCAAGACTGCAAGGAAACTTCTCATGAGCACGACCGAGCCCAAACCCGACTACCCCGAAACCGACAACGGCTTCTTCATCAACGCCGGCACGCATAGCGGCTGGTTCAAGACACCCGCCGGCGACATCTACGACATCCGCAAGCTCGACCCCCGCGAGGTGACCGATCCGCGCGACGGCACCGTCACCACCATCTGGGGCGGCTACGCCGCAGCGCGCGATCGTGAGCTCGCCGCCAGGGACGCGATCCTGCAAGGCGAGTTCAAGAAAACCGGCGAGCGTCCCGCCGAACTGTTCCAGCCGGAATCCAAGGACATCCCACTCTACATCACGCTGCGTCACCGCCCCGGCAAGGGCTACTCCGATATCGGCTCGTTCTGGAATTCCAAGGGCCGCTTCACCGTTCTCGCTCGCGACCTCGAAGGCAAACGCGGCCTGCGCTTCGCCGGCAACGTGCTCGATTGGAAATCATCGGCAGACCTCGAAGCCGAACGCAGCGCCAAGGCATCGAGCGACACCGCCCCCGATGCCGCAGCTGCGCGCAGCAGTGCAACGGCGCGCGCCAAGAAGAGCCGCGACAAGGCTCCGACCGCCGAAGCCTGAGCAGCTGATCAAGTCATTGCTTTTGGGAACGGGACGTTCGGCGACGGGCCGTCAGCTCGCCAGCCGAGCGTCTCCTTTTTTTGCCGGGGCCCTTTGGGGCGAACCCCCGCAAAAAAAGGAGCGCTCCCCATGAAACCGAAGACCACCAAAGCCAAGACGACCAGATCCAAGGCAGGCAAGCCGCGCACGTACGACGCGTTGAAGCCACGAGGCGAACCGGAGGCGCGCCAACGTCTCGATGTACACGAGGCCATCACGCAGAAGATCGTCGCGGCCATCGAAGCCGGTGCCGGCGCATTCGAGATGCCTTGGCATCGCCCCGGCGTCGCCTTCACCATCCCGAAGAACGCGCTGACCGAGAAGCCCTACAGAGGCTCCAACGTGCTGTCGCTCTGGATCGATGCCGATGTGAAGAAGTACGAGCACCAGGTTTGGGCAACGTACAAGCAATGGGAGGAACTCGGCGCTCAGGTGCGCAAAGGCGAGAAGGCTTCACTGATCGTCAAGTACGGCGAGTGGGTTCCCCGCGCGGATGCGGGTGGGCATCCGAAGCGCGATCAAAATGAACAGCGTGATACAGGCGACGATGACGACGCCGGCAAGCGCCTCTATGCCAAGCCCGCCTGGGTGTTCAATGTCGGCCAGGTGGACGGCTTCACCATCGCAGCGCCCGCACCGCGACCCGATCTCACCGTTCGGCTCGCCCATGTCGATGCCTTCATCGCCGCAACCGGCGCCGAATTCCGAGTGGGCGGCCCGCGCGCCTTCTACCGTCACCGCGACAGCGTCATGCGGAACGCATGCCTTCGGCATGACGGCGAGGGCGACTTCATCCAGATCCCCGAGCGCAATCTGTTCACCGGTACAGTCACCTCGACACCGACCGAAGCCTATGAGTCCACGCGCCTCCACGAGCTCGCGCATTGGAGCGGCGCCGACCATCGCCTGGCCCGAGACTTCGGCCGTTTCGGCGATCACGCTTACGCCTTCGAGGAACTGGTCGCCGAACTTTCCGCCGCCTATCTCTGCGCCGGCCTCGAGATCACCAACGCACCGCGCATCGATCACGCACAGTACATTGCCAACTGGCTGGAGGTGCTGAAGGGCGACACCAAGGCGATCTTCACGGCCGCCTCGCTCGCTACCAAGGCCGTCGACTATCTCTACAGCCTGCAGCCGGATGATGATCCTTATTGCGATGCTGCGGCTCGTCCCGATGTTGGAGCAGAGGAGGGCCATGCGCTGGCCCGGCCCGCCGATGATCTTTCACAGCGCGTCAGCGCCTCCCGCATCGCCGGAGGGCCGCGCCGATGACCAATGCCCCGACACCGCGCCGCAAGCTGCCACTCGAGGCCTTCACCGAATGCCGGTACGTCCCCGGCGAAACCTCGATCGTCGATCTCATCCATCCCGATGACGGTTTGACGCTGCATGCCCATGAAAACGCGGCGCAGATTCACGCCCGCTATCCCTCAGCGCAACGCTTGGCCTTCGAAGACGCCTGGAAGCTTGCCGATGCCGCCGGCACCGCGCGCTACAGGCAAGACATCACCGAGGTCAACGAGGCGCAATTCAACGATGCGCTCAACGTGTTGCCGCCGGTTGGCTGGACCACCCGGAACGGCGTCGAGAGCTTCCGCATCTCCGAGCGCCTGTGGGGCAATCTCACCGACATCTATGCGCGCCTCGGCAACCGGTACTTCAAGCTGGTCGACGATATCCGCCTACCGGCCGCCACCATCGCCGAGCGGGTTGCAGTTTATGCAGCGGCGAATGCTGGTTCGGACAATGACGCCTGTGATGCACCACGGCGCGACCCTGAAACCGATGCCCGCCTGCATGGTCGCGCGGCCACTCAACCTGCTCCGAAGCCGGGGAACGACTCATGAGGGGACCCAAGCACGATATCCAGCGCATCCGCGTCGATGCGCAAGGCTATGACAGCGACGGTGCTTACTGGGGCGCCGGTCCCGATGTGTTCATCGCAACGTCCCAGGATGGCAGCGATCAGATCACGGTGCGTGCCCGCACTCTGACCGAAGCCAGGACGCGCATCGCCGACGAGATCGCGCGGCAACCAGGAGAGGCGGCCGCGGAACGCCAGCCGCTCGGCGGCAACGCACCGCGCAAGACACGTTACGAGATCCAATGGCGCGATCCCGCAAGCGAGACCACCATCACCGTTCGCATCACGCATGCCCGCGACTATCTGAGCTCAGGCAACGATCACCTGGAGATCGAAAGTCTGAAGCCGAAGAAGGCGCCGCTGCCGATCACCGAAACAGGATACCGCTCGCACTTCCTGCCGCCGCTCGAGTTGATGAATGCCGGAGGTCCCGTCACCTTCGTTACCGCCTGGCTCGATACCGAGGCCAAGGGCAAGGGCTGGAGCAAAGCGGTCAATACCAAATCGCAGGGCGATCTGTTCGCCTGGGCCGATGCCAATGCAGAGGTTGGCAGCTGCAAACGTGCGCTCAAGCGCCGGTCTCCGAAACCGAAGGCACCGGCAGGGACGCGGAAGTCCAAGCGCGATACATCCGCCGACAACGGCTAGCGCCATGGCAAGGCTGACCCGACAGGCGCGCAAGGAACAGGGCGATGCCGCCGAGGCGCGCTTCCGGGCATGGCTCGACCGCTGCGTGCTCCCGCACATGTATGTCGAGCAGTCGCCGCTCTCCGTGCCGAAGGGCCTGCGCGGCGAGATCAAGCGGCCGGATTTTCTGGTGGGGCTGCCGACCATCGGCACGCTCGCTTTCGACGTGAAGGCGAAATCCATCTACGACGAACACATCCTGATCGACGCCTACGAGCATCGCACCTTCCGCAACTTCGAGACCTTCTTCAACATTTCGGTCTGGTACGTCTGCTTCCCGCCGGCCGACCCGAATGTCTGTCACCTGTTCCTCAATCGGGACCTCGAAGGCGAGCCTTCCATCCGTCACGGCCGGCCGGTGCTCGCCATGCCTCTCAAATCGACCGTCACGACCGATCCGCGGCGGGATTTCCTGGGCGTGCTGGTCGGGGCGATCAGTCTGCGGTAGTGCGCGGTCGCGCAAAATATGGGAATGGCGTTTTCGTATCCCTCAAACGCATGAAAAATGATATTGCAATAATCTATGATAAAGGACATTATCATAGATTAGAATAGCCATTATAGGAATGGAGTTGATTTTCGTATTTGAATCCTATAATGTGCATTTATTGCGCCATGTGAGGCATTATTCAAGAATTCGACGGCAATCAGCGACGGCATATCATCAACGTCCGGCAGCAGTTCAGCGTGTGGCGCGAGGATCGTCACGCCCTGCGCCGCATGGGCGGCATGCACTGGAAGACCGGGCCCAACGGTCAACGCTATCTCTACGCCACCAATGGCCGCAAGGAAAAATCCCTCGGCGTTCAATCGCCAGAGACCGAAGCAACCTTTGCCGCGCATGGCGAGCGGATCGCCGAGCTTCGTTCCCGCATCGAACGTTCGAAGGAGACGCTGGATCGCAGCGCCCGCATCAGCAAAGCACTCTACCTGGGACGCGTTCCGACGATCGCCGCGCGCATCCTGCGCAGGCTCGATGATGAAGGCCTGCTCGACGGCCAGTTGATGGTGGCCGGCACGAATGCGTTGTTCGCCTATGAGTTCGGCACTGGCGTGCTCCTGGGCGACGACCTCATCGCTACGGAAGATCTCGACCTTCTGTGGGATTGGCGGAACCGGATTTCTTTCTTGCTGTCCGATGCACAAACAGCCGGGGTCATCGGCCTCCTCCGGCAGGTCGACCGCTCGTTCCGCAAGCGCTGCTCGTTCCAGGCCGTCAATGCGGACAACTATCTCGTCGATCTGATCCGGCCGCATCAACCCCATGAAATCTTCCGCGAGCCCCCGCGCCTGACCGAGGCTTCGGAGGAATTCGAGCCCGCCCCCATCGACGGGCTGGAATGGCTGGTCAACGCCCCGCGCTACGAGGAAGTAGCGATTGCTGAGGATGGCCTGCCCGTGCGGATCGTCACCATTGATCCGCGCGCCTATGCTCTCCACAAGGTCTGGCTCTCGCGCAAAGCCAATCGCAATGCCCTGAAGCGTGGCCGCGACCGCGCACAGGCCGATGCCGTCGCGCGGATCGCCGTGCAGTGGCTGGGCCTGAGCTTTGACGCTTCCGATCTCACGGCCTTGCCCGAGGAATTGATGGCCTTCGCTTCCGAATTCGCGGAGGTCGTGGCATGAGCTTCGATCCCGTCCTCATCGCCTATAGCGTCAAGCGCAGCCGAGATGGCAAACGCACCTACTGGCGGCGGATCGGCTGCGCCATCCCACATGAAACCGGCAACGGCCTGACCGTTCAGCTTGATGTTCTTCCGCGCGATGGCCGTGTCGTGTTGCTCGAGCCAGACGACCAGGACGAGAAACGGTTGCAGGAACGCCTGCGGCGGCACATCGCCAAGCGCCCTGCCCGCGCGGAGGAAGGATCATGAGCAATGATCTCGTCGCCTCGTCGGGATTTGCATCATGGCCAACCGCCATCGCTTCCGCTGGCCCCGCCGCCTGGCACGCGATTCTGCAATTCTTCGCCGCCGAGATCCGCAACGCCAATACGCGGCGCGCCTATCTTCGCGCCGCCCATGATTTCTTCGTCTTCGCCGAACGCCGCAAGGGCGGCACCAGCCTCGATACCATCACCTCGCTGCATGTGTCAGCGTGGATCGAGGCCATGACGCGCGATGGTTTGTCGGCCCCGACGGTCAAGCAGCGCCTTGCCGCCATGCGCATGCTCTTCCAGGCGCTGGCGCGCGAGCGCATCATCCCTATCAATCCCGCCGCCGTCGTGCGCGGACCCAAGCACAGCGTCAAGCGCGGCAAGACTCCTGTGCTCACCGCCGAGGAAACCCGTCAGCTGCTTGATTCCATCGATACCGATACGCTCGTCGGATTGCGCGATCGCGCCTTGATCGCGACCATGGTCTACAGCTTTGCACGCATCGGCGCTGTCACGACGCTGCGCGTCGAGGATTTGTTCACGCAAGGGCGCCGCCTGTGGCTGCGCCTGCACGAAAAGGGCGGCAAGCGGCATGAGATCCCCTGCCACCACACGCTCGAGAAATATCTGATCGCATACCTGGAGGCCGCCGCGCTCGGCGATACCCCGAAGGCCCTGGTATTCCAGACCTTCGGCCGTGAAGGCGCACGCAAGACTGCCGGTCGCACCCTTTCCGGCTCTCCCCTACCTCAGGCAACCGCCTGGCAGATGCTGCAGCGGCGCGCCAAGGATGCAGGCCTCGACACCGCCGTCTGCAACCACACTTTTCGTGCGACCGGCATCACCACCTACCTCAAGAACTCCGGCACGCTGGAGCGCGCAGCCACCATCGCCAACCACTCCTCCACCCGCACCACCCAGCTCTACGATCGCCGTCCCGACGACGTCACGCTCGATGAGATCGAGAAGATACAGATCTGAGAGCTCTTGAACACGATTGACGCACCATTCATCCGCAACGCCAAGCAATGTTCAAGAATGACCGCGCAGGGCTTCGCGAAAGCTCCAACTCTCGAGAGAGTGGAGCCATGACACGTGTTTCGCTTGCCGTGCCGACCCTCGTTTCGCTTGGCTATCGGTTGGATGGCTTCTTCCAGACCCGCCGCAGTCACGAGCGCATAGCGCGCGCCAAGCTGAAGACCGATAACAGATGGAAGTGCTTTCAAAACAAGTGCCCGGGGAAAACTCAGCCAAACGCCCGTCGTCACCTGAACGGCTCAGGTTGTTGGCAAATCAATCCCACCGAATTTGGCTATGAAAGCCACGCGGGGCTTCAAACTTCGCCGGCGTGTTACCTCTGGCATGCTCGTGACGATCCTTGGCGCGCTTGGCGGCGCAATCGGCATCCCAGCGGATTTGGCTGCGGAAGCCATCGGGTTCCAGGAAACAAGGTTGAGGACTATCTGTTGCTGGCACACTCGACGCCTGTCCAGCATCCTTCGCCTGCGGCCCAACGTGCGAATGTGACTTCGCCTCGGCAACGGCAGCTGATCCAATAATCAATACACCAGCCACTGCCAAACCAAATAAGTGTTTCATAAAGGTCATAATTGTTACTCCAGTTCAGTTTATCTAAATGCACGTCAAGCGTGAATTCATTTATTATCGTCCGCCGACGTCTCAACTCAAGTTACAAAATGTTGCGATCACGCGTAGACGCGCCACTGCGCGAACACTCTGGACGCTCGGTCTGGACAAAATTGGCGAAGTGCCAATGCGTTGCACGCTGGCCACGCCGCACCAGCGAAGCGGAACCTGCAATAATTTGTAACAGTCCTGCAATCCCGCGGAAAGGCGACTCCCCCACTCGTCATGGATAGGTTGGCGCTAGCGCGCCCATCTCCAGACCCGACGCGATGGGAGTCTCCGTGCCGATGACACGCCTGTTCGTACTCATGCTACTGCTAACGCCGACGGCAGCCACTGCCTTTGATCGGCATCAACATATCGCCGATTTGCCGAGTGTTCTCGGCGACCGTGATCCGAGTGATCCAGGCGAGCGCGTGCCCCGCTTCACCTACAAGTCGGTGACCGCAGCCACAAAGTCATATCGCCCTGTCGATCCCCTGCCCTGGGACGAGCTCAACCGTCGGGTTGCACCCCGGCCTAAGCAGGATCCAGCCGGCGCTCCAATGCGCAACTGACGACCTCGCGGCACAACGCACACGACACGCCGACACAGGAATTGCAGATCCGGGGGGATCGACTGATGAAACGACACGGGGAATGTGTCCTCGCCCGCGGGCGAGCGAAGCCCACCAGCCGGGTCGTGCTGGCAACGACAGGTATGATGTTGATGCTCAGTGGATGTGCAAACTTCTCGCCAGACGGCGGGATGAGCAAAGTCGAAACAGCAACTGCCGAGACGCTTGGCAAGGACATTCGGCGTATCCGCAGCGATGACGATGCCGCCGACATCGAGGCTCGCGTGCGCGCGATCATCGCCAGTGGCCTGAACGCCGACAAGGCCGTGCAAGTTGCGCTGCTGAACAATCGCGGTCTGCAGGCCGCCTTCGCCGAACTCGCCACCAGCGAGGCAGAAAGCGTCGAGGCCGGGTTGCCACCGAGCCCGATCTTTTCATTGGCACGGCTCACCGCCTCGATCGCATCGGGACCCGCTTATGGCAGTGTGATCGAGATCGAGCGTCAGGTTTTGGTCAATGCTCTGTCGCTCCTGACCCTGCCGCGACGGCGCGACATTGCCGAGCACCGCTTCAAGCAGGCCCAGCTCAGGGCCATCGAAAGCGTCCTCAAGACCGCCGCCGACACTCGCCGCGCCTATTACCGAGCCGTCGCCTCGGCTCAGACGGTCGCCTTTCTCGAGGAGGCCAAGCTTGCTGCTGAGGCCTCGTCGGAAGTCGCCAAGCGGCTGGGAGAAAGCGGGGCACTGAACAAGCTTGATCAGGCACGCGAGCACGCCTTTTATGCCGAGCTCGGCGCTCAGCTCGCCGCAGCCAAGCTGAAGCGCGGTGCCGATCGTGAACGGCTGGTACGTCTCCTCGGCCTCTGGAGCAAGGACGCCGCCCTCAAGGTGCCGGCCAAGCTTCCGACGCTGCCGGCCAAGATCAAGACTCTCCCCGACATCGAGGCCGAGGCCATCGACAAGCGAATCGATCTCGCCATCGTCCGCATGGAACTCGACATCCTTGCCAAGAGCTACGGTCTCACTCGCGGCACGCGTTTCATCAACGTGCTCGAGGTCGCCGGCATGCGCAGCTTCGAGAAAGAGACCGTCGTGACGCCGCATCCGCCGCCGGAGGGCACGAAGATCGAGCGCAGCAAGACACGCTGGCGGGGCCTTGAGCTCGAGTTCCAGATCCCGATCTGGGATTTCGGCGCGGCCCGTACGCGCAAAGCCGAAGAGACCTATCTCCAGTCCGTGCACCGTCTCGCAGAGCGCGCCATCACGATTCGCTCGGAAGTGCGTGAAGCCTACGGCGGCTATCGCGGCAGCTATGATATCGCACGGCATTACCAGAAGGAGATCGTGCCGCTTCGCAAGGCGATCTCTGACGAAACCATGCTCCGTTACAACGCCATGATCGCCGACCTCTCGGCTCTTCTGGTCGATGCCCGTGCGCGCATCATGAGCAACATCGCGGCCATCGATGCTCAGCGTGACTACTTCCTCGCCACCGCCGATCTGCAGGTTGCCATTATCGGCGGCGGCGTCGCGGGTGGCGCCGGCGAAGGCCCCAAGGTCGCCGCCGGCGGCGGTGAAGGCCCAGGACATTAAAAAGGAACACTCCACATGACGATCTCACGCAGAGGGTTCATCGGCACCACGGGCGCGGCAGCGGCCTTGATCACGGCAACTTCGGTCAGCGGTCGCGCTCAGATCGCGAGCCTTCCAGAAGCAGCGATTCAAAAGTCGCCGCTGATGCAGCCACCGCTGTTTCCCAAGACCGGTCCGGACTACCAGCCTGTTGTCACCCTCAACGGCTGGACGTTGCCCTGGCGTATGAATGGCGACTGGAAGGAGTTCCATCTCATCGCCGAACCGGTTGTCCGCGAAATAGCTCCCGGCATGAAAGCGCATCTGTGGGGCTACAACGGCCAGTCGCCTGGTCCGACCATCGAAGCCGTCGAAGGCGACAAGGTGCGAATATTCGTCACCAACAAGCTGCCCGAGCACACCACTATCCACTGGCACGGCCAGCTCTTGCCGTGCGGCATGGACGGCGTTGGCGGCCTCACTCAACCCCACATCGGCGTTGGCAAGACCTTCGTCTACGAGTTCCAGCTGATGAAAAGCGGAACCTTCATGTACCACCCGCACGCCGATGAGATGGTGCAGATGGCGATGGGCATGATGGGCTTTTTCGTCGTGCATCCGAAAGACCCCAAGTTCCGCCGCGTCGATCGCGACTTCGTCTTCCTGCTCAACGCGTTCGACATCGATCCCGGCTCCTACGTGCCGAAGGTCAACACCATGCTCGACTTCAATATGTGGTGCTGGAACAGCCGCGCCTTCCCCGGCATCGATCACTTCGTCGTCGGTAAGGGTGACAAGGTGCGTATCCGCTTCGGCAATCTCACTATGACCAACCATCCGATCCACATGCACGGCTACGACTTCAAGGTGACCGGCACCGACGGCGGTTGGGTGGACGAGAAGTCTTCGTGGCCCGAGGTCACAGTTGATGTCGCCGTCGGTCAGATGCGCGCCTTCGAATTCGACGCCATCTACCCTGGTGATTGGGCGATTCATTGCCACAAATCGCACCACACCATGAACGCCATGGGGCACGACGTGAAAACCTACATCGGCGTCGACAAGCGTGACCTCGTGAAATCAATTGGCAGGCTCGCCCCCGGCTATATGGCCATGGGTTCTACCGGCATGGCCGAGATGGGCGAAATGGAAATGGCACTGCCCGATAATACGCTGCCGATGATGACCGGCTTTGCACAATTCGGCGCCGTCGAGATGGGCGGCATGTTCTCGGTCGTGAAGGTGCGCGAGGGGCTCGCCAAGACCGATTACAAGGATCCCGGCTGGTACAAGCACCCGCCCGGTACCGTCTCCTTCGAGTACACGGGCCCAAAACAGGCACTCAACGAGCCCGTGCGCGTGCCGCAAAAAGCCAGCGGAATCCCAACCAAGGCCGAGGTCAACGTGGTCAAGCCCAAGGGCGGCCACAGCAAGCACTAACAACCACGGGGAGAAAATCGGAATGAAACGACATCATCTGAAAGTTGCCGCCTTCGGCATCAGTGCGGCACTGCTGGCGATTGCTGCTCCCACCATCGGGGGATTGTCGACCGGGCAGGCCTGGGCGCACGGCACGTTCGCTGCCGGTGATCCGGGCGATCCGAAAAAGCCTACATCGCGCACAATCGAAATTGTCGCACGAGAGGGCGACGGCAGGATGAGCTACACGCCCGAGAAGATCGAGGTCACGCGCGGCGAGCAGATCCGCTTCGTGATCAGAAACGAGGGCGAGCTCGCGCACGAGTTCCTGCTGGACAGCTTCGAGGGCAACGCCAAGCACAAAATCCAGATGGAGAAGAACCCGACAATGGAGCACGACGAGCCCAACGGCACACGGCTCGAAACCAAGAAAGCCGGCGAGATTCTCTGGGTGTTCGACAAGGTCGGTACCTTCGAGTTCGCCTGCCTCATTCCCGGCCATTATGAGGCCGGCATGAGGGGCGTCGTCACCGTGGTCGACGCCAAGGCCGCCAAGAAGAAGTAACCCGTCAAAGGAGACTGACATGAGAACGACCCTCAAGCTCGCCGCAGCAACACTCGCCTTCGGCCTTATCCTCCCACTCGGTGCGGCGGCCGATGAGACCATGGTCAAGGGCGAGGTGACTAAGGTCGACGCCGATGCCGGCAAGATCACCATCAAGCACGGGCCGATCAAGAAGTTCGACATGGATGCCATGACCATGGTGTTCAAGGCCGGCGACGAGGCCATGCTCACGCAGGTGAAACCCGGCGACAAAGTTCAATTCCATCCCGACAAGGTCAACGGCCAGTTCACCGTCACCAAGATCGAGAAGGCGAAATAGCCACCGCAACCGAATCCTGCGGCGGCGAGGCCGCCTCGCTGCCGCCCTTTTCGGGCCTCGGAGCAAACCCATGCAGCCCGGTTCTGAGATCGCCATGCAAGCCGCTGGTGCAAACGAAACCACACAAGCACCATTGGTCGACGCTCATATCCTGATTGTCGACGATGATGCACAGCTGCGCCAACTTGTTTCGAAGATGCTGCGGACGCAGGGCTATCGCGCGACCGCTGTCGCAGGCGGTCGCGAAATGCTCGAGATGCTGCGCGCAACCCCAGTTGAACTGATCATCCTCGATGTCATGATGCCCGGCGCTTCAGGCCTCGAGCTCTGTCGCCACGTCCGTCAGTCGTCCTCCGTGCCGATCCTGATGCTGACGGCCAAGAGCGAGGAAACAGACCGGGTCCTCGGCCTCGAGATGGGTGCCGATGATTATCTCACCAAGCCGTTCGGATCACGCGAGTTGCTCGCCCGCATCCGCGCATTGTTGCGTCGGGCGACCGTCACTCCCAATCTGGTCAAACCACCATCCGGCACCAAATATACCTTTGAAGGTTGGATCGTGGACACCCTCCGGCGCGAGCTCATCAACCCCGACGGTGTCGTCGTCGACCTTTCGACGGGGGAGTATGATCTGCTCCTGGCCTTCGTCGAGGCACCGCAGCGCGTGCTCACCCGCGAGCAACTCCTCGACATGGCTCGCAATCGCACATCGGCTCCCGGTTTCGATCGCAGTATCGACGTGCAGATGAGCCGGCTGCGGCGCAGGATGGGCGGCGAAGACGCGGAGGGTATCATCAAGACCATCCGCGGTGCCGGCTACATGTTCGTGCCCGATGTCACTCGGCTCTGAAGGAGCCCTGGCGTGAGGGTATTCCCCGACACCATTACCAGTCGTACAGTTGCGATCCTGCTCATCGGCATCATCGCATTCCATGCCGTCAGCCTGTGCGCCTACCAGATAGGGCTCGACAACGAGGTCGATCTTACTAACGAAGTGCGCCTTGCTGAACGCCTTTTTACGATCAAGCGCGCCTTGGCTGGATTACCGGTAACCGATCGCGAAAAGACGGCACATTCCCTATCGGGCGGTCCGCTCGAAGTCCATTGGAGCGCTGTTCCTCTCACGGTCGACGGCGGACAGGCGGCCGAGCGGACGGAAGGTTTGCGGCGACGCCTTCTTCAACTCGCTCCTGAGCTGACCGACAACGGCCTGATCATTGGCGCGCCCAGCTCTTTGAGTAGCAAACCACATGATTCGCATCTGTTGCTCATCTCGATGAGGATTTCGGATGCCGGCTGGGTAAACTTCAGCATAGCCAGATTGACCGGGGCACACGGCAGCTTGTCGAGCATCATCGCCTCGACCAGCCTGATGGCGATCGGCGTGCTCCTTCTTTCTATTCTTCTGCTGCGATCGGTCACGCGACCGCTGCGTGAACTCGCCTCGGCCACCCAGCGGCTCTACGTCGACGGCGACCCCAAAGCCATTGCCGTCTTGGGGCCGCGCGAAATCCGCGAACTCGCCGCCGCCTTCAATGGCCTGCAGCAACGCGTCAAGAAATTGATCGACGACCGCACGCTGACGCTGGCTGCCATCTCTCATGATCTCAAGACCCCGCTGACCCGCGCCCAGCTCCGCGTTGAAGATATCGACAATGCCGAGTTGCGCCGACAGATCGACGGCGATCTCGCTGAAATGCTGGCCATGGTCGATTCAACACTCGCATTCCTCAAAGGCGACCAGACCGGAGAGCCGGTTCAGGATTTCGATCTGAAAGCCATTCTCGAAAGCATCTGCGACGACCTCAGCGATGCCGGCCATCGCGTGAGCTTCGCGCCAACGCGCAACATTGTGCTCCGCGGTCGCCATCTCGCGTTGAAGCGCGCCTTCAACAACCTGATTGGCAACGCGGCCAAATACGCCACCACGGTCGTGGTCACGACGACGTGCCGTGACGACGCGGTCGAGGTGTTTGTCGACGACGATGGGCCGGGCATTTCGCCCGACCAGCGCGAGGCTGTCTTCCAGCCCTTCTACCGCATCGAAGCCTCACGCAATCGTGCCACCGGCGGCACCGGCCTCGGACTCACCGTCGCCCGTACGATCATCCGCGGCCACGGTGGCGACATCACCTTGCATGACGCCCCATCGGGTGGTCTGCGCGTTCGCGTGCACCTGCCGCTGCCTGCGCGCTCGTCAGGTCCAAAGAAACAAAAAGACATCGAAGCGAAATCAGCATGAAAAGATCAGCAGCCAATACTCCTTTCCATCGGCGCGGCACAGCGCCGGTCGTGGCAAAGCCCGCGAAGAGCGGCCGAGCCAACACTCAGAGGAGACTTGATCATGACAAAAACCATCATCGCCGCACTCGTCGCGCTCGGCCTTGTCGGCTCGATCGCCGCCCCGGCGCTTGCCCACAAGCCGGGGCAGCAGTCCTCAACCGAGAAACCGTCGTTCCCACCCAAGGACTTCTGGGACCAGCAGAAAGGCGGCAACTGATTCACATCACCGCGCCTTCACACGCGTCACCGGGTCGAGCCTTGCTCGGTCCGGTGACCTGCTGAGCGCACCTCACTTGCTGCAGAGAAACTGGGGGAAACCATGCCAACAAGAAAAGCCGATCGCATCTCGAGCGTAGCGCTGCTGATGCTCCTCGCAGGCACCGGATCAGCAGCGCAAAACTCGAGTGCTGAAAACGGCGCCGACGTGTTCAAAAAGTGCCGAGCCTGCCACCTCGTTGGCGATACCGCAAAACATGCGGTCGGCCCTGCGCTCAACAATGTCATCGGACGCAAGGCCGGCGCTGCCGAGGGTTACACCTTTTCCGACAATATGCGCGAACTCGGCCAGGGCGGTCTCATTTGGAGCGAGGCTGAACTCAGCCGCTATCTTGAAAATCCCAAAGCCGTCGTGCCGCGGGGCAAGATGGCGTTTCCCGGCATCGCCGACCCGCAGGATCGCGCTGACGTCATTGCCTATCTCAAGACCTTCTCAAAGCCTTGACCTCTCCGTGATGTCCGTATTGCTCAACACACTTTGGTCTTGGACACCTGCTGCACGATTGCGGCAGTGGTGCACATTTGGTCTTTTCATCAGCTCCGCCCTGGTGGTCGGCCCGCCCGCGGCAATGGCGCAGATCGACCTGCTGAAGGACTGCCAGCACTATGAGCACTCCGAGCGCGCGATCAACGCCTGCACAGAGCTACTTCGCGTTCTCCCCGACGCAGCGCCGGTCTATAATCACCGCGGGATCGCTTACATGCAGCGCGGCGAGTGGGCACGCGCGATCGCTGACTATACAGAGGCCATTCGGCTCAGCCCGCGCGATGCCTGGCCGCACTACAATCGCGGGCGCGCCCTGCTCGAACAGAACGACTTCGCCAGCGCCATCGAGGATTTCACGCAGGCGATTGCCCGGCGCGGCAACAATGCCCTCGCCTATAACGGGCGGGCCTGGGCCTACTACAAACTCAGCAAGCTCGATGAGGCTATGCAGGACGTCAACCGTGCGCTCGCCCTCGATCCGGCTTATGCGGCGGCCTTCGATACGCGCGGCCACCTCTATGAGGCTCTGGGCAAGCGGGCAGAAGCCATCGCCGATCTGAGGCACGCCCTCAAGCTCGACCCTGCCAATCCGCTGGCCCACATCACGCGTGAGGCACTACAACGCCTCGGCGCCGAGCGTTGAGACCCGGGCATGGACCACAGCGGCCGCCGAACCCCACATCCTCACAGGCCGAAAGGGCGCCCGACTTTGCATCGTCCTCAGCGCACACGCGGGAAACGCCACTGGGCAAAGCTTGCGGTCTTGTCCGTACTCGCCCTCGGCGGGATCGCTCTTGCGATGAGCAGCTTGCGCACACCATCACCCGCAGCTCGCAGTGAAGCCTTCGTTCTGCCCGACCTGACCGAGCCGGAGCGCATCGGCCTTGGATATTTCACCGTGCACTGCCAAGCGTGTCATGGCGAGAATGGGCGTGGCACCAGCGCCGGTCCGCCTCTCGTGCACAAAATCTACGAGCCCTCGCACCATGGCGACGGCGCTTTTGTCCGTGCGGTCCGCCAAGGGGTCGTGGCCCACCATTGGCGCTTTGGCAATATGCCGGCCCTGCCCGCGGTGACCGACACGGAGGTCAGCGCCATCATTCGCTACGTTCGGGCTCTTCAACGTGCCAACGGTATCCACTGAAAGGGAGATGCCATTGCCTGTTTCGCAGCCGAGCCCTGATACTTGGCAACACTCCACCACACCGCGGACATCGATCGTCGTCTTAACCGGCGGCGGGCCGCTCGCCTGGATCATCATCAACGCCGTGATCGGCACGTTCGGCTCCGTCACCGTGCTCGAGGAACGACCCGAGCCGATGCGCCTTCTTTTTCGGCGGCGTCTCAAGAAACTCGGTGCCATCACCGTTGCCGGGCAGATCGCATTTGGGGTCGCACAGAGGCTCTTGCGCGCCGCCAGCCGTCACCGACTTCGCTCCTTGATCGATTCCGAGAAGCTCGAGCCGACACCGGCTGCGGCCTGTGTGGTGATCCCCGTCGCATCGGTCAACTCCGATGACTGCCAACGCGAGCTCGTCCGCATCGGACCCACCGTCGTTCTCGTTGTCGGCACCCGCATGATCAGCCGTGCGACGCTGGCATGCGTCACAGCCCCGTTCATCAACTATCACGCCGGCGTCAATCCCAAGTATCGCGGGATGTGCGGCGGCTACTGGGCCCTGGCAAGCGGCGATCCCGAGCACTTCGGCGCGACGGTGCACCTTGTTGATCACGGCGTGGATACCGGCGGCATCCTGTATTGGCAGCGCGTCACGCAGGCACGTGACGACAACTTCGTCACCTATCCCTTTCGACTCGCCGCCAGCGGTCGCAACCTCGTGCTTCGCGCTATGGACGATGCGCTCTCCGGGCAGTTGCGCATCATCGAGAGCACGCTGCCCTCGCAGCAATGGTATCATCCGACGTTGTGGGGATACCTCAGGACCGGTCTCAGGCGCGGCGTGTGGTAGGACTTGACTATTCGCGACGCACCACCGGCACAAACATGTAGCCGACCCCGCGGATGGTCTTGATCATCGCCTGACTGTCCTCGCTCGCCTCGATCTTGCGACGCAGGCGACTGACCTGCACGTCGATCACGCGGTCGAATCCCGTGGCCACACGGTTCTTGGCACCATCGAGCAGCTGCTCCCGTGTCAGCACCCGCTGCGGTGCCTCGAGAAAGGTCAGCAGCATGTCGTATTCGCCCGTCGACAGATCGACGACGACGCCCTGCGGATTGAGCAGCTCCCGGCGCATCAGATCGAGGGTCCACTCCTCGAATACGAGACGCGTCGCCGCGGCCCTCGCCGGCTCCGCATGCTCGCCGGCAGACTTGGCGCGTCGAAGCACAGCATTGACGCGTGCCAAGAGCTCACGCGGATTGAACGGCTTGGCCAGATAATCGTCGGCGCCAAGCTCGAGCCCGACGATGCGGTCGGTATCGGCTCCAAGCGCCGTCAGCATGATGATCGGCACCTTGGAGGTCTTTCTCAGCTCGCGGCACAGATCGAGGCCATTGGTGCCCGGGAGCATGACATCAAGCACGATCAGATCGACGCCCGCCGACTTCAAGGTCGGCCACATCTCGCGCCCGTCCCTTACCGCCGTCACCCGATGGCCGTGGGCGCGCAGGAATTTTGCCGCCAAATTACGGATCTCAGCATCGTCGTCGACAATCAAGACGTGCCCTGCTGTTCCGTCGCCCCCAAGTACCGATTGTTTGTGCTCCTCGCTCATGCTGATCATTTCGTCCTTTCGCATCTCCGCTGGAGTCTAGCGGCAGTGCTATGCTGACTGCAACCATACCGAACGAGCTGCTGGAACCATTGCAGCAGCGAAACACTTGCACAGCGACCATGACGGCACTCGCCGATCCTCGCCCCCCACACCCCCTTCTAGCGATTCAGCTCGAGCCCCATCGTGCCGCCCACAGCGCGAGTGAAGGGACAACCAGCCATTGCGCAAGGGGCGACAGCCCGGTTCCGATCCATGGTACCACCGGCATAAGTTCCGAGTACGTCCAGGATACGCGAACAGCTGTATTGAGCCACTCGCTGTAAATCGTATAGCCGAGCCCGATCACCATCGTCACGCCCGCGACGCGCGCGAAGCCATCGGTCGGCCAGGCCCGACGCCCAACCAGCGCCAGTGCAGTCAGCAGGGATGATCCAGCGATCAGGATATCGCCACCGGTGCAGTGCAGCACGGCGAAGATCTGCTCCCCCTTCGTTCCGGTTTTCCAGAGCGTGTAGAGCGGAAGCTGGACGATCTCCCAGACGAGATGCGCCAGCCCGCTGGCGACGATGTAGCGTCGCACCGCCCCAATCCAACCTTGCTGCCCAAGCCAGCGGAGTCCGCTCATACTTCACCGCTCTTGTCTGACGCCGCACCAGTGTCGTTGGCCTCAGCAACCCAAGTCGCCAATGGCCCGAACGCCGTCTCGAACGTCCACGGCGTCGCGACGACCCGGAACCCGGCTTCCGCCAGCAGCTGCGGCATTCGGCCTTCGACGTTGGCCCGCGTGTTGTCGAATCCGTCCAGCAGGCGCACGGGCAGGAACCGCAGCCGTGTCAGGATACGCGGCATCGCCCCCCAGTCGAGGATGATCACGCGGCCATGCCGGCGCTCGAGCAGGCCGTGCATCGTTTCAAGAACGGCGCGCTTTGTCTCTTCGTCGAGGTGATGAAAGACGAGACTCGATACGATCGTGTCGAAGCGGCGTCCGGCAAGGGCGCCAGTGAGAGCCGCCGCCTGCGCGAGGCCACTGACGAGCTCAATCGTGACCCCGGCGGCTGTGGCACGCTGGCGTGCGACCGCGAGCATCGCATCGTCGGGATCGATGCCGGTGATCTGCGCGCAGGGCTCGACCTGTGCAAGTGCCACAACGAGCGTGCCGGTGCCGCAGCCCATGTCGAGGATGCGCTCGCCCGCTCCCGGCGCGACAATCGCCACAAACTCCGCACGCCAAGTCGCTTCGCGCATCGTCACGGCGACGACGCGATCATAGAGGGCGGTTAAGCGGTGATAGCCGAGCGCCGGCACATAGGGCCTCGCCGTGCGATCACCTTGTTGCGGTTCTGAGGTTGGCGACATCGGCCCATTCTCGCTCCTGGCGTACCGCGCAGCAATGATCACCGCTGCGTGCGGTCCGTTGGTTGGGTAGCTCGCACGCGTGCGCCAAGCCTCGGAATGAACCCCGGCACTGTTCTCGCATAGTTGCGATAGGCCTCGCCGAAAAACGCTATGGCTTCCTGCTCCTCCTCCCGTGCCAAGCGCACGTACATCCACACCAGCACCGGGAACATGGCGAGTGTCAGCAGCGTCGGCCACTGCAGCAGGAAGCCAAGCATAACCAGAATGAAGCCCACGTATTGGGGATGGCGGACCCAGGCATAAGGCCCTGTGGTGGCAAGTCCACCCTTGCGCTGCGCATCATAGAGCACGCGCCATGCGGCGGAGATGACGAGGAAGCCGGCAAGAATCAATCCGTTGCTCAGAAGATGGAACGGCCCGAAATGCGGGTTCGCTTTCCAGCCGAGCATCATCTCCAACAGATGACCGGCATCATGCGAGAACCAGTCAACATTGGGAAACCGGCTTTGCAGCCAGCCCGACAGAAAATAAATGGTCAACGGAAATCCATACATCTCGGTGAACAGAGCCACGAGAAAGGCACTGAAGGCACCGAACGACCGCCAGTCGCGCGACGTTTTTGGCTTAAAGAACGTGAAGGCGAACATGATGAAAATAAGGGCATTCAGGACCACCAGCCCCCACAGACCATAGGCAGACGTTGACTCTGTCATGGCTGCCGCTCTCTGCTGTCCCGATCTGACCGAGCATTGTGATCACCGTGCCCACCATTGCCACCATGACTACCGTGACCACGATGCATGAAGAGATGCAGCAACGGACAGGCCAGCAGAAACAGAAAGGGAATCGCGCCCAGGATATGCACCTTATGCTCCCCCCAAAGCAGCACGATTGCGATCGCGGCAAAGCCGAGGAACACGAGGAATGCCCGGGAGGACCAGAAGCTGCCGCTCGGTGAAGCGCTCCTGCCATGATGGGAATGATCGTGAGCACTCATATTGTTTTCTCCTCTCCTTGTTGTGGGTGGGATGTCTTCATGAGCGCGAGCACCAGCGCTGCAATGCCCATCCAGCGTCTCATCGCTCTTGCCTTTCCCTGCTCATGGCGTCATTCCACGACCAAGCGTCCACGGAACATCCCCATCGGGCATGCGAACTCGTGAACACCGGGCGCCTTCGGCAGCAACTCGACGGCCACTGTCGTTCCGGTCGGCAAATCGGCGCTCTTGCCGAAGTCAGCGAAGATCACCTTGTCCGAGCATGAGGCCGTCTCCTCGCGCCGGAAGTTGAGGCGGACGGGCCGTCCGGCCCGCACAAGTATCGTGTCGGGCGTGTAGCCGCCCTTTACCAGGATCATCGCCTCCTGGTAGCCACTCGAGGTTTCGCTGGCGCGAACGCCACTCGATCGCTTCAACCAAAAGAACCATACGATGAACGCAATTAGCGTGAGACCACCTGCCAACACCAACCAACGATCGACGGTCATGACGCGCTCCTTTCCGGCGTAAACGACCTTAGCCGGTTTGCATTGCTGACGACGGTGACCGAGCTGAAGGCCATGGCCGCTGCCGCGATCAGCGGCGAGAGGAGCAGGCCGATGACGGGATAAAGGACCCCCATCGCAATCGGAATGCCTGCAACGTTGTAGCCGAACGCTCCGACCAGGTTCTGGCGCACGTTGCGCATGGTCGCGCGACTGATCTCGATGGCCGTCACCACGCCCACGAGGCTGCCCTTGATCAGCGTCACGTCGCTCGCCTCGATGGCGACATCGGTGCCCGTGCCGATCGCAAAGCCCACGTCGGCCTGGGCAAGCGCTGGCGCGTCATTGATCCCGTCACCGACCATGCCGACACTCTTGCCCTCAAGCTGGAGCTTCTGCACCTCGTGCGCCTTGTCGTCGGGCAGCACCTCGGCCAGCACTCGCTCGATGCCGACCTGCCGAGCGATCGCCTTGGCCGTACGTTCGTTGTCCCCAGTCATCATCACGACCTCGAGCCCCATTGCCTTCAGAGTGGCGACCGCAGCCTTCGAGTCAGGCTTGACCGTGTCGGCCACCGCAACCAGGCCCGCGGGTTTGCCTTCAATGGCGACGAACATCGGCGTCTTGCCCTCGCCAGCCAGCCGCTCCCAATCCTTGGTCAGATGCTCAACGTCGATGCCCCGATCGCGCATCAGCTTGGCGTTACCAAGCAGCACCGCCCGGCCGTCGACTTCGCCCCCGACACCATGTCCGGCAATGGCTGCAAAACCCTTGGCGTCACTGAGCTTGAGGCCGCGGGCCTCAGCGCCTTTGACGATTGCCTCGCCGAGCGGGTGCTCCGAGCCCCGCTCCAGCGACGCTGCTAGGCGCAGGACATCATCTTCCGAGAACGCGCTCGCGACCACATCAGTCAACGCCGGCTCGCCCTTGGTAATCGTGCCGGTCTTATCGAGAATGATCGCATCGAGCTTCTCGGAACTCTGCAAGGCATCGCCCGAACGGATCAGAATGCCATGCTCGGCTCCCTTGCCGATCCCGACCGTCAGCGACGTCGGCGTGGCAAGGCCCAACGCGCACGGGCACGCAATGATAAGCGTGGTGACCAGAACGATGGTCGCATAAACGAGACGCGGCTCGGGCCCAAACAAATACCAAGCCATAAAGGCAAGCACGCCGAGCATCATCACGCTCGGCACGAAGTATCCGGACACCGTGTCGACCACACGCTGAATGGGCGCCTTCGAGCCCTGTGCATCCTGCACCATGCGGATGATACTGGCGAGCGCCGTGTCTTTGCCAACTTTGGTGGCGCGGAACTTAAAGCTGCCGGTCTTGTTCAGCGTCGCGCCGATCACCTCATCGCCCGGCCCCTTTTCGACCGGCATCGATTCTCCGGTGATCATCGATTCATCAATGGCGCTCTTGCCGTCGACGACCTCACCATCAACTGCAATCTTGTCGCCTGGCTTCACCACGAGAATATCGCCGGCAACAACCTCCTCCACGGGCAGGTCGATTTCGCGGCCGTCACGTTCTACCCGTGCTGTCTTGGCCTGCAAGCCGATCAGCTTCTTGATGGCTTCCGACGTTCGCCCCTTGGCCTTGATCTCAAGCGCAAGCCCGAGCACCACCAGCGCCACGACCACAGTCGTCACGTCCCAAAACACTTCCGCCAGCTCGGCCCGCGGGAAGAGCTGAGGAAACCCAACCGCCACTACCGAGTAGAGATACGCGGCCGAAATGCCGATCGCGATCAGCGTGTGCATGTTGGCCGTGCGATGCTTCAAGCCATCCCACAAGCCAGTGAAAAACTGCGACCCTGACCACACGAGCACTGGTAAGGCGAGAACGCCCAGCAGGGCCCAGACAACCCGGCGCGTCGTGCTGCCCATTGGCATCCACTCGCGCAACCCCGGAATGAGATCAGGATAGCTGAGCGCCATGACAGGAACCGAGATCGCCGCCGCCAGCCAGAACTTGCGCATGAGCAAAGCATACTCGGCCGCGCGTTCTACTTCCGCAGGATCGCCGTCACCCGCACCGCTTGCGGGCACATTCGTCTCGACAATGCGGTAGCCGGCAGATTCGATGGCGCCGCGCAGATGATCGAAGCGCGTTTGCTCGGGTTGGTATTCGACTTCCACCGTATTGGTCAGCGAGCTTGCGCGTGCGGCCGTCACCCCCGGCGTCATCTTCAAAGCATGCTCAATCCGCGTCACGCAGGAGGCGCAATGCATATTCCGAATCGGGATGCGCGTTGTTGCCACTCCGGCTCCGAAGCCCGCTCGGCGGATCTCACGAATGATCGCCCCGACGTCAACACGGTCGGGATCGTAGATCACGTGCGCTGACTGGTTTGCCAGATTGACATGCGCGGCTTTGACGCCGACCAGCGTCTTGATCGCCGTCTGCACTTTCGGAGGACAGTGCGGACAGCTGAGACCAGAAAGTTTCAGATCGAGTTCCGCAACGTGACCAGATATTCTCGCGGTCGGCCGGTCGACAACCGGCTCGATAAGTCGAAGTGGGCGATCCATCATTTGCAACTCCTCATTCCGGTCGTCATCGAGCACTCCAAGTCACATGATCGCTCGCCCACTGACAGTGCGAATGCGTCATGCGGAGATAGAGCTCCTCAAACGCTTTTCTCAATCTAGGTCGGGTCGGCGTGCGCCGTGTTTCAGCTTAGTTACAAATTGTTGCAGCCACTCTCACCGCTGGCGCGGAAGAACGCCTGCTTGGTCAATACCGCCGGAGGTCATGGAAAAGTTGCACTCTTCCCGGGAAGAGCGCGAACTTGACGCTCGATGGGTCGCAGTTGATGACAAGGACTGCGTCCTGAGTTGACATGAGACCGGACGCTTGCCTCTGACTGATGTTGGATCGGTTGTCCGGGACGCCCCTCACACGCTTGAGGGGCGCCATGACAACTGAAGCGGCGAGTTCGCACTATTCTCTTGGTTTTCCTCCACCGCAGCAGCTCGCACCGCTTACGTGCTTGCCATGGTCATGTGCAGTGTGGCTCGCAGGCTTGGCCTCATCCGCCGTCGCCACCGGGCGCTCGCCTTTCTTGGCGTCGGCGCCACCGCAGCAACCCGCCTTCTTCTCCTTTGCTTTCGCAACCGTCGTTTCCGTTCCATTCGACATGATCGTTCTCCTTCAGCCTTCTTTGACGTCGCGGAATTCACTGCCGGTCAGCAACCGTGTCGGTGTCGCCTGCTCTCGGTAGGCTTCGGCGAGGCCCCGTGACCGGCGTGATCCGTCGCGCCGGATCGTTCGAGTTGGCAGCACTCGTCGCAGTCGTACTGGCATGCTCGTGCTCCGCCGACGCGCCGGGAGCCTCGTTGGCGCGATCTCGGTCGCGCCGGCCATATCTGCCGTGCCCATGCCCATGGCCGCCGTGGCCGAACCAATGCAAGGCGACGAAGCCGATGCCCAAGGCAATCCAAACCCAGTTGCTCTGAAGCCATTCCATGACGTGTCTCTCCGTGTGCTCGGGCCAGCCGCCGGACACGGCTGACGGTTTACTCTGCCGCAATCATCAGATCTGGCTTTCGCGTCTCCTGCATTCGCAGCAGCGCTTCCCGTTGCGCGATGTAGTCCCGCGTCAGGGGAACGGCATCGTGGCGCTTGGCGAGTTGGATCTGGAACACCATCAGACCGCCATGCCGAAAAGCGGCCTCGCATCCCGCTAGATAGAACTCCCACATCCGGCAGAAGCGCTCGTCGTAGAGCATCTTCGCTTCGCCACGCCGGGCGAGAAATCGCTCGCGCCACGCCTGCAGCGTTTCCGCGTAATGGAGTCGGAAGATCTCGATATCGGTGACGATCAACCCCGCCCGCTCGATCGCGGGCAGCACCTCGGACAATGCCGGCGTATAGTCTCCTGGAAAGATGTATTTGGCCATCCAGGGATTGGTGGCGCCGGGACCGTCGCTGCTGCCGATCGCGTGTAGCAGCATCACGCCACTGTCGGTGAGCAGATCCGATACTTTCGAAAAAAAGGCATCGTAGTATCCGACACCCACATGCTCGAACATGCCAACCGAGACGATGCGATCGAAACGACCGCCGACCGACCGGTAGTCCCGCAAGTCGAACTCCACCGATTCTGCCAACCTTCGGTGCTGGGCTCGGCTGCGGGCAATCGCGAGCTGCTCGTCGGACAGCGTGATGCCAGTGACCGCTGCGCCGCATTGCTCGGCGAGATAGAGAGCCAATCCACCCCAACCGCTGCCGATATCGAGCACACGATGACCCGGCTCGACCAGAAGCTTGGCCACGATATGACGCTTTTTTGCGAGCTGCGCCTCCTCGAGACTTTGGTCTGGGGTCTCGAAATACGCGCAGGAATACTGGCGGTCGGGATCGAGAAAAAAATCATAGAGCCGACCGTCAATATCATAGTGATGTGCGACATTGCGTCTGGCGCGCCGCTCACCGTTGCGCTGATGGACCCGCCGTAGAGCCACCCTCAGACGTTCGCGCATCCGAAGCAACCGGACCGGCGGCTGAAGGGCGAGGTTGCGCGTCGCAAGGGCAACGACATCGTAGATCGAGCCGCGCGTCACGAGCAGTCGGCCATCCATATAGAGTTCGCCGAGGGCCAGCGCAGGGTTAGCGAGCAACCGCAGTTCCGCCGCGCGGTCGCCAAAGCGTATTGCTGGCGCGGGGCCGTTGACATTGCCGATCGTGTAGCGGCGGCCGGACGCCGTGCAAACCTCAAGGCCGCCATCGCGGATGAACTGCTCGAAAAACCGTTGCAACAACGTTGCCATCTCACGCTCCGTACATTGTCGTAAATGTGCGCTCCTGTGCGGCATCCCGGATCTTTCGTGTCGCCTCCCAGAATGCCGCAATCTGAGAAATCAGCCGACGCTCCTGGGCGATCAGCGGATTTTCGTCAGAAAGTGCTTTGCGGTTTCTGGACACGGCATCGGCCAGCACTGCAAACGGCAGCATCCACGGCACAAACGCTTCAGAGAACACATACCGGCTCGTTCGCATCGGGTGCAGCCATTGCAGCCCGGAGGCAGTCCACGGGTTGCTCATCGCCCTGACCCAAGGGCTCATGAACGTGCGATAGAGGTGCTCATTGAATTCCGAAGCCAGGCGGACGCGCTCGAAGGCTCTCGACGGATACTCAAAACGGATGTCTTCGATCTTGCGCGGCTCAAAGTGCACCGAATACTGGTGTCGCTCGCAGTCGGGGTCACCTGTGGGATTGTCGATCTTCATCTCGTACAGACCGGGACGCAGGGTCTCGATCTCGGCGAGATTTTCGAGGATTGCGCGGTGCTCGAAACGCGCGACACTGGCAGATACGAAGATGCCGAGGTGTCCCACTTGTGGATTGGTCAGATAGACGATCCGCTGGCCGGCCGCCTTCAGATCATCGGTGTCCTTATAGACCGCGGGTATCCAACCGAGCGCCTGATGCGGCGGTGTAATGTTATCGCCATAGGACGCGAAGATGACGAGCGGGGCCTTGATGCGACGCAGATCAACGTCGCAGTGCGCGTCGAGCGTGACCTTACCCTCTTCGAGCCGATTCCCGATGAACAGGTTCTCGACGATCGAGACGATCTCCTCGCCGCTCAGGCGATAAAAGCCGTTCCACCAGCGCTCAAAATCCAGGAAGCGATCGGCCTCAGTGTCGATCTTCGTGAAGAGGTTGGCATACTTCTCGAACAGCGCATTGCCTGGCTTGAGAGTTTCGAAGTTCTGCACCAACCACGCCCCGTCGAAACGGTCCTGATTGAGATCGGCCAGAAAATGAGTGAGCCAGACGCCACCGACGAAGCCACCCATAATGCGCATCGGATTAATGCCGGGCTCACCAGCCCAATAGGATAGGGGCGAACCATTCAGAACAGCGGCTCCGACACGCTCTTCGCAATCGGCAGCAACGAGCGCGGCCGCCCACCCACCCTGGCAGTTCCCGTAGAGAACCGGGGTCTTGCCATCGTGACGCTCTTTGACATCCGCTACGAAACGGCCAAGGGCTTTGATGACATCGCCGAGCGTTTGGCCCTTGCACGGCTCGGGAAAGAACACGACGTAATAGACTGCATGCCCTGTATGCAGGGCAATCCCCACCTCGGAATCCCGCTTGAACCCGCCGATGCCGGGACCGTGTCCCGCCCGCGGATCGATGACGATAACGGGAGGCTTGGTCAGATCGACGCAGTCGTCCCAGCAGTCATTGCCAACTTCGGTAATGCGCAACAGCGCGTAGTTGACGGGACGCTCGAACTGCCGGGCGTCGAGCAGCGTCTCGTACTTGAAGTTGAGCAGCGGCGGGAGCCCCGCGCGCTCGTGCTCGAGCATATTGTTTGCGCGGCGCCGCATGGTGTCGAAGAACAGAATGGAGCGCTCCAGCACATCACGCTGGTAGGCAAGGATCTCGGAAATGGATGGTGTGACCGTGTCTGTCGGTTTCGGACCAGTTTGATCACGGCCCGCAGCCTGAACCGGACCGCCGCTCGCCTCAGTTCGCGAGGCGTACGAACGCGAGTTCGTCCGCGGAGCCTCAGTCCGCTTCATCGCACCAGATGACAAAACCTTAGTGCGCTCGCTATGGGTCCTTGCTGCATCGGCCATGGGTGCCTCCCATCAACTGCTACGCGTTACGAAAAAGTCCACTTGTCGTCGGAATTCGCCAACCAGCTCATCGAATTCCTTTGTGGCACTGGTCGACCCTAGACCCTGCTCGTGAGAACCCTGTTTCTGCTGAATTACAAATTGTTGCCCGCCGCTGGGACCGCAGAGGGTCGCGCTTGCCTGCATGCCCGTCCGGCTCGTACGCCGCATCACAAAGCTTGTGTTCTTGGTTGCGCCTGACATGCGTGTCCCTGCTCAGTCGCGCCAAGCGGCGAAGAAATTGAACAACCACCCGAACACCAGCGCTACGTACCAGCCGTAGGCCACGCTCTCGATAAGGCCGAGCAGAACGCCGGCCGGTGTCCAGCTGAAGCCCGGGAAAAACTGGAACCAGGAAATATGACTGCCGACGTCCGGCGCGATAAGTCGAAATGCCACGCAAAGCAGGTAGGTCACGGCGAAGAATGTGCTGAGGCTCAGCCCAAACGCCGTGATGGAAAGCGTGCCGGCCTGACGGACCGTCGCTTGTCGGGTGCTATCAATAGTCATGAGTCGACCTCTGTTTTTGCACCAAGCGAAATCTCGACGTCGGCTGACCGCATTGTCTCTCAGGCTCTGTTGCTGATGCCATTGGGGTTGCCGCCAACTGTGACCGTGGCGACGACTGCGCCTTCATGTCGAACTGCATCTCCATAGTTGAACGGTCTGCCTAAAGGTCCGCGCGTCTACTCGATGGTGTTGTTCGACGCGCAGGAGTAAGATGGGGCTTCCAGTTACTGGAAGGTCAAGGTCCCAAATGAGGGAATAATGATGCGTATCGGTGATGCGGCTCGGCAGTCTGGCGTGTCCGCGAAGGCGATACGGCACTATGAGATGATCGGTCTGCTGCGGCCTGCGCCTCGCAATAGCAACGGCTATCGCTCCTACAGCGAGATCGACGTCCATGAACTTCGCTTCATCAAGCGCGCTCGGACACTCGGTTTCCCCATCGAGACCATTCGTGAGTTGCTCTCGCTGTGGCGCGACCGGTCTCGTCCGAGCCGCAAGGTGCGGGCACTCGCCGAGGGCCATCTCGGCTTTCTCGATGCCCGCATCCAAGCAACCGAGCAAATGGCAGTCTCGTTGCGCCGATTGATCGAGGCCTGCAGCGGCGATCACCGACCTGATTGCCCAATCCTCGATGATCTCAGCACGGACCAAGGCACAACGGGGACCAACCGGCCCGGCAAGAATCGCCGGGGGCCAACGCGATAGTGCATCGATGCCGCGCGCGGTTGTTGTAATTCCTCGGCAGACGAGGGTTTCTCTGTATCGCTCTTGGTCCGCGGACCCACTACTGTCGACGACGCCCCGTGCCACGCCCTACATCATGCAGCCCATACCCGTAAGGAGCAGATCTGCCTTCTTCTTCTGCTCCTCGCTGAGCGCGGTATAGAGCGCAGACAGGGCCGACTTGATCTCGCTGAGGGCTGCGTGCCGACTCGTCATTGCGGAAAGATGCGCGTCGAGCCGCTCGACCGGTGTCTTGCCGTGCAGCGCCATCATGCTTTGCCGCATACCCTGCATGCTCGCGAAGTTCTTCTTAAGCGCTGCCGCATAGGCGTCCCACGCAGCTTGCTGGGCAGGCGTGATCGCGAGCTCGGCTTTGAGGAACGCGATGCGGCCCTCACCGAAGGCTGGCATCTCCGTGCTCCCTGGCATCATGCCCATCATCGGGCAATCCCCCATGCCCATCGTGCCTCGTTCGGGCATCCCCATCATACGGCCGCCACCCATCTCGCTGCCCGGCCCCATCGGACCCTTCGGCGGTTGTTGCGCAATACCCGCGCCAGCCCCGAGAGCCAGAACCGCCGCGAAGATCGATACAGACAATATCGTTGTGCGTCTCATGATGATCTCGCTCCTTGCATTCGTTGAACTCTGCGTCCGCGCCATCACTGACACCGGCCGCGCTTAGAATACTGCGCCTCCTGAGGTACCGCCGCATTGCAGGACTGTTACGAATTGTTGCAGGAGCCTCTGGCGTGCGCGACCCGGCGACGCGGAAGTCTCGCCCACTATGCTAGACCGGTGCACGGTCCTTCCGTTCGGCCGGCATTCCTTACGGGCCCTAGAGCCTGCTGTCTCTGTCACCCGAAAAAGCGCTGCTTGGCCAATACTTTCATACTTTCGCGTTATCGCCCCCTGCCCTGCTTGCGCTAGGCTCGATCGAACACCTTTACGCTGGAGCCCTATGAGCACGAACACGTTTGAGCCGCCCTCCCACGGCCCCCAGCAGGGGCCCGCTTTCGTGCGCCTTGCTGGCGCACTGTCCGATCCACCTGCGAGCCGATCGCCCACAGCGACCGGGAGCGCCTCATGCTGACCCGCCGATCGTTCGACACTCTCGCCACCAGGTCTGTGTTGGTCTCGCTCATCGGCATCACGCTGGTGCATGTGCTCAGCCTATGGTCCTACGAGCACACACTCGATCGCGAGCTGACACTGGCGCACGAGACGAGGCTCGCCGAGCGCATCGTCACCATCAAGCGCGGTGTCATGCTGGTGTCTGCCGACCGCCGAGAGACTGTCGCACACGATCTCTCTGGCGGACCGATTGAGGCGCATTGGAGCAAAGCGCGCGGCGCAGCGCCGGGCGGTCCTGGCATCGAGCGTTGGCAGGGGCTCGCAGGCCAAGTTGCCGCGCTCGCTCCCGATCTCACCACCACCGATATTGTCGTCGGCACAAGCTCCGGCAGCGACCCCCACATTGCAATGGTTTCGTTGCGCCTACCGGACGACAGCTGGATCAATGTCAGCTTATTTGCCGCGACACGACCACCTGCCTCGGGCCACGGCACGCTGGTCTCCACCAGCCTGATGGCTTTCGGCGTGATCCTTCTGTCCATTCTCATCGCCCGCTGGCTGACGCACCCCATCCGCGCCGTCGCCAAGGCTGCCAGCGCACTTTCACCAGACGGACCCATCTCCACAGTACCCGAGCAAGGGCCGCGCGAAGTCCGAGATCTCGCGGTCGCATTCAATGAGATGCAGGCGCGAATCCGGGAACTCGTGACGAGGAGAACTCAATCGCTCGCAGCCGTATCTCATGACCTGCGCACACCTCTGACCCGCCTCAAACTGCGGATCGAGGATCTCGCAGAGCCCGTCATCCAAGATGCCATGTCTGCCGATATCGACGAAATGGAGCAGATGATCGAGGCCACCCTGTCTTACCTCAAGGGCGAGGAGACCTCAGAACCGCTTCGTCGCCTCGACCTCGGTGCGTTACTCGGAACCATCATCGATCACGTCAAAGACGCCGGTCACAACGCCGAAATCAAGGTCGGCCAGCCTGTCGTCGTGGAAGGAAGACTGGTCGGACTGCGGCGAGCCTTCTCCAATCTCGTTGGCAATGCGCTCCGCTTCGGGACCCATGTCTCGGTCGCAGCCATGGTGACAGGTGATTCGATTCAGGTCACCATTGATGACGACGGGCCAGGCATTCCGGACGATCAACTGAGCGCTGTGCTCGAGCCCTTCGTGCGCCTTGAGCACTCCCGCAATCGTGAGACAGGCGGCGTTGGCCTGGGCCTCACGATCGCAAAGAACAACATCGAAGCTCACGGCGGCACCCTAACGCTTTCGAACAGGGCGGAAGGTGGGCTCCGCGTCTCCGTGACGCTACCAGGGAACGTGCGCTGAAATAATTTGTAACACGGCTGCAACACAGCACACGCAGAGGGCAGGTATCGTTGGAGGACGTGGCAAACACACTCACACGAGGGGCTCTCATGCGATCTCAGATCGCTCGATCGATTGCGGTCAAATTTCTGCTAGCAACTTTGCTGGTAGTGGCACCCTCATCAGTCCTCAGAGCACATGAAGGCCACGATCACGGCGCGCCGCCCCCGCCAGTGTCCTCAACAATCGCACCGCGCATCGACGCGTCGTCGGCGGACTTTGAGTTGGTTGCGATCGCGCGCGGCACTCAAATGACAATTTATCTTGATACGTTCAAAGGGAACGTACCCATTGCAAACGCCGATATAGAGGTCGACGCACCGGGTGGCGTGTTGAAAGGGACGGCCACTCAGGACGAGGGCGTCTATACTGTTGTCGCACCGTTTCTCGCTATCCCTGGCTCCTATGACCTCGCCATCACTGTTAGCAGCGCCGGGATGGTCGACGTGCTGACAGCGACATTCAAGGTACCCGATCCCAACGGCGGCCCGCCAATGCCATCCGGGTCCGCGACAAGCTGGATCATGAACACGGCCTTGGCAGAAGATCTGAAACAACGCGTCGCGGGATCTGATATGTCACTTCTCGCGGCCGGCGCCATCGGCTTCATCATCGGTGCCGCGTTGATCCTGGTGGTGCGTCGTCGACGCGGGGGCATGGCTTTAGTGCTTCTTCCTGCGGCCTTGGCTGTCATGCTGGCCGACCCCGCGCTGGCAGGCGGGGCACTCGGTTCGCCCGCGCCCATCCTCGCGCCATCGGCGTCAGCTGTTGTCTCCCGTGACGTCTCTCAGCGTTTTGCGGATGGAACTCTGTTTGTTCCGAAGCCAACTCAGCGCATTCTGGGGCTGCGAACGCTCTTCACCGAAGCGATGGCCCATCGACGGTCCATAGAACTGCCGGGACGCGTCGTGCCCGATCCCAACGCCAGCGGCCTCGTGCAAGCCTCCGGCGGAGGACGGCTGGCGCCGCCACCAGGCGGTTTCAAGCCGCTCGGCACAGCGATCAAGGCCGGCGATATTCTGGCATTCGTACAACCGCCATTGCCGACCGCCGATGCAACGTCACAGCAGCAAGAAGCTCGATTACTCGATCAGCAAATCTCACTCGTGACGCGCAAGGTCGAACGCTTCAAGCTGATCGAGCGCGTGATCGCACGCAGTCAGCTCGAGGATGCGGAACTGGAGCTGAAAGGGCTGAACGAGCGCCGCGCCAATCTGGCTCGCGCCAATCGGGAGCCCGAACCTCTGACCGCTCCGGTCAATGGCGTTATTGCGGCTGCAAACGCGGTCGCGGGTCAGGTTGTCGAACCAAACACCATTGTCTTCCAAATTGTCGATCCTGGCCGCCTCTGGATCGAAGCGCTGACCTTTGAGCCGCAAGCGACGACGGGCCGAGCGCAAGGCGTGCTCGTCGGCGGTCGCACGCTCGACCTCAGCTATCTCGGCACGGGCCTTGCCGATCGCAATCAGGCCGTGCCGGTTCATTTCTCGGTCAAAGGCGATACGTCTGGACTACGTGCCGGGCAGTTCGTGACCGTGCTGGCCGCCACGCAGGAGGAGCGGCGAGGCATTGCATTGCCGCGCGAAGCGGTTCTGCGCGGCAGCAACGGGCAAAGCATCGTCTACGAGCATACCAATGCCGAGCGGTTTGTGGTTCGCGAGGTTCGCGTCGAACCGCTCGACGGGGCGCGCGTGCTCGTGATTTCGGGCGTCGATCCAGGCAAACGCATCGTCACGCAAGGTGCCGAGCTTCTCAACCAGATCCGTTGAGGAGGCAGACCGATGTTCACTTTCCTTGTCACCCAATCCCTGCGCAGCCGGCTACTTGTGCTCGCAATCGCAGCGATCATGGTGCTGTACGGCGCCGTCGTCACGACGCGCCTGCCGGTCGATGTTTTCCCCGATCTGAATAAGCCGACGGTCACCATCATGACCGAGGCTGAAGGATTAGCCCCCGCTGAGGTCGAGCAGCTCGTCTCGTTCCCGATCGAGACACAGATGAACGGCTTGCCGGGCGTGTCGCGCGTGCGTTCCGTTTCGGGCGTTGGCCTTTCGATCATCTATGTCGAGTTCGATTGGGCGACCGACATCTTCCGCAACCGCCAGCAGATCGCTGAACGGCTGGCCCTCGTGCGCGATCAGTTGCCGGCGAATGTGACCCCGCAGATGGGTCCAATCAATTCGATCATGGGCCAGATCCTGCTGTTCGCGATCACGTCCGAGTCGGCGGACGCAATGGAGGTCCGCGAGCTTGCGGATTTCGTTATTAGGCCCCGGTTGCTCACCATTCCCGGTGTTGCCCAGGTCATCCCGATCGGCGGCGAAGTGCGGCAATATCGCGTCGCGCCAAACCCGTCGGCCATGCGTGCCCTAGGAGTGACGCTGGAAAGCCTCGAAAGGGCGCTGCAGCGGTTCGGCACCAACACCGGCGGTGGCTTCGCCGACCAGTACAGCCGCGAGTTCCTTATTCGAAACATCGGGCGGACGCTAAACCTCGAAGACCTGAAGGGCGTCTCGATCCCCTCAGCCGGCGGCAAGTCGGTGTTTTTGCATCAGATTGCGGAGGTGAGCTTCGGCGCCCGCCTAAAGCGCGGCGAGGCTGGCTATATGGGCCGCCCCGCCGTGATCATCTCTGTCGAGAAGCAGCCGGCCATCGACACGATCAAACTGACCGCAGAGGTCGAGCGCGCCATTTCCGAACTGGCCAAAACTCTGCCGGCTGGCATCAAGGCTGACCAGATCGTGTTTCGGCAAGCGAACTTCATCCAAACGTCGATCCACAATGTCGAGAAGGTACTACTTGAAGCCGTCGCCGTTGTTGCCGTCATTCTGTTCCTGTTCTTGCTCAACATTCGCACAACCCTCATTTCGTTAACGGCGATCCCCGTTTCGATCCTGACGACAGCGATCATCTTTTACGCGCTCGGCTTGTCGATTAACACCATGACACTGGGCGGCCTCGCCATCGCTATTGGTGAGCTGGTCGATGATGCCGTGGTCGACGTCGAGAACATTTTCCGGCGCCTGCGCGAGAATCGCGAGCAGGGCAATCCACGTTCGGTCTTCGACGTCGTTGTCTCGGCGAGCCAGGAAGTCCGCTCCGGCATCGTCTATGCGACGCTGATCATCATCCTTGTCTTCGTGCCGCTGTTCGCGCTGACAGGCATCGAAGGCCGACTGTTCGCGCCACTCGGCCAAGCCTACATCATCTCGATCCTCGCCAGTCTCATTGTCTCCATCACGCTGACCCCGGTCATGGCGTTCTACCTGCTGCCAAGCTTGAAGCGGCTGGACGAGCATGAAGGCTGGTTGGTGCGAACCCTGAAACACGGCAACCGCGCCTTGCTCGGCATCGTCTTTGCCCATCCCCGCATGCTTATGAGCACCGTGATTGTCGGCGTGGTCGTCGCAATCACCGCAGCTGTGGCGCTGCCGCGATCGTTCCTGCCGCCGTTCAACGAGGGTACGCTGACCGTCAACATGCTGTTTCAGCCAGGCATCTCGCTGGCTGAGAGCCACCGGGTGGGATTGATCGCGGAGCGCCTGATCCTTCAGGTGCCCGAGGTCAAGACCGTCGCCCGCCGCACCGGCCGCGCTGAACTCGACGAACATGCCGAAGGCGTCCACTCATCTGAGATCGAAATCGATCTCAAGTCAGACGGGCGTTCCAAGAGCGACATCGTCGCCGACATCCGCAGCCGCATCTCGGTGCTTCCGGCATCAACCAACATTGGCCAGCCGATTTCGCACCGGCTCGACCACATGCTGTCGGGGGTTCGTGCGCAGATCGCCCTGAAGATCTTCGGCGAGGACCTCGATACTCTGCGCGGCGTAGCCGAGGACATGCGGGTGAAGCTCGGGGGGATACCGGGACTCGTCGACCTGCAGGTCGAGAAGCAGGTGCGCATCCCGCAGCTCGAGATCACCGTCGATTACCGCAAAGCTTCTCTTTATGGCGTTCAGCCAGCGCAGATTACTGAGGAACTCGAGCGGCTTTCCAATGGCCGCCTTGTCTCCCGTCTCGTCGACGGCAACCGTCGCTTCGATCTGGTCGTTCGGCTTGCCGACCGCGTGCGGACCACGCAAGGTCTTGGCGATCTGCTTATCGAAACGCCGTCCGGCTGGGTGCCGCTGCGGCAGGTTGCGGAGGTGAAGGAGACCGACGGGCCAAATCAGATCCTGCGCGAGAACGCGAAACGGCGCATTGTTGTCCTCGCCAACTCCGATGGCGCACGCGACATGGCCGCGATCATCGCCGACATACGCCGCGAGGTCGGCGCGGCGAAACTGCCGACCGGGTTCTTCACCAGCCTGGAGGGTACGTTCCAGGCCCAGGAGGAATCGATGCGCACCATCGGCCTGCTGTCGCTGATCTCGCTGGCGATGGTGTTCGCCATTCTCTACAGCCGATATCGCTCGATGGTTCTTGCCCTCATCATCATGGGAAGCGTGCCGCTGGCCCTCATCGGTTCGGTCGTCGCGCTGTGGTGGGCGGGCCAGCCGCTGTCGGTCGCCAGCATGATCGGGTTCATCACCTTAACCGGCATCGCAACCCGCAACGGTATCCTCAAGATCAGCCACTACATCAACTTGGCGATTCACGAACGCTTGCCGTTCGGACCCGAACTGGTCGTCCGCGGCAGCCTGGAGCGGATGACGCCGGTGCTCATGACGGCGCTATCGGCCGGCGTAGCGCTCGTACCGCTGATGATTGACGCGACCGCACCTGGCAAAGAAATCCTCAATCCGGTCGCAATCACCATCTTCGGGGGGCTGATCAGCGCCACGCTGCTCGATGCGGCACTCACGCCCGTACTCTTCCTCCGCTATGGCCGAAACTCGCTTGAGCGCCTCGTCGCGCAAGCCCGCGAGCAGGCGGAGAAAGAGCCCCAGCCGGTCGCACTCGCGCGTCCAGTGGAAACCTACTGACATCAATTCGAAAGGAGACAACCATGAGCGTCCATCGCCTGCTGACTGCCCTCACTCTTGTTATCGCTGTCGGCCTTGCGGCCCCTGCACTCGCGCACGAAGCCGCCAAGGGTCGCAACGGCGGCCTCCGGGTCGATGCAGGAAAGTATCATGCCGAGCTCGTCGTCGACGGCAGCACATCCGTCGCCGTGTATCTCAGTGATGTCGACGACAAGCCGATTGCCGCAACCGGGTTCGCGGCCAACGCCATCCTGGTGGTAGACGGCAAATCGCAGAGGTTTCCGCTCGCACCTGCTGACGGGAGCAAGCTCGTTGGTACCGCACCGGTCCCGGTGAAGGCAGGCGTCAAAGGTGCGGTGCAGCTCACCGCTCCTGATGGCACAACCGCACAAGCGAAATTCTAATCCAGAAAAACAAGAAACAAGCAGGAGCACCTTTGTCATGAGCACCTCCCATCTTGCCCTTTCGCGGCGCACCTTCCTGACCTCCACAGCCGTACTAGGCGGAAGCGTCCTGGCCGGCGCATCCTGGCGGACGGCCTTTGCCGCCCAACCACTCCTCAGGGTCGAGACACGCACGCTGGAGGTCAACAAGAAGCCCGCGAAGGTCTATGCCATCCTCGGCGCCAACGGTCGCCATGGGATCGTGGCCCGCGAAGGCGACAGGTTTGCCGGAACGGTGCTCAACGCCTCTGACGAACCGCTGCAGTTGCACTGGCACGGACAGATGTTCGCACCGTTCGAACAGGATCGCGCGCGCCCGGGTGGCGGGTCACTTCCCGTCGGTCAAGCAGATACGCACGACTTCCTGCTGACCCCCGGTACGCATTGGATGCACTCGCACTCCCTTTCCGAGCAGCAGCTTCTTGCCGCCCCGATGATCGCGCGCGAGCGTGATGCCGGCGATGTGCAAGATGTGGTGATCATGCTCCATGATTTCGCGTTTCGCAGCCCCCAGGAACTTCTCGCCGAACTCGGCGGCTCCACTGCGCATGGCGGGCATGACAATTCTTCTGCCGAAAGCCGCCCGATGCCCGCACCCGGACCCGGGGGGATGCAGCACGGGCCCGGCATGATGCACGGCATGTCCGGGCACTCCATGCGCACGCCGCACGCCAATGATGTCCGCTACGATGCCTATCTCGCCAATGACCGCACGCTAGATGACCCTGACGTGGTCACCGTCGAAAAAGGCGGACGCGTGCGGTTGCGCATCATCAACGGGGGCACCGCAACCGCATTCTTTGTTTCGACGCCAGGCCTCACTTCACGCTGCATCGCCGTCGACGGCGCACCGTGCCAGTCGCTAGCCGCCACCCGCTACCCGATGGCCCAAGGGCAGCGCATCGATCTCCTAGTCGAGATCCCGCGAGACGGCGGCACCTTTCCGATCTTGGCGCAGGTCGAGGGTGCTATGGCGCAGACCGGGATCATTCTGACGACCGCTGGTGCCGCGGTGAGCAAAATCCCAAACCTTGCAGCGAAAGAGGAGACGCTCCTCGATCTCGCCTTCGAGAGCCAGCTGGCGGCCAAGACGCCCTTATCGGCCAGAAAGCCTGATCGAAGCCTTATGATGATGCTCGGCGAGGAGCCAGGCTACCGCTGGACCATCAACGGTCGCATTCATGGTGAGCATACGCCCGTCGAAGCCAAACAAGGTGAGCGGATCGAAATCACCTTCATGAATCCGACCAGCATGATGCATCCCATGCATTTGCACGGACATCACTTCCAGGTAGTCGGTATCGGCGGCCGTCGCTTCGCGGGTCCTGTGCGCGATACGGTCATCGTACCCACGCACACTCCCGTCACCATCGCCTTCGACGCCAAGCTGAAGGGCGCCTGGTTCATGCACTGCCACCACCTCTATCACATGGCAACCGGCATGATGACCGAGGTGAAAATCAGTTAGTAGCGTTTGCGAGCGCGCCATTCACCGAAGGCGCGCTCGCATCTCTTTCCCACAACAGCCTCGACGGCCGTCGCTCGACCACAATCGCCATAGAGTGCGCCGAACAGACGCTTTAGTTGTTTTTCGTTCGGTGCGGTATGTGGCGATGCTGCGGCCACCAGTCTCCTCCGCGCGGCATTCAGATCAAGTAAAAGTATCGCCCTGGGTCAGCCTGGAAATGCCAGCCTTACGATGTCCCGCGCCTATAAGCGCGCAAGAATTTTCTTCATCTGCTCGATCTCTCGTTGTTGCGTGGGAATGATCTCTTCGCACAAACTCATTGGGTCAGACCTCGGGCTGTGTCGTGAAAGCTTAACTGGCAAACGCAATCTGAGTTCCAGCTTTGTGTCCACATCTGAGCAGAGTCAGCAGGGCTGGGTTCCAGCCTCGGGGCTAACCTGTCACTCTCGCCACGGTCTTCATTGCGCTGCCTACGGTCTTGCAGCGTCTCTGCACGCTCTTGCTCGCGTACGCCGATAACCTCTGCCAGTATGAGGTGCACGACCTCGCGGTCGCGGGCCAAATCGAATAACGGATCGTCGGGTTGCAATTGACAGCGGCGGCCCACGGTGTCGGTCAGCGCGGTGCTGCATGCTCGCGGCGCAGCCATGACCACGGCACGGACCTGGAGCACGCCTCTTTTCTGAATGCGCGTTCAGCATAAGGACGAGGGTAGGATCGAAGCGAGCGCAGAGACAGCTTTCAGCACAATGCTGGTATCTTGCCTAAAGTGACAATCCGAACTGGCGGACAACCACAAAAAAGCAGTCATCGGAAGAACACATACTTGATCAGCGCAGCGATCACAAGCACGACGACCACTACCCCGAGGATGTGACCAAGCTCTATGCCCCAACTCATCCAGCCATCGTTCATCATCGCCTTTACTCCGACTTTCAACTCCATTCCAACGCGTTCTAGGCATGCGGGTTCACGCTGGTGCGGGTGTCCGCGACGGCGCCGCTGCTTGACCTTCTGAGCTTGCGCCAGCGAGGAGACCAGCGGGCGCGGGCAACCCCCCGCCCTTTACAGCTGCGTAAATGGCAGGGATCACTACGAGCGTCAGGACGGTCGACGACACCATGCCACCGATCATCGGCACGGCGATGCGCTGCATAACCTCCGAGCCGGTGCCATGGCTCCACAGAATTGGCACGAGGCCGGCCATGATAGCGATGACGGTCATCATCTTCGGACGCACGCGTTCGACGGCGCCTTCCATGATGGCGGCTGCGAGATCGGCGCGCGTCACGGCGCGGCTTTCAGCCAGAGCCTTGCGCTTCTGATCCTCCCAGGCATGGTCGAGATAGATCAGCATGATCACGCCGGTTTCGGCGGCTACACCGGCGAGCGCGATGAACCCGACGGCAACGGCGACCGACAGATTGAAGCCCATCCACCACATCAGCCATAGCCCGCCGACCAGCGCGAAGGGTAGCGAGAGCATGACGATCAGCGTCTCAGTCATGCGGCGGAAGTTGAGGTAGAGCAGCAGGAGGATGATCAAGAGCGTCAGCGGCACCACGACGGCGAGCCGCTTCTTAGCCCGCTCATAAAACTCGAACTGCCCGCTCCAGATGGCGTAGTAACCCGGCGGGAATCTGACCGCGGCGGCGACGGCTTTCTTGGCGTCGGCGACGTAGCTGCCGAGGTCGCGCTCACGCGCATCGACGAAGATGTAGGCGGCGAGTTGAGCGTTCTCCGTGCGGATGCCACCCGGTCCACGCACAAGCGTCACCTTCGCCACTTGCCCGAGCGGGATCGACGCGCCGTTGGGCAGCGCAACCAGTACCTCGCGTGCGATGGCCTGCGGATCGGATCGCACGTCGCGCGGATAGCGCATTGAGACACCATATCGCTCACGTCCCTCCACAGTCGTGGTCACTGTCTCCGCACCCAATGCCGATGACACCACCTGCTGCACGTCGCCCATCATCAAGCCGTAACGGGCGAGTTCTTTGCGGTCCGGTTCGATATCGAGGTAGTAGCCGCCGATGATGCGCTCGGCGAAGGCGCTCGACGTGCCAGGAACCGATTTGATCGCTGCCTCGATCTCGCGCGCGAGTTTCTCGATCACGTTCAGATCCTGACCAATCACCTTGACCCCGACCGGCGTGCGGATGCCGGTCGCCAGCATGTCGATGCGCGCCTTGATCGGCATCGTCCAGGCATTCGAGACACCCGGGAACTGCAATGCCTTGTCCATCTCCTGGATCAGGCTGTCGATGGTGATGCCGGGCCGCCAGTCGTTTGGCGGCTTCAGGTTGATCACCGTCTCGAACATCTCAGTCGGCGCGGGATCGGTCGCGGTTGCGGCGCGGCCAGCCTTGCCGAAGACGCTCTCGACCTCGGGGAAGGTCTTGATGATGCGATTCTGGATCTGCAGTAGCTCCGCCGACTTGGTGATGGAGATCCCGGGCAGCGTCGTCGGCATGTACATGATCGTGCCCTCGTTGAGGTTGGGCATGAACTCCGAGCCGAGCTTGGTTGCAGGCCATACGCTGCCTGCGAGCACCAGAACGGCCACGCCGATGGTGAGCGCCTTGGCCCTCAGAACACCGCGGATGACCGGGCGGTAGAGCCAGATCAGCGCGCGGTTGATCGGGTTCTTGTGCTCCGGGACGATGTGCCCCCTAACGAACAGCACCATCAGCGCCGGCACGACAGTGATGGACAGCAGTGCCGCGGCCGCCATGGCAAACGTCTTGGTCCAGGCCAGTGGTTTGAACAGTAATCCTTCCTGCGCCTCCAGCGCGAAGATCGGAAGGAACGAGACGGTGATGATGAGTAGCGAGAAGAACAGCGATGGACCGACCTCGCTTGCCGCCTCGATCAGCACCTCGTTGCGCGGCTTCTCTGGCGGCGCGCGCTCCAGATGCTTGTGCGCGTTCTCGATCATGACGATGGCGGCGTCGATCATGGCACCGATGGCGATGGCGATGCCGCCGAGGCTCATGATGTTGGACGAGATGCCGAGCGCCCACATGCAGATGTACGCGATGAGAATGCCGAGCGGCAGCGTGATGATGGCGACGAGCGCGCTGCGCGCGTGCAGCAGAAACACGAAGCAGACCAGCGCGACGATAGCGCTTTCCTCGATCAGCGTGACCTTGAGCGTGGTGATGGCGCGGTTGATCAGGTCGGAGCGATCGTAAACGGGCACAATCTCGGTGCCTTTCGGCAGGCTGCCGCTGATGTCCGCCAATCGCTCTTTGATGCTGGCGATGACGGAGAGCGCATTCTGACCGTAGCGCTGGATCGCGATGCCGGAAACCACCTCGCCTTCTCCGTTGAGCTCGGTGACGCCGCGGCGTTCGTCCGGTGCCAACTCGACGCGCGCCACGTCCTTGATCAGCACGGGCGTGCCGCCCTGCGCCTTGAGCACGATGCTCTCGATATCGGCGATGCTTTTGAGATACCCGCGCCCGCGCACCATGAATTCGGTCTCGGCCAGCTCCACGACGCGACCGCCGACGTCCATATTGGACTCGCGGATGGCCTGGCGGACCTTGGAGAGAGGAATGTCGAACGCACGCAATCGGCGGGGATCGACCACGACGGAATACTGCCGCACGAAGCCGCCGACGCTCGCGACCTCGGCGACACCCTCCGCCTTGGCGACGGCAAAGCGCACCTGCCAGTCCTGTGTGGTGCGGAGTTCGGCAAGGTTCCGCTCCTTGGCCATCACCGCATACTGGTAGACCCAGCCGACGCCAGTCGCGTCCGGCCCGAGCGTCGTCACGACGCCTTGCGGCAGCGTTCTTGTGACGCCGGACAGGTATTCGAGCACGCGCGAGCGCGCCCAGTAGATGTCGGTACCCTCCTCGAAGATGACGTAGACGAACGAAACGCCGAAGAACGAGAACCCACGCACCACCTTCGAGCGCGGCACCGACAGCATGGCGGTCGAGACCGGGAACGTGACCTGATCCTCGACCACCTGCGGCGCCTGCCCCGAGAACTCCGTGAACACGATGACCTGCGTGTCCGAGAGATCGGGGATGGCGTCGAGTGGGACCTTGGTGACGGCGTAGAGACCGGCCCCGGTCACAAAGACCATTGCGATCAAAACAAGAGTGAGGTTGGTCGCCGACCAGCGGATGATGCGTGCGATCATGGTTGCTTCTCCGCTGGTGCCGCTGACGGTTCTGCGGTGAAGCTCGACAGCGCGGCTTTCAGATTGCTCTCGGCGTCGATGAGGAAGTTCGCCGCAACGACGACGTTCTCTCCAGCCTTGATGCCCTCTGCGATCTCGATGAAGCCGTCGCCACGCACGCCGACCTTGACGGCGCGCGGCTCGAAGCGTCCGTTGCCGCGATCGACGATGACCACCTGCCGGTTGCCGCTGTCGATCAGGGCCGAGACGGGCACGCTGAGGCGCTCGGCCTCGCCATCATCTGCGTTGATCTCCACATCCGCAAACATCTCGTGCCTGATGCGGAGATCTGGGTTGGCGATCTCAACGCGGACTTTGGCCGTTCGCGTCGCCATCTCAAGTTCATGCAGGATGAACGTCACCCGACCGTAGAATATTTCGTTCGGAAACGCGCGGAACGACACCTTCGCTTTGGCCCCGACGCGAACCTGAGCGATGTCCTGCTCGGGCACATCGGCGATGACCCAGATCGAGGAGAGATCTGCGAGGCGCAGCATCTCGTCGCCCGCCTTCATCATCATACCCTCGATGGCCTTCTTCTTCATGACGACGCCCGATACGGGCGAGGGCCAGTCGAACGAGATGACGGGTTCTCGCGTGCGCTTGAGTTCGGCCAACACAGCTTCGGGTAGCTGCAGGTTCTGCAACCGCTGCAGCGCGCCCTTGTCATCGGCACTGCCGCTCGCATTCGTCGAGATGCGGTAATCGACCTGCACCTTGACCATGTCCGGGCTGTAAATGCGGAACAGCGGTTCGCCCTTTCTCACGTGGCGGCCGGTTTCATTGACGTAAAGCTTCTCGACGAAGCTGTCGGCGCGCAGCGCGATCGTCAGCAGTGTGCGCTCGTCAGGTTTGGCGACGCCGGGAGAGCGGATTGGCCGCACCAGATGGCGCATTGCTGCGGGTTCGGAACGCACGCCGGTGTTCTGAAGCTTGGCGACGCTGACCTTGACGGTACCGGGTTCGTCCTCCTCGCCTTCGTAAACGGGGATGTAGTCCATCCCCATCCAATCTTTTTTCGGGACTGGCGACGTGTCCGCCAGCCCCATGGGATTGCGATAGTAGAGGAGCTTCTTTGCAGCCCCGTCGGTGCCCTTGGGCGGTTCCTTCGGCTTTGCCTCGGCGAAATCGGCCTCTTGGTCGTCATAGACGGCGACGTAGTCACGGCCGTCGCTAGTCTTTTTGGGCTCGGCCGCGAAGTCCGTCTCATTGTCGGGGTGCCTCCAGTACAGCACGGTGCGCGTTTTCGGCTCGTCGGCCGGCATCACTGTGGCATTCGGAGCTGAGGCCGCGGTCCATGTACGAGGATCGGGCCATTTGCCGGCACCGAGACGGTAGCCGGCAACGCTTGCAGTGAGGACCGCCGCGATGGCGATCCCCCCGGTGAGGAGCTTGCTCATGGGTGGGCCTCAGTCCTTGGCCTGGAACACGACGGTTCCCTGCACCGTGTCCTTCTCGCCCGGCACCTTGGCCATC